>Ga0180438_10001109_pt1 | contig 48988 bp, 43 predicted proteins | sample SS_ome_12_FD_132455 | JGI IMG/M metagenome (GOLD analysis project Ga0180438, IMG submission 132455) | Hypersaline lake sediment archaeal communities from the Salton Sea, California, USA - SS_3_D_2 metaG | ecosystem: Environmental > Aquatic > Non-marine Saline and Alkaline > Hypersaline >...
CAGGCCCCGACTTCCCATCCTCTCTCCCATGATAATCCGGCCGATGATGGCCGTCAATGGCGGCACCAGCGCCATGACTAGCATGGCAATGCGGGAACCGATGACGATAAAAGCCCGGAACAGGAGCAGGTCACCGATGGCAAACCCGATGACCCCCGAAACGAGAAGCCAGAACCAAGTATGCGCCGAAGCATCCAGGGGCAGAAGTTGACCACGGTAGAACAGGCAGAACACGCTCAGCAGGATCAGGCCCATTGCCAGACGCATCCAGTTGACCAGCAGGGCACCCGCCCTCTTGCAGGCCACTTCAAAGGACATGGCTCCAAATGTAAAGCAAACAGCCGTCAGAAGAGCGGCGAATTCACCCAGTCGGGATGAGATCATCGAAAATCATCAGCCTCATTTTGATTATCGCAATTCATGAATATACAAAAAAAATCATGCTTTCACAATCCGGTTATTGCAATCGTGATCGTTTTTTATTATAATATATTGAAGAATTTGGAGGTTTTACGATGGCCGAGCCTTTACGTTTGGGCATCAGTACGTGCCTGCTGGGTGAGAACGTACGCTACGACGGCGGGCACAAGCTGGACCGCTATCTCAAGGATGTCGTGGGCCGTTTCGTGGACTGGATTCCCGTGTGCCCGGAAGTCGAATGCGGATTGCCGGTTCCCCGCGAATCGATGCGTCTGATGGGCGACCCCCTTCACCCGCGTCTGGTAACCAGCCGAACGGGTATCGATCACACCCAGCGCATGCAGGATTGGATCCAGAAAAAACTGCCCGAACTGGAAAAAAAAGACCTGTGCGGATTCATATTCAAGACCCGATCGCCCAGTTCGGGAATGCGGGACGTGAAGGTATACACGGAACAGGGTCAACCGAGCCGGAAGGGTGTCGGCATGTTCGCCAAAGCCTTCATGGAACGCTTTCCGTGTATGCCCGTCGAGGACGAGGGACGTCTGCACGACGCCGGTCTCCGGGAAAATTTTATCGAGCGTGTATTCGTCTTTTATCGATGGAAGCAAACTCTGAAAAAAGGGAGGGTGGTTCGACTTCTTGTCGATTTTCATACGGATCACAAACTCCTGATCATGGCTCACAGCCCCCAAATCCTGCGGGATTTGGGAAAGGTTGTCGCCGGAACCAAAGGCAAGACTCCTCAGACGGTCTTCGACTCCTACTTTATCACCCTGATGAAAGCTCTGCGACTGCAGGCGACGGTTAAGAAGAATGTAAACGTTCTCCAGCATATGATGGGGTATTTCAAGAAGATCATCTCGGCCGATGAAAAGCAGGAACTCCTGGAAATCATCGAGCAGTACCATCACGGTCTGGTTCCTCTCATCGTTCCCATCACCCTGTTCAACCACTACATTCGAAAGGTCGCTCAACCCTACCTGAAGCGCCAGTTATACCTGAATCCCCATCCCATCGAGATGATGCTCCGGAATCACGTGTGAAGAGTCGTGACGATTTTCTGGGGACGCCCCATCGTATCATCATCTCAGCGTACAGATAATCGGGATAACAGCTCGAACGCTTTCGCCCGGGAGGCTGATGGTTTACGTCCCGGATTTCTCGTGATAAAATAAGGGATCAATTTCCACAATACGAGCGTACAACAGTAATTCGTAGGATATGGGCAAGAGCTAACATTTTTCTAGGAACTCCTCATGCCACCCGACGAATCATCGATTTCGCAACAGCAGGGAGAAAGAAAGGATGCCTATTCAATTGAAAAAATACTTGTTCGTGACGATGCATCATCTCCTTCATGGAGCGATCCTACTCTCAGGAGTGTTGGTCGTTATTCCGGCAGCAGACGTCACGTCATCATCTCTGATGGAGATAATAACCATGCAGCAGTATGAAACGAGTCCCGATAGCGTGGGCGTATTTCCTGAAGTCGAGGGCTCCAATCTAAACGGTCAAAAATTCCGTCTTCCCCACGACTTGGAGGGCAGGGCGAACATCGTACTGGTGGCCTTCCAGAGGGAGCAGCAGGCGGACATCGACACCTGGATGCCCACTCTTGATTCTCTGGTTCAGGGCCAATCGGACCTCTTTTATTATGAGCTTCCCACCATCTCTCGGATGAATCCCGTGATCCGATGGTTCATCACGCGGGGCATGCGAGGCGGTATCGACGACCCGGAGGCCCGTCATCGAACCATCACTTTGTTCATCGATAAGGAACCATTTCGGGAGGCTTTAAACATTACCCACGAAGACACGATTTATATTCTATTGGTCGATCCACAAGGACACGTGCTCTGGCGGACCGAGGGCGTGTACTCCGATAACAAAGGAAGGGAACTCAGGCAGGCCGTACTGGCGGTCCTGCGGAATTCCCTAAAATAGTAAACCGTATTCACATGATATAGGATAGAACGGAGGCAACCATGATTCTAAGACGATATTTTGGGGTGGCACTGTCGGTTGTTTTGCTTGCGGGATACCTTCCCCTACAAGCCCAGTTCCACATTGATATCGAGACAGGCGTGGTCTTCAGCGGATACAACGATGTCCGAATTCCCAACGCAACCGGCACACTGATTTCACTGTCGGAAGAACTGGAAACCGATCCCACCGTATTCTATCGCGTACGTGTGGGTTATCGGTTCAAGGAACGCCATCTCATCTCGGCACTCTTCGCGCCATTGACACTAGAATCCCAGGGTCAGGTGAATAGAACGGTTCACTTCGAGGGCCAGGATTTTGCTCCCAATACGTCCCTGGATGCCCTGTTTCGCTTCAATTCGTACCGCCTCACGTACAGATACGCCCTGCACAATTCCAACCGGTTGACCATCGGCATCGGTCTTACCGGAAAGATACGCGACGCCGAAGTACGCCTTACGGGAGGTAGTGCGGAGTCGAAGAAGACCAACGTGGGTTTTGTACCCCTGATCAACTTTGCCTTTTATTGGAGATTCGCCCGAACGGTGGGATTCTCCCTCACGGGAGATGCCGCGGCAGCTTCTCAGGGTCGCGCCGAGGATGTCCTGGCGGCTCTCATCTACCAAGCAACGCCGCGTCTCAGGATAAAACTGGGCTACCGCCTACTGGAGGGAGGAGCCGACGTGGACGAGGTGTACAACTTCACATGGCTGAATTACGTGGTCGGAGGTCTCACGTTTACGTTTTAAACGGAAAGACCTGTATTGTGCTTATCTTGAAAACTAGTATCCGGAGTACCTCACGACGACTATTCTTACGCGATTTCCGTAGGTAGAAAGAGGGTGCGATACCGTACTGAACACGATTCATCGTTCACATCGACAACGTATACCGATTAACGAAGCGTCTCCTTCACCAAGGCCACCGGCTTAAGAAGCCTATATACCGGAACAGTCTGCAGCCTTCTCCGCCACTGGGTTACCAGATACCGGTCGTAGAAATTCCAGACTATAAAGCCATCGTCGCTCTCGGGCTCCAGAAGATAGGCCGCTAAACTCCCCAGCCGCTGGGCCGTACTCACGAAAAACGTGCCCTCTGGGAATGTCTTTTCCTCCGTGACGTATTCGCCCTTCACCGTATTCGTATGATGCCCCTGATAGACATTCTCATCCGCCTTGAGCTCAGTAAGACGATAGGATTCCACTTCTACAGAGACCGGTCTTCGAAGGGTTTCCACCGTAATCCCGTGCTGCAAGAGTTTCTTCGCAATCTCCGGATCGTTGATAGTGACAAAATAACCCGCGGGGAATGGAACAGATCGCTTTGGCACGAACTTGCAGCAGTAAGGTACTTTGTACGTTCGTTTTTTATCCGTCTTGGTGACCAGGGGCCAGGTCCCCTCGCGGGGCGTGACCTCCATCTCCCATCCCCGTATACTCAGCTTCTCATCGTAGGCCTGCAGGTCGTACTCGACATGGAACAGATCCGTATCCGCAGTCTGGATGCCTCGTTTAATCGTTGATCGATCCGCCTCTTCGACGAGCGCCTGAATATCCTCCCTGTTTGCATCGCAGTATTCCAGGAGCGACCGAAGCAAATAGTAACATCCCCATACCCGCGTCTTAAAATCGGCATAGGCATAGTTTTCGTTCAAGATGGACAACCGGTTCCGCAGGCCCACATAGTTGGTGATGTATCGACATTCGGGCCCAGCCGTACTCCATCCCTTCTCAGGATTCTGGGCATCCATGAAATTTCCGTAGGGAATGGCCAGAACATCGTACCGATCCTTCATGTTTTTTTCCACCCAAGGCATCATCGTTGTCCGCAGGAATTCGATGATCGATACCGGGCCGTTGGGATTCAACCCCCATACGTACGTCACCGGCTCCTCATGATAGGACCCGTTGGTCGTATGACAATCCACGAAGAGCGCCGGATCCCAGCGGTTGAGTACATTCTGAACCATACCCTGAACTTCGGGACTCTCCATCTTAACCGCATCGCGGTTGAGATCGAGGCCTTGACCGTTGTACCGCACGCCTGCCAACTCGGGACCGTTGTCCCGTCGGTTCTTACCGAACTTGTCGTTGCCGTCGGCGTTGAAGATGGGAGCCATCAAGATAATCAAGTTGTCGAGAAACGGAGGTGTGTCGGCCAGCAGGATATCCCGGGCCAGCATGAGGCTGGCTTCCTTGCCCTCGACCTCGCCGGCATGAATATTGGCCTGAAAATATACTACCAACCGGTCGTCACGCTTCAAGTCCAGCGGCGACGCCGGCACCGGATCGCCGATGACCAGGAGGGGAACTTTTCTTCCCTCAGTACTAACACAGATCGTTTCCACACGGAACAGAGGGCTCCGGCTCTGCAGCTCATGGATGAATGCCATGACATCGGCGTATGTCGAAGTCTCCTGATACTCGCTGGATTCGGAAGTCGTGAGCAGGGCTCCTTCCTCGGCACCGGATGATGGAGGATGCACGATGTTGAAAATCAGTAGAACGGTAACCACAAGACAAACGCTTCCCTTTTTCATCGCTCTTTCCTTTCTTTTTCCTGTCTTCTGGAGATTGTATAAATATACCCGAAATGACGTCATAAGTCAAGGATCAAAATCACTGGGCAAACCCGATTCCCCTTGATTTTCGCCCTCAATGTTCGTACTTTATCCCCTTGCGAGAAAATCCCAGTGACTACTCGCGTTTAGATGACAGATATCTTTGACATTCGAGGTTGCTTTTATGAAAACCATACATACCGAAGAGGGCCAGGTTCTGGAGATTAAAATGGATGCAAACCTCTTCGGGAAAAACGACACCCTAGCAAGAGACAATTTGAACCTTCTGGATAAACACAGCATTCATGCCATCGACATCCTGGGTTCCATCGGTTCGGGAAAAACAACCCTCATCCAGCAACTCGTCCAGCATCTTCAACCAAAATATCGAACAGCAGCCATTGCCGGTGATATCACCACGACCATCGATGCTGATCGCATCAAGGAGAAAGGGGCTTCGGTATTGCAAATCAACACCGACGGCGGCTGCCACCTGGACGCCAACATGGTCAAGAACGCCCTGAATCTTCTGGACCTGACCAAACTGGACCTGATATTCGTGGAGAACGTCGGGAACCTGATCTGCCCCGGAGGCTGGCCCGTCGGCACCCATCAACGCATGGTCGTCGTCTCCGTGACAGAAGGCCCCTACATGATCGTCAAGCATCCGTATATATTTCAGAATGCCTCCGTCGCAGCCATCAATAAAATCGACCTGGCCGAGCCCATGGAAGTAGACACCCAGAAGCTCATACAGGACGCCCTTAAAATCAAACCGGGCATCAAGGTCATCCTCACCAACGGAAGGACGGGCGAAGGTATCCCGGAGCTGATCGAATCTCTAAACCTGCCCAAACGATAGATGCACGAAGCCGCCATCGCCCAATCCATCGTCCGAACAGTTCTTCAGGAAGCCGAGAAGCAAGGGGCCATCAGGATCGAATCCATCGAAGTCGAGGTGGGAGAACTCACGTTCCTGGGCATCGACCAAGTGAAGTTCTGGGTCGAAACAAGATTTCAGGGGACCATCGCAGACGGAGCCGAACTCATCTTCAAGAACGTGAAGGCCGAGATCCGGTGCAGCGACTGTGAGTACGAAGGCCATTTATCCGTCAAAGAAGACGCCGCCTACCATATCAACCTTCCTTCTTTTGCCTGCCCCCGCTGTAAAAGCACCCGCATCGAAATCACCCAGGGCAAGGAAGCGTTCATCCGGCAGATTAAAATATTAAAAAAATAGCCTACCCACAATCCTGTCCGGAGTACAGGATGTTTCCGATCTCCCGTTCTTCGTATCAGACCGGACCGCCGCCTTCTGGCGTGTCACCCGATTTTTAATGATGCATTCAGCCGAAGAAATCGTTATATTGAATCGTACCCCGAAGAGGTGGCCATGAAAAAAACGGTTTTTATCATCAGCATCCTGGTTGTTTATTCTCAAACCATCGCACAGCAAAAGGTCGTGTTCCCCGACTCGGTACACGATGTAACGATTCGATGGAAACACACGAACCGAAGAAAAGAGCCCGTTACCTTTCGCGTCTACAGCAACGGGAATGTGATCGCCTCGGTGAAAAACCGATTATTCACCCATGTGACAAGCGGCTTGCTGGGCGATTCCTCCAAGGTGTGGGTGACGGCCTCCGATTCCCTGGGCAACGAATCCGGATACCCCGAACACGTATTGGTGGTTTTCACATCCAGGCCCATCATACCACCCGATCCTATTGTATACGAAGCCGATGCGGCGAAACTGTGGAGCTGGGGTAAGAACGGAATCGTCGATCCGACGAAACTGGAAACCCAGCAGGAACTCCGCCTGGTCGGCTACGGTGTACCTAAGGGATCGCGGGGCGGTCTGAACGGATATCTGGAGTTTGAAGGCGATTTGAGATACGAATTCACCGTGGTCGCCCGGGGATGGAGACTGGAATTCTCCGTGGCCGATCAAAGCGTCACCGTACCGTTGAGCGACCGGTACGCGCCGTATTCCATCGTTCTGGACGTGCGCAAGGGCACGCATAAAGTTGAAATGAAAACCATACCCGGTCAGGACGTGTTCTTGAAACACTTCCGTAAAGATCAGGCTGGCCCAGGCACGAAACTCAGTAAGAAAAATTAGAAAATACCGATTCGGATTGAGCAGTAAGGATGCTGCTGTATCACTTAGGAGTGACTTATTATCAATATTTTGGATGAGCGGGGATTGTATATAAATACGGTTTTTACCGTTCTTATCTATTTCCGCACGTCAACAGGGATACGTTTCCTTGACTCATGCGTGTCTCTGACCGACCTAACGAATCACCATCGGCATTAACCAGCTGTATCCCACACCCCATACCACATTCATAACAATTAAGACGATTACAACGGCCCTGCTGAACCTCCGATACATCATCAGGACCAGGATGTTCAATACGACGGCAATCCCGAGTGCGACCCACCGAAAAAGGATGGCGGCCCGAGCGGGCCAATGCCCTGCCATCCACACGTAAACGCAGACAGCCAAGAACCCGATGATCAGTCCCCCGATGAGATACGCCAGTACGACAGCGACCTTTGATTGGTTAAATACTTTGGCCATGTCTCCGGCTCGCCAGGCCACCAGTGCTACTGAAAATACCGTGATGGACAAGATGACCGGTAGAGCAGCCATCGTATTTTCTGCCATGATTCCTCCGTTCGTATAATGTTACGTCTGGACAGTGTGAACGCATTACGTCCGGGGAGATTCACCCGTCTACTTAAACGTCGATACGTCGGTCAGTCTCATCCATGTATCATCCTGCCGCTCGTACAACGTCAGCCACGCACAGGTGAAATCCAAGTCACGCGCAGACCCGTCATCCAACGTACGTTTGCCGACTACCTTTATCTGAAAAATCGCCCATGCCAGGGAGCCGTCTTTCGAGGAGCCGATGATGGGCTCGGCCACGTCCCTGTACTCCGTAAACATCGTATTGTTGAGATAGTTGCTGAATCTCGAGCGGATGTCTTCCAGGGCGGGTCTCTGAATCTCTCCGTTTGAGACGGCCATATAGTCCTCGGATATGTCTCGGACGAAAAAATCGATATCCTTTTTCCAGTGCGCGTCGATTTCGGTCTTATGAAGCACCACGATCTCCGACTTCAACGCTTCAAAATCGGGGCTCGATTGACACCCCAGTAATACGACGGTAAAACCGATGAAAATGCATCTTAAGAACCTAAAATCCATGTTCACCTCCCGGATTATGAAGGATGAAACACGCGTTATTCATGAAGTCACGATTTTCCTCAGAACGAATAGTCAAACCCGACAGTGTAACGAGATAGCTGCCGTGCTTTGGGTTTCCTAATAAGTAAATTTTTGTGTTAAGAAACAAGAAAAATCTGTGAGATAACCTATTCCCAACGAAAAGCCCTATCTTTACCGGCTGTCGCAGAACGAAAGCAATTGACTTTTACTTCCGCTATTAGTATATTATATCGCTATATGGCGATATGGCTAAAAGGAGATGTATCATGCGGGAATACCTTATGACGGCAAAAGCCCTGGCCGATGAGAGCCGTGTTCGCATCCTGAAACTGCTGGAGCAGGGTGAGATGTGTGTATGCCAGATCATGGCCGTCATCGGACTGAAGCAATCCACGATATCGAAACATCTCTCCATCCTCAAGACAGCGGGACTGGCCGAAGACCGGAAGGACGGCATTTGGGTATACAACCGCCTGGCTCAGGAACGCGTCAATCCTTATGCCCTGGCCATGTTGGATTCACTCCGGTCATGGCTCAACGATGACAAGACCATACTGGCCGATCGGGCTAAGTGGGATGAGGTGAAAAAAATCGACATCAGCATCCTGTGTAAAAAATGACGGATGGTATTCGGTTCTGCGGATAGGAATCAAGAAAGATAGTCCGATTAATGAATTGGAAACAGGAATATAAGAAACTCGCCTGGATGGCTGGACTCTTCTTGCTGGCCTACTACTTACCCATCGGCAAGGCGCGATTCGACCAGGCCATCCATGAGTCTCTGGCATTGGCCAAATGGTACGCCCGGGAGCACGTGCTCTTATGTCTCGTACCCGCTTTTTTTATCGCCGGTGTGATCAGTGTGTTTGTCAGCCAGGCCTCGGTCATCAAGTATCTCGGCGCTCAGGCCAAAAAAGGATTGGCCTATGCCGTCGCATCCGTGTCAGGGACGATCCTGGCGGTCTGCTCGTGCACCATCCTGCCCCTGTTCTCTGGCATCTACAAACGGGGGGCAGGAATCGGTCCGGCTGTGACGTTTTTATATTCCGGCCCGGCCATCAATATCCTGGCCATCATACTGACGGCGCGCATCCTGGGGCCCGAATTGGGCATTGCCCGTGTTGTCGGGGCCGTGGTCTTCAGTGTGATCATCGGCCTCATCATGCATGTCATGTACCGCAAAGAAGAACGTTCTAAGATCGCGGCCCAGCCTGTCCTGCCCGAACCCGATAAAACGCGGCCGCTATGGCAAACAGCGTTTCACTTCTTCGTGCTGGTCGCCATTCTGGTCTTTGCCAACTGGGGACGGCCGGACGCTACTCACGGGCTGTGGCACGCCATCTGGTTTGCCAAATGGTGGATCACAACCTTCTTCGGCGTACTCTTGGGCGTATCCTTGGTCGTCGTCATCGGGCTGAACTGGAAGGGTGTTGTGATGGCAGCCGTTCCCGTCATCGCCGCCGGATTCGCCCTCCCCGACCATCCCCTGGCATCCTTTTCCGTGGGCGTTCTGGGAATCAGCATACTCATCAGCCGAAAACAAGGTGAACCGCAGGAATGGATGGGTGCCACCTGGGATTTCGCCAAGCAGATTCTTCCCCTCCTGGCTGCCGGTGTTCTGGTTGCCGGTCTGCTCCTGGGATCACCGGAAGGCGGGGAGGGATTGATTCCGGGCCGGTGGGTTTCCGGTCTGGTCGGAGGCAATTCGATTTTCTCCAATTTCTTTGCCTCTGTCGTGGGAGCCTTCATGTACTTCGCCACTTTGACTGAAGTTCCCATCCTGCAGGGACTCATCGCCAGCGGTATGGGTAAAGGACCGGCCCTGGCCCTGCTTCTGGCCGGCCCGGCACTCTCGCTGCCCAACATGCTGGTCATCCGAAGCGTCATCGGCACCCAGAAGACCGTCGTATTCGTCATCCTCGTGGTGATGATGGCGACCATCACCGGAATACTCTTCGGAACGATCATACCGTGAGGAGCATAAGATGAAAAAACTACAGATTCTCGGCACAGGGTGTTCCAAGTGCGAAAAGCTGAGAGAGCTGACCGAGCAGGCGGCGCAGGAACTGGGCATCGAGTACGAGATCGAAAAAGTGACCGACCTCAACGATATCATGAGCTTCGGCGTGATGATGACACCAGCTCTTGCCGTGGACGGTGTGGTAAAGATTTCTGGAAAGGTGCCACATGTTACGGAAATTAAAAAGATGTTGAAATAACCTGGAAAACATTTCAGGTGATGCGTTCGAATGATCTATATATAGTAAAGAAATCGCAAAGCAAGATAAAACACCACTTGATAAAAGTCAGCTGTATCCGGCGTGTCTCTTTGTGCAGGTCATTAAAGGATGAATTGGAGGTTAAGAATATAAAACAATACGTAGGAGATGAATGTGCTGCGAAAGACTTTAACTGTATTGATCTCTCTTTTTATTCTGTTTTTCAGTGTCTTTGCCTGCTCGAAAGAACAGACGAAACAAGACAATAAAAAACGGTCGCCTGCACTTCAGGATACAATAAAAGTCACATTCGTTGAGCTGGGCTCGGTGAATTGCATCCCCTGTAAAATGATGCAGCCGATCATGGATGAAATAGAAAAAGAGTTCGCCGGACAGGTTAAGGTCGTCTTCCATGACGTATGGACAGAGGAGGGTCAACCGTATGCAAGGGAATATGCAATACGTGTCATCCCAACACAGATATTCCTGGATTCAAAGGGAAAAGAATACTACCGGCATGAGGGTTTCTTTCCGAAAGAAGAGTTGGTCAAGATACTGAAACAAAAAGGTGTTCAGTAGATGATCCAGAATCTCTTTGCCTGGCTAACCGAAGCGCTTCAATCCACGCCGCTGACAGCGATATCGGCCGCTTTGATGTGGGGTGTTCTCAGCATCCTGCTCAGCCCATGCCATCTCTCCAGCATCCCACTCATCGTGGGATTCATACATGGACAAGGTATTACAACGAAAAAGCGGGCGTTCACGCTGGCCAGCTTATTTTCCGTCGGTATCCTTATCTCCATTGCTTTGATTGGTTATATAACGAACCTTTTTGGCCGACTCCTGGGTGATGTGGGTAAAACAGGCAACATCATCGTGGCGTTTACTTTTTTCGTCATCGGATTCCATCTGCTGGAAATCGTGCAAATTCCTTTCCTGGGTATCCACGGACAGCCATCCATTAAACGGAAAGGAACGTTGGCTGCTTTAATGATCGGCCTGGTGTTCGGTGTGGCCCTGGGCCCCTGCACATTCGCGTATTTAGCGCCGATAATAGCGATCGTTTTCCGCTTGGCAGACACGCAATCCCTCCTCTCTGTTTCTCTGATTTTATTCTACGCCCTCGGCCACTGCACGGTAATCGTATTGGCCGGGACATTCACCAGTATCGTCCAAAAATATTTGAATTGGAATGACCGGTCCAAGGGTGCTGTGATATTAAAAAAACTTTGTGGTTCATTGGTTGTACTTGGAGGTATCTATATTATCTTTTTAACTCATTAATGGAAAGGACCTCATCATGTCTGATAAAAATAAGGAAATCTGCCGTATTTCGGACGATGAAGTCGTCTTGACGTTTGCATGTTCCGGTGGAGCCGATGTGGGACATCTGTCCGACCAGGCTGCCAGGCTCATGATGAAAGAAGGCTGCGGTAAGATGTTCTGTCTTGCCGGTATCGGGGGCGACGTAGAGGGCATTCTAAAGACGACGAAAGACGCCGATAAGATCCTCGTCATCGACGGCTGTCCCGTGGACTGTGCGAAGAAAACCCTGGAGCGGGCCGGCATTTCCGAATTCGACCAATTCGAGGTAACAGCCCTGGGATTCGAAAAAGGCAAGACGACCGTCGACGAGTCCAGTATCCGCAGAGTCGCGGATCACGGCAAGTCCCTTCTATAGTAGATGGGGTTCTGTGGATCGGAAAATCGATGACAGCCAGGAAGCTGAAAATCCTCTTCCTCTGCACGGGCAACAGTTGCCGGAGCCAGATGGCCGAGGGCTGGACACGGCATCTGAAAGGGGATACGATTGATGTCTGGTCTGCCGGTATCGACCCTCACGACCTTGATCCCCTGGCCGTGGAGGTCATGGCCGAGGCCGGTGTAGATATCTCCAGCCATCGCTCCAAGCACCTGAATGAGGTGATAGAGGTGCCTTTCGATTACGTCATCACCGTGTGCGACCATGCCCGGCAGAGCTGTCCCCTGTTCCCGAGACCGGTGAAAAAGATTCATGTGGGATTTGACGATCCACCTTTTCTGGCCGGACAAATAACGTCCGTCAAAAAGAAGCTGATTGTTTACCGCCGCGTACGCGACGAAATCCACACCTTCGTAGAAATGCTTCCGGAATCCCTGAAAGACATCAAATGAACCTGGAGGATTCTTAATGTCATCAAATTCCATAAGCCCGAAAGGGCTGGGATTTTTCGAAAAGTATCTGACACTATGGGTGATGCTCTGTATTGCCGGAGGCATTCTCTTGGGAAGGGCAGCCCCCGGAATAGCCAAGACATTAGACGGACTGGCCATTCAAGTGGGTGGCGCACCCGTTGTCTCCGTCCCTATCGCCGTATGTCTCTTCTTCATGATGTATCCCATCATGGTGAAAATCGATTTTACCGAAGTCATACGGGCAGGCAAGAACATGAAACCCGTTGGGCTCACCCTGTTCGTCAACTGGGCCATTAAACCCTTCACGATGGCAGCTATTGCCTATGTATTCCTCGGACTCGTCTTTAGAGGAATGATTGGTACGGATGCAATCGATCTGGTCAAAATGCCCTTCGGTCTCAATCTGCCCGTCGGGGCCCGACATGGCATAGGAACCGTCGTGTTATCCGACGGCGTAAAAATGCTCCAAGTTCCCTTGTGGCGGAGTTATTTCGCAGGATGCATCCTCCTTGGGATAGCTCCATGCACGGCCATGGTCCTCGTTTGGGGGTATCTAGCCAAGGGCAATGACGGGCACACCCTAGTCATGGTGGCCATTAACTCTCTCACCATGCTCATCCTCTACGGTCCTCTCGGAGGATTCCTTTTGGGTATTGGTCGGCTTCCGGTACCGTGGCAGGCCTTGCTGCTTTCTATAAGTATCTATGTTGCCTTACCGCTCGTCGCCGGATTCTTTACCCGTAAATGGATCATAACGGCGAAGGGGAAGGAATGGTTCGACGAAAAATTTCTCCACATCCTGAGTCCCATCACCATCATGGCACTTCTGATAACTCTGGTCCTGCTCTTTTCATTCAAGGGAGATGTCATCCTTTCCAATCCCTTGACCATCCTTTGGATTGCTATACCTCTCTTTCTTCAGACCAACCTGATTTTCTGGCTGGCATATGGAATGGCCCGATTACTGAAACTCGACTACCGGGATGCCGCGCCTTCGGCCATGATCGGCGCTTCAAACCATTTCGAAGTAGCCATCGCCACGGCAACCATACTTTATGGCCTTTCTTCCGGTGCAGCCCTGGCGACAGTCGTGGGTGTCCTCATCGAAGTGCCTGTCATGTTGATGCTGGTTCGGATTTGTCTCAAGACCTCCAAATGGTTTCCTTCCCTCAAATAAAAATACGCAAAACCGAAAAGCGCTTATTAATACAGCGATACTCCCAATAACGAATCACGATCCACGGGTCGATACCGTCTTCACTATCCCCTCCTCGCATGATCGTGCTGGCATCATATTTGTAATTTCCAGGATGTCCACTTGACCATATAAAAGCGGATTTGCCCAATGCTGAATGAAAACCATAGCTTAAAAAGGAATGGCTTCCGCTTTCACAATGCAATGAATGAATCGATGTCATTACGATAAGAAAATGGGGACACCATGAGGCATCAGACGACCAGCAATAACGAGGGCTTAAGAGCATCGTCGTAATATACCATCATAGGGCCTATCATGAACTGGCGAATAAAATACTGGCAAAGGGATGAGACGATCCAGCACGATCCTGTACGGGTGATCATCAACGTCAACGATTCCATCATTCACAACCTGCAGCGCGCCCGGGATCGCATGATGCATCACAAATACATCCGGTCGAGCATCGATATGAACAAAGCTCAGTATACGCTGTCCAAATTACTCCTCGCCCTGAACGAAAACGACGGCGACCGTTTCTACGCGAACCTGTCCAGGGTCTACGCGTATTTTAAAAAACAACTGTACGACGCGCACCAGTTCAACGACACAGAAAAAATCAGCTTTGTCATCCAGCATATGATCAAACTCCGTGATGTGTGGAATCAAATGTCGTATCCCTAACTTGAATCGGATTATAAAAATATTGTCACTTTTATGAATTTCCTGTTTTTTCACTTTTTTCGGTCTTAATGTTGTACGCATTACACACAGAGTTCCGATACGAACAAGCTTGATTTGGTCAAACGATTGAATAATAGTGGATTATCATAACACGTTTTGCTTAGTGCCAATGCGGATATTACCACCGAAGGTGCGTTTGGCGGCAATTTTTTCCTTCTTTGTTTGAGCCAAGGAGGCACGAGACAACCGATATCATTCAAAACCGGAAGCACGTCGGTGCCGCTGGAGCGCTTCCCATGCAATTGCACATGACGCCTCGCTCGGGGATGAACTCTCTTGGCCCGATCTAATTCCAACGACGTTATCAGATGGAAACAACCTTAGTAACTTTTCAGACAACACACGTCAAAGCAGTTCCCCAGGGACGCCTGATCATCATCCTGTACGACATCATCATTCGAATGCTCAACGGGGCCATCGAAAGTATCGATCAACAAAATTTCGATACGGCCGGTAGAAATATACACAAAGCTCAGAATGTGCTTTCGGAATTGATGACGTGTTTAAACATCGAGGAGGGAAGTGAAATTTCTGTCAGCCTCTGCCGGTTGTATAAACACTTCAAGATGCAGTTGCGCGTCGCAAATCCAATCCAAGACAGGGAAAAAATCAAGTATCTGCTGGCACAAACAAGACAGCTTCGTTCCGCATGGAAGGAGATCACCAGAGCGGCCAAGAAAAACCATCACATGAGTTCAAGCGCAGCACATTTCCTGAATATCATTTCGTGATAATCCTCGAAAGACGCCCTTCATAGCGACCATTCCATCAAACATCGCCTTCATCCGCACCACCAGCCGGACATGCACCTAAAAGAAGGCTGCCATGTCCAGTCTTCCGGTATTATGCCTTTTCGATCCGGTCGTGACTTTCCCGATTAAAAAACAACTTTAATCGTGCTGATACCGTGTTTTCGTGTCTCCAGGTTGATGGTGTTTCCGTCGAACGACACGGGTTCCCCCTCTTCCTCCAGGAAATTGGAGACGAACGCCCTCTTTGGTTTCATCGGCAGCGTCAACATGGCCCGTGTGTGTTCTCCGATGGCTTCGTACCACTGAACTATCCACGCATCGTCCTGGCGCTCTGCCCGCTTGACCGTAGTGAGGACCAGGTTGTCGGGCTCCAGCCGGATGAAAGAACGGAGTTTGGGCAACTCACCTCCGTGAATCCCCGTCATCACGGGTATCAAGGGTGTATTAAACTCGTATCCCCTCCGGACCGTTTGGCTCTCCCGCCAGTCTCCTTCATGGGGATACAGGGCATAGGCGATGGAGTGGTCTCCCCGATCCGCCGTGGGATCCGGCCACTCTGGCGAACGCAGCAGCGACAACCTCATCACGTTGCCCTTGATATCGTATCCGTACTTGGAATCGGTCAGTAGGGTGATTCCGTATCCGTCGTCCGAAACATCCGCCCAGTGCAGGGCAGGCACTTCCCACTTCCCCCGATCCAGGGGATGTGTCAGCGTGGTCGACCGTTCGATGGAGCCGTAGGGAATCTCGTACGTCGCCATTGTATCCCTGACCGAAACGGGGAACGCGACCTTGAGCATCGTCTTGTTTTCCCACCATTCCACGTCTGTCCTAAAATCGACTCTGTCCACACCCCGGATCAAAACGATGTCTTGTACGAAAAAGCTCGACGGGAAATCCTCTGTAGGATACGATTTCTGCACGCCCGGTTTCAGGAAATCCCGATGAAGACGAAGCACTGCCCGTACCGGCCCTTCCTCAACGACCTCGATCCTGCGGAACTGGGAGGGATACTCCGTACCCAGGCCGATGTTCCAGGCATCCCAGGCCGTGGGCTTATCCTCAAAAAGTTGGAGACGATTGCCGTACCCGTCCAACAGCTCCCGGCCGCTCCCTTTATCCAGAATGCTCGTGATCCATCCAGAGTCGGGATCGACGGTTACACGGAAAATCTCGTTCTCCACCGTTGTTTCGGATATGGTAAGCGCCGATTTGGCAATCGCCGGTTTCCCTGCTCGTAAGACATACACCTCGTAACCCAGGGAAGGCACATCCTCGGCCACGAACAAGACGTCCCGATGATACTTTCCTTGAGCGACGATCTGGGACGGTATTTCCTTTCCTGTCTGATCATATATCGCATAGTCATCCGTATCCCCTGCAGCCAGCCGGACGCGGACTATGTCCGTCCGATTCCAGGCAAGAGGGTTGAACACGACAACGGGCTTGCCCTGGGGAAGACCCTCCGTATTGATCTGCTTAGCGATGGCCTTCGACGCTCCCATGAGTTCATGCTTTCCGATGGCGTGCGCCTCGCGGTAGGATTTGTCGGCATCGAAATAAACTTCTCGAATGCTGGAGCCGGGCAGGATGTCATGAAACTGGTTGAAGCACACCGTCTGCCAGGCCTCTTCCAGATCGGCTTGATTGTAGGGCCGGCCTGCCATCGTCGCCAGGGCGGAAAATTTCTCGGCATTCGTCAGCAGAACCTCCGACCTCCTGTTCCATTTCTTCGTGTTCGCCTGCGTCGTGTACGTGCCGCGATGGTATTCGAGATAAAGCTCGCTCTCCCACACCGGCAGGTCGGAAAGGTCTTGATCCTTCATCCATGCCAGGTACTGGCTGGCCGTCCCAAACACCACCTCAGGAAAGATGTCCACAGTCTTCAGCCGATCGATGCGTTCCATCATCTCCAGAGAGGGGCCGCCTCCATGGTCGCCCACACCGAAAAGAATCATGAGCTTGGTAAAACCCGTGTTGGCCTCGAACTGGCGCAGCCAATCCACCAGCCGGAAGGGATTCTCGATGCGGTCGACATAGCTGAAGGGAAAGTATGCCAGGATGCGGGAATCGTCCGGGGCCTGCCACCAGAAGGCACGGTACGGGAATACGCTGGTGTCATTCCAGCCGATCTTCTGGGTGATGAACGCATCGATGCCCGCATTCAGGAAGAACTGGGGCATGTTCCAGTTGTATCCGAAGGAATCGGGGTTCCATCCGATTTGCACCTTCTTGCCGAAATGCTTCTGGAAAAATCGCTGCCCGTACAGGAGCTGCCGGGCCCACGATACCCCGCTGGGCAAGTTGCAGTCCGGTTCCACCCACATGCCGCCGATGATTTCCCAGCGTCCTTCTTTCTCCCGATCTTGAATCTGGCGAAACAGATCAGGATAATACCGAACCATCCAATCGTACAGCGCCGCCTGGCTCTGGGTATACGTGAAGTCCGGCCGCGCGTTCATCATATTCATGACCGAACCAAACGTCCGGTTGCAGACTTCGATGGTCTCTTTCGACCGCCACAGCCAGGCCGCATCGATGTGAGCATTGGAATCAAAATACAGGGTAAACTGTCGGACGAAATCTGATACGGGTTTCGCCTTGGCGTGGAAAGCATCGACCGACCGCCAGAACCGTGACATGTCTCCATCTGCCAGAGCATGGACATCGATTTCTTCCGTGATGCGCTGGAGCAGTTCGCTCACCCTCTTCTTCTCCTCCCTGTCCATCCTTGATTTGTCGACACCCGGATCCGTCTTTACCCTGGCATTGGTCTGATACGTGTCGAAACCCAGCAGCTTCTGGCCGACACGGAGACCGAGCACGACGTTTTGTATCTTCTCCTGCGTCGGTGCCATAGCGTCGGATGTGGCCTTGGCCCGAATCAGCCGCAGAGGCCCTCCGGTGTTGATGGCCCGGATCAGCAGGACCAAGGTCATCCCAGGCTCGGCATTCCGGACCAACTCGAACTCGCCGTCCCACGGGAAATAACCCTTGCTCTCTCCGTTGACCCAAAGGTACCCGTAATCGTCCACGGACACGAGAAATTGGATGGGCCCTTCTACAGGAACGCCTGCGATGTACCTGGGCAGCACTATTTCCTTCCTCAGCCAGCAGGAATCGACGTAGATGGATTGACCGAGGCTCAGGTCTTCCCAGTTCGAATCGTCGAACCCGGGCTGGCTGTACTCGGACACCTCTGCCTGTCCCCCTGTGATACGCGTCGTATACTTCCAGTCATCCATCGGCAACTGACTCAGGGCATCGAGCCTGGATACCAGAACATCCACTTTGGTTTGGCCGAACAGGAATATGGGGACGACACACACGATCGTCCATACTATCCGTTTCATGACAATCCCTCCCGAAAATCCTCGCTATTAAAACGACCATCACCTTGAATGGTCGACTTTTCATGCAGAACCATCATTCTACTTTATATTATGACCTACGACACCCTAGTATCCCATAGCCAATCCATGCCTCCTGGGATCCACAGCCCCGTATAAAAATCCTGTCTGATGATCGATGAGTATACTGTTGGTCGATCCCATGGCCGTACCGGTGATGACATCGTATCCCATGGATTTTAGGATGTGGATGGTGTCCGCACTGAAGCCTTCCTCCATGCGTATTTGATCGGGCAACCACTGATGGTGCATTCGCGGAGCGTTCACTGCTTCCTGGACGTTCATTCCATGATCGATGACGTTCAAGATGACCTGGAGTGTCGTCGTGATGATGCGGGAACCCCCGGGGCTTCCGGTGACGAGAAAGGGCTTCCCGTCCTTGAGAACGATGGTGGGTGTCATGGAACTCAGCATGCGTTTGTTGGGCACGATGGCATTAGCGTCTGCACCGATGAGTCCGTCGTCGTTGGGCACGCCGGGCTTGGCACTGAAGTCGTCCATTTCGTTGTTCAGGAGAAAACCGGCACCCTGGACCACGATACCCGATCCGTAGCTGAAGTTGATCGTGTATGTGTTGGACACGACGTTTCCGTCCTTGTCGACGATGGAGAAATGGGTCGTCTCGGGACTCTCGTAGCCCGGGGGCGTCCCCGGCGCGATGTCCTGGCTGGGCGTGACTTTCGACGGATCGATCTGCTCTCTCAAGGTCGATGCATAGGCCTTGGACATCAGTCCCTCCACGGGCACATCGACGAAGTCGGGATCACCCAGATACCTGGATCGGTCGGCATAGGCCCGCTTCATCGTCTCGGTCATCAGATGAATAGTGGCTGCGGTGTTGTGACCTAAAGCCTTCAGATCGAAGCCCTCCAGGATGTTGAGCATTTGTATGATGTGGACACCTCCCGAACTGGGTGGTGGCATGGAAAATACCTGGTAGCCCCGATAAGTCCCGGAAACAGGATGCCGTACGGCCGGACGGTATGCGGCAAGGTCTTCTTTCGTGATCCACCCGCCGTGTCGCTCCATCTCTGCGGTGATGAGGTCAGCAATCTCGCCCCGGTAAAAAGCATCCGTTCCCTGGCGGGCGATGAGCCTCAGCATCCTTGCCAGGTCTTCTTGAACGAACACATCGCCGGGTTCATAGAAACTCCCGTCGGGTTTGAAGAAGACCTCCCGTGTCGACGCGTGGCTCCTGAATCGTTCCGCCCGATATTTGATGCCCTCGCTGAACCAGGGCGTCACCTCGAACCCTTCCTCTGTGACTTCGATGGCCGGAGTTATGACTTGCTCCAGCGACATCGTCCCATACGTCTCCAAAGCCAGCGCCAGTCCCGCGACGGTACCGGGAACGCCCGACGCCAGGTGGCTGTACTGCACCCGTTCGGCATCGACGTGTCCGTCCTCGTCCAGGTACATGTCTCGATGGGCCCGGCCAGGGGCCTTTTCCCGGTAATCGATGGCCGTCACCCGACCGTCATCTGCCGAATAAATCATCATGAAACCACCTCCGCCGATATTCCCGGCCCTGGGGAGCGTCACGGCCAGCGCAAAACCAACGGCCACGGCTGCATCCACGGCGTTGCCTCCCTGTTGGAGTATGGAGGCACCGATCTCCGTGGCGGTGGGCTCGCTGGTCACCACCATGCCATTGCGGGCATAGATGGGATAGACGATGTCTCGCGCGGTGATATTTGCCTGCTGGGGATAGACGATAGATACACACGCACATAATACAACTATATTGAGCATAAAAATCTTACGCCACACCATAACCACTCCTCTCCAATAACATAGGATAAAAACGACAGGGGCGATGCGTTCATCGCCCCTGATATGAATACGATGACTGGATTATTCCTTCAGCCTGTCCACGGGAAACGGTTCGTGCGTCGGCCAGGTCTGTGGATCACGCTCGATGTTTTCCATCAGAACCTCGACGCCTTTCATTAACTGGGCATCATGTCCCCGAGCCATTTCCGACGCGTGAAGGTCGATGACGATGTCGGGCTGAACACCCACATTCTCCACGACCCACTTGCCGTCTGGATCGTAGATGCGGTAATCGGGCGCCGTCAGACCGCCGCCGTCGATCATCTCGAGAAACATCGACACGCCGACCAATCCGCCCCAAGAGCGCGTACCGATGACCGGTCCCATCCCGAAGCGCTGGAACTCCCACGGAAGCTGGTCGCCACCGGAACCGGCCTGCCGGTTGGTCAGGCAGACCATATGGGCGTTCACGGAGTAATGCGGACTCGTCTGGTCGTGGGAATAGCGCCGTGTCCAGTACGCCCACGCCTTTTTCTGCAGGCGCTGCAAGAAAATATCCGGGTCGAGCCCGCCAGCGTTAAAGCGGCCGTCGATGATCAGACCCTTCTTCCGCGTCTGTCCGTAGAAATACTTGGGAAACTCCCGTGCCGAGCTGGTATACGTATCCGGCAGATGAATGTACCCGATCTGTCCGTCGGAAGCCTTCTCGACCACACGGCGGTTGTGCTCCACCCAGTCAAGGTAGTGCAACGTGTTCTCATCATCCAACGGTTCCACGACGATCTCCCGGGCCCCTTGCTTTGTGGGTTTATCGTTGATTAAAAGTAAAACCTGTTTTTCGGCGAGATCCTGAAAAAAACTGTAGATGTTCTTGTCGACCGTCACCTCTACACCGTTTACCGCCAGGATATAATCCCCTTCCTGTACATTCAACCCGGGTTTGGCCAGAGGCGGAAAAACGCCTCTCGTCCAGCCGGGCACAGACAGAATTCTCTTGAACCGATACCGGTTCGCTGCTTCATCCACCTCGTAGTCGGCACCCAGCATGCCCACGTTGACCTCTTCCGCATGACGCCGGAGGTCGCCTCCATACACGTATGTATGCGACGTGTTGAGCTCGCCGATGAGCTCACCCACGATGAACTCGACGTCCTGCCGGCATGAGGCATACGGAATGATTTGTCCGTACTTTTGCTTCATCGCATCCCAGTCGATACCGTGCATGTTGGGCTCATAGTAAAAGTCCCGTTCCATGCGCCATGCCTCATTGAAGATCTGAGCCCACTCGGCCTTGGGATCCAGCCACATTTTCAGGTCCACGAGGTCTAATGGTTCCCCGTCGGTATTCCTCGCACTGGACGCAATGATGCCCATGGCGTCTCCCTGCTTATAAACGATGTGAAACCCATCGGCCGATAGCTTGTACCCGTTGATCTCCTGGATGACGACACCCTCTTCTCGACTTTCAAAGTCGTACGCGTAGAGAGTCATCGTCTCAGGTACGCGGAATTCAAACCGGTTGAAATCGCCCTCGTCTCTGTTCATGTAATAAAGAGCCGACTCGCCCGCGGCCAGATACCGATAATTCCCCCGCGGCAGGGGCAGTGCCTCCACCCTGTCGACGATCCCATCGAAGTCGATGACCATGCCGGCCTTCTCCTTTTTCGTCGGCTGATCGACTGATTTGTTCTCTGATTCCTCGTCGCTACGGAATGAAAGAAACTGCCCGACGTCCTTCTGCAGTGTCATACAGTAAATTCCGGAGGTTTTCTTGTACACCATTTCCCACTCGAAATCACAGAACGTGGGATCGAACCGGCGGTTGGAGATAAAGAAAAGGCGCTTGCCGTCTCGCGCAAACACGGGATGAAAATCGTTGAACAGTCCGTTGGAGACCCAATGGATATCCCCCGTGTTCAGATCGTAGATGGCAATCTGGTAGACCAGATCATGATTCATCTTCGAGTAGGCGATATACCGGCTGTCGGCTGACCAGGCAAAATCGTATATGGGTTTTAAATCCAGGGAAACATCGATGTTCTCGAACTCAGCCTTATCGACTCGGACGACTTTCTGGGTAGCCACGTCCAGAACATACAGCGTGAGGGTCTGATCCGTGAAAGCGATCTTCTTGCTGTCGGGCGACCATCGCAGTGTATGTCGGTATCCATCTTTATACTGGGTTAACCTGACGGCTTCGGTTTTTCCCATGGGGTCGACGAGATACAAATCATACTCTCCGCTCTTGTCCGAGACGTACGCAATCTTTCTCCCATCGGGCGACCACACGGCATCCTTGTCCCTTGATCCGGAATCCTGGGTGAGGTTCCTGATGGGTCCGTCTTTCTTCGGTACGGTAAAGACCTCTCCCCGGGCTACCACCAGGGCACGCTGGCCCGATGGAGATATGTCGAAACCCTGAATATGTTCCCTCACATCGATGCGTTCGGGGCGCACTTCCGGCACGTCGGTATTGATCCGGATGGGAATCTGTTTTGTGTTTTTCGTGTTCACGTCCAGCGCCCACAAAGACCCCCCGAGTTCGTAGACGATGGTATGGCCCCCCTCGCTGGGCCGTCGGACATCAAACTCGGAATGCTGGGTGATCTGCTCGATGGTTCCCGTGACAGGATCCACGGAATATATATTCAGCACACGGTCCCGATCTGAGCTGAAATAGATTTTGTCTCCGATCCACATGGGAATGCGGTCCGTCCCCCTAAACTGGGTCAGATTTGTTTCCTGATTGCTTTCCAGATCATAGAGATACACCTCTTGGGCCGTCCCACCCTCGTACCGCTTCCACGTGCGGTTCTCACGGGCCCCCTTGTTGTAGGCCACTTTTTTGCCATCGGGCGAGAAACTGCCCTGAGCAATATTGTGAAAAATCATCTCCTCCATGCCCGTACCATCGGGGGAGACAAGGTACAGTTGTGTGAATCGATAATGCTTCCTCCGGGATATGAACATGATCTTGTTCTTCGTCGGATGCCAGCCCACCACACGGTCGTATGCCGGATGGTAGGTGACTCGCGTGATATCACCCCCGTGCACGCTCATGACATACACATCGCTGTTACCGTCGTACTCACCCGTGAAGGCGATCATCGTCCCGTCGGGCGAAAACTTGGGAAACCGTTCCTCGCCATCGTGAATGGTCAGCCGTATGGCCACACCACCTGTAGCGGGTGCTTTCCAGATATCTTCGCCGTACACGAACACCACCGTGTTATCATGAATGTCAGGAAATCGCATCAAAGGCCTGGTTTCCGTCGAACGAGCCGCCCCTACTCCGATGGAACAGAATATGAGCAGGATCATCATTCCAACGATTCGTCTTGTAACGCTTCTCTGGGTCTTATCCATTGCTTACCTCCTTATCCCGTTGAGTTCCCTCTAAACAGTGGTATGTTTCCATTGATGTACGAGATGAGCATAAACGCTTTGAAATGTTGCCTCTTGATCGTGACGGTGGTCCTGGCTTAAAGCATCGCCTTGACGGCCTGGTGCACGCCCTCGTATACCTCAAATAGCTTGATAACCTGTGTCAGCGTGAGGAGATCCTTCACCTTGTCCGAAATCCTGGAAACGGCCAGCTTCCCCTGTGCATTTTGCGTGGTAGAATAGCACCCCATCAGCATGCCGATGCCATGACTATTCATCCACTTGACTCGATGAAGGTCGATGACGATTTTTTTAATGTCCTCGGCAACCAAGCGCTTCACCGCTTCGTGTACTTCCGTCGTTTCATCGCCTCCGATCAGATTGCCCTTCACTTTAACGACGCCCACATCATCCATCACCCTTGTCTTGATGGCCATGGTCACACCTCATATTTTCATTGAAACAAAACTTGTCGTCTTGCTGGAATACAATCGTAACGCAGACACAGCCTCTCTATAACGCCTTTCGAATGACATCGATGGAAAACGGTTTCCCGTGTCCCGGATAAATCGATTCAGCGCCCGTCTCCATCAGCTTTTGCCAGCTCTCTTTCACTCGATGAATATCCTCCGCGAATATGGGAAGTCCCGGTGTAAAACGCAACGGCACCTTGTTCATCGCCAGATCGCCAACAAACGCCTCACCGGATTCCAGCAGGACACTGACCGAACCGCCGGTATGGCCCGGCGTGGGAATCACCCTTCCCGGAATCCCGTACTCGGACAGAGAAAGTCCTTTCTCTGTAATGCCGATGTCTACATCTGTCTCAGGAACCCGTATAAACGTCTTGGCAACACCCCTCATCTTTATCAATAAACGACCCCATGGCGTCACGCCCGGCGGCATGGATATCCGACCTTTCTCGAGACAAACCCTCTCTTCGTGATGCATGGCAATGGGTGCACCCGTGATGGCTTTGATGTCCCTGGCCGATCCGATATGATCATAATGTCCGTGGGTGATGACGATGAGTCGAATGTCCTCAGGACGAATGGCCAGATTCCGGAGGCACCGTTCGAAACGAGTTGCTTTATTGGGCACACCGGTATCGACCAGGATGATGCCATCCCCCTGGATCAGCCAGCAGTCTGTAATTCCCAGCGTAATGGGATCGATGCGGACGCCCGTATCTCTTCCTGCCATGGCAAAGAAATCCTATAATTGAAATGTATATGAATATTTCACCAGCAACGTACGGTTGCTGGTGACCGGAGCAACAAGGTCCTCCCGATATCGGTTGGCATTGAATCCCTCGTCATAAACAACGTAGAGATCGTTTCCCTCCCTGGGATTGTACCGAAACCGAACATTGGTAATGACCGCATCGATGGCGCTGTTGTACTGGATAAACGCGGAAAACGATGTGGCGATACTCAACATCCACGTGGCCCGCAGTCGTGCGATATGAGCCGTCAGTTCTTGATGCCGTTTCGAGAAAGAGACCCTGTTGTATTCATAAAAACCGCTCAGTTCCAGGTCGGATGAAAGACTCCACGTCGGCATGATATTCGTCGTGACACGCCAACCGTCATAAAAAGAACCCGCATCCACATTGATCATGGCATACACTGTATGCCCCATGGGCGAATGAAAAAATCCCTTGAGGCCGTAGAATCTGTACTGCCCGACCGGCACATGCACATCGTCGGAAAACTCCAGCGTGTCCGTCAGGTCTTCGTAGTACATCTTGGCCTCGATCTTTCCAAAACTGCTCGATTTGGTTGTAAACTCCCAGCCCGGTCCGATTTCTGCCGATTCGGTCTTCTTGTCGCTGTTGCGCTGAACCCAAAATCCTTGAAGAAACACATCGTGACGCAGCAACGGAGAGGATTCTCCCGGAACCCAGCCATACAGGACGCGGTTGCCGATACGGGTTACATCATCGCGCTCCAAGAATCCGATCCCGGGCTCAAAGTCATCCCCCATCCGGGAATAGCCCAGATCGTACGCGAACCCCTCCAGCGTTCTCCGTTCCCAGTTGACGCTCATCCTCGTGGGCGTAAGGGAAAAGGGTTCGTTTTTCGCGCTGTCATCGAAACACTGAGCCCAGTGTACTTTCAGATAATCATCCCCATAGAGTCGGAAAATGCCGTCCAGACCGTACGTGACGTTGTACTGCCCGTCGACACCGATTCGTGAGGTCGCGATTCCGCCCACATACGTGTAGGGATTGATCACCCGGCGACGGAGCCGAAGCACGCCAAAGTTTTCCGAAACCACTTCCTCTGTACGTGCCGTCTGCATATTCATCAGACCAACATCCCAGGGCCCCACACGGCCGACGATTCGGGCGCCTCCCAGGATTCGCACAGGCTGGTCATCGTGTATGCCGATACGTCTGCTGTAAAACAGATTCTGTGACCCTCCCAGCTGAAAATCAAAATTGCTGGAACGTTCCTGGAAAAAGAGGCGTTTCTCCGGGAAAAAGAGGGAGAAACGCGTGAGGTTGACTTGCTGGTCATCGGCCTCTACCTGAGCAAAATCGGTGTTCAGGGTCATGTCCACGGTTAGGTTGTCGGTGAGGCCGTACTTCACATCCAGGCCAACTTCGAACGCGGGCTCCTCGCTACGCTCATAAGCAGTCTCGTCATCGTTGAGCTCGTTGAGGTACTCGTATCCGCCCAGTACGTAAGGCACGACATACAGGGGCCTTCTACTGCGGATTCCTTTCAGGCTGATCTCCCCGGCCTGGGACGGTTTCCAAGCGCTCCACATGCCCCACTTATTCGGAATGGCCGGAAAAATAATCTGCTCCGATGAGGCCGCGATCCACCTCCAGGCGATGAGCCCCATAATGATCTGACCATCGACTTCTTGAAATCGAAGGCTTGAAAACGGAATTCGAATTTCGGTAAACCAGCCGTCGCTGTTGACTACGGTTTCGACATCCCAGAACGTGTTCCAGCTGACATTCACGGGTTCTTCCCCCTGGGCATCGTTGAACACGGTCACATCCAGCCGCAGACCCGCGGGTGTGGTGAAGAATCCCACGGCATTTTCCTTATCGTTGAACGTATCCAGAATCACGCCGAACCAGTCGCTGTTGCCGCCCATGAAATCCCTTTTCTTGGACGTGGATTGGACGCCGGTAGGATCGTGCATGAAGAGTCGTCCGGCCACGTAGAGATACGCGTCATCATACGCGATGAGAATCTCCGTTCGCTCTTTGGGCGGATTCCCAAACATCGGTGCATGCTGGACAACGGGAAGCGGTTCGATGCCCGCCCAGGCCGGTTCATTGCTCACGCCATCCAGTTGGACGGGAGCCTCGATACGGGATAACACATACCGTTCCTGACCGAACACCTGATGAATCCATGCATACATCAATAACATCAGAAGAGACCGAAGTAGATACGCGTGCTTGAAATCTCTCAATAGTATATCCCGGAGATAGACGAGTCACCATGTCTGTAGCATCGAGCCAAAACCGGAAAGAAAACCTGTATCACACGAATGTAACATCTATTTTACGAAATTTAAAGCCTAAAAACAATAACGGCCAGAAATTAATCCGATTTTAATAGACCCCGGTTTTTCAGACGCTCCTTCTCCCAGACCATCAGGTTCTTCGGCGGCGGAACGATCTGATCTTCCGATTTGGGTTCCAGCTTTGCGATTCCGAACGGACAGCCCGTCACGCAGAGACCACAGCCGATGCATTCCTCGCGGTCAACCACAGACACGCCGTTCTGGATCGACACCGCTTTCATCTGGCACCGGTCCACGCATCTCCCGCAGCCTTGACATAAGTCAGGATCGATAACAACATAGTAGTTCGCAGCGGCCACCGATTTTTCGATGCCCCATTCCGTGATTCCCCGGAGGACGCCGCAGCAGCATCCGCAGCAGTTACACACATAATAAAAACCGCCAGCCACATTACTCACGGAGTGCACCAGGCCCACCTCCTCTGTTTCATCGATGAGGGCCAGGGCCTCTTCCAGGGTGATGTCTCTTTCGTTGGGTGAGCGTTCGAAAGGGGTAAAGGTAAGGCATGTCTTGAGGGGAAAATCGCATTGCCTTTCTTCCAGTTCATCCTGCTGAAGACGGCAGATGCAGTCCCGTACACGGAACGATTTCATTTTTTTCAAGATGGCCTTGATGTCATCGTAGGGAAGAATCCATTCCGACTTGACCGCACTCTGAGCCGGTATAACACGGTGTATGGCCGGCCTGGGACGCATGAATTCGACCCCGCCCTCGTCCATCCACTCTTCGAAAAGATGAGCCAATTCATGATCCATGACCTGCCATTGGGTTTCGTAAATCCCGACGATGAACGGTGCGAGCCTGTATGTACCCCGTCCTCCCCAGACGAACCCTCGCGCCGACAGTTTCTCCAGCCTCTCTCGGACCTCCTCCACGGGCAAGTCGACTCGTTTCGCGATGCTGTCTACCGCCTCTCTCTCGACACTCATCTGGCCGGCCAGCCAGGCCTCCTCGGGCGTAAATATTTTTTTCAGGAGTAAGACCTCGACATTTGATTTCGTCCTGGGGAATGCGTTGGGTAATCGGTTCAACGCATCGGCCAAGGTGCTGTAGTACACATCCGTCGCGTCCGGTGCGCTGGAAAACGGACCGAAACACGGCAGCATCACAGCCGCACCTGCCGCTGCCGTGGTCTTGATGAATTCTCGTCTTTTGATGGTATTCCGTCTGGACTCTTTCTTTACCAAATACGCACCTCCTGAATTACCGTGCGGTTATGTCTAATATTTCAGATGCGGACAATGTATCGGTCCGCGTGACGGTGGTACGGTACCGCACATTACCCAGCGGCGATGACACCTGGATGGGCACGGGCATCTCCGGGTATTCGGCCGTGATCTTCCGTATCACCCGGGCTCCAGGGTGAACCAAGAACCGGGCGCCTATCGATACATCATCCGGCGGATCGGCAAACCACGAGACGAGCACGCGATCTTTAACGTGGGTAAATTCTAAATCCGATTGAAAATCGTAAGTCTCCAGTGTGTCCGCCTCCAAGCTCAGCGTGACGCGATACCAGTCGCGGTCGCTGACTATATGCCACTGAACGTCCAGCGTATCCCTGTCTCCCGGCGTGACCGTCTCTTTTCCGTCGATATGAAACCATTCGGCCTTGAAATCGACGGGCAGTTCTTTCCTGTTGAACCGCCCGTGCAGGTGCTCCTCCAACGTATCGGACTTCACGGACACGTTCTTTAAAAACTCGTTCCCGACTATGGCAAGCTCGCTCTCCTGATTGGAAATGTCGTAGTTGGCATCCACATGAATAAAAGGCCGCCACATCTCGTTGTAGGCTGGCAGAGTATACAATACACCGCCGTAGACCAGGATCAACGCCAGTATCCCGAAACCCACAGCCGGCCGGCGGAATTGTTTGAGCCCCTTCTTCAGCCATGGAACACGGACTACCGTGTAAGAAAACGTATAGATAAACGGTACGTACCATATGACCAGGAGTAGGATGAGGACCACCTGGAAGAGCACGGACTTCCAGAGCGCGTCCAGTGCGATGCCTATCTGGGCCGAAACTCTTCCGGCAAAAAGTATAGCCTCGGAGAAGATCAAACGGGACATGGGCAGGGGCGCGAGAATGGCGAACACTATCTTCAGGATTGACGGACGGACGAAGACAGCCAGTCCGAAAAGAATCAAGGTTGCTGCGGGGTACAGGGCAAGCCGCATGCTGAGCAGTCCGCAACCGACGAGAAAGAGGAACAGAACGATGAGTCCGCGCTTCGCATACACATACGGATCGGGACTGAACCGCCATTTACGGCTCAACTGCAAGACCATCCACACGCCGGCCAGGAGCCAGATCGGTGTGTACCAAAGATACGCATCCAGATGTACATACCAGGGATATCTCAAACCCATGATAAGCGTTAAGAGCCATCCTCCCAAACGGATAAAAACAGCGATCACGGGGAGCATGAAGAACAATTTGAATCCTGAAAACCGCACGCGATCGGCCCGTTCAATCCGAATACGGCGGATGCGGCTGTAAATAAACGCGCCGATGCCCAGACACAGGGCAACCAGGTTGAAGACGACGAACAGGGACGCGGGGATAAACACCAGAAATCCCAGCGGCCGCCAGAGCATATACGCACTGCTCTTGATACTGGGGATGCCCTGGCTCTGGTATTTCTTCAGAAGTCCATCCACCAGCTGGCCGCAGTGCATCAGCATGGGCTTATGGATGTATTCGACGACGTCCTGCTGCGTATGAATCGGGGAACGGTTAACTCCGACCGAAAAGTCGATGGCCGGGATGTCCCGATTCGCAAACGGTTCGTGATCCGAGCCGGCTCCTTCCGCAATATTGTTGATCGTCGAGAAATGGGTGGGATACAGAAGCCGGTTGATCTGGAGGTCTCGGTCCAGTCGGAACGCATCCTGGACCAGCCACACGGGTGCCCGTCCAGATTTTGTCTCGAAAATCGTGACGATGTCGTCGTCCGCGCCCGTCATATCGACGGAAATCATCAGAGCGACGTCGTCGATATCCGGATACTGCTCGACAAAATGCTTGGACCCATGCAAGCCCGACTCTTCTCCTCCGAAGGCAACGAACACCATCGTGTAGTGTCTGGGCCGCACACTCCACAACCGGGCCAGCTCGACAACCGTCGCCGCGCCCGAGGCATTGTCGTTGGCTCCGGGAATCTCCCGACCGCCCGAGTCGATGTGTCCCCCGACGACGATGGTCGAGTCCGTATCTCCTCGAAAGATACCCACGGCCGATCCGCTATTGGTATTCATCGCAATACGCTTCGAGGGTGCTTTCTGAAACCTCATGATGGCCACAGAATCTGCTCCATAGCTGGCCATTCTACGCGCCGCCCAGTCAAGGGCCACGCGCTCATTCTGCGAGCCCATGGGACGCGGCCCGATGGTCACGCTCAGATGACGGATGTGAGCAAACACTGAGTCTGCGCTGAACTCCAGGTCCCCAGAATATGTAGAGACCGATAATAAAAGTATAAAAAGTATCCCCATCATTCGTCGCCGTAGCATGCGTCTTACCTCCGGTTTACTGTTTTACGATGGTTACTCCCCAATCCCTCACGATCCTTCAACTTTTTTTTGAACACCCTCGATACCGAAAATCCGATATCCCCAGTCCATTAAACGGGGAAATAAAAAATTCAGTATGGGAACCGGCCCATATAGAGCGGGTACGATGATCGAAGATCGTTTTGTCCGGATACCCTTAATGATGGATTTCACGACACGGTCCGGGGATATTTTGGGTGAAATCCGCGGAACCGTCAGATGCTGTATCATGGGTGTATCCACTCTGCCCGGGAATATCGATGTTACACGAACGCCCGTCCCATACAACTCCTGACGAAGGACATCGATAAAACCATCCAACGCTGCCTTGGCCGCCACATAAGGACCGTCACCCACAATGCCCTTCTTGGCATCGAGACTGTTGACGATGACGATATGCCCTTCTCTCTGCCGTATCATCTGGGGAAGAACAGCTTGAATCGCATAGAGAACACCGTAAAAGTTGACAGCAAAAGACTTCTCGAACAGGCTCTTGTCTGCCTCTTGTATTCGTCCCCGCGCGTATCGTCCCGCATTCGCGATGAGCACGTCTATCCTTTTCCACCGGGTCATTGTCTCCTCTACGAGCCACCGGACATTGTCCGGATCGGTGATATCGGTCACAAGCGCTGCCGACGATCCTCCCATCTCATGGATAGCACGTTCCAGTTCCTGAAGCACTTCCCTGTTCCTCGACGCCAAAGCCACTCGCGCTTTTCGCCGTGCCAATTCCAGGGCAGTGGCGCGACCGATACCACTGGAAGCTCCGGTCACAATGACCACCCGATCTTCAAAACAGAATCTTGGAAACAAATTATCCTCCCAATTGAGCGACTGGAACCACTCAGAGATGGCTCGTATCCGTGGTCACATCCCGATTCTCGCTTTTTTCAGACCCGATATCCGTGAATTGTCCGTGACCCGGATATACCTTGGTTTGATCGGGAAGCCGCTCATACAACCGTCGTACGGATCGCACTTGTGCCTCAGACGATCCTCCCAGCAGGTCCGTCGTCCCCACCCTTCGGTAGAACAAGACATCGCCCGAAAACAGCACATCGCCGACGACAAAACACATGCTTCCCCGGGAATGCCCGGGAGATAGTATGGTTTTTATCTTCAGCCTGCCCAGCCAGTACGTCTGATTGTCCTCAAGCCAAATTTCCGGCTCTCCGATGGCCGCAAGATCCATGGAAAACCACTTGGCAATACCGGGGACTTGCTTCATCTCTGCCAGTTCTTCGGGAGGCATGTTTTCCTCAAACCATTCTCTGAAAACCTGCAAATCCTCGTATTCTTCTCTATTGAAACAGACCGATGCATCGGGAAATTGTTCCTTGACCACCGGTATTCCCTCGATATGATCCATATGACAGTGCGTGGCAAACACATATTTTAATGTTAGATCGTTTTCTTCGATATACGTCAGAAGTGAATCGATGGGGCCCCCGACATCGAAAAGGGCTGCCTCTTTGCTGGCTTCATCATACAACAGGTAACAGTTTGTCTGGATGGGGCCTGTCGCCTGATGGAGTACTACAAATTTGTCCGACGGCGTACAGGCAGTAATCAGCAGAAGAAGTCCGATTCCTGTTGAAAAAACAATTGATCGCTTCATCCTTCCTTCCTCAAAGAAAGTTGATCTAATCAATTTTTTAACTGATTAGCTGAGATGGCGGACTCAACCTATTGGGCAAAGTAACACATCTCCGCACCAGACCACGCACGCTGAATCAGCGTGAGGATGGAATCCCTGGCGGCCTGCGTGAAATAGGGCTCGGGACAGACGGCCAGCAATCCACTGTCTGGATCGTTCATCAAGAGCCCAAAATCGACATGCGCCCCGTTGCCCGCCGCGAGCAGAAGTCCCAGCGTATCCCCTTGGGAGACTTCCTGACCTTCTGTCACCCGGATATGGTTGGCCTGCGTTTGACCGTCTGCCGGGCTTCCTGTCATGGGCTCGAAGGCATACGACAGGCTGAACGTCGAGTTATACTTCAGTAAAAGGTTGACCTGCCAGTTTCCCGTTGTTTCCAGTTGCCACAGATCTATGCTCTGTACGATGCCTGATGAGACTGCCTGGAACGGTACGAGATTCGTTATCGGGAAAAAATCAATGCCCTGATGGATGAATCCCCACGGGGCACTCGCGTCCTCGCTGTATGCTTCCCGAATCGGCCCCATGTCGGACATATTGACGAACGGTGTGATCATCACAAAATCGGCATCCGCAGGCTCGCTGGACTCTTCATACGCTTCGTCCAGCGTTCCCTTTTTACATTCAAGCAGAATCATTACCGATAACACATTCGATACCGCCAAAGCCAACACGATAAAATGCCTCATTCCGGTTCCTCTCTTTTAAAGGCATTGCCGATGATATAATGGAAACGATTCCTGGACACCGTGCATTGGCTAAGGAAACCACAGAACCTTACCCGCGAATTTCGATGCTGTTTCCCTTGTCAGAACTCGAGTTCCGAATTCAAGGCGATCCGTCTCGCTCGTATACGACTTTTCCGCCGACCACGGTCACATCCACTCGTGTCTTCATGATCTGAGTTTCGGGGATTGTCATCAAATCCTGGTCAAGGATAACCATGTCCGCCAGATATCCCTCCATGATCATGCCTTTTCGATCCTCCATGAATTCGGAATAGGCCGACCCCAGTGTATACAGCGCGATGGCCTCCTCCATCGTCAGCTTCTGGTCCGGAAACCAGCCGTCTCCCTCCTCTCCTAGCCGATCCTTGCGCGTGACAGCCGCATACAATCCCTCCATAGGATCCAACGGTTCCACGGCATAGTCGGTGCCAAAGGCGATCTTCGCACCGACGTCCAGGAGGCTCCGCCAGGCATAGGCCCCCTTGCACCGCTCCCTGCCCACACGCTTTTCGGCGAACCGCTTGTCCGTGATGCAGTGAGTCGGCTGCATGGAGGCAATCACACCCAGCTCTGCAAACCGGGGAATGTCGTCATCGATGAGAAACTGCGCATGTTCGATGCGATGGCGATGATTCCTGTCTCCGTTGAGTTCGATGGCTTTCTCGATGGCATTCAGCGTCAGGTGATTTCCCCTGGGCCCGATGGCATGGATGGCCACCTGGAATCCTGCCCTGTCCGCTTCGATGATGATGCGTTGCAGCTCTTCGTACGGCTGGAAGGGCAGTCCCGTCTTGTCCGGCTCGTCCTCGAAGGGCTCGAACACCAACATCGTGCCCGAACCCAGGGTGCCGTCTATGTGGCCTTTCAGAAAACCGAACCGTATCCAGTTGTCTTCCAGGGGAAACGTTTCCCGGAGCTTTTGATACGTCTCCAAATCTTCTGGCGTCAATCCGTCCAACCGCTGGCCGATGTAGGCGCGCAGAGTGAGCTTGCCCATATCCCATAGCTTTTTGAAGGGCTCGAAATCGCCGGGAGGAAGCTGGACCGTGGTCACACCCAGACGCTTGGCCATGTCCAGGGCCGCCAGCCAGCCCTCGATGTCCCGGGCCTCTTCCTCTTCGGGCGTTCGGACGACTTCGACGGCGCCGTAATCCAGAAGACGCCGCGCCAGCTCCTTGATGATACCCGTGGGCTCGCCCGTGACAGGGTCTTTCTGAATTTCACCGCCCGGCGGATCGGGCGTATCCCTGGTGATGCCAGACTGGCGGAGCACATAACTGTTGACCAGAACCGAATGGCCGTCGGCCCGGCTCAGAGCAACCGGATTTCTGGGCGACACAGAATCGATGAGCTCTTTTGTCGGCCACTGCTTGTTGTGGAACATCTCGTGTTCCCAGCGTCCTCCCCGGATGAGCTCTCCCGGTTTGGCTTTGGCCACCTTCTCCTGTACACGCCGCGTGATAATGCTCGGGTCGGTGATGTACCGCAGGTCGATGTAGTCCGGATCGATGGCTCTGAAGTGGGCGTGGGCATCGTTGAATCCCGGTACGACCAGACGGCCCTGGGCATTAATGACCGTGGTTTTGCCTTCCTCGACGAACTGTTGGATGTGTCGATTCGAGCCCACACCGACGATAAATTCACCCGACACGGCAACAGCCTCTTCCCTGGGATTTTTCTTGTCTATGGTCACGATCTTGGCGTTCTTGATGACCAGGTCTGCCGGGGGACCGTCATAGCGGTTTCTGCAGCTCAAGCAACACAGCAGAATTCCAAAGACGATGATTCCCGTTCTCTTCTTCATAGGGTCTTTTCCCTTTTATACTTTGCAGATGGCATCACATCAAGACGGGCTTCCATCCGCCTTCTCGCCGTTTACACAACCAATTCTCTCAAATCGATCCGATTCATATCATCCGTGCCCAATCCCTTCTTTGCACACGCTGCGATGTGGGTCGAGATGTCTCGGATGGGCTCGAGATCCTGCTCGGCCCGTTTCTCCTCCAGGATGTCCAGACCGATGCGATCCATGGCTACGGGATCCCTGCTGAAGAAGAGGCGGTTGTCAAAGGCCATGCGGGCGCCCGCCACGCTGACCGTGGAAATCTTGGCGGCCTCTCCGATATGCAGAACCATTTTATCCTTGACGGATGGATTGTTGAGAATCTCTGGTATGGCCGTGGTGCAGTAGTCGATGTGAAAACGTATCTTGTTGGTCGTCACGCCCAGGGCGATGTTCTTCGTGGCCCATGTAACGCCGCTGTCCTCGTTGTGCTTGAGGACGGGGATGTTGATGAGCTTAGTAATCTTCTTTGTCACGATTTCTGAGAAGAAGGACTTGTCCTCGTCCTCGATGGTCACATCGTTGAACTCATCGGCCACCTCTTCGGCGATTTTCTTGATTCCTTCCCGGTCGCTGTAATCCATATACAGCCTTCGGATTTCCTCGTTGTACTTCTGTGCCTTGGGATTCCCCTGCTGAATGAGCATCCACAGCCAGGCGCAGGAATTGAAAATCTCACGGTGCGTGCCGTCCTGAGTAAAATTCTGTTTAACCAATTCCTGGTACTTCTTCAGCGTTCCCACGTCCCACGACCAGTACACGTCTCTGTCGTATCCTTGGATCCAGGGAATGGCCGCCTCCCACTCCGTGGAGGAGCCCATGATCCGGACGCCTTCCGTGCCGTCGTTGAGCTTCAGTCCCGTTCTCTGGAACATCCAATCCCTGGCATCCCAGACGATGATATTATTCTCCTTCACACCGGCCGCTTTGAGACCGGCTATTGTCTCTTGAATCGACTCCAGTGAAGATGAAACCTTCGGTGCCCCGAGACAGTTGATCTTGATGCCCACCACATCATCGGGTGATACCATAGAAGCCCAGGCATCCGCCAGCGAGCTTTCGCCCGTGAGTTCCATCAGCCCTTCCTCGAAAGCTCTGTGAACCGCGTCTGGATTGTATTTCTGCCCAATCAGCATGTCTTCCGCTGCAGCGGAGACAACGCGGCTCTTCTCGGCAGGCGGCCTCTTCCCGCACGCCAACGGAATTCCCATCAACGCCGTTCCTCCTGCAACCGCAACCGACTTTTTGATAAACTCTCGTCTCGTCGTCATGACCATCGTCCTCCTTTATAACTTATTGAGATTTACCCGATCACTTCTTTAATAATTCTGTAGAAATTCTAACCCATGATCTTCTCGATCTCACGTGCCTTGTATCCGCGTTTTTGGAGCCCGGCCCGGACTGTTTCCATTTGTGTCGGGCCGTTTAGCGCCTCGATGAAAAAGGGACCATCGATCTTGTTCTTATCCGGCCCCCAGAAAATACCCTTCCTACTCTTGCCGACTATCTCTTTTTCGAGTCTCTGTTTGTTCTCTTCCGTGTGATGAAAAACTGTCCATTCACTCACCTTCAGGAGCGGTTCCATCGAATGCCCGCTTCCAGCCGGTGACCGCAGAGAAGAGGAGGACGGCCAGCAATGCCCAGGAATAGGGATTCAAGAAGGAAACACCAAAGGGCAGGCCCGATATTTGAAACGCGTTTGCCGCCGATTGCACGGCCCCATACCAGACCACCACAGCAATAGCCCAGGGGATCGTATAAAATATCGTACACACGGAGCAGTCCATCAGGTTAGCCCGTCTGGCCGGGGCGAGGTTGAACTTTTTCCCCAACGGCTTCACCAGGCCAGGACCCACGAGAAGCTCGGCTGCCGCGTTGGAGGCAATCGGAATAGAGGCCAGAATCGTCACGAAGATGATGGACAGCTCCGCCCTTCTCACTGTCTTGACGAATGCTCTCTCGAACGCCTTGAGTATCCTTTCCAGTACACCGCTATCCACCAAAACCTGTGTGATGGCCAGCATCAGCAGGGCAAAAACGACCGCGCCTACCACACTACTGATCCCATCCTGGATGATTCCCGTGGATTCCCCTCGCTCCGCGGGTATGGAAAAAAGCGTGCTCAATTTCATCTGTCTGTTGAGGATGCCTGTGACGGCAGCAGAGACATTCCCGTAGATCAGCGATTCCACGAGATGCCGGCCGGACAGGGCAGACACCACCACGATGATGAAAGGGAGTAGCATCAGCAGTCCTGCCGGATGCATCCGCGCCTGAATCTCTGGCAGGTCTTTGATGCTTCCGCCGCCTCCAAAGATGACGATCACGGCTGCGGCCATCAGAGCGGCGGTCATGGCCAAAGGAAAACGGCTCCTGACCACGTCCCGCATCTCTGCCTCCTGGGTGAATGCCGAAACTATGGTGGTGTCGGAAATGGGTGCCAGATTATCCCCGAACGCGGCTCCAGACAGGATTCCCACGGCCAACATCGCTGGGCTCGCACCGAGAAAAACCCCGGCAGGATAGAGGACGGGTACCAGCGACAGTACTGTACCCGTACTCGTGCCCGTACCCATGGAAAACAGCATGGCCGACACAAACGCGATCAGCGAGAACAGCGAACCTGCCGCCCCGGTCTTCAGTCCAAACCACACCAATCCATTAACCAATCCCCCAGCCACCATTATCTTCCCAAAGACACCCGCGAACAGCCACGCCGTCACTATGACGATGCCGTTCTTATCGCCCAAGCCCTTCATCAGTGTCTGGCAGTAGGCTCCCTTGTCTCTGGCCAGGAACATCCCCGCCGCCAGCGCCAGCCAACCCGCCGTCCAGAATGCCGACACGCCACCCCTGCCCCCTATGGAGAGTACGAACAAAACGACGATGAGCACAACCAGGGGAAACAGACCGCCCCATATTCCGCCAACCATTCTCAATCGGACGCCATCGTCTGGATGTGCTGCACCGTTCTTAGCCATCTTAATCCTTTGTTGAATGAACGATTCTTCGACCATCCAAGCACAATCTGTTTTCAGCGAAAAATCCCTTTGGAAACGTGCATAGAAACCAGCATGTGGGGCATGTCCACGACCTCGGCGATCTTCAAGTCTCCGGCCAGGGAACACAGGACATAGGCTTCGGTGCGATCCATGCCATGCTCTGCCTCCAGATAATCGATCATAAAACGCAAGACTTTTCTGGCAGCCTCGTCGATGGTCGTCCCGAAGGCCGTCACGGCATAGGTGTCGTCCGTCTCATACTGCGGTTCTCGAACGTACGCCTTGTCCTTGATGACGTTCACTTCGTACGTGATTTTCATCGGCGTTTCGATGGCTGTGCCGCAAACCTCCCCGGCACCCTGAACCGAATGGGCATCCCCCAGAGAAAAAAGGGCGCCTTCCACGAAAACGGGAAAGTAGACGGTAACCCCTTCCACGAGATGGGGGTCGTCCATGTTACCGCCGTTGGCCCTCGGCGGAATCGTGGAGAGCATCTCGTCAGTATCCGGCGCAACGCCCATGACGCCTGGAAAGGGTTTTAGCGGGATGGTGATTTTATTCGAGAACGACACTTCAGTGGCATTCCGTCCCAGCGCGTAGGTCTTGAGATAGGGTTCCGTGAACTCATCCGCCAGCAATCCGAAACCGGGGGAGATGGCCACCCACCCGTAATCGCCGATCTCGATCTTGTGGAGTGTCACGGCCAGCACGTCTCCCGGCAGAGCCCCTTCCACATAAACCGGACCCGTGATGGGATGAATGAGGTCTGATTTCATGGTGACGACATCCTCCACATCGGAATCGATGAGTATCTGCGCATCCGAAGCTTCTTCTGTCTCCGCTTCGATCACAGCCCCCGATGGAACTCTCAGAATTGGCGGTATGGCCCGGCTGAATTTGTTGTGGGTCTGGTCCCTTGTCAAAAAATACTCGGCCTTGGGAACCGTTCTCGGTTTGCCCGTATCCTCCGGTAAACCCGTACAGGAAAGCCCGAAAAGCGTGATTCCATAAACAAAAATCCCGTAGAGAATCCATAAAGAATGTCGCGTTTTCATCGTTCATCTCCCTCCATCATTCGTTCAAAAGACGCTCCCCGCCTGGTTCAAAGTCCAAGCAGGGGATTGTATGGTGATGTCTTTTTTGTATTCCGGGGCCCTGATACATCGCTCTGGCAAAATCCGGTTGACACGTCATCGTTACAGTTCGAGATACATCTTTTCCCCGGGAGGCGGCACGCTGCTCTGGACACAAACAGATGCTCCCTGCGACCATTCATCGGATTCCCTTGCTCCTCGTACGATGCCATTCCACAGGAAAGACGTACCATCAACATCTTATAAAATATTCGGCAAATGTCAAGAAAGAAATAGGCGGACCGTTTCATTTGAATGGTATCGCGCATGGGTAATTGGGGGCCGAAGAATCCAAGAAGGAACGCATGAAAAGAGCCCCTGCGTGATGATAAAGTAAGGCATTCAATCCATGATGAAGAGAATTGTATCCGTATCTTTCCAAGGCGCCACGTCGGCAAGTGAATCGGATGTTACCCGAAGCTTGCCACAGCCTCGTCGATGGTTTCGAAGGATTCGAAGATCGTCAGTAGTTTGGTCATCATCAGCAGGCTTTTGACCTTCTCCGTAGCCCCTACGATTTTGAAATCGCCACCCACGTTCTTGCACGACGTGAAGCATGCCATCAGCATCCCCAATCCTTTGCTGTTGATCCACTTCACTTGGGCCAAGTCGGCAACAATCTTAACGTTCTTACCGGAGATCAAATCCTTGACCAGTTGATGATAGTCTGTCGTCTCCTTGCCTCCCATCAAACTGCCCTTTGCCGTAACGATGGCGATATCGTTGTAATACGTGATTTTATAAGACATGATTCCCTCCCAGGGACGTTAAAATGGATTGGGGGCGCTCATACGCTATCCGTTAGAATCGTTTTTCCGGGGCGTTTGTGGAGGAGGATTGCCGAGCATCCCCTGGAAGAATTGGCTGAAATCGACATTTCCCCCGGACAGAATGATGCCAACGTTTTTATCCGTCACCCGTATTTTTTCGAACAGGACGGCGGCCACGGGTACGGCCGAAGAGGGTTCGACAACAATCTTCATCCTCTGGAAAATCGTCTGCATGGCAGCAACGATCTCCTCCTCGCTGACCAGTACGATATCATCCACGAGGTCCCGAATGATGGAAAACGTGTTGTCCCCCAGAGACGTCCGAAGACCATCGGCAATCGTATCGGGATTCACCGAAGGCAGGATTCGTCCGGCACGGATGGAACGATAGGCATCATCGGCGTTCTTGGGCTCGCACCCGACGACCTTGATCTTCGCCCCCAGACCCCTCACGGTCAAAGCAGTCCCGCTGAGCAGGCCCCCGCCACCCAACGGCGTAAGGATAACATCCAAATCTCCCGCAGTCTCGATGAATTCCAAGGCCACCGTCCCCTGGCCCGTGATGACAGACAAGTCATTGGATGGATGAACCAGTGTCGAACCGGTCTCTTTCACGATCAGATCCGCTGCCTCTTCCCTGGCTAAGGGCTTGGGCTCGCAAAACGTGATGTTCCCGCCGTAGCCTTCCACGGCCGCTATTTTCACAGAAGGTGCGTTGGACGGCATGACAATCCGGGCGGATATACCCCGATTTCTCGCGGCCAAGGCCAATGCAGCAGCATGGTTGCCCGATGAATGGGTGACCACGCCACGGTTGGCCTCCTCGTCCGACAGGCTAAAAACGGCATTCGTGGCGCCCCGAAACTTAAAGGCGCCAACTTTTTGAAAATTCTCACACTTAAACAAAGCGCGGGCACCGACCATGGCATTGATGGATGCAGACGTGAGCACGGGCGTTCTGTGAATATACGGCCGAATCCTGTCGTGGGCTTCGCGAACATCCCTGAGATTGGGACGCTCCATCACGCAGACTCACTTCCGGTTTCCACAACACCCACGGCCTCGATCTCCACATGAAACCCAAAGTGGAGGGCCTTGGTGGGAACCACGGCCCGGGCAGGCCGGTGATCACCGAAATGACGGGCATACACCTGATTTACACGATCCCAAAGCGCGATATCCGATACGTAAACCGTCGTCTTAATCACCCGATGAAGACCGCTCCCGGCTGCCTCCAGCACAGCGGCCACGTTTTTCAGGACTCTATCCGTCTCCTCTTCCACGGAACCCAGCACCTTCTCTCCCGTCGCCGGGTCTATGGGCAATTGACCGGATACAAAAACCAGACCGTCATGGACGATGCCCTGCGAATAGTGTCCTGCGGGCAACGGCGCCTTGGGCGTTTCGATGATTTTCATGGATTCAATTTCCTCTACCTACGGATGACGTCCACCGGAAAAAACGAAGGGGGTTAGGTTATGGGATAGACGTTTGGATTCTGGGGATTCTTCTTTCACCATGCATAAGCCTCCGGTGCCTGACCCTTGGGCCCCGGCCAGATGGCATCCAGCCTCATCAAATCTTCTTCGGACAGGGTGATCTCCAACGAGCGCATGCATCCCACCAGTTGTTCCATCGTGCGGGGGCCGATGATGGGTGCCGTGACGCCCGGCTGGTGTAGCAACCAGGCCAGAGCTACGTTAGCAGGAGACTCATCAAGTCCTGCACAAAACGTCTCGTAAGCCTCCAGACTCTGACGATATCTCATCATCATCTGTTGTACATTTTCCTCCATCCGCCGCACTGTTTTTATTTCTTTCGTCATTCCTCCCAGGAATCCACTGGCCAGGGGGCTCCACGGAATAACGCCCAATCCCAGGGCACGGCACACAGGAATCACTTCCAGTTCGATCGTCCGGGAGGTCAGATTATACAGACTCTGCTCGGAGATTAAGCCCAAGAAGTGCCGCTGGACAGCCACACGGTTGGCCTCGGCGATGTGCCAAGCGGCGAAATTGCTGCTGCCCACATAAATCACCTTGCCTTCGCCAACGAGTTGTTCCATGGCCTGCCAGATCTCCTCCCAGGATGTTGTGCGATCCACGTGGTGCATCTGGTAGAGATCGATGTGATCCGTTTGAAGCCGTTTCAGACTTTCCTCGCAGGCCCGGCGTATATGGTAGGCCGAAAGGCCTCTATCGTTAGGGCCGTCTCCCATGGAACCGTAGACCTTGGTGGCGAGAACGATTCGCTCTCTCCGGCCTCCTCCCTGAGCCAGCCATCTCCCGATAATCTGTTCCGTCACCCCCTCACCCTTCTTCCCCCCGTAGACGTTGGCCGTATCGAAAAACTGGATGCCCAGCTCCTGGGCCTTGTCCATGATGGCGAAACTGTCTTTTTCAGACGTGTGAGCCCCAAAATTCATCGTCCCCAGGCAAAGCCGGCTCACCTTCAAACCCGAACGGCCCAGTGAAATATATTCCATCATTCCCCCTTATGATTGGATGGCGTATGACGCACATACACCCGTGTGTCGTTCTATCCTATTCCAGTTCGACGATCAGCTCGTGAATGCGATCCAGTCCTGCTCTCAGGAAGTCGGGTTCCAAGCCAAAGCTGATGCGCAGATAACGGTCCATGCCGTGATGATCTCCGGGTACGATCAATACGCTCTTCTCTTGCATTAACCGTTCTGTCAATTCCGTGGAATTGATGTCCAGATGGTACCGGACAAAGGCAATAGCTGCTGCCTGGGGCGGTACGACGCTAAAGGTGTCGCCGTGGCCTTTCATCCAGTCTTCCAGGATGGGATACCCACGCCGGATATAGTCCCGGGCCCGCTGACGGACACGCGGTAACACCTCGGGCGACAGTGCGTACGCCGTGATGTGATTGGACAGCATCGTCGTGCTAATAGCCACGTACTCGTGCCGTGCCCATATCTCATCCACCGTGTTGGCCGGTCCTACAATCCAACCTATTCGAAGCCCCGGCAGACCGTAGGCTTTGGACATACTGCCGATGGCCAGCACCTTATCGTAACGTCCCCAGAACGAGGGCGTCACCACATCCGTGGTTCGCTCGGCCCCGGCATAGACCTCGTCGGCCAGGATCCAGGCACCCGCCTTCTCCGCCGCTGCCACTACGGCATCCATCTCTTTTTCCGTTAGGATGTACCCCGTGGGATTGTTGGGATTGCATACGGCGATGAGCTTTGTGTCCGTCGTCACGGCCCGTTCCCAATCGTCTTCCAGGGCCCAATCCTTTTCTTCCTTGAGGCGAAATTCCTGAATCTTCAATCCCCTGTTCTTGGCCACACCCCAGACCTGCATGTAATTGGGCAGCATGATGGCCACCTCATCGCCGGAGACCAGTACCGTCTGCATCGTGATGAAGTTGGACTCGGCCGCACCCACCGTGACTAGGATGTTATCCGGTGTGCTGCCCGGATACATGGCCGCAATCCGTTCTCTCAGTTCAACAATGCCGTTGGCCTGAGGATAGTTGATTTCGGTATTTAAGAGCTTCTCGATGTCCTTCGGATCTTGCATCAACTCGTGAAGTGTCATCGGATGCACACCGCTCTCCGACAGGTTGTACTCCACGACGTTCTCCCACTTGGACATCACACGTTCCATGATGAAGGGCTGAAATGTTGAATTCATCTTTATACTCCTTGAGTGATCTATTCGTAATGATCTACGCAAAGCCGATTCCACTGACCGGTATTCTCGCTAGCGACGGTCGTCTTCTGTTGTTTCCTAATTTTCACTTTGGTTCTTTCTTAGCATATGTCCCGGCCGCTCTCCCGTATACACCCCATTTCCGATGACCATCTGACCGTTGACGATCACATACTCAATCCCCGTGGAATACTGATGCGGGTTCAGGAATGTGGCGTTGTCCAGGATCGTCGTAGGATCGAACACGACTACGTCGGCCCGGCTGCCCTTGTGTATCAGCCCGCGATCCTCCAGACCCAGACGTTCTGCCGGCAGGGACGTCATCTTCCGGATGGCTTCCTCCAGTGTGAGTATACTTTGCTCACGGACGTACCGACCCAGAACCCGTGGGAATGTCCCGTAACTGCGCGGATGCACGATGCCTTCTCCGAACAGGACCGTGCTGCCGTCGGAGCCGACGGTGCCCAGAGGATGGCGCATGATTCGGATTACATCGTCCTCGCCGAGACAATGGTAAATACCGCTGCCCCCGCCCTCGTATACAAGCTCCATCAGTGTTTCCGCGGCATTGGCCACCGTGGGCCTGCGACCCCGCATTCTAGTGATCTCGGCCAAGTCTTTCCCGGCCAACGTCGAATCGGCACGATGGGAAACGACCACGACGCTTGCCGGATCGCCCCCGCCACGGTCATGGAGGATGTTAAATTCGATACCCTCCTTAATCCTCTGCCGGGTACGGGGATCGTCCAGCCGTATTTTGACGCTATCCGGCCCGCCGGCCAAAGACCATGCGGGAAAGAGGACGGTCAGCCCAGTACTCGTGGCTGTGTACGGATACTGATCGAACGTGATGTCGAGGCCTTGTTCGTGGGCTTCATCGATGAGCCGGAGCGTCTCTTCGCTTCGCCCCCACATTCCCTTGCCCACCACCTTGTGATGCGAGATTTGGATCGGTGCGTTTGTCCGGCGTCCGATCTCGATGGCTTCCTGTACGGATTCGATGATCTTCAATCCCTCATCCCGCATGTGGGTGGCATAGAATCCACCGTAGGAGGCAGCCACTCCGGTCAGGGCAACGACCTCATCCGTGGAGGCGTAGTTCCCTGGAATGTATTTTAAACCCGTGGAAAAACCAAAAGCGCCCTCTTCCATGGCCTGGGATACCAGCCCCTTCATCATAAGCATTTCTTCCTCTGTGGGCGCGCGATTCTCCGTTCCCATGACCTGTGTACGCACGGTATTGTGACCGACCAGGAGGATCAGGTTCAGGGCGATTCCTTTATCCTCGACGGATTGGATGAATTCACCCACGGGAAACGGAGATCCGCCACAGTTCCCTCCCACCACCGTCGTCACACCCTGGCGTGTGTAATTCTCCACAGCCGGAACCTCCAGAATGTTGCGTTCCGCGTGGGTATGCAGGTCGATGAATCCCGGACAAACCACTTTGCCAGAGGCATCGATATCGATCTCAGTAATCAACGCCCACAGAGAACCAATGGCCACCACCTTACCACCGTTTATCCCGACATCGGCCGTATACCGGGGCTTACCGCTCCCGTCGATCACCACGCCGTTCTTGATGAGAATATCGTACTTGACCGGCAGGAGGGAGCATGTTAGGGCCCATACACAAACGACGGCAGCCGCCACCAACAATAAGATAAACTTGCGCATTCTGATGCCTTCACGTTTTGGATGTTCATGTTATCACGACACGGGCAATCCATGCTTGATCACGCCTTCAATGGCATCGCAGAACCGGTCCAGTTCCTCCAGCGTTGTATACACGTTGGGGGTGACGCGGATGCCCTCGAACTCGGGATGCTTGATGGGCACTACGATAATCTTGTACTTCTCCCATAGAAAATCGACTAAATTCACGGTATCGATGCCCTCGATCTGCATGTTGGCTAGGCCGCAGGAGAAGTTCGGTTTCAGACTGGTATGCAGTCGTACGCGATCGTTCTGAAGAAGCCGTTTGGCCCAGTAATCCCGGAGAAACCGCAGTCGCGCTTCCTTCCGCTTGATTCCAATTCCTTGATGGAACGTCAATGCCTCGGCAATGGACAGGTACGGTGCCGCCGAATGGGTGCCGATCTCCTCGAATTTGCGGATATCATCATCCATGTCCTCCGGGGCGGCCATCAGCGGCCAGAGGTTTTTTATCTTTTCCCTCCGCACGTACAGCAACCCCGTGCCGTGGGGTGCACACAGCCATTTGTGCAGGCTCGTGGCATAGTAATCACAATCCAGGTCTTCGTGCTTGAATTCGAAATGGGCAAAGGCATGGGCGCCGTCTACCAGCACGGGGATGCCCTTCTTCCGGGCCATCTGGGCAATGGCCTTTACGGGCATGATCTGACCCGTAAGGTTGATCACATGGCAAATCAGTATGACTTTCGTCCGTTTCGTGATGTTTTGCTCGAAGAGCGAAACGAGCTCATCCGGGTCTTCTGCGGGTACTGGGATGGAGAACTGCTTCAGGATCAGACCCTCGCGGCGCTCCCGTTGTCGAAACGTCGTGATCATCCGGGGGTAGTCCTGAGTCGTTGTTAAGAACTCATCCCCTTTTTGAAAATCCATTCCGAATTGACAGATCTGGAGACCCTCCGAGGCATTCCTCGTCAGGGCAATCTCTTCGGCATCGCAACCGAACATCCGAGCCAGGCGTTTGCGGACGGCCTCCTTCTGCGGTTCCTGAATCTGCCACATCGTGTATGTCGGGGCCTTGTGAGAAAAATCCAGATGTTTCTTCATGGCATCCTGGACTATGGCGGGTGAGGGACAGACGCCCCCGTTGTTGAGATTGATGAGGCTGCGGTCCACGGTAAACGCCTGCTGTACCTCGAACCAGAAGGCTTCGTCCCCCGTTATCTCCTCAGGACTGCCCGGATAATCTGCGATGGCTTCCAGCGCCCGATGCATGCCGATGGTATCCAATGCCGCCACGACAAACGCCGCCGACGCCGGTCTGCCGATGGCCCCCAAGAATGCACGCCGGTTTATCACGTTCGTACCCTCCTTTTTAGAATCCTATCTTATCGAAGCTTATCAAAATCTCCCTGGCTGAATAGATGACACTCCCTGTTTATCTCCATTCAATCTACGGCTGGACGTTGGATCGTTGTCCGGTCAATACAATCCCGATCCTTTCAAGACTTGAACCACACCATCCTGCTTCATCAGAGCTTCGATCTCTTCCACTTCCCTGGGCAGGCCATCCGAAAGAATCTCGTAACCGTCTTCGGTGATCAAAATCGTGTCCTCCACCCGGACGCCCAGGTTTTCTTCGGGAAACGCGGCCAGGGGCTCGTTGGCGATCACCATGCCCGGCTTTAGGACTGTAGGACTGCCCCCCACATCGTGTACGGCCATGCCCACGTAATGGCCGAAACGCCCCCGCATACCCCGATGCTGAAAAATCGGCTTCGACAGGTCGAATCCCCGTTTTGTGAGTACGTCGACGACCGTTTTTTCGACCTCCTCCAGAGTGACGCCAGGCCTGTAGCACTCCATGCTCACCTCATGCACGGCCTTGGCCGCTTCGTATATCTCTTTCTGTCTTGGCGAGAAGGTGCCGTTGGCAGGATAGGATACCGTGATATCGATGTCGTAATAATCGACATCCGGACCCACGTCCACCACGAGAAAATCACCATCCTGAAGCTGGCGATCATGTTTATAATAATGGAAGTAGGGATGGTTCTCCCCCGAGGAGATGATGCAATAATAGGCCAAATCCTGGGCGCCTTCTTTCTTACAGTAATATTCATACAGAGCGGCCAATTCCCACTCGTGCATACCCACCCGCGTGGTCTTCATCATTTCGATGTGGGCCTTCACGGCGATTTCACCCGCCCTCCGCAACAGGGCGATCTCGGCCGGTGATTTGATCATCCGAAGCTCCCAGATCATCAGGCAGCAATCCTTGACCTCGACGTCGGGAAACCGATCCTTCAGCAACTGAACAAACTGAAGCTCGCGGGTCAGCCTCCCGTCCCAGTCGTTGAGCGTGATGTTGTGCTGGAGCCTCCTGAATTTTTCGTTGGTGCACTCCCGCATCAGCTCTTCAGGCTTGTACGGTGTGTAAAAAACCGCCGTGTTCGAACTCAGCCGGTTCAAGTAGGACGAGAACTGCTCGACGGGAAGAGCCTTCTCGATGCCGGTGACTTCTTCCGGGTTGTGCACCAGGTCCAGCGAAATCCCCTCGTTGCGAGCCGCACTCTCGGTAATCGTAAAAAACAGAATGCTCTCCTTCCGTATGCCGTCGACGATGAGGATGGCATCGGGAATCTCCACACCGGTAAAGTACATAAAATCGTTGTTTTGATAGTATTCCATGTAGCTTCCGGGCAGCTGGGCACCCAGTAGAATGGCCACACCGTCGGGAATCGTTTCCATGAATTTCTGTCTTCGTGCGGCATACTCGGACTTATCAAACACCAAACCGAAGGCGGACGAAACCATCAAGATGATAACAAGACCGCTGGTGATAATGATCCGTCTCTGCTTCATCGTGTGCCTCCTCCTATTTGTCGGAATACAGATCCTCCCACCACTGGGGCTGATCCTTCAGCCATCGGTCGAACCACGCCATGATTGTCTTGGTCCACCGAATGCGTTTGTTGTACTGCATGATATGATGATCCTGCCCCTCGACCTCGACCAGTTCGACATCCCTTCCCAGCAATTTCAAGGCGGTGTAGAGTTGACGGCTCTCGCCCGGCGGCACGTTGGTATCCGACGCGCCGTGAACCAGGAGCAGGGGCGTTGTGATCTTGTCTGCGTGGAACAGGGGACTCTGATCCACGTAGATGTCCTTGCGGTTCCAGGGAAAGCTTTCCGCCGTGGCCGCAGAACTGTAGAGATATCCCCAGTATCCCTCGCCCCAGTAGCTGGAAATCGAACTGATTCCGGCATGGGCCACGGCCGAAGCAAACATGTCCGTACGGGTCGTCAGCAGCATGGTCATGAAACCTCCGAACGAGGCACCGATACAGCCCACCCGCGACGCATCAACAAAGGGATGGGCTTCCAGGAACTGCTTTGTTCCATCGATGATCTCATCCGCCACGATCTGTCCCCAGTCATTCACGTGAAAGGCCGAAAAGGCCTGACCATATCCCGTGGCCCCGCTAGGCTGGAGAACGTACACCACGTACCCGTTGGCCGCCCATATCTCCTTGGGATACCGTCCGCCAAA
>Ga0180438_10001110_pt1 | contig 48976 bp, 44 predicted proteins | sample SS_ome_12_FD_132455 | JGI IMG/M metagenome (GOLD analysis project Ga0180438, IMG submission 132455) | Hypersaline lake sediment archaeal communities from the Salton Sea, California, USA - SS_3_D_2 metaG | ecosystem: Environmental > Aquatic > Non-marine Saline and Alkaline > Hypersaline >...
ATAGCAGTGATCGCTGGCGGATTGGTCGGCTTTTTGTTTTACCGGTTCATAGGCTGTAAAACGGGGACCTGTATAATCACGAGCAAGCCATGGTCAAGCATCCTGTACGGAATGTTGCTCGGCCTGTTGCTTGGATTGAGATGGTGATTATGCCTGAGGGGGAAGAGATGACGGATATGATCGATCGACACACAGAGGTGTCCAAATTATTGAAAGCCTTGTCTCATCCCGCCCGGTTGAAGCTTTTGGCGAACCTGATGAAACGGGAGTGTTGTGTCGGAGAAATACAGAACTGCCTGGCTCTCTCTCAACCCAACGTTTCCCAGCATCTGGGAATATTGAAGCGGGCGGGAGTCATAAGCGGAACGCGTGAGCGGAACAAGATTTGTTACAAGATTTCCAACGAGAGAATCAAAAAAATCTTAGAAATACTCGAAATAGGAGAAAAATAAAATGGCAAATATCAAAGAAGTCAATGACAGCACATTCAAGTCCGAGGTTTTGGAATCCGAGATCCCCGTTCTGGTCGATTTCTGGGCTCCCTGGTGTGGTCCATGCCAGATGGTGGCGCCCATATTGGAAGCCGTTTCGGAAAAAATGGGAGATAAGATGAGATTCGTCAAACTGAACACGGACGAAAACATGAAGACGGCCCAAGACTACGAAATTATGGCCATTCCTTCTCTTCTGGTATTCAAAAAAGGTGAAGTTGCAGAGAGGATCGTGGGTGTCAGGCCTCAGGATCAGCTGGAAGCCCAACTGCAAGAGATCATCGCTTCCTAAGAGGGCAGAAGTGCCTGTCGTAATTTCCCATAGATGTCCCCAGGACCATCCTTGTCCATGTGTACGGATGTGTCCTGAAGACGCGGTGATCCAACACGGCTTTGCCGCCCCTGAGATCGATAAAAACAAATGTGTCGATTGCGGGGCGTGTGTGGATATCTGTCCGTATAAGGCCATAACGGACATGCCTCAGGAGAAGAACGTCCGGATGACCTTTTAACCCCATCCCTCTATCAATTTTGTTGAATCGGATGTTGAATTCTGTTATTAACCTGGTGGGTAGAATCCCGTGTGCCATTTTGAAATTCGAGGAGCTGTGAATGAGTGAAAAAGATCCCATGCCCCTTCCCAGAAGAGCCTTTATCGCATCGGGCCTGTCGATCGGAAGTTCTCTGGTGATTGGACCGCGTTTCCGGATGTCGATCCCCCCGGCTGTCCAGAAAGCGAAAGAGGAACTTTCGGCAGATGAGAAGAAATGGATCGATGAATCGATTTTGGCGAAAGATCTGAAAAATTACTTCGGGCAGGGATTCAGTTGCGCCGAATCTATTCTCATGGTCTCCCTCCGGTATCTGCAAAAGCCGGAAGATCTGGTGTGGGCTGCGGCCGGTTTCGGAGGCGGAATGTATCAGAGGGATTTGTGCGGCTTTCTAACGGGAGGAATCATGGCCCTTGGTGTTGCCGGCGGCATGCTGGAAATGCCGAGAGTGGAAGCCAAGAAGATCTGCGGAGAAACGGTCAAGGAATATTGGGCGTGGTGGGGGACAACGGTTCCCCACCGATGTTCTCAGATCAGAATCGAGGGCACGACATCCCAGGTTTGTGTAAACCAGGGCCTTTTAGCAGCTGCAAAAATAGAGGACCTGGTCGGACGGATCCAGAACAAAGCCTAGGAAGGATCGTCCGAGACGCGGAGAATCTTTCCGTTCCTGACGACGATTCTGCCGTCTTTGATCACGTGCTTTGCCGGGTTGATCCCCAGATGATAGACGAGATAAGGATAATTGGGTACATCCCATAGAACAAGATCCATCTTTTTTCCGACTTCCAGACTTCCCACCTGCGTTTGTTTTCCCAAAGCATAGGAGGCATTGGCGGTGGTGCAGTTGATGGCCTCTTCGATCCGCATTTTCAGGGTGAAGACGGCAAGCTGCAGGATAAAAAGCATGGATTCGGTCATAGAGCTCCCCGGATTGAAGTCCGTGGCCAAAGCCACGATGGCTCCCCGATCGATCATCTCTCGGGCGGGTGCCGTTTTTTGCTGCATCAGGAAAAAAGATACCCCGGGAAGCAGGATGGCAGCGGTCGGGCTCTGTGCCATTTTTTCGATTCCTTCATCGGTGATGGCGATCAGGTGCTCGGCAGAAACCGCGCCTTCTTCGACGGCCAGTTGGGCTCCTCCAAGAGGGGTGAATTCGTCCGCATGGATTTTGATCTTGAAACCCTCTTCTTTCGCCTTTTTTATCATTTCCCGGGTTTCTTCGATAGAATAGACTCCCTCCTCGCAGAAAACGTCGAAATATTCTGCAAGGTTCGCATTTTTCACTTCAGGCAGAATTTCACGAATGAGAAGCTCCATATATTCGGCCTTCCTGTCCTTGTATTCAAGCGGGACCTCATGGGCACCCAAGAATGTGGAGACGATATCCACAGGATGGATTTTGTCCGCCTTTTTCAGGACCCGAAGCTGCTTCAGCTCATCCGTTTTGTTCAGCCCGTACCCGCTCTTGGCTTCGACCGTGGTCGTGCCGTGAGCGAGCATGCTGTCGAGCCGGGAAAGGCAGAGAGAAAGGAGTTCTTCCTCCGAAGCCTGCCGCGTGGCATGGACCGTTGTCTGGATACCCATGCCCTGCCGGGCAAGCTGCTGGTACGTGTAGCCCTTGATGCGCAGATTGAATTCTTCTTCCCGGCTGCCGGCAAACGGAAGATGGGTATGCGGATCCACGAAGCCTGGGAGGGCAGTCAGACCCTTGCCATCGATACGAATGCCGTCATCGGTCATCCGGACCTCGCGATCGAAAGCCTCTCCTGTTCCGACGAATACGATCTCTCCTTTCAAGGAAGCGATGCAACCGTTTTTTAAAAGCCCGACATCCTGGAGATCGTCCTTTCTTTTGGGGATCGGACCTTGACAGGTCAAGATCTGGCTACAGTCGCAAACCGCGAGGTCGGCTCTATTCATGGGGGTGTTTTCTTAGAGATGTTTGTTTGTTGCGCCTGATAAAAGAAGGCGTTTCGAATGGTTCCCACTGCTTTTCCCAGGCTGGCCTCTGCCACATGTTTTCGTTTCGTTTGGGTTCGAAGATGTAAGGAGGAGTTTCTTGAGGAATCTCGAATGGCGGGGGTGTTTCCCGTCGTGCGTTCCGGAATTCTCCGGGAGTGACAGCGTGATCTTCCGAAATTTGATCGAAGCCTGTTGCGATCACGGTGACCTTGACCATCTCCTTCATCCCTTCATCGATGACCGTGCCGAATATGATGTTGGCATCCGGATGAGCCAGGCTGTGGATGAGCTGGGAAGATTTGGAAACTTCCAGCAGGGTGATGTCTCTGCCGCCGGTTATGTTGATCAATACGCCATGGGCCCCTTCGATAGAGGTGTCGATGAGAAGCGGACTGGATATGGCCTTTTGGGCCGCATCTACGGCACGGTTTTCTCCCGAAGCGATGCCGGTTCCCATGAATGCCATGCCCATGCCTTTCATGATGGATTTCACATCCGCAAAATCCAGGTTGATCAAACCGGGCTTGGTGATGAGATCGGAAATGCCCTGTACGGCCTGGCGAAGGATGTCGTCGGCCATCTTGAATGCATCCTGGATGGATGTATCCAGGTTGACGGTCTCCAAAAGCCTTTCATTGGGAATGGAGATCACGGTATCCACCGCGGATTTGAGCTCTTCCAATCCTTCCTGGGCTTGTTTCGCCCTTATCCTGCCCTCGAATTCGAAAGGAAAGGTGACGATGGCGATGGCCAGGATATCCATTTCGGAAGCGAGATTGGCCAGGATCGGGGTTGCCCCGGTCCCTGTCCCTCCTCCCAGGCCTGTGGTCAAAAACACCATGTCTGCGCCTTCGATGATCTCGATAAGCCTTTCCGTGTCCTCCATGGCCGCCTGTTTGCCGATATCCGGCCTCCCGCCGCTCCCTAAACCTTTTGTGAGCTGATTCCCGATCTGGGTTTTTAAACCCGCCTTGTTGTTGGCGAGCGCTTGGAGGTCGGTGTTCACGGCGATGAACTCCACGCCTTCGATACCGGCTTCGATCATCCGGTTGATGGCATTTCCGCCTCCACCTCCGATCCCGATGACCTTGATGTTCGCGCCAAAGCGCTCCTCCACCAGGTGAAATTTGAGTTTGCCCTTCAATGGATCACTCATGTTGCCTCCTATGCCTCTTTTAGCCAGTCTTTAAACTTGGACCAGAAGCCTTTTTTTCGGTCTCTCGGGAGACCTTTTTCTTTATAAAGATTATATCCGTATTGGATGAGGCCGACCGTGGTTGCGAAGTCGGGTGTTCCCACACGATCCACAAGGCCTCCAGCTCCACTGGGATCTCCCCGCCTGACCGGAAGGTCGAAGATCTCCTCGGCCACTTCTTCGAGCCCGTCCAGCAGTGCGGTTCCTCCTGTGATCACGATCCCGGAATTCAACGATTTTTCATATCCCATCCTTTTGATATCATTATCGACCAGCCGGAATATTTCTTCTGCACGGGGATGGATGATATCGGCAAGGAGCTGCCTGGAGAGCACACGGGGTTTTTTTCCCCTTCCGACGGTCGGCACTTCTATGGTCTCCTGTTCATCGACCAGGGGATGGGACACACAGCCGTATTTTTTCTTTATCTTTTCTGCATCGGGAATCGGCGTCCGCAGTCCCACAGCGATATCGTTGGTGAAATTGTCTCCGCCGATCGGGATCACGGAAGTGTACCAGAGGCTTCCCCGTTCGAAAATGGCGACTTCCGTGGTTCCTCCCCCAATGTCGATCAGCCCCACGCCCAGTTCCATCTCGTCATGGGTCAGAATGGAGGAACTGGTCGCGATCTGGTTCAATACGACCTGTTCTATCTCGATCCCTGCCCGTGCCACACAGGTTCTCAGGTTTTGTACCGATGTGATCGCTCCGGTCACGATATGGACATTGACCTCCAGTTTGATCCCGCTCATGCCGAGGGGATCTTTGATCCCGTCTTGATCGTCGACGACGAACTCCTGCGGAATGATGTGGATGATCTCCCGGTCGGGAGGGATGGAGACGGCTTTGGACTGTTCGATGACGCGCTTTATGTCCTCTCGACCGATCTCCCTGTTTTTTCCTGAGACAGCGATGACCCCCCGGCTGTTGAAACTTTTGATGTGGGCTCCCGATATGCCGATAAACGCCGCATCGATCTCAACGCCGGCCATGAGTTCCGCCTCTTCCTGCGCCTTTTTTATTGCGTCTACGGTCGATTCCAGGTTCACGACGATCCCTTTTCTCAGTCCTCTGGATTCGGTGGTTCCGATGCCGATGATTTCCACCTTTTTTTCTTCAGTGATTTCGCCGATGATGGCGGCGACTTTTTTTGTTCCGATATCCAATCCGACGACATAGCTGTTTTTGGGCATTAGAACGCCTCCTTCCCGGGATCGAGACTTTTATTCGGCATCGGCCGCAAAACGAAACGGTCCTCATACCTGAAGTCGATGTATTCCAAAGGCCCGTATGTATCGAACAGGGCCATGTTTTTCATGAATGATCGATATTTTTCTTCGAAGCGGCTGTCTCCCATTATCAACCACGTATCGAGGCCTCGCAGTCTTAGGGAGACATTTCCATACTCACTCAGGTCGATCAGGGAGATTCGCTCGCGTGCCGAACTCTCCAGGCTGCCTAAACAGGCCCAGGCCAGAGCCAGTTTCCTGTCATAGTCTTTCCGGAACCGGTCGGTATCGGTAAGCACGGGAAGATCGGGCCTCTCTTCCGGCGATATCCTTTGAAGGATGACGCCGTCCTTGTCGATCAAAAAATAGGCTTCTTTCTCCAGCAAAGCGATCGGAATCCGTTCCGTGGTTTCGATTCTTATCGTCGAAGGAAAGACCTTGCGGATATGAATGGTTTCGATCCATTGATGGGTAGAAAGCTTCTCTTGGAGAGCCTCGATGTTCAAAAGCACGATATTTCCCAGGTACCTCTGCGAGAAAAAGTGCTGGATATCCCTCCTTAATTCCTCCTTTTGGCAGATGATCTCCACCTGTTCGATGTCGAGCTTTTCCCAGGTGATCATAAACAAATAGAGCCGCGAAAATCCGTAAAAGAATCCCAGAAGGAGAACAAAGGCGAGTAGGATATGCCTTATCTTCAGCTTAATCTTCCGGTGGATTTTTTTTGTCTCGACTTTACCGCGCTTCCTTCTGTAGGAAGTCTCCTGCGAAAGAAAGGAACCGCTCTTTGATTTGAAAGCGGCCTGGATGTTGACTGCCAAAATTATTTCTCCCCTTCCAGACGCTTGATGATTTTCGGGATGATCTGGCTTATGTTCCCGGCACCGAGAACAAAGATCATATCTCCTGGTTTTGCCGCCTTTTCCACGAGTTCCGGAATTTTTTCTTGATTCTTTTCGAAGATGACATTTTTATGCCCGAATTCCCTAATCTCCTCATACAGGACCTTTCCTGTGACTCCCTTTACCGGTGTTTCCCCGGCAGGGTAAATTTCTGTCAAAAACAGGATGTCGGCTTGATTGAAAGCCGTGGCGAATTCGTCCATCAGCCTGGAAAGACGGGAGTAGCGATGAGGCTGGAATATGGCGATCGTTCGGCTGGCCCAACCTTGTTTGGCCGCTTCCAGGGTCGCTTTGATTTCTGTCGGGTGGTGGGCATAATCCTCGATGATGGCAATGTCGTTTACCGTTTTTTTGAGTTCGAACCGCCGCCCGATTCCCGAATATTTTTCGAGCGCCGTGAGGATCGTGGGCACCGGGATGTCCAGATCGATTCCCACGGCAACCGCAGCCATGGCGTTGTATATATTGTGCTTGCCGGGAACATTGAGGTTCAGTTTTCCGATTTCTTTTCCGTCCCAGTACAGGTCCGAAGCGCTGGTGAATTCGTGGAATTGAGGATTTCGTGCAAACACGTCGGCCTGAGCGGAGAAGCCATATGTGATTATTCTCCGTTCCAGTTGAGGGATCAGGCTCTGAAGGTTGGGATTGTCCAGGCAGAGGATGACAGGACAGTAAAAGGGAACTTTATTGGCAAAATTGACAAATGTCCTTTTGATCTCCTCGACCGTTTCATACTGGTCCAAATGTTCCTCGTCCAGATTGGTGAGCACAGCGATATAAGGGGAAAGATAGAGGAAGGACCGGTCGCTTTCGTCTGCCTCGGCTACGATGTATTCTCCTTCTCCCAGCTTGGCATGGGCGCCGATGGTGTTCAGACGGCCGCCGACGATGATCGTCGGGTCCAATCCTGCCTCTTCCAGTACCTGGGCGACCATGGATGTAACCGAGGTTTTTCCATGGGACCCTGCCACGGCGATCCCGTTCTTCAATCTCATCAGTTCTGCCAGCATCTCTGCCCTGGGAATAACGGGAATTTTCAGGCGTCTGGCTTCGTCGACCTCGACATTTTTTGCTCCGATGGCCGAAGAGATCACGACGACGTCTGCTCCATGGACCTTTTCCGCCGCATGTCCGTAGGAAATCTTCGCTCCGATGCGCTTGAGCCGCTTGGTGGCTTCGTTTTTGCCGAGATCCGATCCCGAAACCGTATAGCCGAGATTCAGGAGCACCTCAGCGATGCCGTTCATTCCGGTTCCTCCGATCCCTATCATGTGGATGTTTCTCAACTTGCTCGTCGGCTTGACCAATGACTTTCCTCCTAATCCCTTCCTTCCATGAGTTCGAAACACAGATCGACGATTCTTCCCGCCACATTTTCCGACTTGAGCGGAGCGAGGTTTTTTTCCATTTCATCGATCCGGCGCTTGTTTTCGATATAGCCGAGAATTTTTTGCGATAATAATTCGGGGCTGAATTCCGATTCGGTGATGACTTCGGCAGCGGCGATTTTTTCCAGTTCTTTGGCATTCAAGAATTGGTGGTTGTCCGCGGCCTGGGAAAAGGGCACGAGCAGCGCTGCTTTTTGCGATGCGATCAGCTCAGCGATGGTGGATGCCCCGGCACGGCTGATGATCAAGTCCGATTTTTGGAAGTAGCTGGCCATATCTTTGAAATAAGGGGATACTTCCACTTCGCAATATCCCTCTTTTTTATAGGTTCCTTCGACCCATGCCCAATCCTTCTCTCCGGTTTGATGGAATATTTTTAAACGATCTTTTTTCGTCTTCAATAAGGGAAGAGTGCGCACGATTCCCTCATTGAGGAAATGAGACCCCTGGCTTCCGCCGAATATCAGCAGAGTCAGCCAGCCGTTCCTTGTCTTCGGCGCAACGGAATAAAACTCGTCCCGGACCGGGTTCCCGATAAAAATTCCCTTTCCTTTGAAGTGAGGCAGGGATCGTTCGAAAGAAACGACGGCTTTCCGGACCCAGCGCCGGAGAAGCCTGTTCGTGAGACCCGGACGGATGTTCTGCTCCATGATCAGGGTCGGCATACGGAACCATGAAGCGAGAAGAACGATCGGTCCGGAGCTGTAGCCTCCCACACCTATGACAAGATCGGGTCTGATCCGGAGCAAAATCACCGATGATTTGAGGAAAGATAAGGGGAGGAGTAAAAGCGATCTGACGATCTTGAGCCCCCTCCCCTTGATCCCCTCGATATTTAATGGGATAAAACGGGCGTTGTAATGGGTCATAATGCGCTTTTCCAATTGGCGCGTGGTCCCGACGAAAGTCAGGGTGCAGTCCGGGTCCCGATCCTTGAGTTTTTTTCCCACAGCGAGAGCCGGATGGATATGTCCTGCAGTGCCGCCGCCGCTGATGACGATTTTTCGCTTTCGCGTCTTCATCTTTTTCCTCTCGAGGATTCCCTCCGCTGGGAAATATGGAGAAGGATACCGATACCGAACAACGTGCAGATCAGGGATGATCTTCCGTAGCTTATCAATGGCAGGGGGAATCCGGTCGGGGGACCCAGACCGAGAACGATGCTGATATTCAGCATCGCCTGAAGGAAAATAGCCAGAGTGATCCCCGCTGCAGCCATCTGGCTGAAGAGGTTGGGAGCCCTTTTGGAAATGAGGAGCCCCCTCCACAGGATAATCAGGAAAAGCAGGAGAATCGCCACGGTTCCGATTAGGCCGAGCTCTTCCCCCACGATAGCGTATATGTAGTCGGTGTGGGCACAGGGAAGAAAAAAGAGTTTCTGAGAGCTTTGGCCGATATTGACCCCGAATAGCCCCCCAGAACCCACTGCCAGCTTGGATTGTATGATTTGAAAGCTTGCGCCCTGGGGATCATCGGTCGGAGAGAGGATCGCTCGGACCCTATCCAGGCGGTAGCTGGCCTGGAAGAGGTAAAATGCGAAAAGGCCGAAGGCGGCAATCCCCAGGATAAAAAGGTGTTTGAATTTGACGCCGGCCACGAACAGCATGATTGCAGCAATGAGAAAGATGAGCAGGGCGGTGCCGTAGTCCGGCTCCTTGATGATTATCAAAATAAAAAGGAGAAGAACGGACAGGGGAAAGAGCAATGTTCGAAACTCGTCCAGTTTATCTTTCTTGCGGTCGAAGTAGTAGGCGAAAAACAGGATCAGGCTGATCTTCGCCAGTTCCGAAGGCTGGAACCGCAGCCCGATGAATTGGATCCACCGGTTTGTCTTTCCTACGGCGGGCATGGTGAGGCTTATGGCCAGGAGGAACAAAGTCAGAAGAAGAAGGACATAGACGACGTTCGCGTTTTGATAGAATGGCTTTCTTACCCACAATGTGGCACCGACGAGAATGAGCCCTGCTCCGGCTCCTATGATTTGGTGGATGAAAAAATAAAAGGGCTGATCGAACCTATCGCTGGACATGACGCCGGAGGAACTGAAGACCATGATAAGACCGATCAAAATAAGCGCCAGAGTAGCCAGGGCGAGCGGCTTGTCGAATCCCAGTGGTCTGAATATTTCCATGCTACTGCGCTTTTCCTTTTCTAACACTTTCCTCGAGTGCCCGGACCTCGCTTTTGAAGACCCGGCCCCTTTCTTCGAAGCTTCTGAACATATCGAAGCTGGTGCAGCCCGGAGCCAGCAGGACCACCCCTTCCGGGGATGCGAGCGAATAGGCCAGATGCACGGCATGTTTCATATCGGATGCATTTTCCATCGGCGCTGTGCCGTTCAGGGACTCTCTGATCTTATCCGAAGCCTCCCCGACCAACACGATGGCCTTGACTTTTGTCCGGATCGGTTCCCGGAGCTGGGTGAAATCTCCGCCCTTGTCCCTGCCCCCGAGGATCAGGGTGATCGGCCCGGCAAAACTCTGGATGGATTTCAGGGATGCGTCGATGTTCGTCGCCTTGGAATCGTTAAAAAATTGGACGCGGCCGATCTCCATAACTTTTTCCAAACGGTGTTCCAGGCCCCTGAAGCCGGAAATGGATTTTTTTATCGTGGTGAGAGGGATATTGAAAACATGGCCGACCAATGCCGATGCCATTATGTTTTCCCTGTTGTGGACACCGAACAGAGAGGATTCGGATATTGCCATCAGGCTCTCCCGGAACCCGTTCTCCAGGATAATGCTTTCGTTCTGGATCCAGCACCCTCGCGGGACCTTTCCGGTCTGGCTGAAGGCATAAACTCGAAATTTTCCTGACTTTCTCAACGCCCAGATCCGCGGATCGTCTCTGTTCAGGATAGCCGTGTCCTCTTCTTTCTGGGTGAGGAGAAGATTCTTTTTGGAGAGAAAGTAGTCTTCGAAATTCTTGTGCCAGTCGAGATGGTCTCCTGAAATGTTTAAAAATACGGAAACGGCCGCCCGGAAATTTTTGATATATCTCAGTTGAAAGCTGGAAAGCTCTGTGACATAGATGTCCTTGGGGTGACTTTTTTCGACGAAATGGATCAGCGGTGTCCCGATATTTCCGGCCAGGCAACTCCGGAGCCCCCCATCCTCCAGGATTTTATGGGAGAGCGTTGCGGTGGTGGATTTTCCGTTGGTTCCCGTTATCCCCACGATTTTTCCCTTCAAGAACCTGTAGGCCAGCTCGATTTCCGAGATGATCTCCCGGCCCCGTTTTCCTGCCTCGTCGAGCTCGGGAATATACGGGACACCGGGACTTGGGATGATCAGGTCGGCGTCCAGGAAAGACTGGAGCCTGTGTTCCCCGGTTTCCACAATTACGCCCTTTTCCTGCCAAACGGCGATTTTATCGCCGAGCATTTCAGGGCTCGATTTTTCGCTGACCTTGACCTCAGCACCCCTCCGGATGAGAAATTGGCACACGGCCTCCCCCGTGCGTCCCAATCCGATAACCAGTGCTTTTGTTCCTTGCAGTTCCATATTATCTCAGTTTCAATGTCGTCAGGCTGAAAAGGGCGAAAATGATACCCAGGATCCAGAAACGGACCACGATTTTTTCTTCCGACCAGCCCAGAAGTTCGTAGTGATGGTGGAGAGGAGCCATTCTAAAAATCCTTTTGCCTCCTGTAATGCGAAAGTAACCCACCTGGAGGAGAACGGAGAGGGCTTCCAGGATGAACACGCCCGCCACCATAAAGAGAAGGAACTCCTGTTTGATCAATATGGCGATCGCTCCGATGCTGCCGCCCAGAGACAGCGCGCCCGTGTCGCCCATAAAAACCTGTGCAGGATGGCTGTTGAACCATAAAAAGCCTAAACACGAGCCGGTCAGGGCACCCACGAATATGGTGAGTTCGGGCGCTTGCGGAACGTGGAAAATGTTGAGATATTCCGAAAAATCCACACGCCCGGCTAAATAAGTCAAAGCTGTAAAGGCTCCGGCGCTTATCAACGTCAGGCCGATAGCAAGCCCGTCCAACCCATCGGCTAGGTTGACCGCATTGGATGAGCTGACCAGGATCAGCATGATCCAGGGGAGATAGGCCCATCCCAGAAAAGGAACCCATTTTTTGAAAAACGGGAAGCTCAAATGGAGGTCGAATCCGTCGTGGAATCCCAGATAGACAAGAACGAAACCGAGGATGCCGGCCAGCAAAAGCTGAAAGATGAACTTGTGCCGGATGATCAGGCCCCTTGACTTGTGTCTTTTGATTTTCAGGTAATCGTCCCAGAATCCGAGTAGCCCGAAAAGAAGCATGGTGCTTCCGGCGAGCAAAACATGGGTGTTGCTCAAATCGGCCCAGAGGAGAGTAGGGATCAGGGTCGATCCGATGATCAGGATGCCACCCATCGATGGGGTGCCCCTTTTGTTCTGGTGACTTGCCGGTCCGTACGGGCTGATCTCTTCTCCCAGTTGGAATTTCTTCAACATCCTGATCACCCAGGGTCCCAGGGCAAAGGATATGAGCATCGCCGTGATCCCTGCCAGGGCCGTCCTGACCGTGTAATATTTGAACAGATTGAACAGGATGGAGAATTCCCCGAGCGGTACCAATAGCCAGTAGAGCATGTCAATTCCCTCTCTTTTTCAATCTTTCAACGATCTTTTCCATCCTGATCCCCCTCGATCCTTTGACCAAAACCAGGTCTCCGGTTTCGACGAGAGAATCCACGTGACCGGCCGCCTCTTCGGCGTTTTCAAAGGAGGTTATTTGGGCGTCTTTCATCCCGGCCTCCCGGGCCCCATCGGCCATGTGACGGCTGAGAGGGCCGACGGTGACAAGAATATCCCATCCTATAAGCGCCACATGCCTGCCTGCCTCGTGATGATAGGATTTTTGTGTTTTTCCCAGTTCCAGCATATCGCCTAGGACAGCCACCTTTCTTTTGGCGTCGATCTCGGATAAATCTTTCAGGGCGGATTCCAGAGCTGCCGGATTCGAGTTGTAGGAATCGTCGATCAGGACAATCTCGTGCGCGAGAAAGTGGATTTCTCCACGCATCGGGAAGGGCATGAGAGAATTTGTTTGCATAAGAACGTCTGCAAATGGAACCGATAGGACATAAGCGACGGAGGCGGCGGCAAGAAAGTTGTAAAGAAAGCTCTTGTAGATAAACGGAATTGCGGTTTTTTTTCGATCGCTTCCGTAGATGATATCAAAGGAGATTCCATGGGTTCCGTTCCTCTGGATGGTTTCGGCTCGAATGTCGCATTTGTCAGATAAGCCAAAAAGGACTTTCGACCCCTTCCAGTCTTTAGCGATCATCCGGACTGTGGGGTCGTCTCCGTTGATCACGGCCGTTCCCCCGGGCTTTGTCCCATCGAGAATTTCCTTTTTTGCAAGGGCGATTTCATCGACCGTGTTAAAAAATTCCAGGTGAACCGGATGGATGTTGGTTATGACGGCGACATCGGGCGGGGCGATCTGCGTGAGGCGGGCGATTTCTCCGGCCGCGCTCATGCCCATTTCCAGCACTGTGACTTCGTCCTTTGGCTGAAGTTTCAGGATGGAAAGGGGAAGGCCGATGTGGTTGTTGTAGTTTCCCTCCGACTTGAGAACGGCGTATCTTTTTTCCAACAGCGCCGCAGCGAACTCCTTGGTCGTGGTTTTCCCGACGCTGCCTGTGATCCCCACCACCCTTACCGGTCGGGTATCGAGGGCTTTTTTAGCGAGATGCTGGAGGGCGAGCAGGGTGTCGGGCACTTGAATCAGCGCGATCCGGGGATCAGGAGGAGTGACAGGTCGGGAGATCACGGCTCCGGCCGCTCCCCTCCGGGCTGCATCCGAAACGAAATCGTGACCGTCTCTTTTGGCCTTGAGGGCAATAAAGAGCTCGCCCGGACGGCTTATCCGGGAGTCGATATTGAATGTGCGGAATAGGGTCGAAGGCGAGCCCTGGAGGATTTTCCCCCCGGTGTTTTCCGCGATTGCATTCAAATTGAGCTCAACCAATGTTCTTTTTTCTCCTTTTTTTCCAGCAGTTCCTTGACGACTTCGGTGTCGCTGAAATGGATGGTGCGGTCTTTGAGGATCTGATAGTCTTCGTGTCCCTTTCCCGCAATCAGGATATAGTCTCCTGGCCGTCCGATCGCCAGGGCGCGGGCAATGGCTTCTTTTCTGTCGGGAATGACTTCATACTGTTTGCTGCCCGATTTTTTCATGCCCCGTTCGATCTCTGCGATAATGGCAAGGGGATCCTCCGAACGGGGGTTATCCGAGGTGATGATGGCATAGTCGGCCAGTCTTCCGGCCGCCTCTCCCATCCTCGATCGCTTGGATTTATCCCGGTCTCCGCCGGCCCCGAAAACGACGATGGTTTTTTCCCGCGCCAGCTCCTTGGCGGTTTCCAAAAGCTGCCGGAGAGCATCATCGTTATGGGCATAATCCACGAAAATATGCATGTTGCAGGAGTTAGGGATTTTTTCGAATCGTCCCGGAATGCCATGGAGAGATGTTATCCCTTTTGCGATGGCCTCCTCAGGGACTTTCAGGATAAGAGCCGATGCAACCCCGGCAAGAACGTTATACAAGTTAGGCCGGCCGAGAAGAGGAGAGGAAATCTTCATTTTTCCGGCCGGGTGTTTTATCATCAGTTTGATCCCATCTTCCGAGAGGGAATACTCCTCCGCCCGAACAAGGGCACGGGGATCCAGTCCGTACGTAATGGCGCCCATGTGGAGGTCTTCGATCAATTTTTGTCCCCATGTATTATCGGCGTTGATCACGGCCGCGACCTTTTTTTGCCCCGGGAGATAGAATAGCTTTTTTTTCGCTTCGAAGTATCTCTCCATGGTTTGGTGGTAGTCCAGGTGTTCGCCGCTCAGATTGGTAAAAACGGCAACATCGAAGTCGATACCGGTGACCCTTTCCAGCTCCAGGGCATGGGATGAGACCTCCATCACGAAATGAGTGGCGCCGTGGGTGGCCATGTTCCGAATCAATCTTTGCAGATCCGGGGCCTCTGGTGTGGTTCTCCCGGCGCTCATGTTCAATCCCGGCCCTCTGTAGGAAATCGTTCCGATGACTCCCGGCTTGAAATCAGCGGCTTTGAGTATGCTTTCTATTATGTAGGTGATCGTCGTTTTCCCTTTTGTCCCGGTGATCCCGACGACTTTTAGCTTGCGGGATGGGTGCAGAAAAAAATTGGCCGAACAGAGGGCAAGCGATTTTCGGGCATCCTGAACCTGAATCCAGTTGGTTTCGAATTCAGCAGGCTTTGGTTTTTCCGAAAGAATCGCCGTGGCCCCCCTGGACAGGGCTTCCGGAATAAAATGGAAGCCGTCGGTTTTTTCTCCCCTTAATGCAGCGAAGAGAAAGCCGGATTCGACCGACTTGGAGGAATAGGAAATGCCTTGAATTTCCTCATCCTCGCTTCCGTGGAATTTCACTACGGAAATTCCCTGAAGAACGTCTTTGACTTTCATTCGTTGTTTGGCCTCTGTGTGTTGGATGCGATCAGGGTATCGAGAGATTTCTGCGCCGGCGGTACGCACATATAGCGCAGAATATTTTTTGCGATATTCCGGAAAACAGGAGCCGCCACCTGGCCGCCGTAAAAATGTCCTTGGGGATCGTCGATCACCACGATCATGGAAAAAAGCGGGCTTCTGTCCTCGACCACCCCTACGAAGGATGCGACGTGGGCCGTGGACAGATACCGGTTCGTATCCCGGTCGAATTTTTGTGCGGTCCCGGTTTTTCCGAAAATGGTGTAGCCAGGGATTTGTGCGGGTATTCCGGTTCCAGAGGCCACCGCATCGAACAGGATATTTCGCACGATCTCTGCGGCATCAGATGATAAGACTCTCTGGTGAATAGGAGGGGATGGATCTTCCATGTCCGAACCGTTTATTTTTTTAACGATTTTAGGGGGGACGGTCAGCCCCCTGTTGGCGATGACATTGATTGCCTGAAGCATTTGGATCGGGGTCACGGAGATTTCATATCCTATCGAATGGGAGGCCACGGAGATTTTCGTCCATTTATCCAGGGGATTGAGCAGGCCTCGTTCTTCAGCCGGAAGGTCGATGCCCGTTCTCTGCCCGAATCCGAACTGGGTGATCGCCCGGAAAAGGTTGTCTTCCCCGATCCGCTGCCCGATGAAGATCGAGCCGACGTTCGAGGAGTGAACGAAGACGTCATGAAAGGAGAGGATGCCGAGGCGCTCATGGTCCCAGAAGGTGTTTCCGGCATAAACGACATAACCGGGCGTGCAATCGAATGTTTCCTCAAACCCCACGCTTTTATTCTCCACGGCGGCGGATACCGTGACGATCTTGAATGTCGATCCGGGGTCATATGTGTGGTGTACGGCCTTGTTCCTGTCGAGTTTTGTGGGAGGGTTAGGCGGTTGGTTCAGGTCATAGGTGGGATAGTTGGCCATGGCCAGAATTTCCCCGGTCGAGGGTTCGGAGATGATAACGGTTCCCCATTTCGCACGGCTTTGCAAAACAGCGTGTTCGAGCTCCTTTTCCGCGATGTATTGGATGGTCTCGTCCAGGGTCAGAACCAGCTCTTTCCCGTCCACGGGTGCTTTTAGGGTTTCGAAATGGTATCTCCTCCGCTTGGCATCCCTTGAAATCAGCCCCTCGCCTTCTACTCCCTGGAGCGTTGTGTTGTATCTATATTCGATGCCGCTGACACCCCGTTCATCGATATCCACTCTGCCGAGAACATGGGCGGCGCGTCTTCCCTGTGGATAGAACCGTTTATTTTCCTCCATCAGGTATATCCCGTTGATGTCCGTGTCGATGACCCGATCTGCGGTTTTTTCTTCGATTTTCCGGGCAAGCCAGATAAAATTGGCATCTTTGTCGATCTGAGCCTTGATCGCAAGGAGCTTGCTCTGGTTGAGCTCCAAGGTCCTTCCGATCGATTTTATCCTAGCCCAGTGGGCGGAGCGTGATTCTCCTTCCAGAGGCTGGGAAAAAACGGAATACCGGGGAATGCTCCGGGCCAGAATAGTCATGTTCCGGTCGAATATGGATCCCCTCTTGGGTTTGATTTGGTTGATATTCTGGCTTTGGTGGATTGCCTCTGCTTTGAGTTTTGCGTGGTCGATGACCTGGAGCTGGACGAGGCGGAGCACCAGGACACCCATCCAGAAGACGAATAGGAATGCGAGAAAGTACGTTCGCTTTTTGACCTTTTTTTGATGATAGCCTTTCATCCTGTTCTCTTCCTAGCGTTCCTTATCAATATCCCGGTAGAGGACCTGTCCGTCTTTTGGCTCGACAAGATCCAGCTTATTTCTGGCGATGTTTTCCACACGGTCCAACGTGAGAAGACTCGATTTGACGGTTTCCAGCTTTTCCACTTCCTTCTCCAACTGGATCACGCGTTGTTCCATTTCTGCCGTGTCGTAGCCCAGGCTTACCGATTCGGTCTGGTGCCAGACATAAAAACTGAGCACGAGCAGGACAAAGAGCGTGCAGGCGATGCCGATGGCGATTTCTTTTTTGCTGAATTTTTTTCTTACCATCAGAGCTTCTCTCCTGCCCTCAATTTGGCTGACCGAGCGCGCGGGTTTTCTGCGATCTCCTTGTCTTTCGGCGTGACGGGTTTTTTGGTCAATATTTTCAGCAGGGGCTGTCTATCATTGGATCCTGCCAGGCGGACAAAAGTCTTTTTCACGATTCTATCTTCGAGCGAATGAAAAGAAATGGCGATGATCCGGGCGCCTTTGGTTATTTTCCCGGAGATTTTTTCCAAAAAGTCGGACAGACCCTCGAGCTCTTGATTGACCTCGATACGAATCGCCTGAAAAACCTTGGCGGCGGGATGGATTTTTCCTTTTTGTGGCCTCCACCGGCAGACTTCCTCGACGATCCGGCGCAGTTGCGTGGTTTTTTCAATTTTTTTGATCTTCCTCCGGGAAACGATCTCCCTGGCCAGGAGTCTGGCCTGGCGAAGTTCTCCGTACCGCCTGAAAATTTCCGCGAGTTTGTGTTCCGAATATTTGTCCAGGATCTTGAAAGCGGTGGTCTGATTGCGGCGGTCCATCCGCATGTCCAGCGGGCCCTGGCGGTTGAAGCTGAAACCCCTCTCCGGTGTGTCCAACTGGAAGGAAGACATGCCCAGGTCGCAAAGGATCCCTTTCACCAGGGAGAAATCGATATCGAGATCGGGCAGAAGACGAAAATCCGCGTGAAAAAGCTTGACCCTTTCCGCAAAGGGCTGGAGCCGGTTTCTGGCCTCTAGAAGCGCGCTTTCATCGAGATCGATTCCTACGACTTCCGCTTCCGGATTTCTTTTGAGGATCTCGCAGGCATGTCCACCCAGTCCTATGGTGCAATCAACGTACACTCCGCTTCTTCCGATCTCTAGATATTCCATAACTTCTTCCAAAAGGACGGGGATGTGGGAGCTTCCGGTCATCCTTTCTTGTTTTGGGACATAAGCTCCGCAATGTTTTCAAAATCCTCATCGGTGAGAGGCTTTTCCCCGAGTGTTTCTTCGAGCAAAGCCTTGTTCCAGATTTCGAGATGGTTGGAGAGGCCGATGACCTCTACTTCTTCCTCCAGTCGCGCCTTTTCCCTCAGTGCCTGATTGATCAGGACACGGCCTTTCGAGTCCAATCGATATTTCGTGCCTTTCGAATTGACCCGGATTAGCAGTCTTCTAACGGCAGGTTTGAAATGATAGGCTCCTTCTCCTGCGATTCCTGTCAAGCTATCCCAGACGGTAAGAGGGTAGATTTGTACGGCTTCATCTGTCAATGAGGTGATAAACAGTTCCTGCCCGTATTCTTCTTCTATCGCTGCGCGGAATTTCTCCGGTATCTTGATCCGGCCGCTGTTGTCGAATCGAGCTGTATAACTTCCGATCAGCGTGTTTCCCATTTTGTCCCGTTTTGTCCCATTTTTAATAAAATATATTTGTTATATAACTCTATGTCAAGGAAAAGTTTGAAAAAATCCCACATAAATTCATTATTTTCTATATATTGGGGGAAACGGGAAGGAGATACTAGATACAGTCTACGTGCAGTAAAGAAAAAGCGATGGAGAGAGGGATGGATGCATCAGAAAAATGCGGAATTATGTGAAGGCCTGGCGTCTACTCCGCTTGACGCGATTTGAGGAGTTTTTCTGCAAGGGCGTGGTCTTTTTCGGGGACGAGGATTTTGATCTCCCCCAGGCCGTCCATCGTAAAAGGATGTACGGATTGGACCACCAATCCTTTGAGCAAACAGGGGATCCCATGACTTTGAAGGAAGCTTTTGATGACCTCCGCTTCGGCGGATCCCCAGGCTTTATGGACCTCTTTGAACTCGGATTCCGGATCGTTCGGCCGTTTATGCTTTTTTTGGTCAGGCATACGTTGAAGTTCCCGTGAACTCGAATCCGGGGATTATTCTTGATCCTCTTCGATTGCGGTGATCTTTCCCTCGGTGAATAAGTACGTCTTGAGCTCTTCAGCCATGGCTGCGTCGTTTCTCCTGATCCATTCGAGGATCATGGCTGCATGTTCTTTTTCCTCATCTCTGTTGTGGGCAAGGATATCTTTCAATTCCTCATCCTCCGTGATATCCACGCGTTGTTGATACCAATCCACGGCTTCCAGTTCTTCGATAAGGGAATGCAATGCCCGGTGCAGCTCTTTTGTCTTTTTTGAAAGTTTATCGAATGGCTCGTTATAACCTCCGCTCATTTTTGCCTCCTTTGTCCGAGCGGTCAATTGAAGTGCCGTGCCGGCACTCCGATTCAAGAATACTCTTCTTTCGGGCCTATGTCCATTATTCCTCGCCGGCCTTTCTTTCGAAATAATCGACCAGGATCTTTGCATGATCGAATGCCAGCGGAAAATTCAATTCATCTTTGGCGAAGATTTTGACCTCCTTGGCGTCATCCCTTGCGACCGGATGACCTTTGGCCCGGGCGATATAAACCGTCGAGATCGTGTGTTTGCGCGGGTCTCGTTTCGGGTCCGAATATGTGTGCATCTGACATTCGAGACGGATATCCAGAGAGGTTTCTTCTTTTGCTTCCCGAACAGCCGCCTGCTCCAAGGATTCGCCGTAATCGACAAAGCCTCCCGGCAAGGCCCACCCATATGGAGGATTCTTCCGGTTTATGAGGACGATCCCTTGCCGGCCGCCTTCTGTTTCGATCTCGATGATGATGTCGACGGTCGGTAAGGGATTTCTGTATTTTTGCAAAGTCAGACGAGTCTGAATTTCTTTTCCAGCTTGCCCAGTCTTTCCACGATCCCCCCGTATTCCAGCTCGCTGAAGGGGAGCATGGCCGGTCCGGAAAAACCCTGGCGGCGGATATCGGTCGCCTTCTCGGAGATTTTCATTCGGATGTGATCCCAGTAGGGATGATCGAAGACATCCGCAGGCTCCGTGAGTTTTCCGTCTTTTATACAAAAAGCGGCTCCGGTCACGACAGGCGGGCCGTCGAAATAGGATATGGTGGTGCCCAGTTTGCAGGGCATCAGGGGGCCGTTATGGCTTCCCCTCATGAATCCTGCGACATAATGCCCGATTTCGAAGGGGGCCAGCACTTCCCCGGTTGCAGGGAATTCACCCTGAACCCTGACCAGAGCGATCGGGTCGTCTTTTCCCGTGTATTTTCCCGCGATGTTGTGGAGACGTGTTGTGGATATCGCTAGCGCCTGGTTCCCTGTGCTGCGCGAATAGATACTCTCGATCACATATCTCTCGTTGTCCCTGAGCAGGGCGGCGATGTCGTAGATGTCCTCTGGAGAATGAAGATCGACGACCTTGTCCTTTTCGGTATATTCGACGTCGATGATCCGGAATAGGAAGCCATCGCCCATCTTGGGGCTGAGGATAAGACCGGCGCAGTACATCGGATCGGCAAACCCTAGATAGAAGGGCAGGTTGTAGGCGCCCGGGTCTGTTTTATCCGCGGCGAATAAGAGGAATGGCTCGTTGGGCCTTTCTTCGATCTCCATTTCTGCGACCGCCGGCCCCATGCCCTTGATGTTTCCGCTAAAGGCATCTTTCAAAAGGTCCTGGCCTGCCCCGTAGAGCCCTTGTTTTTTTGCCACATCCGTTCCCGCGAGGAAAGCATCCCATGCGAGCTTGTGGATCTTTTCGTCCGAAACGCCTCTTTCATGAGTGCAGAGTATGGCGACATCGTCACCGGTATGGCTAATATAAGAGTCGATGATCAGATCTTTGCCTATTTCCTCGACCGTTTTTTTGACCTCGTCCAGGAGCGCCCGGCTCGGAGTTATATGCCCTCCGATACTGCCGATATCCGCTTTCAGGACACTTATGGTAGTTTTCATTAAAACCTCCCTGATATTAATACGTCCCCCATTCTAATTGTTTTTTCGAGGTCGTGTCAACCATGGGATTTTCCCCGAGAACGTCCCCTTTTCTAGATGATTGTCCCAATTACAGGACAGAATTTCTGAGGAAACCGGATTTTTCCTCAGATTTTGTTGGCATGAACATTGCACTTGTGTATAATTGAAAATGAGAAAAGGAGAAATAAAATGAAAAAGCTGGTGATTGTCCTTTCTCTTGTCATTATCGGGACCATATTCTTCTCGAGTTGCGCGACGATCGAAACACGATATGTGGGAAAACGCATCCCTGTCGATCCCGCCGAATATGAATACAGGGATTATGCCGACCGCGATTATCATTCTTACGGCAATTATTACGATCCTTACTTCACCCCATACTACAGCCCGTCTCTATGGCTAGGATTCAGCTTTTGGAATCCTATCTGGTATTATGGATTTCTCGGGTCCTATTATTACTATTCTCCCTATTACTGGGGATATTATTCTTCTCCCTATTACTGGGGACGGGGCTATTATTCGCCGTACGGGGGCAGCGGGTATTATCCCTACCGTTCCACCTACCGGTCCTATATCCGGAAAAACCAGCTGAGCCAGGGAAGATCGAGCCGTAGTCCCGGCATTAGGAAAAGCGGAACCGTGAAAAAATCCGGGGGCACGACCGGCATCAGCTCCCGGTCCTTAACGCCAGCGAAGACAAGATCCACGGCTCCACGGACCAGGACTCCTTCCAGGTCCGTCGTCAAGAAAAAGAAATAACCAGGCTTCCGTTTTCGGCTGAAAAGTCAGCCGCCGGATCCGGAATCAGCTGCGACAAGGAGGGGGAAAATGAAAAAAGGAATACCGATCATCATCCTCTGTCTGTTCGCTTTTACAGGCGTACAGGCCGATTCTCATTACAAATATATCCACGCGTGGGACGCAGAAATTTATTTCGGGCACGTGACATATCCCGAGGCAAAACAGGATGGGGAGGATGCCATCGTGCTGAGGGAGGGGAATCGCACTCCCGAGATAGCCGATCTGAACCTTCCGCTTGCACCGGGAGATACCATCAGAACGAAAGGAAGGAGATGCGAGATCCAGTTCGACACCGGCACGATCCTCAGGCTTGACCAGGGGAGCGAGCTGAAGATCGAAACGATCCTGGCCCGGAGCCTCAGCTCGAAAAACCGTCTGACCAACCTGCTTCTCATGAGAGGGCGGGTCTTTGTTATGTACAAGCAGTATATCCGAAAAGAGATGTTTCAGATAATCACGCCGAACGCTGCCGTAAAACTGGAGCATAAAACGGTAGCCATGATAGATGCCCAGGCAGGAGGCAGCACGGATGTCGTGATCAAACAAGGCAAAGCGCACATGCTTTATGGCCCGAACGAAAACGCCATTGAAACGAATATCGTTAAAAAACCCCAGGTGATCTCTATTACGGCGGGTCACCAGATGGTCAAAAGCCGGTACGAGCCGGCCGGGGATTTCGAGGAATGGAATGCGAAGATCAACGAAGAATTTCTGGATCTCCACGAGGGAAAAGCCGTTGTCCCCCTGCCCATTCAGAGGTTGCCCGATGCCCTTTATTACTTCGCGCAAAAATACGGTTCCATGCATGGGGAGTGGCTTTGGGACCGCTTTTACGGTTTTGTCTGGCGTCCTTTTTTGAATGACCATGCCTTTCCCGGCGGAGGAAGCTGGATGCCCTATTCTCACGGCCGGTGGACCAGTGCGCAGGGACAGCTTTTCTGGGTGCCCTATGAGACGTGGGGATGGGTTCCCTATCATCTGGGAATCTGGGTGTGGAACGAGAAAAAAGGCTGGCTGTGGATTCCCGGATCGGTCTTCGCTCCTGCTTGGGTGGAATGGATGTGCAGCCCCGGTTCTTTCTGCTGGCGTCCCTGGACGCTGATGGACTGGTATGGGTATGGTCTCTACGATAGCGGCCAGTTTCCTTATTTTGCCCGGTGGGTCGGGGAAGACCCGCAAGGCGACGAGGTGCTTCCTCAGCAGGGCCAGAACCTGACCCGCAAGGTCCTCTCCAAAAGTCAATTGAAGAGCAAGAATGCTCCCTATCCCATGCCGCCAGAGATGAAGGAAGCCTATAGGAAGGTCGTGGTAGCTTTGCAGGAGGGGGAGGATTGGGTTCTTTCTCCTATCAAAGAAATGCCGAACCATATTTTGGTCGTGGACCAAAAAGATATAAACGCGCCGCTTATCCATGAAAAGGCCGTAAAGTTCGCCGATCTTCCTGCGGAGAGGAGCAAGGTTTTTCTATCCCCGAGTCCGGTGAAGCAGGATCCGCAGAACTTGGCCGGGCAGACCTTTCTCCGCAACGAGAAAATGTCAGCCCTTCATCAAAAAATAGATATTCTGCTAAAAGACCTGGAGGGCATGAGGAGCCTGAACACCCAGCCTTTCCAGTTTTCCAATGTCATTGCCGAACCCGGTTCTCGGGATAAAAGGATGATGGCTCCGGAAGACAAGGCTTTGCGGCTTTCCGGCATCCAGATCGAAATGTCCGAACGCAAACAGATAGAAAATCCCGGCAGGGTAGCTTATGGAAGCTTATCTGTAGAACCGGTTAAAAAGAGTTCGGAAATATCCTTGTCATTACGTTCGATCTCGCGATTCCGGGATTGGAATCCCGATGTCGCGGTAGCCCGGAGAGCGGGGATCTCTATCCGGTATTCCAGCCGGACCAACGAAGTGAGGTGTCCCGATCTCAACATATCTTCGAGGAATGTATCCGGCTCTTTGGGAAATGGAGGACCTCGTGTCCGGCTCACGACCCGGGGATCTGTTGTCTCTTCCGGCTCCCAAGGTGTTGTCAGTTCCGGCAGCGCTTCATCTTCGTCCTCTTCGCAAGGCAATTCCTCGAGCTCCAATGCTTCCAATACGGGCTCCAAAAATGCAGGTTCTAAGGGTAGCTCCGGGGGGAAGATCAAAAAGTAGTTTAGAAAGACGAAAAAATAATTAGCGGGGCGTCAAAAGACAACGTGTAGTTCTGAGCCAATAATTTGAAATCTTCGAGGAATTCCGCTCTGAGCGGCTTGACCGGTTTGAACCTGTATGCCAGGGGATTGATGTATTTTCCGGCATGTTTTATCCTGTAATCCAGGTGTGGCCCGCTCACCTCGCCGGATGCCCCGACTTCACCGATCCTGTCTTCGGCTTGGACCTTATCCCCTTTTTTTACATAACATCTCCGGAGATGCAGGTACATGGTCTCGTACTGGTTTTTGTGCCGGATGTGGATCATGCGCCCCGATGCACCGTTCCATCCGGCTGACAAGACCGTTCCGTCTGCCGTGGCATAAACAGGGGTTCCGACTTTGGCTGCGTAATCCACTCCGTAATGAGGGCGGTAGACTTTTCTCACAGGGTGAAGGCGGCTGTATGAAAAACGCGATGTGATCCGCGGCGTGTATTTGAATGGCGACTTCAAGAATTCTTTTCGGAGAGATTCTCCTGCCTCATTGAAATAATCCGTTTCCCCTGTATCCGGATAGGTGTACCGGAAGGCTTTGTACGTGTCGCCGTCATTGGTAAATTCAGCGGCAAGCACAGAACCATAACCCACGAATTCCCCTTTCAGAAATTTTTTTTCGAAGAGTATTTTGAAGGCGTCGCCTTCACGCAGGTCGACGGTGAAATCGATATCCCAGGCAAATATTTCAGCGAGCTCATAAGCGAGATTTCCCTTTTCTCCTTCCATGGCGATCGCATTCAACAGGTTGTCCTGGATCGTTCCCCAAATCATATGAATCTCTTTTTCGTACGGAAGATTCTTTTCGGCGGCGACGTATTTTCCCTCCAGCATATGGATATGGAGATAGCTATCGTTGTCGATATCGTACTCGAGAAAGGAAAAAGAGTTATCCGGGTTCCTGTACAACCTGAGTTTGTGGCCTGCCCTGATTTTAGCCAGGTCATAAACAGGTTTGACCTCGGTCCTCAATTTGTGAATTTCAGCGGGTGAAAAATCGTGCCTGGACAGGATATCGGAGAGAGTTTCCCCGTGCCGGATGTTTTCAACCGTCTCTGTCAGTGGAGGCAGAGATCTTTCCCCTTCCGTCTCCGGAGGCGGTTCGATCATCCTTTCCTCGGCTTGAACATTGTTCTTGGGAAGGAAACACAGGATCAGGAAGATAATGAAGGAGACGATGATGAAGATAAGGAGGGGAATCTGGCCGATTTCTTTTGTTTCGTGTCTGCGGATTCTGATTTTTACGTTCATGGATCCTGCTAAGTTATTTGTTTCCTGCTAAAAACATAATTCATTTGAGGATTTTAGTCAATATCCCGGTTTGTGACCGCCTCTCATCGCTCTTCTTAACATTTTAGGCCCGGACAGGGTATATTAGTGTGGATGAAAGATGAAGATAAACTGGTGGAGGAGGTTCTCCGAGGCCAACACGCCTCTTTCGAGCTTTTGCTCCAGCCCTATCAACAAGGATTTTTGAATATGGCCTATCGAATCACCGGAGACAGGGAAGAAGCCAGGGAGGTCTGCCAGGATGCCTTCCTCAAGATGTTCAAATACCTGAAATCCTTCAAGAAAGGGCGTTCTTTCAAAACCTGGTCCTACAAAATTTTGGTGAACACTTCCTACGACTTTTTAAAGCACAAGAAAAAATATATGCGAGTGATCGACAGCCAGAAAAGTGCTTCTGTTTACGAACTCCCTCAAGTCGAACAAAGGATATGGAGAAAACAGATGAGGGAAAAGATCCAGGGCGTATTGGATATTTTGTCGCCAAAGGAAAAAGCTGTTTTTTTGCTTAGGGACAGCGAGGGCCTTTCGGTCAGGGAGGCCTCTCTGGTTCTCGGTTGTTCCCAGATGAGTATTCGCACACACCTTTCGCGGGCGCGGCAAAAGATCAAGAATCACTTCGCCAAAAATCATTTGAAAGAAACAGGAGAGGAATCAACATGAAATGCCGTAAGGTTCAACGCCTGCTCCCTCTTTTGGCCGGGGCCGAACTTCCTGAATCGAAAATCCCATCGGTCAGGTCTCATATGGAGGAATGTTCCCGGTGCCGGAAGGATTACGAGAAATACGCAATTCTTGTCAGCCAAACCCGGGCATGGTTTGCCGAAAACAGGACCGAGTGGCAGGAACAAGAATGGCAGCGGATCGTTAGGACCGCCATCGAGCAGGGGGCTGAGAAAAAAACGGCCATGGTACCGTGGCCCTTTCCGAAAGTCTGGGCCTATGTGCTCATGGCCGGTGTTATGCTCCTGATAACGGTCTTGATCATCAGACCCCCGTTTGTCGAGCAGACCGGCCTTGTACCAAGATATGCGGATGTGGCACAGATGGGAAAGCCGGGAGGTATGGAAGAGATGGGGAGACAAGAGGTCGTTTCCATGACCATGGTTTCCAGGGAGACCGGGCTGAAAATCGTCTGGGTCTTCAATAAAAATTTCAATTTGGAGGAAAACGAATGAAAAAAGCGACTATATTTTTTGCGGCTATAATCCTTTTAGCGGGGATCGTCCCCTTAATTTCTGCGCAGCAGAACACGGAAAAGCCCACACTCAGGAAAGAAGTCGTTAAGGTCAATTACATCGACGCGCGCTCAGCCTACAGCATTCTCGCGCCCTACGTAAGCCGGTACGGAAAAATCCAGGTGGTGAGGGAGAGCAATATGCTGATTATCGAGGATATTCCGGAAATCGTCGATAAGATCCAAGCGATATTGAAGGAGATCGATATCAAGCCACTGGATCTGCAGTTCACCGTGGACCTGATATTGGGGTCCGTATCCGGCACAGCTCAGGATGAGGATGCCGTACCGGATAGGAAGCTTCAATCGGATCCCTTGATCAAGGAATTGAGCAAACTTCTGACATACGGGTCGTTCAAACGGCTGGATTCCACCCTGATCAATGTCCAGGACAACAGCCGCTCCACACAGAGACTGGGAGGGGAAGGCATGAGTTTTCGGCTTGACCTTCAACCGCGGTACATCAAGGAAGAGAGCGGCGATTCCATCCGTGTGGACCTGAACCTGACAAGCAACAGATACAAAAGCGACGGAAGTCCTGTAGCGATAACGCTGATCGAAACGACCCTCTCTCTCAAGAGCGGCGACCGCAGCGTTGTCGGCGTCTCCAAGCTCAACGGCGGGGACAAAGCTTTGATTTTGATACTATCCGGCGTCGTTAAAAAATAGTGGCCTGAATTATTAGCGGGTCGATCTCACCGCATCGGCATCGTCGTGGCCCATGAGCTGTATTGGTATACTGCGAATGGGCCACAGCTTAGGTCTCGATCTTCTGACCATCGTTCCTTTATTACTAGGGTGGGGTGGAGGGTCAGGCCCTGGCAAATTAAAAAATTGCCGTCTTAATTTTTACCTGTCGGCCCAGGCATATCCGCTGAGAAAAGCGAGCTTGGCGATGTCTGCCATTACGTCGGGATTGATCCTGTATATGGTGTCTCCGGTGAGATGGTAATGGAGATGAGGCCCGTTGGAAGAATAGGAAACGCAGGCCGCGCCCTTCTGGAAAAAAGGGGCATAATCGGATGACCGAACACCCACGCTTTTCACTACAGAAACACGCCTCAGGATGTGCACCGAGGCGTCTGCATCCTGGAGGATTTGTTTCAGCTCGTCGGGTTGCCCGGCTACAGCACAGCGCGTGCCGTCTCCTTCTCCGACCATGTCGAAATTGAACATACCGTCCACCTTGTCGAATTGGCCGGGGAGGTGGCCGGCAAAATAGGTGGAGCCCTGCAGCCCCATTTCCTCGCCGCCGAAAAGCACGAAAACCACGGATCTTTTCGGTTTCATCTCGAGTTTTGAAAAGGCCTCGCCTATTTCCATAACTACGGCGCTTCCGCTGGCATTATCGTTTGCCCCAGGAAAGAGCATCCCCATGTGTTCCCCGCAGTGGTCGAAATGCCCCCCGATCACAAGACATTCTTTTTTAAGCCGGGGATCGGAGCCTTCCACATATCCCACGACATTATAACCCATGGAATCCGGGGAATGGGCAGAGCGTACGCGAAATTTCATTCGAGATGTCAGGGGGAAAGACATCGGCTTTTTGCTGGCCACGAGTTCTTTTTTCAAATCCTTGGAATTTGTTCCTTTTTCCTTAAGGATCCGGTCGGCTATGCCTTCGCTGATCATGGCAGGGGTAAATTCCGGGATCCAGTCCCCGTTAGGATTGGCGATGGGCTCGGCGTAGATATAGAAAAGACCCAGGGCGCCCTTTTCTTTCGCCCTGTTCATCCGGAAGCGGTGATGGTCATGTTTCTGGAATCCGGGAGCCCTGCCCGGCGTTCCCCGGAAACAAAGGACGAATTTGCCCTGAACATCCAATCCGGCATAATCATCGTAATCCAGTTCGGGTGCGCTTATTCCCCAACCCGCAAAAACCATCTCTGCCGTGTTATCGCCGGAGTCGCTGAAGAGCAGGGGAAGAAAATCCTTTTCCGGAACGAGGTCCATTTTCGGAGCATCGCCTGCGGGATAAAGGAGCATCTCGGCTTCCTGAATAACGGTGTGAGGGGAAGGATAGGCTTGAAGATAACCGTCTTTTTCGTTTATGGGCAAAAGCCCCCACTGTTTGAACTTTTCTGCCGCCCACTTCGCCGCGGCCGTATATCCGTCGTGACCGGTCAGGCGGCCGGCAAATTTTGGCAGGGCCATGGTTTTGCAGTAGTCATAGACATCGTGAGGATTTATCGAATCCAATCCTCGGGATACGGCCGGATCGGTTTTTGCAGAATGCGATCCCATGACCACGAAAAAAATAAGGACAAGACCCGAAAAGATTTTAAAACGATTCATCCTTACCTCCAAAATTTTTCACGTCCATTTCCTTCAAATAGGTTTTTATGGCGGTAAAAGCCAACGCGGACAGTCCCAGAACGCCGAACATGTTCGTGAATGCCATCCCTCCGTTGAACACGTCGCCGATGGACCATGCCTCTTCTACCTCCAAAGTGGCTCCGATGAAGATAACACAACAAAATATCCAGCGGAAGGGTTTTTTGATCCACATGCCGAAAAGATAGCTAAAGGAGATTTCCCCGTAATAGGGGACCGCGATCAGACTGGAATAACCGAAGAGCAGAGAACTGGCCGCAACGATGTATCCTCCGAATCCGGGCATGGCGGAATTGAATGCTGCGGCTGTCATCTCGGTGCTCGTGCCCTGTGTCCAGACGCCTGTTATCAGCACGGTCAAGGCGGTCAGGGTGCAGATGATGATGGTGTCCACGAACACATCAAGGGAAGCGAGCAGTCCCTGCCTGACCGGTTCGCTGGTTTTTGCCGATGAATGGAACACGGCCGCTGTTCCTGTTCCGGCCTCGTTGGAATAGGCTCCCCGGGAGAGACCGTAGCGGATGGCTCGAGCCACGGTCATACCGGCCACACCGCCTGTGATGGCCGATGGCTTGAAGGCGCCGACGAATATCAGCGAAAGTGCCTGGGGGATCTGGGAGGCGAAAAGGGCGATTGTCACAAGGGCACCCACGATATAGAGGACAACCATGACCGGCGTAAGTATTTCCGTTACCCTGGCGATGGTTTTTATCCCGCCGATGATGACAAGCCAGGTCAGGACGGCCAACCCGAGCCCGGAAATCCAGGGAGCCAATCCCAGCTCTGTTTTCAGGACCAGGGCAATGGAATTGGATTGGATGGTGGAGGTGGAAAAAAGGGGTTTGCACCCCATGAAGAAGGCAAAAATGCCTGCCAGCCAGGGTAAATGCAGCCCGTATCTTATGTAGTACATCGGGCCCCCGGCTACCGTTCCATCCGGCATGATCTTTTTGAATTTCTGTCCCAGGACCGTTTCCACTAGTTTGGTGGCCATGCCTACCACCGCTCCCAGCCACATCCAGAAGATCGAGCCTGGGCCTCCCATTGCGATGGCTGTGCCCACTCCGGCGATATTGCCGTTCCCGATCACGGCAGCAAGGGATGTCATCAAGGCCTGAAAAGGTGTGATGTCTCCTTTCCGTTCCTTCTGGCTTTCCCCGAAATCTCGGGAGCCTAAAAGGAGCCGGAGAGAGAGACGGAACCGCCGGACCTGGATGAACCGGAGACGGATGGTCAGAAACAGTCCCACTCCGAGGAGCATAACGAGCGTTTGAGGCCCCCAGACGATTGAGGCCAAGAAGCGGATGACGCGCTCGAAAATATCCATTTATTTTTTGGTCTTCCTTTTCCGCTGGATCTCCTTTTTCACGTTTTTGTGGAGGGCGATAAAATAATAGCCTGCCAGACAGAGAATGATCAGGGCGAATCTGAGGGCATTGCCCTGGAACAAAGAGTAAAAGGCATAGCCCAGAAGGCCGATGAGGAGGGCGAGGTGGAAGAAGGCGAATATTAGGTCGAACATCTTATCCTGGATTATTTATAAAATAGGAGAAAATCCAGTTTCTTGCTTCGATTGTTTTATTTCAGCAGGGTGATGGAGAGAATTTTGATGGTCTCGCGCGGGACGTCTCTCATGCCGTATTTGATCATTGTCGGGGATGTGGCAATGGTCTCCACCACATCCATGCCTTCTATGACACTCCCGAAGACACAGTAGCCCCAGCCGTCGGCCGCCTGTCCATAATCCAATCCGGGATTATCCACATGGTTGATGTAGAATTGGGAGGATGCGGTATGGGGTTCGGCCATACGGGCCATGGCGAGTGTCCCCCGCTTGTTTTTCAGCCCGTTCTTGGCTTCGTTTTGGATGGGGTCCTTTGCCGGCTTTTCCTGGAAATCTTCGGTCATTCCACCGCCCTGGATCATAAAATTCTTGATCACTCTGTGGAAGACCGTTCCGTCGTAAAATTTTTCGTTCACATAGGAAAGAAAATTTGCCACAGAAAGAGGGGCTTTGTCCGGAAACAATTCGATCGTAATGTCACCTTTGGTGGTTTTCATCAAAACTTTGGGATTATCCTGAGCCGCATTCGATACGGCGCCCAGCAGGAAGATCATTCCTGTCGCAAATATTACTATGAAAAGGCTTTTAAACATGAGTTCCTCCTTTGGTTTGTTTCGGATGCGAAAAATCAACATATCAGAATCCCCCTCCCAAATCAACAATCCTAATTTCGTGACGGAATACCTATCCCCTTAATTTGGAATTTTTCTGTAGTCCGATAATTCGGGGGATAGGTATTCCGTCACGAAATTATCACTTTCTGGGTCGATCTCAAAAAATTATTGATAACATGTCAGGTTCATGTTAATTATGAAGATGTTTGTGAAAAATTGCCATATCAGGAGGCCAACATGAAAATTCGAACCATCCCAAAATTTTTGATGCCATTTCTATTGATTTTGATGGCAATGCCTTCCGGTCTTTTTGCCGATGGACATTTTGAGCTCAGTATTCATTATTCGCGATGGAACATCGATATTCTGGGAAATATCATCGAGGATGCTGTATCCGATGCTATAGAGAGCGAGTTGGAGGAGACAATCTCGGAGGATTTGAAAAGTGAGTATGGATTGGATTTGGTCGATTACAGCCAAACCGTCGATTTCGATTCCAGCGGAGATAATTATGGCTTCGAGGTTCGCTGGTATCCGGGTGGCTGGAATGGGTCTTTCAGCATCGGGCTAAGCGTAGAAAAAACAAGCATGAAGATCGGTTTTAAGGAGATTACCACAGATCTCGAACTCTCTGATGATGCCAGCTTTCAGGGAACGGCGACCGGGGAATTTCTAATTAATCCGCTCTCATTCCACCTGAGTCTCCGTTGGGATATTTTGCCGTCATCTCGAGTCACTCCCTATATCACAATGGGCGTGGGGGCAGCGACTTTCTCATCGATCGAGGATGATGAAGTCTCTTATTCATATTCGGGGGAGTTGACCCGGCCTGGTTTTGGACCGGAGATAGAGACAGGTAGTGAAACCAAGACCATCGGAGATATCCAGGACGAGCTGGAAGCGGATGACGAAGATTTCTTGCCGCTGCCATTCCTCCCCTTTATCCAGCTAAACCTGGGATTGAAGGGCAAAATCACGGATAATATTCACTTGATGGTCGATGCGGGAATTTGGAACGGGTTCCTCATTCGCGGAGGCATTGCCATCCGTCTCTGATCTTAATTTCGTGACGGGATACCTATCCCCCGAATTATAGGATTACTGAAAAATTCAAATCGAGGGGATAGGTATTCCGTCACGAAATTATCTCACGAAATTATCCACGAAATTATCAAAGAATCAGGGTGATCCAGAAGGTCGTTTTTTTGGTCTCTTTGTTCTCTCTGAAACTGATCCCGATTCCGATCCTCCTAAGGGCGGGATTAGTGATGGCCGGGTTCAAGTTGGCAGGCCAGACATGCAGGTTCTCTGTCGCATAACTCAAAACCTTCCTGTTCATCAGCTGTTCCGGCAGAACGAACGAGCCCGAATCCTGACTTCTGAGCTGCCTGGATATGCCCGATGCATGTCTTGAACTTAGCGTGTCCAGCTTGAGGGGAACGAGACCCGTCTCTTCCCTCTCGGCGTTGATCGCCTCCAGCACAATCTCCACAGAATCTTTCTCTTCCAAGCCCTCATACGGGCTCTTCGGAAAAAGAAAAAGCGCGATGATATAGGTTCCTCCGGGATAATCGTCGAGCCGGCCGAACCAGGCGCCGACTCCTCCGCTTTCATAAACAGGACTTGCGATTCTTCGGGCGACGCTTTCGGTAATGTCCAGTTCGGGTGTGATGAGGAAATGGATATGCGTCTCGCCAAAAAAATTGGCGATATTTAGCTGCGGCTGTCCGGTCGCCTTTTTCAAAGCATAACTTCTGGCTAAGGTATTGGCCATTTTAGGGAAGGATAAAGAAGGGAGTGCGTTCTCTTCCCGGATTTTTTTTATTTTTTCCTGCACGATTGCTTCCGCTTCATCCGCATCCAGGACATTCTGGGACTGAAAAAAGTCCTGGGTGATATAGTATTTTTTTTCTTTGGAATAGGCGACGCCGATCCCGACCGTATCGAAATTGGCGTTGAGAATATTGTCCCTGTGTTCCGGGCTTTCCATGAATCCCCTGTGGATGAATTCTCCGACATAGGTCTCGCTGGTCGCCACATTTTCCCCGATTTCGATGAAATGCAGGCCCGAATCGACCAACCGGTCCAGATAAGATTTCCCGGTGGATGAGAGATGAGTCAACCTGCCGCGTGAGGCCATATCTTTGCTGTGTCCTATGGCCACTGTTCTCAGCTCCGGCGACAGCTTCAGGGGAGGCAAACGGCGCTCGGTTCTTTCTTTGTTGATCCATTCCAGGAGATTCTCTTCCAGGGAGGAAACATCCTGCCCCTGAGGAGGCACGCCGCCCGCACCGCCAGTCCACGCCCAAAGAACTATCAGGAATACCGCCAGAAGCTTTCTCACAGGTTTGCAAATTTTCCTTTACTTTTCTACCGATTATCATAACATAGGAGTGAATAAAACGAGAGGAGAGCCCCATGAAAAACAAAAGAATTCTATCCATTATCTTCGTCGGTGTTTTTATTTTTGCCTCATCCTTTTTAATCGGACAGCGAAGGGAACAAGAACTCACCGACGAGCAAAAAATCCTGCAAGCCGCACACACCATTTCCAGTCATGACCTTTTCCGTTACGTGAAAGAGCTGGCTTCGGATAAATACGAGGGCCGGCTCACCGGGACCGAAGGGTACAATGCCAGCGCCGAATGGGTGGCATCCCACTTCGCAAAATGGGGTGTCACACCCGTTGGAGACAACGACACCTATTTTCAATCATTCCCCAATCCCTACACCCTGGTTTTCGAAGACTGCGAGGTTTCCCTTCATCTTCCGGTGAAAGACGGCACCGTTAAAAAATACTACCGCTACTTCGATGAATTCATTCCCGGTTCCACATCGGGATCGGGCGAGGTGACCGCAGAGGTGATCTATGTGGGCTACGGAGCCACCGCTCCAGAGCTTGGCTACGACGATTACGAAGGTGTCGACGTGAAGGGCAAGATCGTGTTGATGGAGCGAGAGGTCCCCGTTTCACCGCGGGACGACGAGGCCCTCTTCAAAAAGTGGCGGCCCTATTCTTTCCATCAGTACAAGCTGGAAAATGCCGTCAAGCATGGGGCCAAGGGGATGCTCTACAATTACGGGCCGATCGGCAATCCCAACAACTCCTATGATGCAGGTTTTGTCTATTCCCATGTGGGCGATGTCGTTACGAACGATGTTTTTGCCGGCACCGGGTTCGATCACGAGAAAGTCGTCGAAAAGATCGAAGAAACTCTCAAGCCCCAGTCTTTTGCCACAGGAAAAGTTGCGACCATCCGGAACACGACAGAACACTATCCTGACGGAATAGGCATCAATGTCGTCGGATTGATCGTCGGTTCCGACCCGGAACTCAAGGATGAGATCATCATGATCGGCGGCCATCTGGACCACCTCGGGAAGTGCTACACACTCATGCCAGGTGCTAACGACAATGCCTCAGCAGTAGCCGTCATGATGGGGATGGCACAAGCATTTCACAATTGTCCGATCAAGCCCCGTCGTTCAATTTTATTCCTCGGGTTCGGTGCCGAAGAGCAGGCCGTTGCCGGTTCCGAGTATTACTGCGAGAACCCGATTTTTCCGCTGGAAAAAACCGTGGGTTTGCTTAACATGGATGGCGTCGGGAGCGGGGATAAGATCAGCGCGCTTGCGGCTGAGAATTATCCGGAATTCTGGAAGTTCATCGATGATGCCAATAAGAAATATATCCACCGTATCATCAATACCAGTTATTTTTCCAACATCGCCCGGCCACGGCTGGATGCGGCCCGGTTCTTGTGGAAGGGCGTTCCCACCATTTCATTTGGTGTATACCCCTCCAGTTCCGAATACCACAATCCCCTCGATAACCTCGCTGCCATAACGCCGGAAATTCTCGAGGATGTCACACAGCTTCTTTTCCTGGCCGTGTTGGACATGGCCAACCAGGATTCCCTCGACTTCCGAAAATAAAGGATAAAGGAATGAGATTCCAGGTTCCGACCAAGATAGTTTTCGGCCCGGGAACGATCGCCCAGCTCAAAGAGATCGTCGAGGCCGATCTGCAGGCCGTAAGGCCCTTCCTCGTTACGGATAAAGGAATCCGGGAATCCGGTATTGCCGACAAGGTCCTGTCTCCCTTTCCGGATATTCCCGTATTCGATGAGATCGAACAGAATCCCAAGCACCCTACCATCGATAAGGCCGGTGAACGTGTCCGAGCCCACAAGCCGGATCTGGTCATCGGATTGGGCGGCGGCAGCGCCCTCGATGCGGCTAAAGCCATCGCCTTGCTCGGAACCAATCCGGGAAGCATCGCGGAATATGAGGGACGGGCCAAGTACAAGATTCCCCCTCTTCCTGTCCTGGCCATCCCCACGACCTGCGGAACGGCAAGCGAAGTCACATGGGTGGCCGTGATCACCCACACCGAGCGGAAATTCAAAATGAGCATAAAGGGCCCGCTGATGTTTCCTGCCGTGGCTCTTGTTGATCCCGATTTGCTCGCGACTCTCCCTCCCCAGCTCGTTGCCTCCACCGGAATGGATGCCCTCACTCATGCCATCGAAGCCTACACCGTCAAACCGGCCACCTACATCACGGATATCTTCGCACGGGCGTCACTTAAATATGTTTTCCAATCCCTAGAGGATGCCTACGAGAACATCCGGGAGAATTCGAAGGCCCGTGAAAAGATCATGCTGGGCAGCATGCTGGCCGGTTTTGCCTTCGGCAACAGCGACGTGGGTGCCGTGCACTGCATCGCCGAGTCTGTCGGCTCTCTCCTGGACACGCCTCACGGTGTGGCCAATGCGATATTCCTGCCCTATGTGATGGAGTTCAACCTTCCGGTTGCTGCAAGACGCTTTGCCGAGATATCGCGGCTGGCCGGGATCCATGAGGTGGATGACTACGAAGCCGCGCAGATGCTGATCCAGAAGATCAAGACGCTGTCCCGGAAATTGAAGATCCCCTCTATCAAAGACATCGGGTTGAAAGAGGACCATTTCGTGGAGATCGCCCAAAAATCATTTGCCAACAACTCCAATCCCTCCAATCCCCGTGATGCGAGTGTCGACGACTATATGCAGGTCCTCTCCCGCACCTTTCAGGACTATTCATAGAAACTGTTGATGACTTCATTCTTTTTAAGCATTTTTGAATTTCACAATAACACTTACAATTCATCAACAGTTGCTACCCTTCGGCCGAGCCAATCAATAATGGAGGGTGGGGTGGGTTGGCGACTTCGTTGCAGCCCATTCGCGGTAGTTTACTACAGCTTCATGGGCCGCTTCCTTGCCGCTGCAGCAATCTTGGCCCGTGAATAGCCCAGAATTTGATATTTACCGGGTAATTTTGATGGATCTGAGGTGATATATTTGAAAACAAATGATGAATTTGGCAGTTTTGATAAATTATTCAGTTCAGTGTTCGATGAGGATCTGGAGGATCTCCAGCTCATCCGCATCGAACCAGATCTTGTGGCAGTGCAGGCACTTGTCGACCGGGATCACGTACTGATAGTTGTACGGCCGCGGCCTCATCTTCGCCCCGCAGTTGGGACAGGGGATTTTTGGGGATTTGTCGGCGTGGATTTTTTTCCGGAGCACCGGGTCGAACAAAAAGTTTTCTTCGAAATCCTTGGCTTTGGCTTTCAAGTGATCGGAAAAAGCCACTTCTTTGCGTGCGATGATCCTCTCCATGACCGCCGCGTCGATCAACTTGCCGTCGCAATCCGGACATATCTTCATTAGAACGCCTTCGTAATAATTCTCGCGGAGAGGGATGTGGCACCGCGGGCAGTTGTTTTCCTTCGGCTGTTCAGGCAGTTGTTTTTTGCCCAGATTGCGGAGGGCGTGCCGGATTTGGGGGAATTCCGCGGCGGGGGCCTCGATCCGTTCCTGCAGGTTCCGGATCCACCGGGAGGGAAGGAACAGGTCCGACAGGATCAGGTCGGCGAGAATATGGGGGCCGTTCCATTCGCCCTCGGTGTCCTGGATCAGCCAGATTCGCCCTTCTTGAAGATCCGTTTCCGACGGCCGGGGTTTTCCTTCTTTTTCGGCCCGGATTTCTTCTGCGGATGAAAGCACGATCCGTGCTTTTTCCCGGCTCTTGTGGATGTCCCAAACTTCCTGGATGATCTGGGCCGGGCGGACCGATGCCATGTTCGCCAGCGACCGGATCCTCCGCATCAATGGGGGATGGGTGTTGAACACCCGGGAGAAGAATCCGTCCGTGATCCCCGTGGAATGGGGAGGAACGATTAACAGGGGGCTGTAGGCAACGCTGAAATCTCCCACAAAGGAATTTTTAAGATGAGCTTTGTAGATAGCCCGGGCCAGAGCCCTGGGATTCCGGCTGAATTCCACAGCCGCGGCATCGGCCAGGATTTCCCTCTGCCTGCTGACGAGGGTGCTGAGCAGATGCATGACCAGGGTTGAGAGGGTGAGAGCGACCCATATCAGGGGAGCACCGCTCACGCGCGCTTCTCCGGTCTGGACGGCCGCATCCGGGTGGGTTTGGGGTTTCGACGCCTCACGGAGTCTCTCGAAAAAATTGACCAGGGAGCAAACCAGTGTGACATAATACGTGTCGCCACGAACGACATGGGCCAGTTCGTGGGCGATAACGGCCTGGAGTTCGTCCCGGGTGAACTCGGCGACCAGGCCCTCGGTCACCAGGACGCTGGGCGTCCCGTCCCTTTCGATCAAGGCCATCGAATTGATGGCAAAGGTGGGAAGGATAAAAGGATGCACGGCGGGCAGTCCGGCCGCGATCCGCATCTCGTCCAGCGTGTTGGCGAACTGTTTGTGGTAACGGTCTGAGAGATCGGGGGGGATAGCCAGGAGCCGTTTGCGGATAAACTTTGCCCCGTGGTTTTTGGCATCGAAATAATGGAACGTGGCGATGATCAACGCGATGACACCGGTGGCAAATGTGAGGGCGATGATCGTGTCGGTGGAAGAAAGCGGCTTTTCCTGAACGAAAAGACCGACCACGGCCGCTGAGGCAAAAACGAACATGCCCACGATAAACAGGTAGAACAGGATCATCATCGTGAACACAAAAAGGCTTTTCTGCCACTGCTGTTTTTGTGTCTCGTAGAAGTCTTTAGCGAAAGTCCTTTTTTCCATGGCGGTCCTGTCTTCTCATTTTTTTCGGCCGTGCCATCCGATTCCCGATTATCTTATTAAAATTGCTTCGCCACTGCAACTTGCCTGCATCCGGATTTTCTGCTATAAGCATCCCTTCATGGGTATATACGTTGTGACCGGCCCGAATAATTTTATCCGACCCAAAAAAAATAAGGAGAACCTGCGATGATGCCGAAATCTTCTTTGAAATTTCAAACAGCCATTTTTTTTCTTTTGGGCATCCTTCTGATCGCCTGCCCGTCCCAAGCGGCTCAGAAGAGACCCCTGACCTTCGAAGATGTCATGCAATTCAAAGAGATCCGGGATCCTGAGATTTCCGCAAACGGATCGTGGATCGTTTACTGGACTCAGCCCGACAAGGGAGACGGAGAGGCCGTGATCCATGGTCTGAAAAACGGTGAAAAATATATCGTCCCGAGAGGCCGCCAGCCCCGGATCACGATGGATACCAAGTGGGTGGCTATGATTGTCACTCCCAAAGCTTTTGAGATGGAAAAGGCACCGAAAGACAGGCCTAAACAGGGGATGGCTCTCTTGTCGACAGCGACCGGTGATGTGCTGCATTTTGACGGCGTTCAGAGTTTTGCTCTGTCGGAAGATTCCCGGTGGATCGCTTATCTTCACGAAAAAGAGGAGGAAAAGCCGCAAAAAAAGGAAGAGGCAGGGGAAGGAGCCGTTCCTGCGAAAAAAAGCCCAGGGAGTCTTTTGATCCTGAGGGATCTGGTTTCGGGATCGGTGCGAGAGATCCCGAACGTCACGGACTATTCCTTCGATCCGTCTTCCACATATCTCGCGATTGCCGTAGCCGGTCCGGAGACCGGTCAGGATGGCCTGTTCGTTATGGAATTGAGAGAGGAGTCCTTGCCGCTCGATCCGATCATTCGACAGGATCATGTGAAATACGCTGGACTTACCTGGACGGAAAAGGGCAGCTGTCTGGCTTTTCTGGCTGGCAATGCCGATGACAAGGGCAATTATTCCCTCTGGGTCTGGGATGGAAATTCCCGATCGAAGACTTTGGCCCTATCGGAGGATGCGATACCGGGCGGTTGGATGATCCCGGAAAAGAACCAGATAAGCTGGAGCGAAGACGGCCGGCGCCTCTTTTTCGGTCTGAAGCCATTGGAAATACACGAGGCGATCCAAAAACCGGAAGAGAAGGACAAAGAACAAGAGGCAGGGGCAAATGAATCGGATTTTTTCGATACCCGGAAGATCCTCGAAAAAAGAGAGCTGGATGTCTGGCACTGGAACGATCCGCTGATCAAGACCAATGACAAGATCCAGTGGTCGAGAACCAAAGACCGCACCTACACGGCCGTTTATCATGTGGATACCAAGCGCTTTGTCCAGCTTGCCGACAGGGATATGCCGGAGGTGGATTTCAATGACAATCCTGAGTTTGCCCTGGGCAAGTCAGGGATCCCTTATCGAAAGGAGATAACCTGGTACGGCGAGCTGGAGGACCTCTATCACGTGAATCTGAAGGACGGCAAGCGGCAGAAAATCGCGTCCAGGCTCGAAGACCGGTCGTCTCTTTCTCCCGGCGGGCGGTACGTCGTTTATTTCGACGATGAGCACTGGTACTTGTTCGACGGGCAGACGGGACAAACGCGCAACTTGACGGACAAGCTCGGCGTTCCTTTTTATGACGAGGACCATGATTATCCGGAGATGGCCCCCAGCTACAGAACAGCGGGATGGGGAAAGGACGATGCATTCGTCCTGATCTACGATAAATACGATATCTGGCAGTTCATGACTGCTGCTGGTAAAGCGGAAAACATCACCGGGGGCAATGGGCGCCAGAGCGAGAGGACGTTCCGGGTGCTGGAATTGGACCCGGAAAAATCCTACTTCATGAATGGCGAAAGACTTTTGCTGTCCTCCTACCACAACAAAAAAAAGAACCACGGTTTTTATTCCTGTGAGATCGGAAAAGGAAGTGTAACCAGGGTCCTTGAAGAGAACAAAAAATTCGAATTTTTGGCAAAGGCCGAAGAGGCCGATGTGCTGATGTACACGCGGGAAAGCTTCGAAGAATTCCCCGATCTGTGGGTTGCCGATCCGGCATTTGCTAAGCCGAAAAAATTATCCCTGGTCAATCCGCAGATCGATGAATTTGCATGGGGAGAACCCGAACTCGTGGAGTGGAACAGCATCGATGGCATCCCGTTGGAGGGTGTCTTGATCAAGCCGGCCAACTACGATGAGAGCAAGCGCTATCCTGTTCTGGTGTATTTTTACCGCATCGAGTCCGACCGCTTGTATGAGTTCAACCAGATGAGGGTGAACCACCGGCCGAATTTTCCGTTCTATACCTCGAACGATTATGCCGTGTTCCTGCCTGATGTCAAATTCGATATCGGTCGTCCCGGGTATTCGGCCACCAAGTGCCTGGTGCCGGGCGTGCAGAAATTGATCGACACGGGGGTGGCCGATCCCGAAGGCATCGGTCTTCACGGCCATTCCTGGGGAGGATACCAGACGGCTTTCGTGATCACCCAGACCAACATTTTTTCCGCGGCGGTGGCCGGAGCGCCTGTGTCCAACATGACCAGCGCCTACAGCGGCATCCGATGGGAATCGGGGCTTGCCCGGCAGATGCAGTACGAGAAGCAGCAGAGCCGGATCGGCGGCAGCCTCTGGGAATATCCGGAACGGTTCATCGAAAACTCGCCCGTGTTTTTTGCCGACCGAATCCAGACGCCGCTGCTCATCCAGTTCGGGGACGAAGACGGGGCCGTGCCCTGGTACCAGGGGATCGAGCTTTACCTGGCCATGCGGCGTCTCCAAAAAGACTGTGTTTTCCTCCAGTACCGCGGCGAACCCCATCATCTGAGAAAATACCCGAACAAGCTGGACTACTCGATCAAGATGAAGGAATATTTCGACCATTATCTCAGGGGCATGCCGGCTCCCGATTGGATCGAAAAAGGCGTGCCTTATCTAGGCAAATAGGAGGCATCCCTATAAGCATACAAAAAAAACAGCCTGGCAAGCTGATACGTCAGCCCGCCAATTTTCCTCAGCGAGGAAATTGGCTTATTCCTCGGCTCGCTCTCCTCTTCGAGGAACCTTGCCCGCTCGCCTCCGGATGGCTTCCGCATCAGCTCACCAGTCTGTTTTAATAAAGATTCAGGATTGCAATGGTTTTAGGAGTACTTCCCAATCATAGGGCATTCATGACAAAATGGTGCTGCGTTTGTATAATGCGAAAACGTGATCCTATTAAGGAGGGAAAAATGACTAAATCGAAACTTTGGTGTTTTGTCCTCGTCTTATCGTTTATAGTGCCGGCCTTTTCGGCAGAGGTCACGAGCCCCGAGCAGTTTCTGGGTTTCGAAGTGGGGACGGCGAAAAAGCTGGCGGACATGAACCAGATCGTCGAGTATTTCTGGATGCTCGATGCACAAAGCGAGAGGATAACGGTCCGGGAAGTGGGGAAGACGACCGAAGGAAATCCCTTCATCGTGGCCGTCATAACATCCGAAAAGAACCAGGAAAACCTGGACCGGTATCGGAGATTTCAGCAGATGCTGGCCGACCCGCGGACGATCGCGGAGAACGAGGCCGAAAGGATCATCACAGAGGGGAAAGCCATCGTGATGGTCAACTGTTCCATCCACGCATCCGAGGTCGGCGCGAGCCAGATGTCCATGGAGCTGGCGTTCGACCTGGCCACCAGGACGGATCCCGTGACCGAAGAGATCCTGGAAAATGTCATCCTCCTTCTCACGCCGATGCACAATCCTGACGGGACGCAGATGGTGGTGGACTGGTATAAAAAATACGTGGGCACCGATTATGAGGGGGGGCGGATGCCCTGGCTCTATCACAAGTATGTGGGGCATGACAACAATCGCGACTGGTACATGTTCACACAGGTGGAATCCCGGCTCACGCTGGAGGTCCACAACGCCTGGCATCCCCAGGTCATCGTGGACATGCACCAGATGGGAAGCCGGGGGGCGCGGCTTTTTGTTCCTCCCTACGTGGACCCTTACGAGCCCAACGTCGATCCCATCCTCCGCCAGGCCGTGGCTATGATGGGCACGTTTATCGCCACCGAGATGACGGCCCAGGGGAAGGCGGGGGTGGCCCACAGCATCGGGTTCGATGCCTGGACACCGGCGCGGGCCTACCATCATTACCACGGGGGGATCCGGATCCTGACCGAAGCGGCGAGCGTCGAGGTCGCCACACCGATAAAGGTCAGGGAGGAGGACCTGTCGTCCTCTGCAAGAGAAGAGTCGGTAAGCATGCCCTTGCCCTGGAGAGGGGGCGATTGGATGCTCAGGGATATCGTGGAATACGATTATGCGGCCGCCATGGCGGCATTGACGAACGCGGCCCGGCTCAGGGAGAACTGGCTGCGGAATTTTTACCAGGTCCATAAAAAGGCTGTGGAAAGGACGGAACCTCCCTACGCCTTTATCGTGCCGGCCGGTCAGAGGGATTTGTCCACGGCCGTGAAAATGCTGGATGTTTTGAAGATGGGAGCCGTGGAGGTTCACAGGGCAAGACAGGCCTTTACGGCGGACGGGCACGAATACCCGGAGAGAAGTTTTATCGTGTATATGGCCCAGCCCTACGGCGGATTCGCCAAAACGCTTTTGGAAAAGCAGGTCTATCCGGAGATCCGGGAGACGCCCGGCGGGCCATTGAAAACCCCGTACGATGTAGTCGGGCATACGCTGCCCCTCCTGATGGGTGTGGATGTGATCCAGGCCGAGAAGCCTTTCCAAGCCGATGTTGAGCTGCTGGAAAGAATCGAAAAACCGGTGGGGAAAGTCGAAACGGCGGACAGTGCCTACGGGTATGCTTGGGGCTATGCCACGAACGATGACGTTGTTGCCTTGAACAGGCTGGTCAAAAAGGGGTATGACATTTTTTGGGCGGCCGAGAGATTCGAAGCCAACGGAAAAAATTATGCGCCCGGGACCATGATCGTGAAAAACGAGGATGGTCTTGTGGACGATTTGAAGGCGGTGGCGGGCGATCTCTGGGTGCATTTCGACGGGCTGTGGGCCGAGCCGAAAATCCGGACCTATGCCCTGAAAGAACCGAGGGTCGGCCTTTACAAGAGCTGGACCGCATCCATGGACGAGGGGTGGACGCGCTGGGTGCTCGAGCAGTATGAGGTCCCTCACAGGAGCATCCTGGATGAGGAGATCCGGAAGGGGAATCTCCATGAAAATTGGGATGTGATCGTCATCCCCGATCTTCGGGAGGATGCGATCATCAACGGGGTGTCGGAAGAGGATGTTCCGCCGGAATATGCGGGCGGGATCGGAGATGTGGGGATCAAGAATCTCGTCGATTTCGTGAAAAACGGAGGCACCGTGATCACCCTGAACGGGGCGGCCGACTTTGCCATCAAGCATTTTCATCTGGGTGTGGAAAACGCTGTCGGAGAACTGAACCGGAAGGAGTTTTTTATCCCCGGCTCGATCCTGAAAGCCCTGAACGACACCGCACATCCGCTCGCCTATGGTTTCGAGAGGGATGCTGCTTTGTTCTACCGGAGAAGCCCTGCTTTCGTGGCGAATGAAGGCCGAAGCGTGGTGAAGTACCCGACCGAGACCCTGCTGAGCGGGTGGGAAACCGGAGCTGAACATTTGATCGACAAGGCGGCCATCGTGGATGTGCCTTACGGTGAAGGAAAAGTTATTCTGATCGGCTTCCCGGTTGTCTACCGCGGCCAATCTCACGGCACCTTCCGCTACCTCTTCAACGCCATTTATTACGGCCCGGCGGAATTGTCTGAATAGTTTTCCCTGGGATTTTTCTATAGGGTCAGACCGACCTCGGCTGTTGATTTGATTAGAGTTACAGCGCAATTTCAACAGATATGCCCCCTTAAAAGCGGTTTTCGGGGGTAAAAAGAGCACTTTAAGGCAAATAGGAAGATTACTAGAATCTTTAGAGGTGCGTTTTTGCCCGTAAAAAGTGTCTTTTAAGGCCTATTTATGGGTTGATTTTTAAGATAATGGTATTAAAATCAATATTGTTGGGTCGGTCTGACCCTAAAAAGCAAACATGATGTCGGTCCGTTCTGACCTCACCCGACCAAAAAAAATGACTGATGAGGTCGGTCAAGATGACCGATGCGATCAGTCGAGATGACCAATATGGTTGGTCAAAAATAGGAGGAATCAAAATGAAACATATCGTTATTTTTGCTATCGCTTTTTTTATGATCTTCGCTTTTGCCGGCCGCGACCTCCGAGCCCAGGAAGTCACGTTCAAGTGGTTCGGTCAGGGGTGTTTTTTGATCGAAACGTCTCAGGGCACACAGATCATCACCGATCCCATGAAGATGGGGGCCTACATGATTCCCGAAGATATCGAGCCGGACATCGTAACCGTCTCGCACGAACACTTTGACCACAATCAGGTGGACGCCGTCTCCGGCAATCCTTCCGTATTGAGAGGATTGACTTCGGGGGGAAAGGATTTTGCGGCTGTCGACCAAAAAATCAAAGACGTCCGCGTCACCTCCGTTCCCTCGTTCCATGACGATTCTCAGGGATCCGAGCGGGGAAAAAACGCCATTTTTGTCTTCGAATTCGATGGGTTGAAGGCCGTTCATCTGGGGGATCTCGGACATGTACTGACGGCCGAACAGGTCGATAAGATCGGAGCCGTCGACATCGTGATGATCCCTGTGGGCGGAACTTACACCATCTTCGGTGAAACAGCCGACAAGGTTATCTCCCAGCTCGACCCGAAAATGATCGTTTTCGCGATGCATTTCAAGACCGATGCCGCCAGCTTTTTGCCCTACACGGGGGATGACTTTGCAAAAGGCAAGCCAAACGTAAAAAAAATAGATGGAAACACTTTCACGCTTGACGTAGGCAGCCCTCCTTCCGGGCCGACCTACATCGTGCTGAATTACAAGTGACGCTCCCCACATTTCCGGAAGTCAGAGGAAAAAACCTGGAGGGGAAACCTGTCCTTTTGCCCCGGGACTTCGAAGGGGATCTGAATTTAGTGTTTTTGGCCTTCCAAAGAGAACAGCAGCTCATGGTGAATACCTGGCTCCCGACCGCCGATCTTCTCGAAGGCATCCATCCGGGATTGAAATATTACGAACTGCCCACGATCTCCCGAATGAATCCCGTTGCCCGTTGGTTCATCAACACCGGGATGCGGTCCGGTATAAGCGATCCGAAATCCCGGAGAAAAACCATCACTCTTTATCTCGACAAAGGCGTTTTTCGGGAGGCCTTGGGAATGCCGGTAGAGGACACCATCTACATTCTGCTTGTGAATAAAAAAGGAGAGGTCATCTGGAGGGAAGAAGGCCCCTGCAACGTCGATAAGGCCAAATGTCTCAGCGATTTTATCAAGTCTTTTTTTAAAGACTAAGAAATTCTACCCCATATAAAAATTAATCAAAGTTAAATAAAGTAAATAAGAAACAAATAAAGTCAACAATTAGACAAAGTATTTCTAATTTCACTTAAGTTATCTCAAGATCTAACGACATCTGCTATAATAATAATTCGAGCTGAACGAAACACTATCGAGCGAGTGCCAAAAAATGATCAAAAATAAACTGCTAAAGGCCATTTTCCTGACGATTTTTCTGGGAATCCTCATCACGAACGGAATATCCCAAAGGGAAGGAAAAATCTCTCCGCGACTTTTACAGGCTTTCGACAATAAAAGCCATACGGAAACATTGACAGCCTGGATCTATTTCCGGGATAAAGGCCCGGGAAAGTTCGAAAAAATGGAAGAGGTGAAGATGGGATTGAATGTTCATGCCATGAACAGACGTCTCCGGCATGGATTTGATTCGCTGATCGATGAACACGATTTGCCCGTCTACGAACCTTACCTGGATTCCATCGAGCAATTCGTAACCAGGATCCGTCATGCCTCCCGCTGGTTGAATGCCGCATCCGTCGAGGCGACACGCCAGTCCCTAGAGACTATTTCCGAATTCCGTTTTGTCCAAAAAGTGGATGAGGTCATGACCTATACATTTCATGAGCCTGAAGAGGAGGCACCGACAGATACCGAAACAGGGCAAATCCCAAGGTCTGACCTATCCGGGGCCTTGCTTTTCGACTACGGAATGTCTTTATCGCAGATCGACCAGTTGAACATTCCTCCCCTGCACAACCTTGGCTTCAGCGGCAGCGGCGTTTTGGTCTGCCTGCTAGACTCGGGGGTCAACAACTTAAATCACCAGGCCCTGGACCATATCGATATCGCCGCCACATGGGATTTTGTGAACGGCGATGCGAATGTTTTCGATGAAAGTGATCAAAGGGGAAGCGGAGATCATGGAACCTATACGCTGGGCGCGATCGCCGGTTATGAACCCGGTAAACTCATAGGTCCGGCCTTCGGGGCCAGCTTTCTTCTCGGGAAGACGGAAAACACCGATTCGGAACGTCACATCGAAGAGGATCACTGGATTGCTGGCGCTGAGTGGGCCGACACCCTGGGAGCGGATATCATCAGCAGTTCCCTGGGATATAGGGGGCAGTTTTCCTCAGGCGAAGCGGACTACTCCTGGGAAGAGATGGATGGCGAGACCACGGTGGTGGCCCAAGGTGCCAACATCGCCGCCTCCCGCGGCATCCTGATCGTAAACTGTGCGGGAAACGAAGGGGGAAACTCATCCGGCCGCAACACCCTGGTTTCTCCTGCTGACTGCGATCTTGTGTTGGCTGCCGGCGCGGTGAATTCTCAGGGTTACAGAACCGGCTTCAGCTCGATAGGGCCGACAGCAGACGGCCGTATCAAGCCGGACGTGATGGCCATGGGGGAGTCGGTCTACACGGCCGCTCCGTCTGCCGTCGATGAATACGAACTCGTTGACGGAACATCCCTTTCCGCTCCTCTTGCGGCCGGAGTGGCGGCGCTGCTCCTCGAGATCAATCCTTCCTGGACCAATCAGGATATCATCACAGCGATGAAATCCACGGCCAGCCGATCCGAATCTCCGGATAACGGCTATGGATGGGGGATCGTGGATGCCCAGAAAGCCGCGTTTTTTCCTGCAGGCAACCTCCATGCGCCCCTGCATTTTGCCGTTTCGAGAATTCCTAACGATTATGGGTTTTTCTATCAATACGTTGACCGCCTGGAGTGGGCACCCAATCCCCGCAACGAAGACCGGGTCGCTGCCTATCGTATTTATGCCAAACAGCTGGAATTCCAGGATCAACCTTTCGAATTCGTGGCCGAAATCGATAGCCAGACCTATAGTTTTTTGAGACGCGGCCTACTGGAGGATGAAACGTTTTTGTACAAGATCACATCGGTGGACGTGGCCGGAAAAGAAAGCGGCCCCAATTATGCCCGTCGATAGCTCTATATTTGAAAAGGAAAATATCATGAAAAGATTGACCATATGCGTTTTTTTGATGTTCCTTTCCGTTCAGGCGGGCATCGCCGCCCAGTTCGCTCTCGGGCTAAATGCCGGCTACCGCTACCTCGATGATCCCTTTCTTGGGGAAATATACGGGGATGGCTACGTCTTCGAGCCTTATATCCGGTATGCCCCATCCTCTTCCTTCGCTCTGGAACTGGCTTACGAAGGAGGGTACAAAAAGAGCGCACCGGTCGGTCTCTTCCAGGAGAACAGCACGTTGACGGTCGACGGGTTCCAGCTTTCGGGGATCGTTCGGGTTCCCTTCCTGCGCATCCGGAATGTCAGCACCTATTTCAAATTGGGGATCGGATATTACTTCTATAAACAGGATATCGACAGCGAATTCGTCCGGCAGCAGGTCGATCACCACAAATGGACGACCATCATCGGCGGTGGAGTGAATATACATCTGTTCAGGGGATTATTCCTTACGGCAGAGGTCAAATCCATCCCTCTCAGGGTGAAACCCTTCGAGATCAATGTCGACCTCGGGGGCATCCGTATCCTGTTCGGGATCGGATATCAATTCTGGCTTTGAAGATGTGATTATTTTTTAAGGTGTTTGTCGAACCAATCCACGATCCTCTGCCAGGAATCGCGGATATTGGCCGGCTTGCTCAACACATGCCCTTCCCCGAAATACCGGACCAGCTCCGCTTCCTTTTCCAGCCGTTTCAATCCTGAGAACACCTCTTCGGCCTGCGCCAAAGAAACAAAATCCAGGTCCCCATGCAGCAAAAGCAAAGGGGTTTCGACCTTGTTCAGGTAAAATACCGGCGAATTCTCGATCCACTGGAGTCGGTCTTCCCAGACCGGAACACCCATTCGGCCTTGACCTCCCTCCGACCATGACGAAAAGAAGGACGAGCCACCGAACCCGTACCGCATCCTCGCATCGAAGATACCGTAGTTGCTGATCAGGTCGCTCAGCCCGGCCAATGCGACGGCGGCCTTGAACCGCTTGGTCTGTGTGACCAGCACATTCACCGTGTATCCGCCGTAGCTCTGCCCGATCACGCCGATACGTTCCGGGTCCGCGATCCCCATCTCCACAACCTTATCGACGGCCGGGAGAACGGAATCCGGGATCTCCTTGAGGGGAGCGCCCTTGTTTCCCTCAGGCGATAGCGGAATACTCGGTTCCAGAACCACATAGCCGCACTGCGAGAGAAGCTGCGGGATGCAGGATACCGGATTGAAAGACAGGGAAAAAGCCCGCTCGAGCGTTGTCACCATCGCGCCGGCATACACATCCACGACAAGCGGATAGCGCCTTCCCTCTGCATAGTCCGGCGGGTAAAGCAGGGCTCCCTTCAGTTCCTGCCCGTCCAGATTCCTGTAGGTGATGAGCTCTTTTTTTCCCCGCGGGATCTGCCTGAGATGGGGATTCAGATCGGTGAACCGGACCGGAG
>Ga0180438_10001111_pt1 | contig 48967 bp, 88 predicted proteins | sample SS_ome_12_FD_132455 | JGI IMG/M metagenome (GOLD analysis project Ga0180438, IMG submission 132455) | Hypersaline lake sediment archaeal communities from the Salton Sea, California, USA - SS_3_D_2 metaG | ecosystem: Environmental > Aquatic > Non-marine Saline and Alkaline > Hypersaline >...
CGGAACCCTTCTTTTTTGGGTTCTGCTAGTTATGCTAGGGTTGACTGTCTTTGCGCATACTAAGGGTGAGCTCGTGCTTAATGTCTTTCCCTACTTAGCAGCTGTCTTCTCGTCTGCCGTTATAACCGATGGACTGTATAACTGGGCTACGGGTAGTGGAGTCAGAGCCGGGGGTATAATTGAAAATGTCGATACGGCTGCCCTCGTTCTTGGTCTATCTTTCTTCTTCCTAAGAGGGAAGGCTGAGTGGCTTAGTCCTCTAATACTTGTCGCTATCTTTTTTACAGGGTGCTACTGGATTCTGCCAGGTCTGATATTTGCTTACTGCTACTTACAGTTCGAGCGAAGGATTTGGGAAGCCGTGATACCAGTTCTTTTTGCCGTACTAATAGTTTTAGCCTTACTGACTCCTTACGGTAAGGCTGTATGGCAGGTTGAGGATATAGATCGACAAATTGAGACTACTGTAAATGAGGCTGAGTCCTCTATAACAGCCAAGGAGGCTCAGAGTTCTTTGCATAGTCGTTATTTGCAGTATGAAAGGGTAGTCAAAGACTTTACGGTTTTTGGTCATGGCTTTAATCCCTCTCGTACGGATGAGATAAAAAAAGGGGGAGATGCTTACCGGTCAGCCCATAGTACGCTTTTCCTTTTACTTAACCAGTTAGGGGTCTTCGCTGTGCTGGCTTGGTTAGTAGCTACCTTTTACGTAATCTGGAAATCAACCTCAGTCAGACTGGGTATGTTGGCTATACTACCCGCGATGCTAATAGGCTGTAATGATTTCTGGCTGTGGAACTGTTTAATGCCCTTCTACTTTGTACTACTGGGTGTAGGGGCTTGGGATATTACGAAAGGGAAGGAGAAAGGTGTCGTTTCTACCATCTAGTGAGTTAGAGGTAAAAAGACTTTTAGGGTGGCTTTTTGGTACGGGACTAGTTTTACAAGCCTTTCATAGAGACGTAGTCTTTGGTATAACATACTTCCCTTTCCTAGGGGAGATTATACTATGGCTTGTTGGTTTGTTTTTACTAGGATCGGGTAAGTTGGGTCATCTGGGGCAGAAGAGACTATGGGTTCCCCTCCTAGTGCTATCTCTTTTAGTTATAGTAAGGTCTTGCTTGGACGGGAGAGAGGACCTTGATTTATGGTGGCCTAGTGACTTAGTCTTTGCCTTCACCTTCTTTTTTACTTATGTTATAGTACTTTACTTAGGTCGGCATACTTTCGTAGCCTTTATACCCTTCGTTTTGGTATGTAGTACTGGAGTTATTCTCCTTAATATACTGTATCTGCATGAAGCTAACGAGCTTGGAGGTACAAGATTTTTCCTCTGGCCTCATTCTTATACTTGGCTTGCTAACTTTATGTTCTTTGGTCTTGTCTTTACTGTTTCTCTGATAAGAAGTCTTTACTGGCGTACTACCTACGCCTTATACGTTGTGACAGGTATAGCCCTAACTTGGGCGCCTTTGGCCTTACTATTCTTTGTAGGGTTTGGCTTCGTTTTACTGTTAAAGAGAGACGTTAGTAAGGGGGCTATAGCTTTTGCCGCCGTACTTTTGATCTTTTGTCTAAGCTTTTGGGTTTTAAGTCTAGATCCTTCTGAGGAAAGAATAGGTAGGTGTTTATCTAGTATCGACTATTGGGGGGCGGGTAGGATTCCTGCTTATGAAAGGGCCCTAACTAGTATTAGTGTGCTTGGACACAACTTTGATAGGTACAGTTATCCATACGAGACAGGGGAGCCTGCTGTTCATTCTGATTATTTACTAGTACTAGATACTGTGGGACCTATAGGCTTCGTTGCCTGGGTGTTTGTTGTTGGTTATTCCTTGTACAGAAGAAAATGGCCGTACATATGGGTTTCGGTAGCCGTTGTAGGTATACTGGGTGGAGGGTTATGGGTGTTGAAGGCTTACTGGTGGCCTGCTTTAGTAGCCTTAACTCATTACCACGAGCCAGTTAGTAACTATATATTTAAGAAGGAGGTTGTATGATTATAGGAATAGTAGGGGAAGACAGATCGGGTGCAAGGGAGGTGATGGCTGGACTTGTATATCTGGAGTCTAGAGCTAGAGAGAAGATTTTTTATTCCGGTATAGATTCAGATTTAGGTGGGCCTTTTTCTTTTGTTCAGCCTGAAATCTTTGACAAGGATGAAAGTTTTGGAGACTTGTTAGAGGATGAGTCCCTCTTCAACTGCGTCTTAGTATTAGATATGGCCTATTTCTTTACAGACTCAAGGAATACACAGTCAAAGTTAAATAAGCTGACGGTCTATCTAACTCTTCAGTCTAGAAGAAGGAATGCCGTCGTTATTGTAAGAGCCTGGCACTTAGACCATATAGATAAGAGACTACGGAGAGCTATGGACCTAATAATAGAGTGCCGGGTGTCTACAGACCCAAACTTCAGGAGCCTAAAATTAAGGGATCGTATGACTGAGTCAGATACCGGAATTGTTGATCTACGTAATCTAAGGCCTTTGCTTAAGGTAGTGCCGGATGAGTCTGATGGATGGGTTGAAGAGCATAAACTAGTAAAGGCTTTGAGGGAAATAAGCTATGACTAAGTACTGGAAAGAGGTTCTGTTCTTCTCTTCCATATTCGTCTACTATCTGTTTGGCCTAACGACGGATATGACTTGGATGTCTCTTGGGGGAGATATGTTCAGTTATGTAGGCTCGGCTGAGTATATGCAGCCTGCTATACTAGCAGGGTATCCAGTCTGGGTGATGATAGCATGGGTTTTTATGCGCCTTCCGTTTAATCCGTTCTGGTCCGGGGCACTGTTAAGTGCGCTATGTTCAGTAGGGGCCGCAATCTTTATCTTTTTAACTGTTAAGCACCTAACAGGTAAAAAGTTACCTGCTTACTTAGCCGCACTAATTTACTCAGGTGCATTTATTACTTGGACGCAGAGTATTATTCCTGAAGTTTATACACCTACTTTACTTATAATGGTTGCTGGAACTTACTTCGTTGTGAGGCAAAAGTTCTACTGGTCGACGTTTACCTTCGCCATAGGTTTAGGCCTACACCCTATAGTCTTTTTCGCCATAATCCCTTGTATGATCTTTACCTACTATGTTAAAAGAGACTGGAAGTTCGTTGCCCGACTACTAATTTTCGGTTCGTTAGGCTTCCTGTCCTTTTTGCAAATGGAGCTGGCTCCAAGTGCTGTGGGTAATGATGTTGTTTCTTCTGGTGATACGACTTGGAAAGTGCTACAGACTGTGGGGGCTTTGCCTTTGATTCCATTTGAGTCAACTGCTACCAGGTGGCTTGAGTTCTTAATCATTTACTCCGTGAGCTTCCTGTTTGCCGTTCCTTTACTTTTTCTCGTTCCAAGAAATAAAGAGACTATACTACTGGCAAGTATAGGGCTTTCAGTCTTTGCTTTGTACATGCTATCGTTACTACCAATGTGGGTTACCTATAATACCTTTGTTGTAGCCTTCCTTTGTATTCTAGCAGGTTACGGTGCTTCTAGAGTGACAGACAGAAGGCTGCTTATTCCGTACTTTTTGATTCCTATCGTATTGATGGGATGGAACTATACTAACTTTGACATTGGAAGAACGGTTGACCCAACTCCAACAACGGCTCGGCAGTTCTATGAACTGTTAGATGATGTGCCCCAAGGCTCTATACTAGTTACAAGTTCCTGGGCTCACCCAGGACTCCTTACTGAGTACAAGAACTTGAAGGAAGATACTGAGATCAGTCTTATGCGTTACGCCAAGGTCTTTTGGGAGGACAGGGACGGTCAGTATAAGGACTACATAGAAAGGCTGAGGGAAAAAGGTATAGATGTACCTGCTCCAACTGAGATAGACGAGAGGCCTCAAATGAATGAGTACTTTGAGGAATGGGTACATCTTGTTGCTGAAAAAAATCCAGATAGGGAGGTTTACGTTGCGTACTTGGATAAGCTCGAACCAGAGGTACATTTTGGTCTTGTTTCCGCTGCTAGCTATTACAACGGGATTAATGTTTGCTGGCGGGGAAGCCATTAGTATGATGAGGGGAGACTATGAGTGGGATCAGTGGCTGTGGAGAGACTACTCAAATAAAACTTGGGCGTTCTTTATTTCCCTAGCTGTAATAGGAGGGTCTAGTGCGGCTATTTTATACTGGATCTATTCGAAAGTTACTCGGCGAACTAAATGAAAAGGTTTTCTGTCTTATGGCTTTAGTTATGGCTGTCTCGTTTGCGGCAGCCTATACTGCTATGACACTACCAAAGGTTTACTTTGAGTACAGGAGGAACAATGCAAAAGCAAAGAAAACTTAAGTTGCCTAGTTTACCTAAAGGCTTTAAGAAAGGGGTGAAAAAAGCCTCTGGAGACTTCCTTTGGGGAGTCTGGGACGGAACTGGAACACCAAGGACTAGGGCTGATCGCCTTAGAGGTAAAAAAAGAAGTGAAAGGCCCTTATATTGATAATATTGAAGTGACATAAAGTGTGACATATAATAACATTGTAGCATAGCATAAAGTATGCTGATTTTTCTAATTAGTATAGTACAGTAATATTCTAACAGATCAAAGCTTAGGAGGGTATCATGAAGAAAAGGAAGAATTACTTAGCTAAAGGACAGACGCTGGACGACGTCCGAAAAGGAATTCCGAAGGGGGGCCTGCAGTCTCCAAGTCTTCGAAAGGGAAAGCCTGGTGTGAATTACGCCCGTGCTAGACAGCAGGGAATCGTTCAGAAAGGTACGATTACAGGTGACTTCGGAAACGTCCCCGGCGGCAAGAGTTTCAAGAAGTCCAGAAGCAAGAAGTCCAATATCGCCGGTGTGGGTAATTTCAGCAACGTTCTGCCTAAAGGCGTAAAATAGAGGGTAGTCTACTGTGACTGCCTTCTTGCCTTATGAAAAGCCTCCCCGCACTGCGGACGTTTACCAGAGTACGGGTAAAGAGGCGCCTGATCCTACGGACTATCCTACAGAGCGGTCTAGGGATGCGGCTTTCACTTACTGGTGGTTTGCTGAACGAATAGGAGACGAACCTGGAATGACTCCTACGGAGGCTTATACTGTCATAGGGGGACCAGCTGGACTTTCCTTTGAGGAAACCTATACTATAATACGCGGAGCAACTAGTAAAGGTTTTTTGAAGTACGCTGGTAAAAAGAAGAAGACTGGGAAGAAGAAATGACTGACTTGGTTAGGTCTACGGGACTAAGGCCTTATACTAGGGTAAGTCCAAGGGTTATAGTTACTACAAGCTGGCCGGATGCCGTAGTATTCGGAAGTGAGGAGCAGAGGCAGCAAGTTCAGTCCGCCGTAAGGACATTTCTTAATGTTGAAACGGATCCAGTTGACCGTAAGTTGGCACTTAGTATACTACGTAAAAGTAGGGGTGCCAGACTTAGTCTTGAGCCTGAGGAAAAAACACTACTGAGATTTATAATGCACGCCTTTCCTGCTGGTCATAGGCCTGAAGGCAGTGAGCCTGCTTTAGGACAGAGTGGGGCCTTCCGAGAGGCTGTGCGTAGAATGCAGACAGGTGGTGTGCCTGAAGGCTTTGGTCCTGAAAGGTACTATGATCCTTATATACTAGAGGAGGGCAGACAATGACGGAGAGAAGGGTGCATCCTGGCAGGTTAGAATACTATCAGTCTGGGGACCCCGTAAGTGACTCTGGTCCTAAAGGAAGGGTGCATCCTGGCAGGTTAGAATACTATCAGTCTAGCAAGTTAGCACACTATCAGCCTGGGGACCCCGTAGTGGTTAGGGAAAGTAACTTTGGTCCTAAAGGAAGGGTGCGGCCTGGGATGAAGGGAGTTATTGTAGAGTCCTTAGCTCCTAAGTTAAAAAAGAGAGGGTCTATAGTTACTTCAGCCTACTATAGAGTATATATCCCAGAGCTAGATAAGGAGTACTCTTTAAAGGGTAACTTCCTTAACCCCGATCCTGAACTAGAGGGTGAAGGTTTGATGTTCAAAGGAGGAGGAGCGTACGCCCATAAGAGTTCTAGGACGGCTGACACTTGGAAGGTCTAAGCCCCTGGTCACATTACTAACTTTGTAAATAAGGACTGAGAAGGAAGATAGTATGCCTACTTACTACGTTTGGTCACCGGATTTTCCTCAAGTGAGGGCGGAAGTTGAGGCCCCAGATACTCGCTACGCTAGGACTACCTACCTTGACTACCTGCATAGAGGGGATATGATCTCTTACTCTCAGAGGCAGTCCTTACGTGATCGTATTATGACTAAACGTATACGACCTGGCGAAATGGCTGGGGAAACAGATATAGTACTTGATTATGACATGAGGGTTAACGGTACTGTTAATCCTTATGCTCAGACCTTATCTGAATGGGCACCCGATGTTAAGGCTCCTTATACTGGGATGAAAACTCCTGGAGCAGCCCCGAACCAAGGCCTTTCCGTTCTACCAACTCCTCGGCCTTCCGAAGTTAACCCACAACCCGGAAATATGCAGTCGTTGACACCTGGAGCAGGAAGGGCTGTGGGTAGGTCCTTAAAGTCCCTGATTGCACCGGCTGGGGGCATGGAGGCTGAACAGGCAACACCTGGACAACTTATGCTCCCAGCACCTAGCATGAAGAGGATGATGCCTGTGGGGAGGAGGCCGGCTAGTCCTGTTCCTGGTAATGCCCCTGATGAAGGCGAGACTGATCCTACTGTAAGGAGGTACTAGTTGTGAGTAAAAGAGAAGAAAGAAGGGGTAGTCTTAGAACTATTAAAGGTGCACCCAAACTTTTTAGACAGGTTGGCGGGAAAAAAGTTTACCTTCCTTTTAAGGTACTCTACAATAGTAAGACTATAGCCCGATTTGCTAGTTCCGACGAGGCCGAAGGCTACATCTTTGATATGGCTGCGGAAGGTTTCTGGAAGGATGGATCTAATGTTAAAATTAGGAAAGAGCCTCTAAGGTCTAGAGGTTCAGAGTGGCATTCTGAAGACAACATTAAAAAGTGGGATGTAGAAGGTGGTATGCTTGTTCTCGATACTGGGTGGGGGCGACCATGGAGAACAGTCGAAAGAAGGGCGGAAAAGTTTGGAGCTAGAATGCAGTCAGAGTACCCAGACTTTGTTCAGAGGTTCAGTGAAGCGAAGTCCAGTCTTAGAACAGACTTTCCTAGTTCTACTCGGTACTCCAAGGATCCAGCTCCTTTAGTAAGGGCCTTAGAGGAGTTAGAAGATAAATACCCAGGCTCCTTAGAATGGCTACAGTCTAATCCTAGGGCTATTGGGTACATTACATAGAGGGAGATACTAGGATGTATGAGCTAACGAATTATGGGGGAAAGTATACTAGATGGACTATGTCGTGTGCCTGAAGAACTTCTTAAGGGTAGTAAGGCGGCCGAAATAAGGACTAGAAAAGGAGCACACTAACATGGCATATGAATTGACGGAAAAGGGGTATGAGGCTTTAACCTCCTTAACTAAGAGAGCAGCCCCAAATGCCGATATGTATATAACGGCGAAGGAAGACGAGCTTCGTCAGTTACTAAACGACGTCCTAGTCGAAGGTAACTTACCACTTGAAGGTAGTTATGTTGACAGGGAAACTGTACGGCTTGCAAAGGAGCACGGCTTCGTAAGGAAAGCAGGATCAGGTTTCCGGCGACGCCGTAGACGGGGTTCTAAGGGCACAGTAGGAGAGGAAGTCACCTTTGGGAGAGGTTCTTGGTTTTTACATAGCCAACCTAAAGGTCTAAGTCATCATCCTCAGGGACGTAGTGAGGCCGTAAACGCCATGCGAAGAGCCCGAGTACGGGAAGGTCAGGAACCTTTACCTAAATGGTTGCAAGAGCTTAGACGGAAAGGTAGAGAGTATAAGAAAGGTATTTCTTAGGGAGATATGTAGATGTACGAAGTAGCACCTGGAAACGTTTACTTTTCGCCTACAGTTGGGGATCAGCTTATAGTGGAGACAGTGTCTTCAAAAGGTGTGTCTGTTAGAACTATAGGCGAAGAGGGTACCCGATCTCACTTCGTTAAACCGGACTTTTTGCAGAGACATCTACAGCAGTATGACTATATACTAGCAGGTGAGATGGGGAGGGAGTCTCTTGCCTAATCTAGACGGCCGATACGTTGTTATCGTCCAGACTGCTCCTGGTAAGTTTTATTACTTAGCTAAGGAGTCTAGACAGGAAGCCTTAACCGTAGCTAAGAAGGCTAAATCGATAGTTGGATCGGGTGGAAGTGTTTCAGTTGAGGACGCTGAGACGGGTAAGACAATCTGGGAAGGTTAAATGCAAGCCTTAGTACTAACAGATCAAGGTGAAGAGGTTCTTGGAAGACTGAGGACTATTGTACAGTCTGCTGGTCTAAGTTCTCTAGAGAAGCAGCAGCATGATGTTTACATAGCTCTTGAGAGTGTTGAGAGAGAAGGGGACTTCCCGGACGATATGACAGTTGGTATGGTAAAGCTTCTGTATGCCAATGGGTTTATAGAAGCTGAGGCTTTTGGTGAAGACGATGTCTAAAACGAAAAAGAAAGAAGAAAAGAGGAAAAAGAAAACCTTTAAGCCCAAGGGCTATGAGATCAAAAGGGAAAAGGGTGGACGAGGCTACTGGGCTATTGTCCGCAGCAACACCTATGAGGAGATGAACGATCTCCTTAACGAGATGCAGAAAGACGCTGTAGACATGGGCCTTGAGCAAGTTGAGGTTATTTCAGTTCAACCTTCCCCAGCTGGAGGTTGGGAGGCTACTATTCGGGCTCATAACTGGAATCCTATTAAGTCTATCAAAAGGGCTTATGAGAAGGTAAAGCAACCCATAACTACAAGACGTGCAGCAAAGGCTTGGGAAGGTAGAGAGCGTGAGAGGTACAAGGACGTGGTCAGGCAGCGTCTGGAGTCAGACCCTTCCCTATATCCAGGCTTTGCTAATCTTCCTGTTTACTTACAGGATAAGGCTCTTGAGACCTATATAAGAGGGGAAGAGAAGTCATTTGAACAGAAAGAGCAGGCCGCCAAGTATGGTGTTCCAATTCATGCTGAATCTCGTACTATTGTAATAGAGAGACCAGACATCGACCCTGCAACAGGCAAGCCGAAGCGAGATAAGGAAGGGAACATAATCATGGAGCAGGTGAGGGAGACTATACCTGGAAGATCTTACTCTCAGGTTGAGCTAACCCGTAAGATTCAACGGGCTAAAGAGACGGCTCCAAAGTCCAAGAAAAGGTTGGCTGCCGAAGCCTTAGTTCACGGCAGTAAACAGGCCCTAATAACTGGTGGTATGGTAACTGCACAAGGTATAGGGACTGCCCAGTCTAGTACAGGTTTAGGACGTAATGCGTTTAGACGAGGGGCTCAAACGTTTGGTAGCGGTCCTATGGGTGGTAGTACTGGTTCTGGAGAAGGTATTTATAGGGCGGCCCCTCGAACAGGATTTGGAGGTCCTAATCCTGTAGGCGATCAAAGTATAATGAGGCAGGCTGTTTTACCTAGAGTAGGAAATCCTTTTGGAGGGTTCAGTCCGCCAAGTCCGCTTAGCGACGAACTACGTAGGAGGTAACTTGGGTCAGTTTAAGTTTAGAGTACGCTATAAGGAACCAAACGGTAAGGTTCGGTCTAAGCTCGTCGTGTCAAATTCGCATAAGCGGGCTAGTAAAGTTGGAAAAGGCCGTGTGCTGGAGGTCTGTAAAGTTAGTCAGAACTACCTTGATGGTGTGGGCGAGTACAACACCATGCCTGAAAGGTTGATGAAGGAATTTGAACTGGAAAAGAAAAAGAATGGATTACAGTCTAACAAGGAGGTAGTATGCAATGTCAGGTAAAGGCAAAGGTAAAGGCAAAAGTACTGAGATAGCTGCTCCTGCTACTAGTCCTTTTGAAGGTAGTCAGTCTTCAACTATTCAGGTTGGCGTTTCGATTGACGCAGATAAGCTTCTGGATAGGCTACAGAAAAAGGACATAGCTCCGGGCCAGCTCTTCCAGGAGCTAGGCTTGCCCCCTGAGGCAACAATGCGTGATGCTCGTAAAAGAATACTTGAACTTACAGGCAAGAAAGGTGTGAAGGGTACTGCTGGGCCTACGTTGACTCCCGAGCAAAAGAAGGCTCGTAGGGCTGAGAGGGCTAAGTTGAAGAGGCAGGAGAGGAATGAGTATCTGGCTCAGTTTGGTCTAGCTCCTCGACCAAAAGCTCCAAAAGGCTCAAAGTCTGATGAAGAGAAAAAGGCTGAAAGAGCTGCTAGGGCACAGAAAAAACGAGAGCAGAACAAGCAACTTAGAGACTGGATGAAGGAAAACAAAGCTAAACTGAAAGAGCAAGGCTTCGATACTCCGTTTTAAACTGACCGGAATAGAAAATTTAAAGGAGGTGACAGTCATGGGTCTGCCGAGAGGAAAAATGAAAGGTAAACAGAAAGGCAGCGCTGTCAAGGTTAAGGGGTACTCTTACCGTAAGGGTGGCAAGACCATCAAGGTAAAAGGGTATCGCCGAGGCCGGGCGGGCGGTAAGAGAGGATGAAGTAAATCATCCAAGGTTAGTTAAGGGGTCGGTATATCCGGCCCCTTGTACTACTTAGGAGTCTAAATACGTGGACATTCAGAAAGGAACTGAACTGGTTAGGTTCAATTCTAGCGAAGCTCGTCTAATATATGACGCTTTCATTTCTTCGACAGACCTTGAACCTGAGCAGTTATACGATGCAGAGAAGTATCCTCAGTTAGCTAACGCCCTACAGAAATTGGAGGGGGTAGTCAACCGAGGAAATTCTTTTGCTACCTTATCTGAGGATGATCTAAATGCCTTAGCTAAGTATAGTACTACACTTGAGAAGTTTAGGAGACAAAGGAGAAAATAGTGCCTTTAGGTGCTTTATCCTTAACACTAAAAGAGGTCGCAGAACGTCTTGAGATGACAGGTAAGTCTCATGACCGCAACTTAGCTCGTTCCCTTAAACGGTCGGCGAAAAAGTTAAGCTACGATCCTCCTCGACGTCTTGACCGTAAGGAGATGCTTTCTATTAAAGAAGCCTTTCCTTATATAAGGGACGTCTTAAGTGAAGCCAATACTTCAGAAGACATGGACTTTGCTACTAATGTCCGTTCTGAGGTTCAGTACTTAGGTCTAAGTCTGGAGGTCCAGTAATGAAGTACAGTGTCTTAGCTTGCCTTTTACTACTTGTAGGACTGCTAGCCTTAGCCTCCTTTGAGGCGAAGGCTGATACCTACTATGTACGAGAAGGAGGAACTGGTAATGGTACATCATGGGCTAACGCAACTGGGACTCTTCAGTTTGCTATTGATAGTTCCTCTTCAGGGGATGATATCTGGATAGCTTCCGGTACATACTTTCCAACGTCAAAGTTTGGGGGGACTGGTACAAGGAATCTGTGTTTTAGTTTTGACGAAGACATAAATGTCTTTGGTGGTTTTCCAGATTCTGGTAGTCCAGTTTTTGGTGATAGAAATATTTCTATTAATAGTACTGTCTTAAGTGGTGACATTGGAAGTACTGGAACTAGAACAGACAACTGTTATCATGTCATTTATCAAGGCACACCTTGCGCTCTGACTCTAGATGGTCTTATAATTAGAGATGGATATGCTGACGGTGCTTCTAACAGTGGTGATGGGGGAGGGATATGGTTTGGTGGTGGAACTATTACTCTTAATTACTGTAGTGTTCTAAGCAATTATGCTATAGATGATGGTGGTGGTATACACTGCTGGAATGTATCTGGCCGGTGGGATATTAACTATTCAAATCTTAGTTATAATGAGGTTGGGGATGATGGCGGTGGTGGTTTATTTTATGGTCCTGATTTATATATGTATTCATCAACAGTAAGTTACAATACTTCCGTTGGCGACGTTGCTGGCTTTGCTCTATGGGTCTCCAATTCTGGGTCAATAGTTAACTGTTCCGTATATGAGAATGATGCAGGAAATAACTGCGGTGGTTTCGAAACATATGATACAGATAGTGTATTTGTAGACGGATGTCTAGTGCATGATAATACTACTGGTGGCGATATTGCTGGCTTATATTTTAATGAATGTGATACGCTGACTCTTCAAAACAGTTTGATTTATGATAATATTGCTACTGCTAGTACAGGAGGAATAGCTTTTATTATTCCTACTAATTCATATACTATGTTAAATTGTACTATATTTGGAAATGAATCTGGGATTAACGGTGGTGGACTGGAAGTAGTTGGGTCTGCGACTTTTGTTAATAGTATAATATATGGAAATACAGCTCCACTAAACCCTCAAATACAGTCTCAGTTTGCTTCAGAGGGGTTTAGCATAGGTTATAGCTGTGTCCAAGGTGGTTACTCAGGAACAGGAGCTGGTACAGGAATTATTAGTTCTGATCCTTTATTTGTAAATTCTGGTTCTGGAGACTTCCATTTAAGTGGAAGTTCACCTTGTATCAATACTGGTAGTAATGATGCAGTATCAGGTATTGCTACAGACTTTGAAGGAGACCCAAGAATAGTTGGAGGCGTTGTAGATATGGGTGTTGATGAGACTCCTTATGTCCCTGATCCGACTCCTCCTATCTCTGACTGGGGCAACCTTGGTAACTTAGCCCGAGTACTTCTGGTTACTATGATTGCGGTAGGACTTTTTTTTGTCTTGATCTTTCTGGGTTCTGGGGATATTCTAGGTGCCGCTATCATTGGGGCCGTTTGTATAATTATATCAATAACGTTTATGAGCGTAGGTAAAACTCTTATAGACGTCTGGGACTAGTAGTATGGAATGGGAAGACATGCCAGTACGCCGTAGGCCTGTTTTACTTCAACGGACCGAATACGTTAGGTTTGCTCAGCCTACATTAACAGGTGAGGGGCAGGTTGTTCCAGATACAGTCGAGAAACCCCGTAGTGTAAGAATGGAACTTTGGAGAGAGGCTTCACCACCCAAGTCACCTACTTCAGGAAGAGTAGCTTGGCTTAGGGAAAAGAAGGGGGGAGGTAGACCTCAGATACTTTTCTACGGTCCGGAAACAGAGTCGGGAACTATTGGACACGAGCTAGGCCACGTATTTAATCCCAAACAATGGGAGCTTAGCGAGTTCAAGCGAGAGGTAGATGCCTGGAAGTGGCACTTCAAAAACAGGTTACGTTCGGGCAAAGTTGATCGGGATGAGGTGTTAGGTGCCGCTTCCGCCCTAGCTACTTATTTGGAGGTTAAGTCGAGACTTCCTCACAGAGAAGCCTATAAAAGGTCTCTGCTCATTTTGGATAGGGCTATAGGAGAGGCCAGACAGGAACTTATCAGAGAGGGCGAATTATGAAATGGAGGGACATGCCAGAAGCCAAGAGGCCTGTACTTGTTAAGTTAACAGACTATCCAGAACTAATGGCTAACAGAGGCGAAACCTTCGAGGAGTTTAAGGGAAGGATGGAGGGTAGTCCTTCTTTTGATAAGTACATAAGTCGTAAGGCCCGGGAGCTTGATGACAGGTACTTTAATCCCGAAGGGGGATGCGTTTTTGCCCGCGAACCTGAAAAAGGTAGAGTTATGTTCCTGGGGACGGAAGCGCCGCCGAGAATTACTAGACACGAGATAGGTCATATTGTAAATATAAGAAGTCCGCACAGGCCTTTTAGAGCGGAGCTAGACGCCGAAAAGTTTAGGCTAAAACACGAAATGCGGCTTGGAGAACTCGATCCTACTAGTAGGATTGACGCTATTAGTTACTTAGAAACTAAACTTCCCTCATCTTGGGGCAGAAAGAAGAGATGGGAGGTCGCCAAGACTTACATAGACAGAGCTATAAAGGGGATTAGGGAAGAGCTCCGTAAAGAGGAGGGCGAATTATGAAATGGGAAGATATGCCTGAAGAGAAGCGCCCTTGGCTTCTACTCCAAACTCGATATCCTGAGTTCTATATGTCAACAGGTCAAACTTTCGAAAGCCTACCGTATACGGATCGTAAGATTGTCCAACGCGACTTCCGTCGGGATGAAGGTTCCGACCTAGCAGCAGTTAACCCGCTCACTAAGGAGGTAGTCATAGGAACTGGAACTACAAGTGCGGATCTAGGTCACGAACTTGGACATATCGATACCTTTGACGAATTGGAGACCCCTAAGGAGATCGCTCTGTGGCGGAGCCAGTCCTTCCATGAAGGGGTGATTCGACAAGAGCTCCTAGCTTGGAAGGCCCACTTCAAGAACAAGTTACGCCTAGGTTCCATAGATATAGATGAATTCGAGTACGCCGCTCTTTTGCTCGCCTCCTATATAGGAAGATCTACTCTGAAGCCTGGCTCCCGACTGGATCCTAGGGCACTGAAGCGGGCTAGGAAGCTTCTTCGTAGGGCGATCAGAGAGGCTCGTTGGGAACTTAAACAGGAAGGCGAACTATAAAATAGGTAGAGAGTAAGTCTTAGGATTTATATGTCTAACTACCCCATTAACCTTCTCTAGTCTTATAGGCTCGGTCTCACATCCATACAGTATACGATTCTCGAACTCTCTCTCGTTTGAGATCGTTCTTCTTAGTTCCTTCATCTCAACGCCTTTTCCCGTTAGGGCGTTTTTCCAGGGCGTAAGGGAGTTGAACCTATTCTTTATTTCAGTAAGGTTGCCAGAGGCTAGATTTCTGAAGTCACTGGGATAAAGTTTAAACTCGTGAAAGCCTGCTGTCTTCTTTTTTAACTCACCCCTGTCGTCTAGGTAACCGTAAAACTTGCACCTAATAAACCAGGCTTCTGATGCATGGCCTATCAAACGTAACTCGCCCATACCTTTTCCTACACTTATAGCTTTGTCTGTATAAACTGAGTCATTATCACAGTAAAAAAGGTTTCCTTTTCCGTCAGCCTTGTACAGCATCTTGTTGTGACGTACTCTAGCTTCGCTTCTTACCCTCATGTTTATGGCAGGCTTAATGTAAGGGGATCTGCTACCTTTAGACTCGACTACCCTTTCGTGATAGGTTTCTGTGTCATCAATAGGATACCAGCCTTCCAGATCATCTATGTCTGTTATGTGGGATATTTCAGTTCTGGCTCTATGCTGGCCTAGTTTGCCACAGAGCCTTACACCAATAAGTTTCCAGACTCTACTAAGGTCTGAGTTTGCGGTATCTTTTAGCTCCCATAATTTCTCTCCGAACTCCTTTAGTATGGGGGCCTCGTCTCCTTCTAACTGTCTCTTGATGTGGATGTCTGCTCCTAAGGACGCAGCGAACCTTAGTTCTCTAGTATCCCACCATCCTTCAAACTCTCCAACTGGGAATATCAACCTTGGTCTATAGCCATTTAAGGAGTATCTATAGGGTAGTGGGCCTATGTGCATTGGGGGAATTTTTACTTCAGCATAGGCCAAGCTTGGTCTGTCTATGTTAGGCTTAGTCCAAAGTAGCTTGCCTATAGGTACGTCGACATCGTAGCAGGATACATACATTGATCGTATATCGTAGAGATAGACTCCATAACCCCATCTTCTAAAGACTTCGTTCCGCCCTCCAAAGGTTGCGGCTCTGATAAAAGGTTCGACGTGCTCGTTAGGGCTAATGTCCTTAACCTTAAAGTAGTTCTTATCAAAGGCTTTAACAGCTGTCAGAGCTAAGGTCATTGAGGGTGTGACGTTAAGCTTGTCAAGAAGCTCTTTACAGTAGTGCTCTATAACTTCAGAAAGGGCCCTGCAGTCTCTTTCTAGGTAAGCAAGGAACTCTTGTAATTCCCCCATCTCCCATATGTTGACTGTTTTCTCGTGATCCCAGTTCCTCTTTTCGTCCAGGTTAAAAGCTTTACAGGCTTTTCTAAGACCCACACCTAGCATAAGGTAGCTGTCTTCAAAGGTTACATCAGCACTAGGCCAGTATATTCGAGCTGTACCTGCAGGAAAGCTTACCCTCTCGGAGTGCTTTACTAAACTGTCAAGAATGAAACGGTTGTCAAAATTTACAGCATTGTGAGCATAGACCTTGTGCCCCTGGTAGTCTTCCTTTAGGTGAGACAGAAATTCCCAGACGGGGTCAGCCTCTTCGTTTGTCTTTAGATAGTTAAAGTACTTCTTCCCGTCAAAGAAGCCAACAGCTATCGGAACACTCATATTAAGTGTTTCTATGTCATAGGTTGCTATCATGTTATTCCAGATAGGCTTTGTTTAGCCCAGCCCTAATACTAACAGTCATCCTTACCACAACATAAGGCTTTTGTTTTGTTACATAGGCACCTGGACTTGGACTGTCCGGTATGCCCAGTATATCCCTGACTTTCTCGTTGAGGAAAGGTTTCTTCATCCCTTCGGGTATAGTATAGCCTAAAGACTCTTCTCCATAGATCATAGTATCGTAGTCCTTATGTTTGGCTGCTGTGTAGGTCCTTATGGGGCCTAACTGAGACTTTCCTTTCGCTGTTCTGTTCAGTTTTACGTCAAAACTGGCGAAGAAATACCTGCCCTGATCCTCGTATCTCTTGCACTCAGTAGACGCAGCTAGGAGTAGAAAGTCTGCAACTTCAGCAAATCTACTAGGTGTGAGGTTCTTGAGATAGTAGTGTATGTCTATACCATCATCGTACTCAATCTGAGCAACTTGCTGGACTGGAAACTTTGTAAGTACACCTATATCCTTTAAGTGTAGGACTACATCTGGCCTCTTTCTTCCGTATGACTTAATTTCCAAGGTCTACAACCCCTTGTAGTTTTGCACATTTATGGCAGTGCGTAATGCCTTTAACTTTCACTTTTCTTAGGTTACCTTCTATTCTTTTGCCGCACGCATGACAAGCTATAACACAGTCTCCCCAACTAGTACCAAACTTAGATTCTACAGTAAAAGGCATCACACCTCCTACCAACTCTGTGCTGAACCTTTCCATCTCAGTCTGAATAGGTATAACACACTCTTCGCTCTCTATAGAAAATAGAATGGAGTCATGAACAGGAAAAACAGGACGGCATCCTAAAGACTTGCCGTTTTGGTATAAGTGAAGCATACACCATAAATTTGTGTCTGATGCAGCAGACTGAATCTTAAAGTTTACACCCTGTCTCCAGGCTTCATGAAAGTTGTCTTTCGTCAGCAAACCGAAGCGTCTTTTCCGTCCAAAGTAGCTTTCTAGCTCCCCTAATTCCTTTAGTTCCACCCAGGTTCCGTTGTGGTAAGGCTTTAAGGTAGGTACCATCTGGTAAATAGTATCCCTCAGTCCTATGGCATCCTCCTTACTCATAAGAAACATTACCATGTAAGACTCTATCCCTCTCATATAAATGCCACCAAAGACACCTGACTTAACTAGAGTTCTGATATATTCCTTACCAGTAACATCTTTAATCTTGTCACTGATAAGTCCGTGGGGGTCTCCTGTTAGTAGTAACTCTTTTAGGTGATCGTCTCCCGTAATAATACAGTACCACCTTAGTTCCATCTGTTTTTGATCTGCATCCATGAAAAGCTTCCCTTTTGGAGGAAGGTATAGACTTTTGATTCTTTTATCTTTTACTACATTTAGGACAGAAGGGTCAGCGGCTCCCAGTCTTCCTGTTACAGATGCAAAAAGTTTTAAGAAAGGGTGTATCTTTAGATCTAGGTCCACGAACTTTGCTAGAGAAAAGACATAGGTAGACTTTAATTTTGCAACCTCTCTATACTCTATAATCTTTTGCGCTATTTCAAGCCCACCCATGTTTTCTAAAGCTATAGATCTGGTAGACCGGCCAAACCTTTTATGAGGTTTTATGCCTAGATCGTCGTAGAGAAGCTCTGCGACTTCCTTCGGTGAACTAGGGTTTATAGTTCGACCAGCAAGTTTACTAATCTCTCTTTCCCTTTCCTTTAACTCCGCGTTTAGAACTCCATCTATATCGAAAAGACTGTCTGCGTCTATTCTTATACCATCGTGTCGAAGGTCGACGAACATGTTAGTACAGGGTATGATCAAGTCTTTGTAAATGCTTGCTGTTAACTCTTCCTTAAATCTCTGCTGTAGTAAGTATGTGCAGACCGTGTCGTAGGCCGCATACTTATACAGAACAGAGTCAGGAACTAGATCATAACTAGCGTTCTTGTTTGGTAGATACTCCTTAAGTTCTTCCTCCCATTCAGGTGCTCCTAGGTACTTTCTGCTTAGTAGCTTTAAGCTATGCGTCCAGGACCTTTCATCTAGCATATAGTGGGCTAGGAAAGTATCATAACCTATAGTTGTTCTGTAACCTTTCTGCCACAGAAAACCGCAGTCGAACTGACCGTTGTGAAAGATACAAGGTCTGTTTAGAGCCGCCCTTAACTTATCACTGTCGACAAAGTCTGGGTGTGGTTCGTAGTGAGGGGAGCTTAGTCCTGGAACTATATAGGCGTGGTTTTGGTCAAGACTTATAACTGCACACCTTATACCATCAGGCTTCCTTCCGTAGGGATAGAAACCCAGTCCTGTGGTTTCTAAGTCTACGACTACGTCGTCGGCCCTATCTATCTTTCTACATAGTTCCTCTAGCTCTGTCTCATCTTTTATTACTGTGTAGGTTGGATCGTCTGTTACCTGAATCCAAGAAGGACTGAGAAACCTTATACCTACTTTCAGATCATCGACAAAATCTCTATAAAGGTCGGGGCTGCGTAGTACTGCTGCTGGATGGGGCACAGCTAGGACGGGGTAGGTTCCGTCTTTTAATATGCGACCTTCAACTTTCATTACCCCGTAGTCCTTTCCCGTTAACGCCTTTATAGGGAGGTTGCCTAAGGCTATGACTAGTTTTGGGTTATATAGTTCTAACTCTCTCCTTAGTCTGGGCTTGCAGCAAACCAGAGCTTTGCTAACTTGGGAATCTGGGGCTTCGTGAGGTATGGGACAGAGCAGGACATTCGTAAACTGGTAGGAACTGTATCCAAGGCTTTCCGAGACCTGACGTAAAAGTTGGCCAGATGGTCCTACAAAAAACTCTCCTTTTAAGAGTTCCTGAGCAGCAGGCGCCATCCCGACAAAGATGACAGTTTTCTCTTCCTTGTCTCTTTCAGGAGTAACCTTCTTAGATTTAGAGAAAGGGCACTCTTTACATTTTAGTAAATCTAAGCCTTCCATCCGTTTACACCTATAAGCCAGGCCCTTAGCTTTCTTAAGTCCTTCTTGTCAGCTCCTTTAATAGTTGTCTCCTCTTCTTCCTTGGTACCTTGGTTTAAGATTATCATACCCCTTCTAGCCAGTTCTGCTAAGAGTTCTCGGTCAGATGCTTGACCTATGATACTACTTACTCTGGCTCCTCTCGCAATATCTCTCCAAGACTCGGCCATAAAGTCTCCTCAAAGTTAGTAAAAGCCCTAGATAGGGAATCTAAACAACTAAAAGCTCTTTGTCCTTTAGGAAAGGGCTTTGATTTCTCACACCTAATCTCACTAAGCTGCTTTGAGTAGGAAGAAAGAGGAACCCCAAGCTTTAGCCCTTTAGTTATACATCTGGTCAAGCCCTCTAACACAGCCATCTGACAACTACCAGCTTTGCCCAGATAGGCAAAGACTTCTAAAGCCCCACTTTCGTCATACGAGATTACAGTATACAGACTACCGCATCCGCAACTTCTTCTTATCGTTACACTAGAAACGGGCCCTTCTTCTGGTCTTTCCCTTTCTTCAAGTTTATCCAAATCTCAGTTATCCTTCTGGGGGAGAACTTACCCCAACTTAACTTATATTCGTTCGAGTTTCTTATCCTTATTTGCTTTGCTACAAGATTTAGGTAACTGTCAAAAAAGGAGGACGTAACACCGTTAACGAGACAAAAATGCCTTTTTAATCTTTCTATCTCCTTTGTACTAAGCCTACCCTCTTTATGCAGACGACTAGTCCGGCCCCAATGCTTTATACTGTGACAGTCTTGACATAAGCAAAGGAAGCCTAAAAGTTTTTGCCTGTACCTTTTGTCGTCAAACTTCCATTCCTCGTGGCAGTGTACTTCTACTTCTGTTGCCCCACAGGCAGCACAAGTCCAGTCAAAATGCGCGTACACTTCTCTACGAAGGGCGTCCCACACTTCTGGACTTAGGTACTTGTGGAGGTTCTCGCCCCAGTTATTTGGCGGTATTGCATCAATAGTTAGAACTAAAACTGTTTTCTTAGTCACAGTCTCTAAACTCGATTGAACCCTCGTCAAGTACTAATCTACCCTCTCTAAAGTTACCCCTTCTCCAGTATTCGTCAAGGACGATCGAGCCTTCTAGCAATTCATACTCCGTACAGTAAAAAGGCCCTCCATCGGCCTCGATCTTTATGGGAGCCTCTTCACAGGTAGGCGGAGCGTACTTAATAGCAGTAAAATAGATAACTAGGCCTGCGACGAGTCCGCAAAGAAGTAAGAAACCTACCCCAAGTAAAGTGCTGACTTCGCCTTCGAAAAAGCCTCCTTGCAGCCAGCAGCATTTTTTGTACTTCTTCCCACTACCACAAGGACAAGGTTCATTCCTACTGGTTTTAGGCTTATCATACTTAACTGTGTTCTTGTGGTCGATTATCCATTGTATTACAGACCGTAAGTCACTATCAGTAACAGGCGACGTAATAGTCTCGTTAGTTTCAGGATCTAAAGTAGTAACCCTATTAAAGACTTCTCGGTAGTTGGAGGCGTCAATCCGTTTCTGTGCTTTGTCTAATTCCTCTTCAACATCCGCATTCGCTCCAACGTGATCCCACCACTGTACTGTAAGCTCTTCTAGAAAGACTTGCTTATCAATCTTCTCTGCAGTCTTTAGAGCAATTCTAGTAGGAGAGGCCCCTCCTCCTATTCTGTTAGCAGCACCAGCAACTCTATTTATGAAGGCGAACTTCTTAGACCCCATCACGTTCTCCCCAAATTATCTTATGAAGTTGAAGTGAAAGACGCATCTTATTACGCTTAGCAAAATCGGCTAGCTCTGGTAGCATCGAGGTAGGTTGACTACCCTTAAAAGCCGGACTTAGTAAGTACGTATGATCCCTATCCTGAAAGCGCTTTCTGATTTCAAGCAACGTTAGGCGGACGAAGTTTAGATCTTCGACGTTAGCGACGACAAACTTGAAATCTATAGGAGCGTACTCCGTTATATGCCAGTCGAAAATCGTATCGAGGTTAGTCTGTAAGCCAGAGGAGGGAGGTTTAACATCCACACACCAGTGACACCTAGAGACCCATTTTGGAGGAGGTAAAGTACCGTTAGTCTCTATAGATATAGGATGTCTACCAAGACACCTTCTATGACTAGCCCTACCCTCCAGCCTTAGGACCTCTACTAGTGGTCTCAAGTTCTTTTCTTGTAGGAGAGGCTCCCCTCCCGTGATACATATCGGAACGACTGGATTTCGGTCGTTTAGTAAAGTCTTCCACGGCTCCGAAACTAGTTCGAAACCGCCTTCAGGATCCCTAGCTTTAGGGGTATCGCACCATTTGCATGGACATCGATACAGATTACAACCTTGAAGTCTTAGAAATAGTGTTGGTACTCCAACGTCGACCCCTTCACCCTGCAAACTAGTATAGATTTCATGCACCCTCAAAGTCATCAACTTTTTCCTTTTCGAGCACTACAGATATAGCTTTCTTAAAGACGACGGCACCTAGTACTGCACCTGTTATTCCCCACCATATACCGACGACGTACCAGAGCCAGCTCGCAGACTCAATTTCGCCGTACTTCTCCAGCATATCCAGTACCCAGTCTGTACCTAGTACCAAACCAACGTAAACCCAGACCAGAACCCAGAGAACCAGTACTGTAAAGGTTACTAGCTTTGCTGCAATCTGTACTCCTTTTGAGTATAGTATGCTCATCTTTACCTCCTTTCAGTTATGATAGACAAGACTTTGGTACTGTTAATAGTAGTATTATCATCACCAGTAAGATTATTATAACGAAGACAGACGACTGCACCACTTACCTCCTAAACCTTAAGCAAAGTCTAATACCTAGAAGTATTAAGGAAATACCTAATATGTACTCCCAGTTGTTAGTAACGTAGTGTCCATATGTTTGTGCCAGCCATACACAGCCCCAAACAAGTAGTCCCCAAACTACTAAAGAAGACAGTATTCTGTATCTCCTTTTCCAGTTAGGTAAGTGACTGGCTAGCCAGCCAACCCCAGGATAGTCATCTCCCCAAGAGGCGTAAGAAGTACCGCCTCTTCTAGAGACCTTCTCTACTTTACTTGCTATTCTAGACTCTAGTGAAGACCGTCCTGCTGGAGTAGCTCTTAACTCTCGAGTGAACAAAAAGGAGATAATATTCCAACGTCTACCGCACCCTTGGCATATGCGGTTCTTTTTATCTATCTCCCCTCCACATTTAATATGGATGAAGTTCATTTCCGCACCTTATGATTACAAGTCTTACAGAGTTTGTATGTTCTATTCGGTCGTCCCTTTGGACGCGTCAGACTAACTATTTCTGTGTTAAGCGACCCGCAAGCATGACACTGTTTAGGATGAGGACCCGTAATCCTGTCGTCTCGGTCCTTGGGTTTATAGTGAAACTTAGTCTTTCTGAATTTATCAAACCAGAAAGACGACGGCGAGCCGAAAACAACTCTAGATCTAACCTTAGACATATTTTCTCAAACCTCAACCAGAACTGAGCTCGTGTCCGTTTCCCAGAGGCGCACCCTGGAAAGCCTAATACCTTTTGCTTCCCACTCTATAGGTGCGTTCTGTTCTAACTGGTCAGCGATCCATATAGCCGTTATTTCAGCCGTTGGGTAGATGAAAAGAGTATTAAGATCTGTGTGATCGAGCTTACTTAGTATGACCTCTTCAACCCAAGACTTTAAAGTGGAGAAGTCTGTAACCATTGAAAGGCTTAAGTTTTCAAAATGGTCGTTCTGCTCTTCTATTGCATCCGGGCAGACAGGTCCTTCTATACTGACTTCCAGCTTGTAAGTATGACCGTGCTGGTTTGCGCACTTTCCTTCGTGCCCTGGAAGCCTGTGCGAGGCGTGGATCTTGAACTCTTTAGTAACTTCTACAAAGTGGGACTGACCTTCTATACTCATCTTTACACCTTTCTCAAAAATTTTGCTGGGTTTCCGTACCAGACTTCGTAATCTGGAATATCATGTCTGACCTGTGAACATGCTCCAACTATAGCAGACCGACCTATGTGCACACCAGGCAGCAGAACTACGTTTGCACCAAAGCTAGCTAGGTCGTTTATTACACAAGGTTTGGCCAACTGCATTTCTGTTGACAAGGACTCTTTATCTGTTGCAACAAAGTTGTATCTGATGATAACAGAGCTTCCAACTAAAGTATTAGCTGAGAGTGTGCAGCGACTACCCATAACAGTGCCTTTTCCAATTACACACCCTGCTCTTACTTCACAGAAGCGTCCGATGTGGCAGTCGTCGTCTATGACAGCCCCCTCCCCTATGAAGGTGAAGTCTCCAATACTGACCCTTTTGCCTATAACTACGTTCTTCTCTATAATACAGAACTTACCGAACCTAGACTCAAAACCTAGTTTGGCAGAGGGATCCTTACTATAAATCAAGATTAACCTCCCTAGTCTTGATGTAGGAAGAGGTTTCCTCCTTCATTACTAAATGTAACCTATCCGCACCGAAATGCTGTACGAAAGCTTGGCGACTGAATTTATGCTTGGTAGCCTTTATACGGGAGACTTCAACACCGTAAGTTTGAGAGCCCACCGTACCACAAGCTATCCAGTTATCTTCTTCTGGACGAAGTAAATCTCCCAACTCCTTTTTAGCCTGATCGTGCAGTTCTTTTCCTGCGTCTTTCTTCATTTTACCTATATACCAGGCTTCTACCAGTTCCTGCTGACTTTCTATTCTTGTTGCATCAGAAAAGTCAACTAGGCGTTGCTGACCCCAGCAGAATTCACTGTGTCTGCAGACTACACAGTATTCAGACCTTACTGCTTTAGGCTCCCATCCACCCAGTATAATCTCGTCTGACCTTCCGGTTATCTCTCTTGAGAACTCTTCATTTCTCTCCTCAAGTCTGCAAGCTGGTAGAGCTGTTTCCTTCCTTGTAGCATAGACCCAACAAGCTTCAACCCCTAAAGGTCTAGAGGAAAGGTAGATTTGAACTTGAGCCTTTATACTGGCCTCTAGCCCTACTTCCTGAAAGAACTTAAACCTTCTGTTATTCATAGCTTTGAGCTCTAGCATATGCCTGTCCATATCATAAGAGGAAATGAAACCATCGGGGTGTCCTGGTATCTTGGCTTGACCTGAGTAAACTGTCAGTTGATCGTCCCCTACGAACTCCAAAGTAAAGCCTGCCTCCTTTAACCTGGAGAGCATTACCGCTTCCTGATGGTGCCCATCTTCTAAAACAAGTGAGCTGCCTGGTTTTCTTGGGTTTAAGCCTTTCCAGTTAATGTACGTGGCCCTTGGGCAAGCTGATAGACTGGTACAAGAGAAAGACTTCCTTTTACTAGCTTTAACCTTGTTATTCACTGAAGCTATGACGGCTTGATCAAGCACTGAAAAGTCTCATCCCCCTGAAGCGCTTAACTAAGTTGAAAGACTTGAAGAAAAGATCTTGATCTTTAGTTAGCAGTTTCATGTACGTACCACAGTCTAGGTCATCGTACTGACTGTTCAGAAAAGGGAGGGCCATTTCGATATCTTCAATCCTTCCTACGTTAATTCTGATAGAGTCAGACTTACGAAGCTGATTATAGTCTGTTAGTCCTTCATCTACAAAGTCGACTATCCAGCACCTAACAGCATTAAACCAACTGACTAGACGGCGGTCTCCTCTGGACTCCATTTCTATGAAGAAGCCAAGCTGGTAAAGGTTCTTGACTATTTCACCCATACCTACTTGGGTAGTTGCCTCTCCTTTTACTAGTACGTGACTGCCTATTCCTGGACTAAGATATACTTCCTTGACAAGGTCGTCTGCGCTGTTATAGACAGACCCTTCACCTAGCAGTAGTTCCAAAACAGGCTTTCCTACATGAGGGCCCTCAAGTCTCAGTACTTCTGAAACTCTTTCAAGTTCAATCATCTAGTTCCTCCTCCTCGAACTGCGGGATAAAAAGCTTTCTAGCTAACCCCATATTTAGACTTGTACCCCTTCTAAGATGGCTAAGGTTGGGGTAGTCTCTAAGGTGACTAAGATCTGGTCCTTTTCTAAGTTCACTAAGATCCCCCAAAAGCCTACCTTTTGGCACATAGAGGTCAAGGTTCGTAGTCGGACAGCTCCTTTCTCGTTTCGTTACTCTGGGAGTAGGTTGAGGAGGATCCTGGTAGTAATAACGAGTTTCACTTCCTCCCCTAGATGACAGTCCAAGTATTACAAGTCCTACTATAATACCAAGAATGACTAGTAACCAAGTTCCTATAGTTTCAAGCATCTTTCTTCCAGACCCCCCAAACAAAGGTAGAATCAGCACCTTTGTAAGGGTTATACATAGTAAAAGTAGCTTCGTTAAACTTAATACCATGTCTTTTCTGACCAGGAAGTCCAGGACTGTTTATGGAAGTAAAGCACATGATTCCGTCATACCTTTCCTTAAGGCTCTCGATGAGAAAACCGAAACTGCCTCTACTGGGACATATAGCATGAGTCATAAAGACGTAGTTTTCAAAGTTGCGAAAGATCTCCACACACCATGAAGGTATAAGCCTTACATCTAGCATAAAGTTAATATCAACAGGATTATTAGCTTCACAGATGTGCAAATACCCAGCTATACGTTTGAAGTACTCGTCTGACGGTTTCAGTGCAAAGAAGAATGAGTCGTTCTCTAAATACTTAAGTACTTCATCCTCCTGGAAGATATAAGGCATTAACTTTTTCTTGAAAGGTGAAGCCAAAGCTTGCATCATGTTAACTACCTCTAGTGGTTCTAAACCTTCAAAGTAGTCAGATTTTGCAGCTATATATTCAGTCTTAGGTTCCATTTTACCTGTCCTGGACGAGGAGAGGACTGACGGCTGTAACACTAGTACCTATACCCCCTCGTACATTGAAGGTTCCGGTCACACTCAGTCTTACGTCACCTAGGACTGTAAGTAGAGCGTCCCTAATAACTACGGGAACAGCTTCATGAAAGACTTGAACAGTTCTGAAACTTACTAGATAGAGCTTTAGAGACTTTAACTCAACTAGGAACTCTTTGGGCTCAAACCAGATACTGATTTCTCCCATATCTGGCTGTGAAACGTTCAAAGGGCATAAGGATGTAAACTCCAAAGACCTGTGCTCAACATAAATACCAGGACCTGAAGTAGGATTAGGAATCTGAACCAGTAACTGTTCTTGGGGCTGGTCCCCAAACTCCATCTTAAGTCCCTTAATATGCTCCACCAACTTTGGATCCAGCTTTTCATTCATTACTTACAAGCCTCCTTAAGTATGCTATGTTGAAGTAAATAAGTTTCAGTTTTATCTCCATACTGGGGTCCTGTTCAGGCACCCAGTCAAAGTCTAACTTCTTTTTCTTCTCTACAAGTTCGTCACGCCCAAATCTAACTAACTCTAAACCATTGGTTATGGGTGTGCCTGTATCAAGGGTTTCCACCTCTCTTGTTTTACAGTAGAACTTTAGTTCCTCCAAAGTATTCATACCTAAGAGGTGTATGTGCTGGAAGCCTAAACTAAGGGACTGCCAGACGACTCTAGGCCTAATTGCTTCCATAGCTACCAGAGTATGAGACTGCCCCAGTGTAATGTCATAAGGTATAGCTACTCTGTCGTAACCCATGTCCCTATACTCTTTTAGACATTCTTCTGTCTCAGTTAGATCCTTCCCTTGTACTATTGGGAGGATCTTTGCTCCTACAAAGTCATAGAAGCAACTATCCATAACAGCCTTGATGGTTGAGTCTTTGTCTTTAGTATAGTCGGGTGGACAGACGTAGTCGGGTCTAATAGCTATAGCTGCGTTGCTTAGGTCTTGAAGACTGACAGGCCTTCCCAACTCGTTAGTAGAGTTATCAAGAATTCTGGTTCTTCTCTGCGGAGGCTTTTGGAGATAGTACTCTCTATAACTTCCGTTCACCAGTAAATGTGTTAAGAGAAAGTCAAAATCTGTGACCTGCTCTACAGAATGCAGTAACGCATGAGGACACTCTAACGCTATTTTCACACACTTCTCCTTTGAATCGTTGCTAGGAACTCAGCTCTGGTTTCCGGCTCTGTTAAGAAATCTCCTAACATAACGTTGGCTGTTACAGGTGCATACTTTTCGACTCCTCTAGCACCCATACAAGAATGTTCCCCTACAGTGTTGACGGCAACCCCTTTAGGTTCAAGTCTTGCATTCAAGGTACGAGCTAAGTCCTGTGCATACTCTTCCTGTAAGATTGGTCTTTTTGCTAAGAGATCAGCTACCCTAGGGAACTTAGACAAGCCCAGAACACGACTGTGAGTTGGTATGTAACCAACACAAACCTTAAGCTTACAAGGCATCAGGTGATGAGGGCAAAGTATGTGGACAGGAAAAGGACCAACTATAAGCATTTCCTGAAAGGTGTGCTCGAATGTTCTAAAGACTCTCTCCACCTCCTTATTTATGAGATCTGAAGGTAAACAGAGCTCGTTATACAGATTATAGAGTCTTTCTTCGGTCCCAGTAAACTGCTTATAACCTTCCCATTCCACGTACCTTTCCTTTAAGCATTCTACCAAATCTTGGCAAGCTTGGAAAAGTTTAGGATCTTTAAACTGACTCATAAGGAATGGGATCCTCCTTTCCCAGTATAGAGAAAGCCTCTTTTCGTATTCTGCAGGAATCACAGATACCGCACGCCTTCTCAGCACCTTCATAACAGGACCAAGTTAGCTCGTAAGGTACACCTAACTTATACCCTATGTCCACGATCTGAGCTTTGGTCATGTCAAGGAGAGGGGTCTTAATCTGTATGGCTATGGACTCTTCGACAAACCTTTTACTTGCAAAGTTAAGGGCGGTGTCCATCTTACTAAGAAAGTCAGATCTACAGTCAGGATAACCAGAGTAGTCTAACTGGTTTGCTCCCATATAGACGAAAGTTGCACCCAGTACTTCAGCATAACCAAAAGCAAGCGCTAGAAATATACTATTTCTTTGTGGCACCCAAGTTGAAGGTATAACAGCACTCAGTCCATCTTTAGGTATCTCAACGTTAGAGTCGATCAAGGAGCAGCCCCTACCCATCAGCTCTTTTATAGGAACGTAAACTGAAGTCATGGTAGCGTCAAGCTCCTTGGCTACGGCTGCGGCTGAACTCATTTCCCTAACATGCTTCTGACCGTACTGCAAATTTAGGCAGTGTAGCCTGCCTGGCTTCCTCCCTCGGTCTAGATCCTGCTTTGCTATATAAGCACAGACAGTACTATCTAGTCCTCCAGAGAGTAGCACTACTGCATCTTTCATTAAGTACTCCTCACTTCCAAAGGACCAAGTTCCTTAACCTGTAGAGTCTCACTAAGGGACTGCAAAAAGTTAGCGTCAGACTTAAGAAGGTAAACCACATGGTTACCGTCCGGTCCTACACCTATATTTCTTGATGTCGCAATTCGCATCAGTATCCTTTTTGCGGGCTTGAGAACGGGATCCTTGTCCTTTTCTTTGTCCACCTTGTCCTCAGCCACACTAACCATAGTCTTTAATAAAGACTCGATTCCGTCCAGCTGACTAGGACTCGACCTAAGAATGTATTCTGACATTTGCTACAACCTCTTTAAGTTTGCAGGGCACGTCTGTACGAGGGAGCATATACAGACGGAACCCTGCTATTCCTAACCCTGTAGATCTATACCGCGGTGGTTCTTTCTTTCTCTTCCCAATATGCAGTTTCGGACATTACACGTTGAATGACGGCCTGGTCGTTGTATTCGCCTTCACCAGGTCGAATCTGAGTCCGTGCGCCAAACTGCCGTCCAAGGAGCTCTGCGGTGGGTGGCGGGGCAAACTTCTTGTTTCCTTTCATGTCTGCCTTGCTGCCCCAATCTCCGAGTGCAGCCAAGATATTAAGGAACCGGCCCTTGGTATTCTTGTGCTGCAGGTTGATGTTCTCGAAGATACGGCCTTTGATGCCTTCGGGATCCATAACTATACACTCCAGGCGAATCTTAGATGCGCCGGACCCACTCTGACCGTAGTCAGCTTTGTCGATTCCCAGAAGGTACAGTCCGGGCTCGAGGGCACCAAATTCTTCGGTGTCGGTAAAGTCAATTACCGGTGGTGCATTTTTCTCTGGCAAGTCTTCCTCCTTTTTTGGTATTAGCAGTTACTGCTCCCCCGGGGGTTAGGATTTATCACTTAACAAATGAACGAGCCTTATTCATTAACTTAATTAGCTCGACACCTGTAAGATCCTCTGGCCTTGTCTCCATTTCCTTTTTTGCGAAATTCAGGGCATCGTCCCTTGACTTACCCGCCTTTTCGAATAGTGCGTAGTAAGCATCTAACATCTCACTATTCGCCGAGCCCTGTTCATCCGTCTCCCTTTTGCCGTATATACTTAAAGCTATACCAAACTGGGTACAGCACTTCTTGAAGGCATCTGTAGCAGCAGACTTAAGGTCGTCTCCGATATCTATTATCTTCCTGTTCCCATCTTTAGTCCTCTTTATATCAGCTCCGCCGTACTGTGTCTTAGTAACTGTATAGGCTTCTGTCTTCCTCTCTACAACCCTTCCGTCTGGATAAGTCTCAGTATAGGAAGAGGCAGGAACAGGAACTGTCATCTTGCCCCTAACCCAAACTTGGTGTTCACCTACATACTGCTCTTCTATTTCGAACGACCACCTAAAACCAAAAAGGGCGTTTGCTTCCTGTATGAACCACCAACCTGGAACAAAAGGTACTGTTCCTCCTCCCCTTATTGGTCTTGTCGGTAACTTGCCTCCAAAGGGTTCTAAAGGAACTAAACCTTCTAGTAGATTGCTACGAGATAACTGAGATCTAGTGTCGTGCTTCTCTGCCGTACCTTCTTCTGTTCCCTCAAGGTCAATCAGAGGCTGATAAGGGGTGCTCAAGCTCAACCTCCTTCTTCTTCCTACCATCTTCTAGAAATTTAACCTGTATTTCTAGAATGCCTTCAAGGCCGAACTTAGCTTGGTTGCTTGCCCAGTACTGATAGGGACGGCCAGGTAGACTGAATTCCTTAATTACTTTGTCTATACAGGGCATAACTGCCTGATAACGGTTTCTGGCTTCCCTAACCCTCCAATTACGCTCCTCTTTCCCTACACGGATTGTGACAAGCCAAACAAAGTCAGTGGTCAAAAAACTATGCTCCTTAAAGTCTGATTACACCTTCATTTTAATAACTTTTACACTATTTATCAATATTATCAATATAAGGGAAATTGCAACTAAACTGATGCAACTTTAGAAACAACTTAGCATGACATAATTTGTGTTATATTGCACAAATTATGTAACAGCCTTGAAAAACTATTGTACAGCTGTTATAATCATAAATATAGGGAGTATATATAAATGTAAAGTCTTTTAAGGAGGTCGCCACTTTGCAAGAAAGAGAGGGCAGACCCACCCCCAATGCTACTGAGGCAGCCCGAAAAATCGACGAAGCCCAAACTCGTTATAGAAAAAGCCCAAAAGGTAAGAAAGCTACAAGAAAGTACCTCGACAGTGAAAAAGGTAAAGAAGCCGTAAAGAGATACAACGATACGGACAAAGCTAAGCTAAACCGCCTCAACTATCAATCTACAGATAAAGGAAAAGAGTCTTTAGCTCAAACAGAAAGAAACAAAAGGATTATGAGGAAAGCTAGACGTCTCTTTCTAAAAGAAGGACTAAGTATAGAAGAAGCTATAGACCAAGCCACAAAGGAGGAAGAGTGTACGACCAGCCAAAAAGAGGAAAACTGAAAACCTCAACCCGCAAGAAGCTTGTTGCCGGACTGATCTCCGGTATCGTAGTCCTCGTTATAATCGGCGCCCTGAACGCCATCGACGTACTTTAGATGGAAAGAAGAGACCTTGACAAAGATCTGTTCCCTTACCAGTTAGAGGATGCTAAAAGGATCCTAACGAGTGGAAGGGACACATTAGAAAACTCTGAAATGGGGACAGGCAAGACTCCTAAAGCTCTGTACGCAATCAGAGAGCTGTGGGACAAAGGCAAGATACTAATAGTGTGTCCCAAAACTCTTCAACTAGAGTGGTATGACCTTATGGTACAGTGGACAGGTGTTAAACCTTCCTTGGCTAGAAGGTCATCCTACAGAAAGCTTGAAACGTTATTTACTGGTGAGCTTAACTCTGAGTTTGACCCTGCCTTCATAACCAACTACGAAACCTTTAGGGTCAGAAGGCATCTAGAAGTGCTTTTTAAGTATCCTTTTTCGGTCATGGTATTAGATGAAGGACACGTACCCAGAAATCCTAAGACTAAGCTCTCAAAAGGTCTGTTCGCATTTCTAGAAGCTCAAAGGGAAAGAAAAAGGCCTTTACTCCTGCCTATGACAGGTAGTCCTATAGTAAACAATCCTTTAGATCTACACACACTACTGTGCATGGTTGACCCTGAAAACTTTAACCTAAGAACCAGATCAAGCTTTGCACATCGTTACTGCATAATAGCTTCAACCTGGGCTACATCTAAGTACGGGAGAAGAAGAAGGATAAACAAAGTTGTAGGTTCTAGACTAATGAGTGAACTCGCAGACAGAACTAAAGCCTATACTATTAGGAGAACTAAGAAAGAGGTTCTTCCTTTTCTTCCTGACAAGTACTACAGAAAAGTAATACTAAGAATGGAGCCTGACCAGTACAAAGCCTACAAGTCTATGGAAAAGGACCTCTTCGTAATGCTGGAAGACGGTCAGAAGCTATCGTCTCCAGGCGTACTGTCTGCACTAACGAGACTGAGACAGTTAAATCTTGAGCCTTCTATGTTAGGTGTCGACGCTGGTAGTAGTAAGACAGAGTTTCTTTTTGAACTGATAGACAGTATGGGAATCAACAGACCTGGGGCAGACAGAAAGCTGGTTGTCTTCAGTACCTTTCGTTCATACTTGAAGCATCTCAGTATCCAACTGAACCTTGAGGGTATAAAGCACGTTAGTATCCACGGAGGCGTTAGTCAAGAGGAAAGAGCTATAGCTGTCAGACGTTTTCAGAATGATCCAGAGATGCCCCTAATTCTTGGTACGATAAAGACTATGGGTGTTGGAATAACCCTAACGGCCGCCTCAGACGTCGTAATGATGGATAGATGGTGGAATCCGACCTTGAACGATCAGGCTGTTGACCGCCTGCACCGCATTACGCAAAAGAATGCTGTTCAGGTAATAATACCTGTCAACGACGAGTCAATCGACTCTAGCCTAGACCGCATACTGGAACGCAAGGCCAAGATCTCATCCGAGTATCTTGGAGATACGGACATAATGAAAGAAACGGTCGAAGACTTAAGACAAACGGAAGGAGTCTGGTCTGAATGAGCTGGCTATGGAGGGCTCCTCTACTCCTTTTACTGTGCCTTACTACCTTAGCCTTTACCATTATAGTAGTCCTCATAGGATTCATTTGTGTACTCCTAGCATCTATAAGCGGGGGCAGGATCAAAGTTAGTCGGCGCGCCAGTTGGCCTTATGACAATCCTTAGTACTAAAGATGACTACAGTTCTAGTTTAAAGGAAAGAAAGAATGGATAAATGCCCATATCACGGACTATTCTACTATACGCACTGGGCCTGCCTAAACCCCAACGCCCCTGAAGGTCTGGTCTGTCTCGAAACGGCTGAATGGTCTACTAGTTGTCCACTAATCAAAGGAGGTCTTGATGCAAAACCCAGTAACCAGACTGTTACAGGTATTTCAGAGTCCAGTAGAACTCCCTCGGACCCTACTACCAGTAGTTCCCAGTCAGACGATAACTTGGTACAGCAGAACAGCCAAGAACTTCAAATGGGACGTGGCTCAGGGGATCAGACAGAACCTGGAGGGGGCGGGGGCCTACCCAACCAATGAACTAAACCTAACCTTAATCTTCGACCGTACTAAAGGGAACCTGGCAGAAGCAACCAGTTATCTAGTAAACGGATGGGTCGGACTACAGATCCTTCTTGAAACAAGGGCGTTCCTCGTCGATAGAGGAGTGAGGGAAGACGTAGACTTTGAAGGAGAAAGATCTTTAGTCACTGCTATGAATAATGTAGTGGCGGGCAGTCCGAAAACAAGACGATACTATATAAACAGGGGAATAAGGAACATTCTAAGAGGTGACTGGGATCTCGATGAGGAAGTTCCTAATAACTATCCCAAACTACTTAAGCTACTTCAAGCCTGGCTGGACGCAGGATCGGATCTGATCGACCTGCAGGATGGGCTATATCTTCAAAACGTCCTAGAGGGTCTTGAACTTAATGGACAGAAATGACCGTAAACGGTGTCCTGACTACGTTCAGGCACTAAACCCTATGTCTAAGACTTATACCATAATAGAGCGTTCTACAGGTGTAATAGTTGAATCTGGAGTAAGTAAAGACCCTTACCCTGACATCGAAATTATAGACTGGAGAAAGGACGATTAAAAGTATAGGACGGTGGCGGAATAGGTAGACGCAAGATCTGCTACAAACCGAACTTCAGTCTGAGGCCTGTCTTGAGCAGTAAACCTCCTGATAAGTGGCTATAAAAGTCCAGATCTGGCATAAAACGAGCGTAGCAGGGTGTGCATGTAGGTTGCATCTGTGAGGTGACATTCCCGGTGTACGGGCAAATCCTCACCCGTCCTATACCTTTAGTTAGACTGATTTATATAAAATGGCTAACCAGATTCTAATCTGCTGCAACGAGGCCGTAGTGGTCCTAGTAAAGGACTGCGAAGAGAAGCAGGCTAGAGACCTTCTTGAAGGACTTGCGAAGCAGCACTACGTTGACGAACATACTAAACTTCCTTATGAAGAGTACAGGGCGATGTTCTACTGGCATATACATAAAGTGGGGACGGATTAGTGCGTAGTGAATTCATTTTCGTCCCTCTAATATTCTTTGCTGTGTTGGGCTGCATTACTGCAGGCGAGTGGATCTACGACGGGATAAAACAGAGGCCTTGGGATCTCGACTATCATTCAACTTACCCAGGCGACGACCTTCTCTACTATGAAGACATTTTCGACTGTATACAGTATGATCCTACTGTACCAGTCATACACGTAGGATCAGGGCCTCGATGTTCAAACGTTCCACTTAGAGACATTTGGTGGGAATCGCAAAGACATGGATGGAACGTCGTCCGTAAACAAGAGACCTTTATCTTCAACGTTCCTTTAGTAATAAGGGGGAACTTAGTACAAGAGGGCCTTAACTTAAAATATTACGAACCTCAAGCCCCTCTAACAGGCCACTAGGAGAATGAGTGAGCTGAGACGAAGTGGACGACGTGGGTTACCAGCCAGGCTTTTGATCCGTTTTACAGGACTGAAAGAGGGCAGAGGGTGGGATGAGAAGGTTGGGACCTCCCGAAGGAACTCGGGGAGTGGGTTCGATTCCCGCCAGCTCACACCAAAAGGCAGTTTCTATGTACTTACCACATAAGGCTACGGAAGAACGGATTAAAAAAGCAAAGGAAGGGGGCCGGAAACTTCGCGAAGCCCTACTGGCTGACTACCTAAAGGACAGAAACCGGAAGTCAGGGCTCCCTAAAGACTGGCGCAATCGAATATTTAAGTAAGACAGAAGGCATGAAATACTACCTAATCATTCTAATAGTCCTTTACCTTTTATCCGTAGGAACTTTAGCTACTGCACACCTTTATGACGAGCAGTTTCGTATAGGAACCTCTACGGACAAGAGAGAAGATTCCGTTAACTGGATGCTCTTAATTACCTTAGGCCTCTTAGGCCTAGAGCTAATCGTAGTAGTTTGTATATTTGCATTTACCAAACCTCCTGAGGAGAACTCTAATGAACACATACCTAGTAAGTCTAAAGAACGAATTACTAAACAGCCTAAGAAAGTTAAAAGACGAACTAGATAGGACAGACCAGCCAGAAAGGTCTACTGAAGTAAGAGACTTCGTTTCCTGGCTAAAGGAGAACGTTAAGGAGGACTAGTATTAGTCCTAGTAAATGTACTTTGGTTTGATCTTTCGCGGCTATTCCTAACCTAATACTAGTGCATATCCTTAAGGAGGACGACTAATGGACAAATGGCAGAGAGACGTCAGAGACTTTCATGAAAAGTTTGGCTTGACTTCCCATCGTAAACCAAATGAACCTATTAGCCCCGATGATGTCGTACTTAGAAGGAATATAGTAGGCGAAGAATGTATAGAAGTCTTAGAAGCCTTAGATAGACTATTCTGCCTTTATCCTTCCCTTAATACATCTAAACTAGTACACTTATTAGCCGAAGTAGCCGATGGTATAGCAGACCTAATCTACGTTCTGCACGGCACAGCCGTAACCTTCGGTATAGATATGGAACCTATCTGGGATGCAGTACATGCTGCTAACATGACGAAAGAAGGAGGAGGATACCGAGAAGACGGTAAGATTCTTAAGCCTGAAGGCTGGGAACATCCAAACGTAGAACTTCTACTCGGATATCAGACACATTAATGAAAAGTAAAATGACAGTCTTCTTCATAGGAATCCTAGTAACTGGTTTAGCCTTAATGCTTGTAGGCATGGTCCTAAGTAGCATGCTGTTCACAGGATTTGGTATACCAGTTGCACTAGCAGGTGGCTGCGGTATACTCGCAGCAAACATGAAGGGCTTATATGACTAAAGTAATAGTAATAGGCATTGACGGGGCAACCTTCAACGTCATACTACCCATGATCGAGCAAGGTAGGCTCCCTAATATAGAAAGGCTTATGAAGGACGGTGCCTACGGAACTTTGCAGTCTGTAACTCCACCTAGTTCGGCTCCGGCTTGGGCTTCTTTTCAAACAGGACTTAATCCAGGAAATCATCCTATCTTCGACTTCGTCGTCAAAGAACCTGAAACCTACAAAACTAAGTACATAAACGGGTCGAATCTAAAGTCACCTAGATTATGGGATATACTGGGATGCTACAGTCTTTCGTCAATAATCATAAACTGTATGATAACTTATCCACCCCACAGAGTAAAGGGCTGCTTGCTGACGGGCGGCCTAACACCTGAAGGTAGGAACTTCACCTACCCTTCGGAGCTTCAGAATGAAATACTAAAAGAATTTGGTAAGTACAGACGTTGGGGTGTTGGTGGTATCTCTTGTATTCCAGGCAAAGAAACAGACTTTGCTACTGAGTATATACTAAACGAAAACCGTCGAATGCATATAGCCTCTTACCTAATGGAAAATAAGCCCTGGGACTTCTTCATGGTAATGTTCGAAGGGGCCGACCCTTTACAGCACGAACTCTGGAAGTATCTAGACTCCGACAACGAAATGAGGGAGTATCTGTATTTATTTTACGGACAGATCGACACCTACATTGGCTCTGTGACTTCCAAGTATCCAGACGCCTATATTTGCATAATGTCCGATCATGGCTTTGGGGAACTGGAACGTTACTTCATAGTAAACAACTTCCTATTAGAAAATGGCTTCTTAAAACTCAAAGGGGGAGCCTCTCAACTTAAAAGGGAGTTGAGTCGTTACCTTAGTTTGAGCAGGATCTACAGTCTGTCCAAAAAGTTAGGCCTAAATAGATCTGCTAAATGGTTTAGGGGAGGATTTAAGGAGTCCTTACTAAGTAGTCTAGTCACTTCCTCAAAGGACATAGACTGGAGTAGAACTACGGCCTATGCCGTGGGGGCCTGCGGTCATATCTACCTCAACATTAAAGGGAGAGAGCCTCAAGGTGTAGTCAATCCTGGACCTGAACTAATGGCCGTAAGGAGACAGATAGTCGAGGCCTTAGAGAAGGTAGTCGATCCTTTAAAAGGAACCAGGGCTGTAGAGAAAGTATTCGTAAAAGAAGAGTTATACAGAGGAAGGTTCTTTGAAACTGCTCCTGATATAGCCTTCTTACCTGCGAAGGGATTTAGTACCCTCCACAGAGAGCAGTTCGTCTCCAGAGAAACTTTCATCGACTCTTTTAACTGCGGCACCCATCGTCCAGAAGGTATTTGTATAATAAAAGGACCAGGTATCAAGAAAGGCTTAGGCCCCGCAAAGATTACAGATCTGACTCCCACCATACTTAGTATGTTTGGCATCTATCCTAAAATCCAGTTCGACGGAAAGGTTCTCGATGAAATATATTCACAGCCACCGCCCCTACATCCTTTAAGTAAATTAGAGTCCACTGCCATTAAAGTAGGAAGACTTACAAGGAGATGGTAGTTAAGTGATACATCTTCACGATGCTATACGCCAACACATTTATAAGATTACAGGACTAGACCGCCCTAAAGTCACTTCAATGCCTAGTCTCAGTATACTAAGGCTAACAGAAAAAAGTGAGTCCTTTGAAAACTTAGTCCTTGCAGTTAGGCCTAACTACCCTTACTACGAATTTTTCAAGTTGGGTAGAAACCGTCTGATCATTGGAGCTATGAGATATGGGAGACTCAAGTCCAAAGACAAGAAGCAGTTCAACAGAACAGGATCCATACTAAGGCGACTACAGATCTATCAAGCTGAAGGAAACCAAGAGCTGCTAGTTGATATCTTCAATATGGCTCTACTCGAATACGAAGAGAGACCCGAGACTAAAGACCTGTCAAACCTGAACTTCGGTCAGCCTATCATAGAAGATTACACAGATATACCATTGCTCTGCGACGACTATAGCCGGGAACTGGTTTCAACTAAGGAGAGATCTGTCTTCCGTCTCGTCCTAATAGGCTACCTATGCCTCAAAGAGTTCAATGAGAAGACTCACCCTAACGCCCACTTTGAGGCTGCTGACGATAAGTATCATACTCAGGAATTATAAAGAGGTCGAAATGATAACTTGGCTTAAACTAAGAACACGGCACGAAGTCGCCACCACCTTCCTTATTCTGGTTGTTTTCGTTCAGACTATCGCCTTAATAGACCTTTATGAGGTTAAGGATAGGCAGGAAAAAATGAATGAAAACTTTTACAGAACAGACTACACACAAAAGAAGATAAACGACTTACAGGCAGAATTTAACTTCGAGATACTTGACTACCTTAACCTTGTACTAGGAGATTAGATGACGATAAGTATCATACTGAAGTTTTGAGGCCTTAGCTCCATGAAGTTACGTAGACAACCTTCCCCTTTAGTAAAATCAGTCAGACCTAAGATTTCACCTCCACTAAGAAAATCAGAACGTAGTTCCTGGTTGTTGTCTGAGGAGAATAGACTAAAGTCTCTCGAAACCCTTAAAAGGAGGAAACTTGGCTAATATAGAAGAGTATACTTTTACTGGAAAGACTAATGACGACTAAAGCCGAAGGCAAAACCTTTATGTTCACGGGCAGGCTATCTATTACTAGATGGGAAGCCCAAAACCTCCTTACAAAGGCTGGCGGCTTTGCTGGCCTATCGGTGAATAGAGGGACTGACTACTTGGTGGTTGGCGAACGACCTGGCAGTAAGTTGGGTAAGGCAGTTGCCTTAGGGGTAGAAACTATAAATGAAGAAACTTTCAGAGAGCTACTCAAGGAAGAAGACCTTCCAGTAGAAGAGTGGTCAGATAACGGAGTTAAAGTTCTAACTGAAGAAACCTTTTTATCTGTACTACAAACTCTGGAAGCAAGAGCAGATGAGTATAGAAAGCGGAAGGAGAAAGAGCAGAAAGACAAACTAGAAACTATCTACTCTTTCGAGTCCCCTTTCGTACTCAGTTTACTTCTTAAGGAGCACCCTTGGCTAACTGATAGACTAGATTTAAGTTTGAGGGAGTGTACTCACTGCGGGGCGACTATTCCTTACGTTACGGATAGTAGAAGAGTCTACTGCTTCAACTGTCACTCAAGGGAAAACGAGTTAAGTCACAGATGTATATATCACTCCTCAGATAAACTGCCCTCTGTAGGTACAGGAGAGTATAAGATGTGTATAATCTGTGGCAACTTAAGGTTCTTCGAAAAAGCTAAGTTTGAAGAAAGAACAGTACTCTGCAGAAAACTAGACATCTGCAATTCTGCAGAATACTGTTTAAGTACTGCACAGAGTACTGCAAGACTGCAGAAGAAACGCCGTCCAGCAGAAACTCATCATACAAGATACTCACAAGAGGAGATTGACACATTCTTAAGGTCACAGTACGACAGAATGACACGTAAGGACGAAAAGCGTAGACAAAAGTATGCCCAGCGTAGGGCAAGGAGGGAAAGCCTTGACAGATCTTGAAAGCTGTGCTAAAATATATATCTTTACATTATATATACTACCCTGAAATCATATAGCACAAAGTGTGACCTGACCCTCTTTTGTCCCTGTACTTGTAGAATTCAGTAAGATGCTTTACAATAATAATGAGGGGTATTGTCTAGAACAATATCCACTAAAAGGAGGTAGAGAAATGGGTCAAAGACAGACAAAGGTTGAGTGCACAAGGGAACTACTCAACCTAACAGAGGGATGGCTCGTAAGGGTCAAGAACAAGCAAGGGGTAGTGACACATGAGGAGTACTTCACTGATTATGAGCAGGCACTCATAGCGTTCAACTTCGAGTCACGCAGCAAAACACTTGTGACCGAAAGGAACCTCTTGCCAGCAGGGAGGTAAAATGACCAGCATAGACAAGATGACAGATGAAGAAAAGATGGATGTCTTCGAAAAGTTCATGAAAAGTAAGGTGGATAAGTTTAGACAGTGGAAGGAGAAAGAGCAGGAGAGGCAGAAATTCTATAGGCTGGCTCGCAAAGCTGTTCTTTCCCTAATGAAACAGGAAGGGTCAGACTCCAAGGAGCGCTACATAGAGCTTATGAAAGTGTACTACAAACCCAACTTTGCAGGTCAGGGTGGCATGCCAGCCTTTGAAAAAGAATTTCAGTCTGTGTGTGCAAGATTAGGTTACGACTGTAATGAACTACAAAATAAGGAAGCTTATCACATTGCCAAGGAGTTTTATGTACACTGGCGCTACAGACAGTATTAGAAGACTGACTTAAGCCACGATCGCTGGGCATCTTCTTGAGGTGCTCAGTAGTGGTTGCTTAAGAGTAGCCAAGTACAAAAGAGGAGGGAGCATGGCGTTTGATCCTAACCTCGATGAGGTAGTTGCATCAGACACCTACCCAAACGAGAATGCTGGAGACTTGAATGTTTCCATCGTTCGCTACAACGGCGGTGCTCCAAAGCTGCAAATTGGTTCGCGCTTGAAGCACACAAACGACGGGCCCAAGTATGTCAAGGCAGGCCGGCTCAACAGGGACGAAGCCGAGTGGCTCCGAGAGTTACTCGATGAGTGGATCCCAGAGTACATGGATGCCTAGCATAATGCGTGTCATGTCACAAATTGTGCGACAGCCTTGAAAGGGTTCATAAAAGCCGTTAGAATAAGAATGAGGAGGCTCTATGGGAGAAAGTTGAAACGAAAGTTGTAGGGTCAAAAAGTGGTGGTGCACGTTAAAACACCGACTATAAAAAAGGAGGAACCATCCGTGAAAGTTGAAGATATGACCCCCGAGCAAAAAATCGAAGCGTTCGAAAAGTTCATGGAGCAGAAAGCCGAGCGCAGAGAAAAGGGTAAAGCCAAGAGCCAGGCCCGGACAGCCTTGATCAACAAGTACAAAACCGAATTCAACCAACTGCTGAAGGCAGCCAAGGAAGAGGTTGAAGTGCCCCGGCCGACAAAGAAGGCCGATATCGAAAAAATCATCGACAAGTTTGTCGAGCGTCAGACCAACAGCAAAGCCCGTCAGGCAGCCAGGAAGGCCTTGCTCGAGGCCCACGAAGCTGAATTCAAGAAAGCTGTTGCAGCAGCCGAACCAGAGACTGAGTAAGTCCTGAGTAAGGCTTAACAACCGACTGCTTAAGATCAGATTGAACATCTGATACAGAACTTAGGGGTAGGCAAATGTCTACCCCTAAACTGATATATAACAGCTTAGTTGCACAGCATTTCAGTTAAAAGGGTCAGCTTTTAGTTCCCAGCAAAGTTTCTACAAGGAGGGCTGTAGTGGACAAGACTCAGTTAGCGGAACTGATTTCTGAGATCAGCGGCGAAGTTAAAAACCTTGTCGAGGACGAAGAGGACACCGACGCTTTCACCTTTACCATGGTACAAAAAGTCAAGGAAGGTCAGGATATGTCAGAGGCGTTCAAGGCAACCTGGAAAGATTTCTATACCGGCAAGCCAGACGAGAACCCCTGGGAAGACGAAGATGAGTAGGCTGGACCGTATTCTAGCATTTCTGAATGAGCAGGCGAAAAAGAACAGGTGTTACAACTGTGGAAGACATACAGAGCACGGTTGCGCCTTAGTTAGCGCGCTTTGCGTCAACAGTGAGAATAAGCCTTACTGGATTCATCCAGCCGACTATGCCGCCCGGAAGTTAAGTAGTAAACAACTATAAAGGAGGACAACCGAATGCCCTTACACCGTATGGAGGAGGAGACCATCCGGCGTTTAAGTGACGCAGGTTTACACTTTCGTCCTTATGCAGTAGGCCTAGATGTTGGTCCTGCGCAGTCTGTCGAAGACGACGAAGAGGACGACGAAACTGTTCCTTTACGCCGATCCGTTTTCAGTAACCCTTTCAGGTATTAGGCTGACTTTCACACTTCACGACCAGCCCATCACTCTTTCATAGAGTGGTGGGTTGCTGTGAGCTGTGAAGCTCAAATCTTGGTAGGAGGAAGTTTCTATGGAAGTTTCTGCATTTGGAAACCAAGTAACGCCACCTGTACATCCCAAAGCCATCCTTGAGTATGCAGTCGTAGGGCCTGCACTCGTAGTTCAGGATTTGGTTCGGGACGAAACTACTAAAGAACTAGTCCGGTTCAAAGACATAGCGGCACACTCCATTACTATAGATGCCGAGGGGGGTGTTAGTGTGCTGCGTATCGACGGTGTAAACTGTTTCTACTGTCCCGGCGAAGTCGCCTCTATCACCCCTAGTGATGTTAAGACACTATCAGACAGGGCCTTAGCCGATATTAGGAAAAAGAAGACTGATGGCTACCCTACTTAAGGCTGACGGCTCCGTAGAGAAGATAGACGATTGCAGTCTAACCAACTTGCAGAAACTGGTAGGAGGCTGGATCGAACTCGTACCTTACACGCACGAGCACGTCTTTGTGGTGAATGAGGAGGGCGGACTAAACTCCCTTCCAATTAACCGAAAGGCCTCCCTTATGGCCGGAATTCGAATAGTGGGAGACGTAATCGTCTGCGAACGGGAGGAGTTAGACTAATGGCCGACCTAACGTGCGAAAAGTGCATCTTCTATAAAACTATTGATAGTGGCTACGGATACTGTAGACGTTACCCTCCCGTACCCGTCGAAGTAAGTAGCCGCCGCCTACTCCTTTTCCGACAAAAAGTATTGCGCTCGTTCTGGCCTATAGTGGCTTGGTGCCGCGTCGTTTGCGGTGAATTCGACACCGAAGCCGTCAGTAAAGTAAGGGTAGTTTAAGGGAGGTAGTTATGGCTGACTTCTGTAAAGAATGTAACGAACGCAACTGGGGCCCTGGCACCCCTTCTGACTTCGAAGGAATGTGCGAAGAAGGTAAAATGGTTGCTGTCCTTTGCGAAGGCTGCGGGCGTTTCATCTGGGTAGACCACGAAGGAAGAAGAATAAGAAACGAGCAGGAGAAACTATAAACCTTGGGAAGCATAAAAAAGAAAACTCTCTACTGTGTGACTATGCAGCACCCTTTATATCAGTACTTAATGAAGCATAGCCACCCAGAGCGTTATATAGAAGTCTGGAAACGAGCCTACACACCGAAGCAGGCCGAATTTCTTGCACTTAAGACTAACCCCAGCTATGAGGTCGTTTCTGTTAGCAAAGGAAGTACCCAGTGAGAAGGCGAAGTAACCGATTCGATGATTGCCTAAACCAGCCTACCCTTGAGAACGTCTTCTGGGCTAAGGGCGTCAAGTCCGGTACAGTTACTCACTGTGCAGTCAAGCCTACAAAAGAGCTCAACCTTAGAAGAACACTGTGTGGTAGGACGTTTCTGCATACGCAACTCGAGTTACTGTACAAGGCGACGGGTAGTGCGCCCCCTTCCCAAGTCTGTAGTTCTTGTGCTAAAAGGCTATCTAAACTTAAGGAGAAGGAGGACTAGTATGCCATCCATATCAGCCGAGGTAAGAGAAGAAGTCACTGATGCCTGGCGTAAATGGGACAAATGCCAGGTGAAGGAGCGCTTTTTCCGTAAGTTTCCGGAATCCCTAACAGAACTGCAAATACCGGCACCAGCCGTAGTGTGTTTAGGGGTCAACTCCGACTACGTAGGAGAGCTCAAGGTTTGTTTCTACAGCGAGCCCGAAAATGCTAAATCTTTCCTAGATACTCTTATACACTTACCCGATATAAAGGTAGACCTGGACTCCAAGAAGGAACATATGTACGGGAAGAACTTTCGTCAGAAAGGAGTTATCTCATACAAAGGTCTTGAGATCGACTTTATTGTAGAAGGACTACCCAAACCCGAGAACTGCATACTCAAAACAGTGCTAGAAAACCGAGAAGTCGAAGTTACTGTAGCAGAGTGTGCCGACACTTTCGTATAAAAGGAGGCGGAGAATGATCAAAGTATACTGCGACGGTTCCTGTATAGGTAACCCCGGACCAGGCGGCTGGGCTTTCCTGATAGACGTTGGTCAGATCACTACGATCAAGTCAGGCAAGCTCGACTATACCACCAATCAACGAGCCGAGATAACTGCAGCCATAAAAGGACTACAGTACATGCGGCATCACCTGGAAGACGTTCTAATGCTAACCGATAGCCAGTACGTCGTTAAGACCATGAACGGTCAGTTCAAGCAGAAGGCTAACCTAGATCTGTGGCGCGAACTACAAAACGCCTTAAACGAAGTATACTCCGTCGTTAGATGGGAACACGTCAAAGGTCATGCTGGAAATACTAACCAAGAGATCGTCGATAAGTTAGCCAAACGCGAAGCCGAAGATACGGCTAAAGGACCTCAGAAAACCGAACCTTCTAGTACTAACAACCTGAGGCCTTTCGAGTATAACCAGTGCGTCTGCTGCCTAAACGAAACTGACGGAACCTATGGGAAAGAGTTTCCAGTCTGTATACAGTGTTATGGGGACGGAACACTTCGTCAGGTACTAGACGAAACAGACTCTGAATGGATCCTGTTCACTCCCTGAAGAAAGGAGGGTTACTGTGAGCCCTAAAACTACACCTGAACAGATACTGGAGAGAGAAGCAAAGGCGAAAAAGTACGGCAAGGTAATGAACTCTCAAACTCAAATACAGATGAACATCGTCTTCGACGAACTCGCAGATAAGATCCTGAATGGATCCTGGTCACTTCTACCTCAGTCCGCCACTTGTGGTAAAGTAAAAGGCCGCTTCCACAAAGGCAAGATTAAGATAGAGATAGGGTCGTAAGGAGGTTAACATGCAGTCAACCGTAGTCAAGTATATAAAGTACCGCATACGTACATATAGGAAACTAAAAAGTCTGCAACCCAAGAAACACAGACACCCTATAACTAGATTAGGAAAGTTTCTCCGCCGAAATACAGAACAAATCTTATATGGGTTCATAGGCACCATTTTAACGGCAACAGGAGTAAGCCTAATCTCTTTATCCTTCCTAAACATAGAACAGAATGGGGGGCTTCTCTTTCCTGGGGCCATTTCCTTAGGTGTAGGAAGCTGCTTCTTCGGCTCCATGCTTAGGTAGGAACTATGTGTGGTGAATCTTAAAGGAGGTAGAACATGCTAAGGACTGCAACCTTCGTCGCCTGCGCAGCCATCGCCTTAGCAGGAGCCATTACCAGCTTCATTCTGGGAATAGACTCCTATATGGGAAATGGTAGTGTTCCCGCAGCACTAGCCTTCCTATGTCTCGGTGTATTCGGCTGCAGCACTGTCATCTGGCTAACGTTCATACTAGCTAATGACATGGAGGCACTGCGACAAGAGATAGAAGAACTGAAGGAAGACTAACGAGCGTTACTGTTCTACGTAGCACAACGACGGGAGGGTATACCCCAATCTGTAATCAGTGCGGGGTAGCCCTTTGCTGTGGCGCCTAAGAATCTGAATCTGGTAATCATGTCTAGAACACCTAAAGAACATCTCGAGTACGTCAAACAACATGCACCAGAGTACTACGAGAAGTATAAAGAAGCAATCGAACGCACCCAGAAGGAGGAACCTCCTTTATGGAGGCGCACTAACGGTGACTTAATAGCTATAAGAGATATGAACCGTTTCCATCTTTCTGGAGCGATGAACATAGTAATACGTTATGCTAAAGAACAGGCGGAAGAGCAAGTCAAGACTGAGTTTCCTAATAGTTATAGACTACGTAAGTCAGCTATATTTGAGGCCGTCCTACCGCCTGTTTACTATCATCTTAAAGACGAAATGGAGTCACGAGGAATGAAGGTACCTGGAAATCCTTTCAAAAGGAGACTGACATGAACGAAAAAGCCATCTGTATTAACTGCAGGAACATAAACTCAAGTTATACTTGGATAGGAATAGACACAAGAAACCCTCAACTACAAGCCCTCTGTAACGTAACGCAAAAAGGCCCCTTCAGTTACTTAGGAGGTCAGTCGTACTTCAAACTTAAAGTCCAAGACCGAAATAGTGACGGACTATGCCCAGACTTCAAGCCCAAAAGATGGTATCACAGACTGAACGAGTTTCTCATCCGTTCCTACGAATAAGCATACTAGACTACCAGAATGAATACGACGTACTGCGTAAAGAATTAGAAGGAGCAAAACTAATGTCCTTAACCTTACTCATCCGCAACATAAGTGAACTAGCAGATATATCTAACTATAGTTATTCCGTTTGGGTAAACGAACGAATCATTGCTCATGGTACTATAGAAGGACACAAAAGATCAGACGGCTGGAAGCCCCTAGTAAAAAGAGTAGTTAACGAAGCCAAGTAAAGGAGCCAAATGAACTTAGCTAAGGTTAAATACGATATGCTCTCCCTTGAGATAGACAACGACCCTGTTTGGGGCGAGAGATTCTTCCTTCGTAAGTACGACAGTCAGGGTGAACTCGACTCTGAAGTAGAACTGGCTGACTATATTACGGCGCTAGCCTGGTTCGAGAAGTCTAGTGGCTACCCTATTCCTGAAGAATCCAGGCAAGGCATAAGAAGGCTGAACCCTGAACACTGGGAAAACGGCTACAAGAAACCTCATACTAACCTTAAACACTTCCCCGAAGGCGAGAAGTCCCGTACTAGGTCGAAGAAGAAAAGTCAAGCAAAGGAGGCCTTAGATGTTTGATCCAGGCGACTTTAAAAGATACTTCACGGAAGAACTGTCTGAGGAACAGTTAATATGTTTGGAACTAGAAAAAAGGGCTCAGTACTACAGAGAGACTGCCTGGACAAGGTTAGCCAATTCCTTAGGTAAAGAAGATCTAACTGACGAGGAAAAGGCCAGCCTAGACGTCTTTGCCTTTGCGGCAGTAGCCTTAGGCTCCTTCCTAAACCTTGTAATCCACCTAACTGAAAGTGAAGAGGCTCAGAAAAAACTAAACGAAGGGAGAAACTGAGAATGCCGGTGCAAATAACTATTATAGAACACGACAAAGAGATAGAAGCCGGCGCATTCTACTTTATTCAAGTATGCGGCGAATTCTACGAGGCCTACTACGACGGTAAAGTATGGCTTACAGTCGATGACTATTCAGGAGTAAAGGAAGGCGATACTGTCGAAGTACGCAAAGTAACGGGCACGCCCGAGCATATCTTTACTCTTAAGCCCGCAAAAGTGTAAAAGGATAGTAGGTAGAGGTATGAGTGATAATTTAGATATTGACTTTATCCAGAAGGAATTATTTGAAGAGGTAGAGTAGATGGAATGGATAAGTGTTAAGGATAGCCATCCTAAAGAAGGGGAACCTATACTATTCTTTTATACTCCATCAAAATATATTATTTCTGGGTACTTGGTAGAAGATGAGGTTTGTGAGGAGGGTCATTTTCATCACATGGAAGTATACTATCTCAATATGTTAGAAGACCGAGATTTTCATTTTGAAGATGTCTCTCATTGGATGCCGTTGCCAGAACCACCATTTCAGGAGGTTGATGGATGAGTGAATTTATCTTTAGTGGTAAGGCTTCGGAAAAAATGTGGGATAGTATTAACGAGGTAGAAACAGTGGAAGACCTAAGAAGTGCCTTGTACGATGTTTGTTGCAAACTTCAGGAACTTGAAGATAGGATACCTGTTCACAGAAAACACAAGTCTGATGAATGTCCTGCTTGCGAAGCCGAAAAACAAATGGAAAGAGAGTACCAAGAAATGGAGAGAGCAAAGCTTATTTATTAGGTTGGGAACAGTGGTCTTACTGAATACCATGAAACACTTGAATTTATATATGTCGAGAAGTAGGTGAGGGACTAATGGACATTCGTTACCAAATAGTACTAGGTCTCCTACTAGGAGTGGCTCTAGTAGTGCTCGGCGCCTTCACCGAACGTATGGACGTAATCATGGGCGGAGTACTACTCTTAGCTTTCTGCATATACTACGGCTTCTTCCCTCAGTATAAAAAATAGAAATAAGTAAAGGAGGTAACCATGGGAACATCGGCACCTATCGAAAGAGAAATCTACGTCCCTATCGAGCAACCAACTCCAGTTGAACAACCTCAGATAGAGACACCAACCCCAGAAAAAATACCCGTTGAGGTGGAATAATGCAAGACGAAGAAGTCTACGGTCCCGTTCTTATTCGAGGATGGGAAGAGTTCAGCAAACAGGACGAGGAACCTTTACTTGAAAGTACAGGGATGCCCTACTACTGGAGAACAAACCCTTGCGTAGCAAAACCTACCCCAACTGCATACAACAAGGCAGGCTTCTATGCTAGGAGTCTAGATCTGCCTACGGCAAAAAAGTACTACTCCAGAGAGCACGTCATCGGCATTATAGAAGGTCGAGGACGAATCTTCCGTCATACCGACGGAATAGTAAGAGTAGAGTGGGCCCGTATACTTAAACTGTTTGTGCCTCTTGGTACAACTACACCAACTAACCTTACCTTCCTATATGATACTTATCAGTGCGAAATCGTACAGACAAATAGCCTAATAAAATCCCTCAGTATCTGGTTAGAAACAGACGGAGTTTGGTTCCAGAAGCACAACGAAGAGGTCTTTGACCAGTACGTACAGGACAGTACGACACAAAGACTAGACTTCCTGACCACTGACCTATGGGGTAGAGACGGTGTGAAAAGTACAAAGACAGGAGGTAAGGCCAGAGAAATAAACGACTTCATTAAGGCGACTCAGGCAGAGGAGAGAAAAAGAATCGAGGCGGAAGCAACTGCAAGGCTAAATACAAAAAAACCTCCAGAACCGACCCAAGTTAATTTCTCTTTAACGGGCCAACGAGGAACGGGTATGAGCCGACTATTCAATAGCCTAACGGCACCAGACCTTAGTAAGCTCGTAGGTCAAACTGTAGTAGCACCCGAAGTTCAGTCTCTACAACCCGTCACGCACAGAATCCCCCTTTATAGAAATAGTAAATCCAGAACGTTTTGCGGACTTACTATCGACCCTTCTATGAAAGGATCTGTAGACTGGAGTACTGTAAACTGCCCAGCCTGCTTAACACGTAAAGAGGCTAGACAACTACGAGTAAAAAACCAGATTGCTAATCGACTCGAGGCCTGTTATGGCTCACCCTTACCACCTTTAAAGCATATGCATCTTATAGAACCAGGCTTACCTTTAACACCCTGCGAATTAGAAATAACCTACCCTAAATTACTACATAAAGCTACGACCCAACCATCGGAAGTAACCTGCCCCATCTGTAAGAAATATCTACCTAAGTAAAACAGAGGATAAGACTTAACATTTATCAAATATTTATAAATATTATCCCGCTGAACCGTATACGTTGGTCCTAGCCTCCCACCTCCAACTCAACCTCAGAACTGACTTCAGCTGATGCAGCTAACTATTTAGGGCATCCTGTAAACTAAAACTGTCCTTCACCCTGTTAGGGTAGCTCAAGGGTAACC
>Ga0180438_10001112_pt1 | contig 48957 bp, 35 predicted proteins | sample SS_ome_12_FD_132455 | JGI IMG/M metagenome (GOLD analysis project Ga0180438, IMG submission 132455) | Hypersaline lake sediment archaeal communities from the Salton Sea, California, USA - SS_3_D_2 metaG | ecosystem: Environmental > Aquatic > Non-marine Saline and Alkaline > Hypersaline >...
ACCGTCTTCTTGACCTCCCCGCTGACGGGATCGTAGCCGTATCGCTTCAGCTCCTGCGGCGTCCAGAGGAAGCTCCGCCCGCCCCCGCCGGCCAGGGCCCGCCAGACCAGCCCGCTTGCCACAAACAGGTTTGGCGCTCGCCCGCCGACTTTCGGGCCCGTCCACAGAGGCTTGCCGGTCTTGGCGGCAACGGCCCGGAGGCCGCCCGGCGCGCCGTAGAGGACGCTCTCGCGCTGCATGATCAACATGCCGCCGCGGTTGGGCTTGCTCGCCGCGCGCCACAACGGCTTGCCGTCGGCCAGCGACAGGCAGACGATCTCGCGCCGGTTGTGGTAGCAGACCCGCCCGTCGGCCGCGGCGAGCGTGTCGGCGAGGATGCCCTTGGCCTCCTTGCTCCAGCGGACCCGGCCCGTCTCCGCATCGACGGCGACGACGGACGTGCCGGCTGCCTTGCGGGCGACCAGCACGACCGTGCCCTCGGTGGCCACCAGCTCGCTCGCTCCCTGCGTGTCCTTGCAGGTGAGCAGTGTCTCGCCCGTGGCGGCGTCGAGGATCATCAGCGAGCCGCGCCGGGCGAAGCAGATGTACAGCCTGTCGCCCATCGCCACCAGCGACCGGGCCGATACGTGCCCGGGCAGGGGCCGCTTCCACAGCAGGACGCCGCTGAAGGCGTCCCGCCCCGCCAGGCGCCACTGGGCGGGCACGCCGCGGGGCTGGCCGATGATCCCCTCGTCGACGACGTAGCAGATCCGCCCCTTTGCGGTGACCATCGCGGCGATGCTGGAGGTGAACTCGTGGCTGCGGCACCACATGGGCCCGGCCTTCCACTGCATGTGCTTCGGCGGGCCGACGCGCGTGTCTCTGGCCACCGGGTTGTTGTCCGAACCGTGGAAGAAGTGCGTCCACTCGTCGATGTCGCCCGGCCAGGGCTTGACGGTCTTCTTCCCGCCGATCCACGCCACGCCGCGCGGCGCGAGGACGCGAAGCACCTCCGAGGCTGGCACGTCGCCCGGACCGTCCGCCACGACCAGGTTCACCAGGTTGTCGGTGTACGGCAGTCGGCGGCCGTCGAATCCGTCGACGGACACCGCCCCGTACGCGCCGACCGACCGGATGTGGACGCGGGCCTTCCGCACGTTCTTCGGGTTCGTGTCGAGCCCGTGCACGACGTAGTGGTCGTTGGCCCGCAGCGCGGCGGTCAGCTTGCCGTCGCCGCAGCCGACGTGCACGATCAGCCCGCCTCGAACGCCCGTGGTTTCCAGAATCTGCCCGGCCCGCCGACTTGGCGCATCGGCAGCCCACGCAACGGGGGCGACCGCGGCGACCGACACGGCCACGGACAGCACGAGAACTCGATTGCTCGCATTCACCTTCATTCGCCTTCTCCTCTACTGCCCGCCGAAGCAGACCACGCGCCCGTCAGTCATGGCAACATAAAGCCGCCCCTCCGCGGCGGACATGCCGTCGAACACGGGCAGGCCGGGAAGATCCTCCTCGGCCAGCGTCGTGCCGTCGGCAGGGGAAATGACCCGCAGCACGCTGCCCTTCTTGCCCTGGTAGGCGTCCTCGGAGGTCACCCAGTCGCCCCGGGCTCCCGCAACGATCAGGCGGCTGTCCTTGCCCTGGCCGGCCAGCACCATGCCGCGCACCTGGATGTCACCGGGCGCGGTCCACAGGTACGCCTTCCTGGCGACCGACCTGCTCGCCTTGGGCTTCGCGCCGCGCCGGCGTCGCCGGGCGCCGGCGTCCGGCGGGGCGGCCCTGCCGGGCGTGTCTCGCGCCGCGGCGAACAGCACTTCCCGCTCGCCCTTGACGTACATCTGGTCGCCGACTCCCGGCGAGGGCGGGTAGAAGTTGCGCCCGAAGCCGTAGATGCGGTCCTCGTCGAGCGACATGATTCGGCCGGTCGGCCTGACATTGCCCGTCCTCGCCCAGCCCTGCGCGCCGGAGACGTAGACCCGCCCGTAGATCCAGTACGTTCGCCGGAACCAGGACGTGTCCAGCAGCCCCGTCGGCGAGAAGAGGTGATCGATGGTCCGCTCGATGCTCTTGCCGCCGATGTCGAATGCCCAGTGTCGCATGAACACGTGCTTTCCATCGCACGACAGCACGTCGTTCTTGGCGCCTTCCATGTCCAAGCGAGCGAACATGGTCGAAGTGATCGCCGGCTGCCGATTGTCGGGCCCAAGGGAGTCGACCCGCGTGGTGGTGAGGACCTCGCCCGTACGCGGGTTCAGGCGGTGGACCCACAGGCCCCCGTCGAGGAAGGACGAGCGGCCGGCACAGAGCCAGAGGACGTCGTCGTGGACAAGCACGCTGCCGTGCACGGGCCAGACCGACTCGACCTGGTCGTAGACGACGCATCGCTCGTCGGTCGGAGCCGCCCGGAACCGCCAGGCCAACTCGCCGGCCTTCGCGGACAGGCAATACACGTAGCCGTCGCGGCAGCCGAAGATGACCGTGCCCCGGAAGACCGTCGGCGCCGAGTCGATCCGGCCGCCCGCGGTGAAGTGCCAAAGGCTCCTGCCGTTCGTTGCGTCCAACGCGTGGAGCGTGTGGTCATCAGCCGATGCGGTGAAGAGCCTCCCGTGAGCAATCACGCATTGGCTGAGGTCGCCGCCGACGTTCGCACTCCACAACGGAGCCAACGTCGTGCCAACGGCGGACCTGGTCGTCCCGCTCCGCGCCGGATCCCGCCGGTAGGTCGGCCACTGGTCGGCGGGGGTTTCGTCGGCTCCCTTCTCGGCGAAGGCGGGCCCCCTCCGGAGCCTCTGGGACTTGCGTCTTCCAGCGTCCGGCCTTTTCCTCGCGCCGGCCACGGCCCAGAAACCGGTCAGCTTTCCCTGCGTGTAGCAGGCACAGGGGTGCGGCGGGGTGTAGATCAGGCCGTTGGCGGGCATGAATCCATAGGCGCAGGCGCCGCGAATCCAACTGTCGTGCGTTACCGCACCGCTGGTGACGTCGAACAGCTCGATGCCGGGGAAACTGGTGATGATGTTCGTGCCCGAAGCGCGGGGGACATGGCAGCGGTGATGCATGATGCCGTACCCTTGGTCGGCCGAGACGGCAAGCTCCTTGCGGACCGCGCCCGTGCGGAGGTCGTATCCGACGTATTTGCGGTTGATCTTCTTCGGATCGCTGCCGGGCCGGTAGGGCTCGCCTCCGGTGTTCACGTCCCAGATCAGGTTGTTGACGATGAAGATGCTGGCGGGCGCCCGGTATCCCGCCGCTGCGCAGGGCGCGGACCACAACGCATCGCCGGTCCTGACATCCCGGGCCGTCAGCTTGCGATGAAGCGCCAGATAGACGACGCCCCCATGGACCAAAAGCGTGGGGCTGTGCGACGTGCTCGTCTTGACGGCCCTCGCGGCGACGCTCCGCCTCCACAACGTCCTGCCGCTTGTCATCTCCATGCATGCCAGTTGGTCGCCGTCGAGGAAGAACGCCCTGCCCCCGTCGGCGGCGAGGGTGAGGGGGACGACGGGGCCGGGCTTTGTCTTCCAGGCGATCCTGCCCGTAGCGGCCTCGACAAGCGTCACCGTTCGGCTGCCCGCCAGCTCGAGGGTCCTTTCGTCAAGCGTGAAGCCTCGTCGCAATGCCGGCAGGCGGCCCCGGTACGGTTTGACGCCCGACCCGACGTGACAGACGACGATCAGCCTGCCGTCCGACCAGAGCATCTCCTCCGCGTGGGCGGTCTCGGTGAATGTCTTGAGCACCTTGCCCGTAGCCGCGTCCAGTTCGCTGACCGGCGCGTCGAGGGACAGGGTCACGTAGACGCGATCCTTCGTCGCCACGAGCCGACGAGGCAACTGCAACGGGCCGCTCTTCAAGGGGAACAGGTTGGCGTGCCAGTTGCTGATCGGGACCTTCCAGAGCAGCACGCCGCTGAACGCGTCGCGGGCCGACAGGAACCACCTGGGGGGCAGGTAGATCGAGGCGGGCGGGCCTTCGTCCATGATGGCGAACACTCGCCCGCCGGCGGACACGACGGCGCTGACGCTGGACATGTTCTCGTGGCTTCGGCCATATTCGGGGCCGGCCTTCCACTGGGCACTTCGCGGGCGGCAGACGGCCGTGTCCCTGCCCGACCCGATGCCGCTGGCGTCGTACATGTGGTGAGACCACTCGTCGATTTGCGGCGGGACCTTCTTCACCGTCCTCCTGCCGCCCGCGATCACCACGCCCCTCGGCGCCAACACGCGCATGACCTCTTCGTCCGTCACCTCGCCCGGTTCATCGGCAACCAGCAAGTTGACCAGGTTGTCGACATACGGGAGGCGCCGCCCATCGAACTGGGCGACGGACACGGCCCCGTAGGCGCCCAGCGATCGGATGTGGGCGCGCGCCCGGTGGACGTCCTGCCGGTCCGTGTCGAGTCCGTGCACGAGGAAGCGGCCGTTGATGCGCAGCGCGGCGGTGAGTTTCCCGTCTCCACAGCCGAGGTGGACGATCAGCCCGCCCTTGACTCCCGCCGACTGGAGGATCCGCCGCCCCTGCGGCCCACCTTCCGCCCGCGCCGCCGAGCCTGCGCTGACTGTGACGAGGCACGCAGCGGCAACGGCGGAAAGGGCACGTATCGGTCTCATGGCTCAGCCTCTGGCAATCGGGCAAGTGCGCGAGGGCGAGTCTACCCGATCTGCGGCTGGGCATGAAAGGGCCGAGCCCGGCGGACGAGAACCAACCGCGTGCCCCGTTGTCCCCGGCTCTTCCTGTTCAGGGCCGCAACCGTGCGGTGGACAGGCTCCCACCCCTCTACAGGCTCGGGTTCTCGAAGCCGCGCCGGCCGTTGCTGTCGCGGATCTCCCGGTAGATGACCTTCGAGCCGATCAGCAGGTCAACGGTGACGGGGCACTTGTTCGTGTCGGGGATCGTGCGGCGGAGCAGGTTGCGTCGCCAGTGGGTGTAGGCCGTCGCGCAGGCGGCCTCCAGCTCGGCCCCGGCGGGGGCCTTGCCCGACTTGGCGTGCGGCTGGACCCGGACGGTCAGGCGAATGTTCGACGCCTGCGGGACGGCGTCGATCGCGGTGGCGAGCAGGCGGTCCTTCAGCAGCACCAGCGGCGCCCGCGCGCGAAAGCCGCTCTTGATGCACGCCAACTCGATCTCCGTCAGTTTCACTTTCCGGTTGAGCTTGTCGGACAGGTAGGGGAACTTCCTGCCTACGGCGGCCCCGGCCAGGCCGACGGCCAGGACCAACAAGACGAGCAACGCGGCACGTTTCATGACGTCCTCCTTCCGCTACCGGTCTTGTGATGGGCCGGACCCGCGCCGCGGGACGGCTGCGCTGTGCGACGAGTCCCCGGCTGTGGCAGGCGAAGAGGAGATGGTCCGACCCGGCCTGCCACATTCAGTGTAACGCCCCAACGGACAGAAAGGTAGCGGAAGCCGGCCCGGTCGGAGCCCGAGCGACATGGCGGCGAGGCGCCGACGCTCTGCCCCACGGGTTGAGCGGCGCACGGGCCAACGGCGAGGATCGCGCCCCGCTCGCGCTGCCCGGGCGGATGCGTGCCTAGAATGGATCGGCGGCCTCGGGGAATCGACGTGGATTCCCTCGCCGAGGGGGGCAGACGAAGCGGAAGGGCCCCGCCACGCGGCGGCGTGTCGGACAGAACGGCCGTCGCGAAGCGGCGAGCGGCTGGCGGACGGACAACAGGTCGACCAGGCCTATCGGGAAACGAAACGTGCCGCAACTGCTGTTGAACATCCTCGAAGGCTTCTGGGGCGTGCTGGGCGAGATGGCGCCCTACCTGCTGCTGGGCTTCGCCCTCGCCGGCGGGCTGTCGGTGCTGATCTCCGCCCGGACTGTCGAACGGCACCTCGGGGGGCGGGGCATCTGGCCGGTGGTCAAGGCGGCGGCGTTCGGCATCCCCCTGCCGCTGTGCAGTTGCGGAGTGATTCCCGTCGGCGCGTCGCTGCGGCGGCACGGCGCCAGCCGGGGGGCGACCACGTCCTTCCTGATCGCCACCCCACAGGACGGCGTGGACAGCGTCTTCGTGACGCTCAGCCTGCTGGGCGGGACGTTCGCCGTCTTCCGCCCGCTGGTGGCGCTGGTCAGCGGGGTCCTCGGCGGCTCGGCCGTGGCGGCCGTGACGGGCAACGATGCCGAGGGAGGCCGGCAACCGGAGACGTGCCGCGAGGCCTGCTGCGAGCCGGGCGGCGGCGGCAAGCTGAGGCGGGCGCTGGCCTACGGGTTCGGCACGCTGCCGCAGGACATCGGGCGGGCGCTGCTGATCGGGCTGGTCGTCGCGGCGCTGATCTCCGCGATCGTGCCGGACAGCTACTTTGCCGACTATCTCGGCGGCGGCGTACTGGCGATGCTGGTGATGATGGTGCTCGGTATCCCGGTCTACGTCTGTGCGACCGCCTCCGTGCCGGTGGCGGCCATGATGATCGTCAAGGGCGTCTCGCCGGGAGCGGCGTTGGTGTTCCTGATGACCGGCCCGGCGACGAACGCGGCGGCGATCGCGACGATCTGGAAAGTGATGGGCCGGCGGACGGCGTTGGTCTACCTCGCGACGGTGGCCGTCACGGCCGTGGCGGCGGGGCTGACGCTGGACTACATCTTCCAGGTCCGCGGCACGAGCCCTTCCCTGGACAAGCCCCCCTGGATGCTGCCGGAAGCGGTCAAGTGGGTCTGCGCGGTCGCCTTGCTGGCGGTGCTGGCCGCCGGGGCCGTCCGGGCCAGGATCGGCGGGCACGCACACGCCCGCAAAGACGAACACGAGCACGGACGGGAACGGAAGACGGCCGCGAAGCTGCGGGTGTCGGGCATGACCAAAGAACCGAGAAAGAGAGAACCAATGACGGAACGAACGGACGTGGTGACATTCAAGGGTAGCCCGCTGACGCTGTTGGGCGAGGACGTGGCGGTCGGATCGCCGGCGCCGGAGTTCGCGGCGTTGGCGGGCGACCTGTCGGAAGTGAAGCTCTCGTCGTGTCGCGGCAAGACGGCCGTGCTGTCGTTCGTGCCCTCGCTGGACACGCCGGTCTGCGACGCGCAGACGAGGCGGTTCAACGAGGAGGCGGCCGGGCTGGGTGAAGACGTGGTGATCCTGACGATCAGCATGGACCTGCCCTTCGCCCAGGGCCGCTGGTGCGGCGCGGCGGGCGTCGAGCGCGTGGTGACGTTGTCGGACCATCGCGACGCGTCGGCGTCGACGGCGATGGGCGTGCTGATCAAGGAGCTGCGTCTGGCGGCGCGGGCGGTGTTCGTCGTCGACGCGCAAGGGGTGGTCCGCTACAAGCAGATCGTCGGCGAGGTGACGGACGAGCCGGACTACGCGGCGGCCCTGGAGGCCGTCAGGGAGTTGACAACGTCCTGACCGGGCGGGACGATACTGCGTGACAGGGATTCTCGCGGGCCGGTCCCGGCCGGCTTCGGGCAACTCGGCAAATCGAACGAAAGGGAAGATTCATGGCTACCGAACAGCTACAGGTCTACAAGTGCGAGGTATGTGGGATCATCGCGGAGGTGCTTGAAGGCGGGGCGGGCGAGTTGGTCTGCTGCGGGCGGCCCATGCAGCGGCTCGACGAGAAGACCGAAGACGCGAGCACCGAGAAGCACGTGCCGTACATCGAGCGGATCGAAGGCGGCGTGAAGGTCCGCGTCGGCCAGAACGCCGCCCACCCGATGGAGGAGAAGCATTACATCCAGTGGATCGAGCTGCTGGCCGACGGGAAGGCGTACCGGCAGTTCCTCCAGCCCGGCGACGCGCCCGAGGCCGTCTTCAACGTCACCGCAGACAACCTGAGCGCCCGGGAACTGTGCAACATCCACGGGCTCTGGAGAGGATAGAGCCGCCATGATCAGCGAGAAGATCCAGCAGGCATTCAATGACCAGATCAACGCGGAGACCCACTCGGCCTATCTGTACTGGTCGATGGTGGCGTACTTCGAGTCGATCAACCTGACCGGCTTCGCCTCCTGGATGCGGTGCCAGGTCCAGGAAGAGATGGTCCACGCGACGAAGTTCTTCGACTTCATCAACGAGCGGGGCGGGCGCGTGGGGCTGACGGCGATCGAGGCGCCCGCCACGGAGTGGGACTCTCCGCTGGCGGCCTTCGAGGCGGCCTACACGCACGAGCAGTACATCACCGGCCGCATCAACGACCTGGTCCAACTGGCCAGGGAGGAAAACGACCACGCGGCGGAGATCTTCCTCCAGTGGTTCGTCACCGAACAGGTCGAGGAAGAGGCCTCGGCGGACGAGGTCGTCCAACAGCTCAAGCTGATGGCCGGCGCGCCCGGCGGGCTGTTCATGCTCGACCGCGAGCTCGGACAACGCGTCTTTGCCCCCCCCGCCGCGGAAGGAGCCTGAGAATGATCACCTTCAATGCCGACGAGGTCTTCGAGATGGCCGAGCAGATCGAGCGCAACGGCGCGGAATTCTACCGCAAGGCCGCCGCTTCGGCGTCCGGAGATGCCGCCGGAGCCCTCGACAAGCTGGCCCGAGAGGAGGACGAGCACGAGCAGACGTTTGCCGACATGCGGGCCCAACTCGCCGCCGGCGAGCGGGCCGCCACCACCTTCGACCCCGAGGGCGAGGGCGCGATGTATCTCGGCGCGATGGTCCAGGGCGAGGTGTTCGACTTCAAGTCCAAACCGGCCGACCGGCTCACCGGCGCCGAGTCGCTGGCCGACGTCTACCGAACGGCGATCGGGCTCGAGAAGGACTCGATCATCTTCTACCTCGCGATGAAGGAGATGGTCCCCCCCTCCGCCGGCCGGCAACGCCTCGACGACATCATCGAGCAGGAGATGGACCACATCACCATCCTCAGCAAACGCTTGGCGGCGGCGAGGTAGACGCGAAAGGCGAGAAGATGGCAGAGCAATACAGCGCGGTCAAGGTCACCGACCGCGTCCACTGGGTCGGAGCGGTCGACTGGGCCCTGCGGAACTTCCACGGCTACGCGACCAGCCGAGGAACGACGTACAACGCATACCTGATCCTCGCCGAGAAGGTCACGCTCGTCGACGCGACGAAGCCCGCCTATCGCGACGAGCTGATGGGGCGGATCGCCTCCGTCGTCGAGCCAGGTCGGATCGACTACGTGGTGAGCAACCACTCCGAGATGGACCATTCCGGCTGCCTGCTGGACGTGGCGGCGGCCGTCCGTGCCGAGAAGATCTTCGCCTCCAGGCAGGGCGCCGCGGCGCTGAAGGCGCATTTCCACAGCCCGACGGAGGTGGCCGCCGTCCAGGACGGGCAGGAGCTGTCGCTGGGCGACTGCAAGCTGAGCTTCTTCGAGACGCGGATGTGCCACTGGCCCGACAGCATGGTCAGCTATCTCCACGAGGACGAGTTGCTGTTCTCCCAGGACGCTTTCGGCATGCACCTGGCGACGGGCGAGCGGTACGACGACCAGGTACCCGACTGGCTCCTGCTGCACGAGGCGGCCAAGTACTACGCCAACATCCTCCTGCCGATGTCGAGCTTCGTCGCCCGCGCGCTGGCCAAGCTCACCGACAGCGGACTGAGCTTCCGGGTCATCGCGCCGGACCACGGGCCGATCTGGCGGAGCGATCCGGGGCGAGTGATCGGCTGGTATGCCCGCTGGTCAGGGCAGGAGCGGGCCAACCGGGCGGCGGTCGTCTACGACACGATGTGGGGCAGCACGGAGCGGATGGCGCGGGCGGTCGGCGAGGGGCTGGCGTCCGGCGGGACGGCGGTTCAACTGCTGCCCCTGGACGGCTCGCACCGGTCAGACGTGGCTGCCGAGATCCTCGACGCCGGCGCGCTGCTGCTCGGCTCGCCCACCATCAACGGCCAGATGTTCCCCACCGTCGCCGACGTGCTCTGCTATCTCAAGGGCCTCAAGCCCAAGGGCCTGATCGGCGCGGCGTTCGGCTCGTACGGCTGGGGCGGCGAGGCGACGAAGCACCTCGCGGCGGCCCTGGACGAGATGGGCGTCGAGCAGGTCGCCGACCCGATCCGAGTCAAGTACGTCCCGACCGACGAGGACTTGGGGAACTGCCGACGCCTAGGGCTGCTGATCGCCGACCGGCTGAAGAAGGCCTATGGCGAGTAAGACGCCGGATGCCTCGGGCGTCGGAGATGGCCGATGCACATCCGGCGATCTTGGATATGATGACTTCCGATGGGTGAACCGAGTGCGTCATTCCCGACCGCCGCGCCGAAGGTCCGCCCGGTCCGCAAGCGGCCGCTGATTCAGAAGCAGCCGGCCATGACGCGCGTCCTGATCGCGCTCGTGCCGATCGCCGCGTCGGCCGTCTACTTCTTCGGCTGGCGCGTGCTGGCGGTGCTGGCGATCTGCAACGCGGCGGGATTCGCCACCGAGCACCTGATGGCCCGTCAGCGGGGCAAGCCCGTATCGGCGGCCTGCTTCGTCACCTGTTGGCTGTATGCCCTGTCGCTGCCGCCGACCGTGCCGCTCTGGATCGCCGTCGTCGGCCTGGTCGTGGCGATCCTGTTCGCCAAGGAGGTCTTCGGCGGGTTCGGGCGCAACTTCGCCAACCCCGCCATCACCGGGCGGGCCTTCGTCTACATCTGCTTCCCCAACGACCTGACCGGCCGGTTCGTGCCGGCCTTCCGGGGCTTTCCCGGCGGGTTGACGAAGTGGTCCTTCCAGGCCCTCGAGGCCCTGCCCGAACGCCTCGCCGCCGGCGGGCAGGCCGTCGCCGACGCCGTCAGCCAGGCCTCGCCCATGTGGGTCGGGCGCGAGTTCGGCACGGACGCCCTCCAGGCGGCCGGCAGCGGGGCGTCGGTCCGGGACATGCTGCTCGGCTCGATCGGCGGGACGTTCCAGCCGCCCGGTCAGGCGACGCGGATCCTGACCGCCGGCTCGATGGGCGAGGGCTGCGCCGTGCTGATCGTCCTGGCGGCGATCTGGCTGCTCTGGACGAAGACGGCCAACTGGCGGCTGATGCTCGGCGGGCTCGGCGGGCTGCTCGCGGCGAACCTGCTGTTCCGCAACGTTCTTGGCTTCGGCGCGACGGGCGAGGTCTCGCCGCTGATCTGGCAGCTCTCGGCCGGCGGGACGCTTTACGTGCTGGTGTTCATGATCACCGACCCGGTCAGCGCGCCCAAGCGCAGGCCCGCCCAGCTCGCCTACGGGCTGCTGATCGGCCTGCTGATCGTCGTGCTGCGCTGGCGGGGCGTCTTCGTCGCCGCGGCGACGTTTGCCGTGCTGCTGGGCAACCTCGTCGCCCCGCTGCTCGACGAGGCCGCCGACGCGTGGAAGGCCCGCAAGCGGCCCGCCGCCGACGGGGCGAGGGAGACGACCGCATGAAGCCCGACGTCAACAGCCCGGCCTATGTGCTCGCCTTCGCGGCCGTCGCTTCGGGGCTGTTCACGGCGGCGATCATGTCGCTGCACGCGGCCACGCAAGGTGTCGTCGAGCGGAACGAGCAGGCCTACGAGCAGCGGGCGCTTCTGGAGGTATTCGGCCTGACGGAGACGGCGGCGGCTGGGCGGGAGGTCCGCCGCGGGCGGGAGATCACCGACCCGGACAGCGGCACGGCGTTCGAGCTGATCGAAGGCTACCGCGTCGACGAGGCCGGCGGTCGGAAGGAGCTGATCGGCTACGCTTTCCCGGTCTGGGGTGTGGGATTCTGGGCGCAGATTCGGGGCTACCTGGCGGTTGACTCCCGTCTCGAGCGGATCATCGGCATCGTGTTCGTGCAGCACAGCGAGACGCCGGGCCTCGGCGGGCGGATCACCGAGAGGGCTTGGCGGGCCAAGTTCAGGGGCCTGCTGGCCGGCGACCCGGTGGAAGGTGGGAGGCACGTTTACATCGGGGGCGACAAGCCGGCCGGCCCGTCGAGCCCCGCCTTCGGCCGTCGCGTCGACGCGATCACCGGCGCGACGGGCACGTCGGCGGCGGTCGAACGCTTCCTGAACGAGCGAATCACCCAGTTCCGCCGCGCGGCGAAGGCGGCGGGCGTCGGTGCGAGTCCAGGTCAACCGCAGAGGTCGCCGTCCATGTGAGACGCCATGGCCGAGCCGCAGGAGACAACCCGGCCGGGGCAGGCGCTGGTCGTTCAGCTCTGGCGCGAGAACCCGGTTTTCCGCCAGGTGCTGGGGATCTGCTCGTCGCTGGCGGTGACGAACCTAGTTTTCAACACGGCGCTGATGTGCGCGGGGTTGATCTGGACGACGACCATGTCGAGCCTGACCGTCAGCCTGATCCGCGACTGGATCCCCCGCCGCGTCCGCGTGATGGTGCAGGTGCTGATCATCGCCGTCTACGTGATCGTCGTCGACATCGTCTTCCGTGCGCTGTTCCTCGAGACGCACAAGGAGATCGCCGCCTACGTCGGGCTGATCATCACCAACTGCATCGTCCTCGGGCGGCTCGAGGCGTTCGCCGGCAGGAACCCGCCGCTGCCCAGCGCCGCCGACGGGCTCGGCGCGGGGCTGGGCTACTCGCTGATCCTCCTGTTCGTCGCCGTCGTCCGGGAGATACTCGGGTTTGGCACGGTCTTCAAGAACACCGCGTGGGAGACCGTCGTCCTGCGCGGCTGGGAACCGGGCGTCTACGAGACATGGTGGCGGAACTGGACGATCATGGCCATCCCGCCCGGGGCCTTCTTCGTCCTCGCCGTCGCCGTCTGGGCCGCGCGGGCCGTCGCCCTGCGCCAAGAGGCCGGCCAGGCCGGGGAGGGCGCCAAGTGACCCCCGCACTCGCACAGGCCGGCCCAAGCACCATGCCCGGGGCGGGGCTGATGCTCGTGTTGCTCTCGGCCGCCCTGACCGACAACATCCTCCTGACGCGATTCCTCGGCATGTGCCCGTTCCTCTCGGTCAGCCGGCAGATCAAGAGCGCCTTCGGCATGGGCCTGGCGGTGCTCTTCGTGACGACCGGCACGTGCGTGCTGAACTACTGGCTGTACGTCTACCTGCTGAGGCCCCTGGCGGCCTACGGCGTGCCGGCCGAAAGCCTCAAGCTCATCCTATTCATCATCGTCATCGCCGCCTTCGTGCAGTTGATGGAGATGCTCATCGAGCGGATCAGCATCACGCTGTACTACTCGCTGGGGATCTTCCTGCCGCTGATCACCGTCAACTGCGCGATCCTCGGCGCGTCGCTGTTCATGGTCAACAACGTCACGAGCAAGGGCTTCGGCCTGTGGCGGGTGCTGACCTACGGTTTCGGATCGGGCCTCGGGTGGTTCGTGGCGATCATGCTGATGGCCGGCATCCGCCGTCGGCTGAAGAACGCCCGGATCCCCCCGGCCCTCGAGGGCGCGGGCATCACGCTGATCATCACCGGCATCATGGCGATGGCGTTCGTGATCTTCCAGGGCATGATCAAGATATGAGCGTGCTGCTGCCCATCCTGTTGTCCTCCGCCGCCGCGTGCGGGTTGACGGTCATCCTGGCGGCGGCGCTGCTGGTGGTGGAGAAGCTGCTCGTCAACCGCGGCACGTGTGTCGTCGACGTCAACGACGGCGAGCGGAAGCTCGAGGTCACCGGCGGCCGGTCCGTGCTGACGACACTGACCGACGAGGGCATCTTCATCCCGTCGGCCTGCGGCGGGCGGGGGACGTGCTCCTACTGCAAGCTGGAGATGACCGCCGGGGCGGGCCCGCTCTCGCCGACCGAGATGCCCCTGCTGACCGCCGAGGAGATCGAGCGGGGCCTCCGCATCTCCTGCCAGGTCAAGGTCCGCAACGACCTGGCCGTGACGATCCCGGCGGAGCTGCTGTCCGTCCGCGAGTACCGCGGCGTCGTCGAGCGGATCCGCGACCTGACGGGCGACATCAAGGAGTTGCGGATCCGGCTGGTCGAGCCGGAGGCGATCGACTTCACGGCCGGGCAGTACATCCAATTGCGGGCGCCGGCCTACGGGGACAACCCCGATCCGGTCTACCGCGCCTACAGCATCTCGTCGCCGCCCTCCGCCCGCGACGGCATCGAGCTGATCGTCCGCCTCGTGCCGGGCGGGATCTGCACGACGTGGATCTTCACGATGCTCACCGAAGGCGACGAGGTGGTCTTCAACGGCCCGTACGGCGAGTTCCGGCTGAGCGAGGCCGGCGGGCCGATGATCTGGATCGCCGGCGGGTCCGGCATGGCCCCGTTCTGGTCGATGGTACGGCACATGAAGCAGACCGGCCACGCTCGGCCGTGCACGTACTTCTTCGGGGCCGTGCGGGAACGGGACCTGTTCTTCACCGACGAACTGAAGGCTCTGGCGCGCGAGCTACCGTGGTTCAGCTACGTCCCGGCCCTGTCGGGCCCGGCCGAGTCCAACGGCTGGACCGGCGAGACGGGCCTGATCACCGAGGTCGTCGACCGTCACGTCCGCGAGGCCGGCGATCTGGAGGCCTACCTGTGCGGTTCGCCCGGCATGATCGCCGCCGCCGCCGCCGTCCTGCACGCCAAGGGCATCGGCGAGCAGCGGATGTACTACGACAAGTTCGAGTGAGCCGACCATGAAGCCATCCCCCACCGAGAAGAGAATCCTGGATCGCATGGCCCCCGGCGTGCTGTGCCGGGAGGGGTTCCTCGGTACCGATGCACGCCCGCTCCAGGAGATTCTGGACACGGATCGATCGACCCTCGAGCGGCTGGGCTGCACGCACGAACAGCTCGCCGAGCGGCTGGGGCGGGTGTGCGAGGCGGCGATGGCGGCGTGCGGCGCGCCGGTGTCCGTCGAAGGCGGGCGGCTGATGGCCGAGTATCGAGAGGCGATGGGGCAGATCCCCTGCCCCTGGGCGGACGCGGCGAGGCGGCCCAAGGGCGAGGTCGAGTGCACCGACCCGCAGACGGGCCGATCACTCGTGTACACGCCCCTGGCCGTGCACCTGATCGAAGCGCACGGCTTCTACCAGGGCCGCGGCAGCCGATACCGGCTCGAGCCCGCCGACGTGGCCGCCGTTTTTCGGCTGGACGAACAAGACGAGTGAAGGAATAATCCGGCCCGAAAACGGGGACCGGCTCCGAAGCGAAGCGCGGGTGCCTGCCCCCATTTTCGGGCCTGTCGCCCAGGACGCTCAACTGGCAGCGGAGAAACACAAATGCAGAAGTACGTTTGCGACGCATGCGGCTACGTATACGACCCGGCGGTGGGCGATCCGGACAACGGCGTCCAGCCGGGAACGGCCTTCGCCGACATCCCCGACGACTGGGTCTGCCCCGAGTGCGGCGTCGGCAAGGACGAGTTCTCGCCGGAGTGACCCCGGACCAGGTGCCACGGCCGCGGAGTTTGCGGCCGTGCTCTAACGACGCGTAATCGGCCGAGAGGCGTGCGGCAATCCTGCACGCCCCCCGGCCAGAGGCGGCTTATCGTGCCTGCCCAACGCTATCGCCGTGCGCTGGAATACCAGTACCGCCGGTTCAACCGGCGGCGCTTCGTCCATCCGGACCCGCTGGAGTTCGTCTACGCCTATGACGACCCGGCCGACCGCCAGATCGTCGGCCTGATCGCCGCGACGCTGGCGTACGGGCGGGTCGCGCAGATCCTCCGCAGCGTGAGGCGGGCGCTGGAGCGGATGGGGGCCGCGCCGGCACGGTTCCTTTCCGACACGGTTCCCTCGCGTATCGAGCGGATCTTCGCCGACTTCAAGCACCGCTTCACGACGGGCGAGCAGTTGGCCGCGATGCTCCTCGGCGCCCGCCGCGCCGCAAAGCGGCACGGGTCGCTGGAGGCCTGCTTCGCCGCCGGGCTCGGACGCGGCGACGAGACGATCGAGCCGGCCCTGGAAGCCTTCGCCGGCGAGTTGGCCCGGCCGGGCGGCTACAGCAGCCTGATCTCCGATCCCCGACGCGGCAGCGCGTGCAAACGCCTCCACCTCTACCTCCGCTGGATGGTCCGCCGCGACGCCGTGGACCCGGGCCCGTGGCGATCTGTCCCGCCGCGACTGCTGATCGTGCCGCTGGACACGCACATGCACAAGATCGCCCGCGCGCTGGGCCTGACGGGCCGCCGCGGGGCAGACGCCCGAACCGCGCGCCAGATCACCGACGCCTTCCGAGCCGTCCGCGGCGACGACCCCGTCCGCTACGATTTCTGCCTGACCCGCCTCGGCATCCACCCCGACGCCCGCCCCTGCGAGTTCCTCGCGCGGATGTGACGTCCCTTTCTTGCAGGGATGCAGGGGATACACAGGATGAACTGGCAGGGCGTGCAGCTTCGGTGCACACGTCTTCGAGGTCGAGGGGGTCGCCTCGACAATCGTTTGCTTCCGGACGCGCGGTGGGCCTGCGCGTGTGCAGCAGAGCTGCACACCCTACTTCTGAAACCCCTGCATCCTGTGCATCCCTGCTACTTCTTCACCAGCCGGAAGATCGCCACGCGGTTCTCGTGGAGCATGGGGACGTAGAGCAGCAGGCGCTTGCGGTCGAGGCCGATGTCGGTGGGCGTGGTCACGTTCGCCAGCGTCGTGACGGTCTTGCGGTCCGCAGAGATCGCGTGGATCTTGCCGTCCTTCAGGTCGGTGACGATGAACGTCCCGTCGGGCAGGACCTCGATGCCGTCGAGCCCGCCGAAGCGGTCGGACAGGCCGAACGGCACGGGCCAGCCGGCGCCGCGCGGGTCGGTCTCGAACACCTCGTGCATCTCCCAACTCGCCACGAACATCGTGCCGTTGGCGTCGAACGTCACCCCGTTGGGCGAGCGGGGGGACTTGATCTCCCTCGGCGGCGCGCCCGCGGCCAGCTTGTAGATCGCGCTGCCGCCCGTGTCGGTCGCGTAGACCGCCCGCCCGTCGGTGGCCACGTCGTTGATCTGCTGCGCGCCGGGGATCGGGATCACGCCCCGCTTGCCGTCGTCAATCGAGTAGGCCACCACGCGGGTGTTGTCGGCCACGTAAAGCACGCCACGGAGGATGCACATGCCCTTCGGCTCGTGAATCGGCTCGGCCGGCGTCGAGTCGAGCCAGCGAAGCTCGGCCAGCCGGCCGCCGGGGCGGAGGGTCGAGACGAAGCCCTTCCCGTCGTCCTGCCAGTAGTTGCCCTCGCCGGTGACCATGTTGGAGACGTATCCGACGCCCGTGGCCTCGTCGACGCGGACGCCCTCGGGCGCGTCGAGCCCCTCCACCGAGCCGACCGCCACCAGCGACCACGTCCCGCTTGGCGGATGGACGACCACGCCGGGGATCTTCACCTCCCCGCAGCCGGCCAAGGCCGACAGGATGGTGCACGCAGACAGGCTTGCCAGGATTCGGTATAGATTCATCGGCGCTCTCCCTTTCTTGGCTGCGGGAAGGGGACAGGCACGTTCGCCTTGCCGCCGAGCCGGTCCCCGTTTCCGGTCTATCCCCCAAACTACCCCGGCAGGCGGAGTACATCAAGAGCCGTCATGGAGTCCGGCGACAGTGTGGATTGCATGGGTGCCGTGGCTTGCGGCGCCAGCCGCAACCACGTCCGTAGTCGGCTTCTCGGCAGCGTGGTTGCCGCTGCGCGGCAACCCACGGCACCCGTGTCTGGTTAATCCTCCGCGCCCGCCCCGGCCGCCTTGCGTCTCCCGGGCCGGTTGCGTTTTCGGCCCTTGCGCGGCTGCGCGGGGGTGGGTTTGGCTGCACCGGGCGGCGGGGCATACGGGCCCGTGCCCTCGATGGCCCAGGTCAGGTCGGCCTTGATGCGCGGCGCGTCTCCGTACGGGTCGTTGTGCTCCTTGCAGTAGGCGGCCAACTGCTTCGACAGGTCGCGGACGATTTCGCGGTAGTCGGCCTTGGCGAAGCAGTTCGTCAGCTCGTCGGGGTCCTTCTCGAGGTCGAACAGCCACGGGTCGTCGTTGGGCGAGAAGATGAGCTTGTACCGCGACGTGACGGTCGCCAGCCAGTTGAACGTGCCCGGCCTGCCCGTGCCGCGGAAGAACGCGATGTCCTTCCACTCGGCCGAACCCTTGCCGGTGAACAGGGCCGAGGCGTCGTGTCCCTCTTCCTGCCCGGCCGTCTTGACGCCCATCAGGCTCAGGATTGTCGGCAGGAAGTCAACGCACGAGAGCGCCCGGGTGACCACCTTGCCGCCGTCCACCTTGCCGGGCGCGTACAGGACGAAGGGGATCTTCGCCGAGCCCTCGTAGGGCACGCCCTTGTTGTCGCGTCCGTGCTCGCCGCACAGGTCGCCGTGGTCGGCCGTGAAGACCACGATCGTCCGCTCCAGCAAGCTCGCGGTCCGCAGGGCGGCGAGGATCTTGCCGACGTTGTCGTCGATGCACTTGACCATCCCGTAGTACAGGGCCATCGGCCTGCCGTTGAACTTCGTCCGCTGCTTCCTGCCCCAGCTTGGCAGCCCGGCGGCGGGTTTGGACATCGTCGCCGGGGCCGTCAGCTTGTCCGGGTCGTACATCGTGTCGTACGGCGGGCGGACCGTATTCGGGCCGTGCGGGTCCGGGATGCTCACCATGTAGCAGAAGGGCTCGTCCCTGTGGGCGTTGATGAACGCCACCGTCTTGTCGGCCAGCCAGTCGGTGGTGAAGGACTTCTCGTCGGCGCCCTGCACGCTGTAGGTCGGCTTGTCGCCGGCCCCGCGGGCCTTGACGCGCGGGCCTTCCGGCGTGTCCTCGAGCTGCTTCCAGTGCCCGCGGTTGAACAGGAAGCGGTTGTCGGCGAACCCGAACTTCCGCTTCGGCGCCCACTGCGGCTTGCCGGTCCCGTCGAGGTGCCACTTGCCCGCGTAGCCCGTCGCGTAGCCGGCCCGCCGGAGGATCTCCGCGAACGTCACGATGCCGTCGTCGAGCGGGATGTTGTTCGTGGTTACCGGCGTGTTCTGCGGGTAGCGCCCGCTGACCAGCGCCCCCCGTGACGGCGAGCAGACCGGCGTGGTCGCGTAGAACCGCGTGCACACCGCGCCGCGCTTCGCCAGCCAGTCGACGTGGGGCGTCTCGACGACGGTCGGGCCCCACATCAGCGCCTGCTTCTTCGGCATCAGCGCGCGATAGCACCCCAGCGTGCGGAAGTTGTGCTCGTCGGTGTGGATGATCACGAGGTTCGGCTTCGCCTTGGCCATCGCCAACAGCCTCCCGCCGGATAGCCACGCCGCCGCCACGCCGGCCGCCTTCAGAAAGTCGCGTCGATTCCGCATGTCAATCCAAGCCTCTCTCACCCCCGGGATCTTCCTGACGCTTTGCCCGGCGCGGCTCCCAAGGGAGGCCCGGGTCCGCTTATCTGATTATGCACCACGGGCCGTCGCGAACAAGGGCGCAGCGCGCGGCCCGGCGGTGCCGAGGGGCTCGCCGTGGTTGGGGCGATGTCGCGGTCCCACCGCCGGCGCCGTGGGTTGGGATGTGCCGGCCTTCGGGGCTGGGTTCATTGAACGGTGAGTGTCTGTTTGCCGTCGCGCTTCATGGTTACGCGCGTGCGGCCGTCTTTGGCGACGTGGAAGGTGAACGTGTCTTTCTGCTTCGCCCGGATAATCGAGAGGGTCGTGCCGTCCGCGGACAGCGTTGTTTGCGGGGGGGATTCGCCTTCGCGCAGCGGCAGGAGGAGGATCTTGAAGTGCCCGACGACCGCGCGGAGGGGCAGCGTGAGGCGCTGGTGGGTGGTCGTGCGGTTCCTGAACGTTTTCTCGAACGTCTCGAGCTTCGCGCCGTCGGCCGTCCCCTTCGCCTCGGCCGGCGACGAGCCGGCGGCGAGTACGCGGACCAGCAGCCTCCTGCCCGGTTCGTCGCCCAGCAGCAGGTCCACCACGCCTTTGCGGGACGGCGGGCACGGTGTTTTGCTCACCAGTATCACGTCGTCGGGGATCTGCATCAGCCAGGTGTAGTCGTGCTCGGCGTCGTCTTTCCTCACGTCGTCGACAATCAGCACGTAGGGCCGCTCGCTGCGGACGAGGCCGCACGTGCGGTAGGCGTGGCGGACGGGGTTGTACGGCTCCCACCAGCCGTGCCCGCCCGGGTCCCTGCCCGCGGCGGGCTTGCAGCCGGTTGCCCAATTCGGCAGGAAGCTCCAGGGCCGGTCCATCCACGGCAGCGGACCCGGTCGGAGGCGCGAGTCGTTGGGCGTCAGGGCGATTGGCTCGGCGCCTTTGCGGTCGGCGGGGACGAGCACGTGACTGTAGGCCCATACGGCGTCAGCGGCGGCGAACGTTGCGGCGGGCGTGTCGGCGAAGGCGACCGTCCTCCCGGCCGGGCATCGGCCGCCGGATTTGCCCTGGCCCTTCCCGTCGATCAGGACGACCGAGTGGAGTTCGGAGGTGTCTTCGACGGCGACCGTGCGATGGGCCCAAACGCGTCCGTGGGAGGCGAAGACGAACTCGTTCCGCGAGGCCCGGGTATGCCCGCCGGGCACGTTGCGGGGCTCGAAGTACAGGAACGCGGCGTCTTTCGTCCACGCGCTGCGGGTGACGATCAGCCCGCGGTAGTCGCTGAAGTACGTCAGCGGCTCGCGCTTCGCCAGCTCGCCCAGCAGGCCGTCGAGGGCCTTGCCGTAGTCGTACGACGCCCCGGCCGCGCCGGCGGGGTCGTCGGCCACGAACAGGTCCCACGGCGGGGCGTAGGACGTTCTGACGTTCGGCCAGCCGCCGCGGGCGCCCGGTGCGAACGACTCGCGGACGAACGACCCGTACAACACGTCGACGACCGGGTCGGACGGGTGGGCGTGCTTGAAGTAGCGGATGTCGCGCTGCAAGGGCCCGATGCCCGTCTCGAAGACGTGCTCGCCGCCCCGGGGCAGCATCGTGTGCAGCAGGAACCGCCGCGCGTGGGCCTTGGCCCACTGCGAACCGATCAACGCCTCCCCGCGCATCGCCAGCGGCAGCAGCCAGACCGCGCCGTACGCGCTCTTGGTGAGCCCCTCGAACGGTGCCCCTTCGGGCCCGCTCGCCACGTAGACCCACTTGCGAAGCCCCTCGACGATCCGCGCGTAGACGGCCGAGTCGTAGCCGGCCTCGCCCTCGATCGCCAACACCATCGGCAGGAGGTTGGCGTGAATGATGTTCCAGTTGCTCGTGTTGCCCGGGTAGCTCGGCAGGTGGTCCAGCCCGAGATACCGCTTGCCCTTCGTGATCCCCGCGATGCACCGACGGACCGTCGCCCGCTGGCCGTCGGTCATCCACCGGTGCGCCCAGTCGTACGTCAGGCCGATGCTGTGGCTGTGAAGCTGCCAGTAGATCAACTGCCAGTTGTCCGTCTTCTGCCAGCGGGCCATGTCCTTCGCGTACCGCCGAGCGATCGTCGTCAGCGCCGCCGCGACGCGCCGCCCGGCCGCTGCGTCCTCGTCGATCAGGCAGCGAAACGCCTCGTACGGCAACAGGTGCATGAGGTAGCCGCGCGGGTTGCGGGACAGCCGCTTCGGCCAGTCGGCCTCCATCTGTTCGGGCACGTCGCCTTTGGCCAGCTCGTTGACCCACCCGCCGAGCCACGCCCCGCGGTAGCCCATTCGCGGCTGGATGTGCAGCCCCCTCGCTGCGTAGCGCCGGTAATCCTCTTCCTTCGGCTTGTAGGGGACGGACTCCCAGTCGGCTCGTGTCGGTGACAACTGGAGCAGCCGCCCGCGGATGCCCGCCATCCGAAGCCGCCCGACCTGCGTTTGCTTCAGCCGCCTCCGAATCGCCGGCAGGTCGCCCGGCCCGAAGTACACCCGCGGGTGAACGCCCGGCTTCGGCGGGGCCTTGAAGCGCTCCCGCGCGAAGCTGTCGGCCGGCGTGCCCGGGCGCGGCTGCACCTGCCACTTCTCGATCGGCGGAAAGCTCGCCCGGACCTCCTCGGCCGTGTAGCCGGTCCGCTCGGCGACCTGCTCGACCGTCTCGCCGTGGATGTTCGGCGCCGGTTCGGCTGCGGTTGCGGAGCTTATCCCGGCGAGGCAGGCCGCCGCGATCCCCGGAAGCCACATCGTCAATCCCATGCTCAAATGCTCCTTTTCGGCATACTCACCGCGTCTGGATCGTGATCCGGACCGGCTTGCTGCCCTGTCGGCCAAGCCAGATCACCATGTGCACGGAAGCCGGCGGGCGAAACGTCAGTCGCGTCGGCTGACTGTCGAAGCACACCGTGATCGTCGCGCCTCGCGGGCCGGGGACGCCATCGCTGGTCGCCGTCGTCACGCCGAACGCGCCCGCCTCCGCGCCGGCTGCCCGCGCAGCGGGGCCGCGGTCGCCAGGATCAACGGCAGAGCCGCAATGACCTTCATTATCCGCATCGCTGTTACACCTTATAACCGCAGCCTGCGGCCAACGTCACACGAACAGGAGGCTCGGCGTGGTGCGGCGGGATTGACAGCGGTGGGGGGGGCGATAGACTTGGCGGCGTGACGGTCGGTTCGGCTGGGTGCGGCGGAAAGGAGACACCATGTCCGACGAGAAGCTCAAGGTTGGCGTCATCGGCACGGGGATGATCGCGACGGCGGGGCATATTCCGGCGTGGAAGGACTTGCCGGACGACGTCGAGATCGTCGGCGTCGCGGACATCCTTGCCGATCGGGCGCAGTTGATCGCCGAGCGGGAGGGCATCCCGTACGCCTACGGGGAGTGGCAGAAGATGCTCGGCGAGCTGGATCTGGACGTCGTGTCGATCTGCACGCCGAACGCCTACCACAAGGAGCAGGCGATCGCCGCGCTGCACGCGGGGGCCAACGTCCTCTGCGAGAAGCCCGTCGCCACCTGCCACGCCGACGCCGTCGAGATGTTCTCCGCCGCCGAGGCGGCCGGGAAAGTGCTCTTCGTCGGGCAGAGCTCCCGGTTCACCCACCGCTCGCGCGCGGCGAAGCAGATGATCGACGCCGGTCGGCTGGGCGAGATGTACTTCGCCGAGACGTACTACCTCCGCCGTCGCGGCATCCCGCAGTGGGGGCAGTTCCATCAGAAGGAGCACTCCGGCGGCGGGCCCATCTACGACCTCGGCGTCCACGCGATCGACCTGCTGTTCTGGCTGATGGGCAGTGTGACCGTCGAGGCCGTCAGCGGCGCGACGTACACGAAGATCGGCAACCGCGACGAGAAGCTGGCGACCTCTTTGGCCGACAGCGGCGCGTTCGAGGGCGTGCTGACCCCGCGGCCTTACGACTTCCACGACTTCAACGTCGAGGACATGGCGGCCGGGTTCATCCGGCTGGCCGGGGGGGTGACGGTGGCCTTCAAGACGAGTTGGGCGGCCAACGTGCCGAAGAACCACGGCGCGACGATGATCCTCGGCACGGAGGGCGGGCTCGTGCTGGACCCGCTGACGCTGGTGACGAACATGGGCAGCTACCAGGTCAACGTCGAGGCCAGCGTGCCGGGCGAGGACCACGGCCCCTTCAGCGGCCATTGGGGCGAGACGGCCCACTTCGTCCGCGTTCTCCGCGGGGAGGAGGAGCTGATCGTCCGGCCGGAGGAGGTCCTCAACGTCATCGCCACGCTCGACGCCCTGTACCGCTCCGCCGCCGAAGGCCGCGAGATCCGCCTCGACGCGTAGGCTGGACGAGCGGATCTTCGCAGCCGTCGCCGCGCCGTTGGCAGCATCCACCGTTTGACGCCAGAGGCGGCCCCGCCGCGAGGCGAGGCGGCTCCGTCCATTCGCGCCGTGTCGCGCCAACACCCCGACGCGCGAAGCGATCGCCGCTTGCCACGTTCCGGCCGGTATGCTAGGATGTCGAGACAGGAGAACCGCGTATGGTCGAAGTCGAGTCGTTGAAGCAGGCGATAGACACCCTCAGCGCCCGGATCGTCGCCATCCGGGACTCTCTTTGACTTCCCTGCCCGTCAGGAGCAGATGGCCGCTCTGGAGCGGCAGATGTCGCGGCAGGGATTCTGGGACAACCAGGAAGCCGCCCAGAAAGTCGTCACCGAGTTGAAGGCCCTGAAGTCCATCCTCGCGCCGGTTGCCGAGCTGACCGGGAGAATCGAGGACGTGGAGGTCCTTTACGAACTGGCGGCGGAGGAAGGCAGCACGGAGACGTTCGAGGAGGCCGTCGCCGAGGCCGAGCGGCTGACCGGCGAACTGGGGCGGCTGGAGCTTCGCACACTGCTCTCGGGCCCGCATGACGCGGGGGCGTGCTTCTTCTCGATCCACGCCGGCGCGGGCGGAACCGAGAGCTGCGACTGGGCGCTGATGCTGTTGCGGATGTACGTGCGTTACTTCCAGCAGGCGGGCTACACGGCCGAGGAGATCGACCGCGTCGAGGGCGAGGAGGCCGGCATCCGCTCGGTGACGATGAAGGTCGACGGGCCCTACGCCTACGGATACCTCTCGTGCGAGCGAGGCGTGCACCGGCTGGTGCGGATCAGCCCGTACGACGCGCAGAACCGCCGCCACACGAGCTTCGCGTCGGTGGACGTCGTGCCGGAGCTGGACGAGTTGGCCGTCGAGATCGACTGGGACAAGGAGGTGCGCGAAGACACGTACCGCGCCCAGGGCGCCGGCGGGCAGCACGTCAACAAGACCTCCAGCGCCGTCCGCCTGACACACGGCCCGACCGGCATCGTCGTACAGTGCCAGAACCAGCGCTCCCAGCACCAGAACCGCGCCGAGGCGCGCCGGATGCTGGCCAGCAAGCTCTACCAGCACGAGCAGGCCAAGCGGGACGCCGAGCTGGCGAAGATGTACGGCGACAAGGGTGAGATCGCCTTCGGCAGCCAGATCCGCTCCTACGTGCTGTATCCCTACCAGCTCGTCCGGGACGAGCGAACGGAGCTGAAGGTCGGCCAGGCCGACCGCGTGCTGGACGGCGACATTCAGGAGTTCATCGACGCGGCGTTGCAGCGTCGGCTGGCCAAGAGCAGCGGGTAGCCGGCGAGGATTCCGCCGCAGAGGCACGGAGCGGGCTCTGCCCACAGCCGATTGCGGATTGCGGATTGCGGATTGCGTAATCCCGGGATGGCCGCGTCTTGCGGAGAATCCGGCCGTCTGACGTTCGGCCGGCTTGCGGGTCTTACAGACAGGAACACTCGAGACATCGAGCATCGCTTCGAGGAACTGGGAGAATCGGGCATGCGGCGGAAAACGGTATGGGTGGTGACGGGAATCGTGCTGATCGTCGGCCTGGCCGACGCGGTCCGGGCGGCCGACGGCTGGGGGACCAACCCCAAGGGCAAGCCGACCAACAAGAAGCTCCGACCGACGTCGGCGGGGTTCTCGGACGAGCTGGTCGCCGACGCGATCAAGAAGGGCGTGGAGTACCTGAAGTCCATCCAGCAGCCCGGGGGCCACTGGGGGCCGCACGGCAACAAGCCGGCCCCGGGCAAGGGGGGGCACTACTATCCGATCGGCCCGACGGCGATGGTGGCCTACGCGCTGATGGAGAGCGGGCAGGTCCGCTATGACGAGCCGCAGATGAAGAAGACGCTGGACTGGCTGGCGAAGTGGCAGGCCCCGCCCCGGCTGGTGCAGCTCAAGCCCGGCAAGAGCGACCAGGAGAAGAAGCGGTACCGGGAAAGTTGGGAGCGTGTCTGCCACAAGACGTACTCTCTGGGCCTCCGCGCCAACGCGTGGCTGGCGGCGGTCAAGCAGGGGGGGCGGGCGTACCGCGTTCGGCTTCGCCAGGACGCCAAGCACCTGATCCTGTCGACGAAGGACGGCAGCTACGGCTACGACTCGCGCGGGCAGCGGATGAGCTCGGGCGACAACTCCAACAGCCAGTACGGCGTGCTGGGCGTCTGGGCGGCGGCGCAGGTCGACGAGGAAGTGCCCCGCCAATATTGGTACATGATCCTCAAGCACTGGGTCGAGTGCATTGCCGCCGACGGCGGGTGGGGGTATCGGCCGGGCAACGCCTCGACGGCCACCATGACCACCGCCGGGCTGGCGACGCTGTTCGTCTGCTACGACAACCTGCTGGCCGACGGGTTCGTCAAGTGCGACCAGGGCGAGAGGGTCCAGGCCGTCCTGCGACCGCTGACCAGCGGGCTGAACTGGATGGACAAGTACTACCAGAGGTCCAAGGGCTCCGTCAGCGGCGGCGCCGGGCACGGCGGACGAGGATTCTACCTGCTCTACGGCGTCGAACGCGTCGGGCTCGCCAGCGGGTACAAGTACTTCGGGCAGGCCGACTGGTACAAGCTCGGGGCGACCTGGCTGGTGCGAAACCAGAACGCCGACGGCTCCTGGCCGGGCGGGTACGGGCCGGCCATCTCCACGTCCTACGCCCTGCTGTTCCTCATTCGCGGGCGGCATGCGGTGCTGTTCAACAAACTGGAGTTCAAGGGCGACTGGAACAACCGCCCGCGCGACCTGGCGGGGCTGTGCAGGTGGGTGGGGCGCGAGTTCGAGGAGACGACGGTCAACTGGCAGATCATCAACCTCAAGGTCCCGCCGAGCGAATGGCACGACGCGCCGATCCTCTACATCTCCGCCTCGAAGGCCCCGCAGTTGACGCCGGCCGACATCGACAAGCTCCGGACCTACGTCCATCAGGGCGGGACGATCCTCAGTTGCACCGAGTGCGGCGGGAAGGGCTTCAGCGAAGGGATCATGAAGATCTACAAGAAGATGTTCCCCGACTACAAGCCGCAGGAGCTCCCGAAGGACCACCTGCTGTACACGATCAACTTCCAGTTGGGCGGCTATCCAGGCTTTCGGGTCATCTCCAACGGCGTTCGCCCGCTGGTGGTCCACACCGACACCGACCTGCCGAAGAGCTGGCAGCTCCGGATGAGCCAGTCGGACAAGAAGTCCTTTCAGGCGCCGACCAACGTGGCGATGTACGTGACGGGCAAGGCCCTGGCGGAGAGGGCCCTGGCCGCCCGGGGCGCCCACACCTGGCCGGCCGAGCCGAAGGGGCCGTTCACCCACACCGTCAAGATCGCCCGCCTGAAGTACAACAACAACGAGGGCAAGAGCGGCAACTTTGACCCCGAGCCGCTCGCCTGGCAGCGCTTCAGCCGGCTGATGGGCAAGGAAGCGAAGGTCAAGGTCGACGTGATCGGCCCGATCGAGATCAAGGAGTTGGCCGCCAGCGGGGCGAAGCTGGCCGTCCTCAGCGGGACCGACCAGATCGCCGCTTCGGCGGAAGAGAAGAAGGCCCTGTCCGCCTTCATCGCCGGCGACGGGCTGCTGCTGCTCGAGGCCGCCGGAGGGTCGTCCGTCAAGGGCGGGTCGAGGGCGTTTGCCGAGTCGGCGCAGGTGCTGGCCGGGGAAATCGCCGCCGGTGCCGGGGCCGTGATCCGCACGCCCCGCCTCCGACGGCTGACGATCAACTCGCCGATCTTCCAGCAGCCCGGGCGCCAGATCAAGTCGGTCGGCTACCGCCGCTACACCCGCGTGGTGCTCCAGATCAAGGACAGGACGCCGATGCTCCGGGCCGTCATCGACACCGAGAGCAATCCGCGGATCATCTACAGCGCCGAGGACATCACCGGCGGGCTGATTGGCAGCCGCTCATTCGAGATCCACGGCTACACGTCGACCTCGGCTTACCAGTTGATGCGGGCGATCGCCATGTCGAAGGCCAAGGCCCTGCCCAAGGCGCCCGCCAAGAAGCCTGCGGGCAAGCCCAAGCCCAGGAGATAGCCCCGCGCCCCCCCGACCGCCGGCGGCGACCGACGGTTGGCGCGCGTTGCTGTGGCGGACCCGCCGAGCGGGCGGGCGGGCGATTCTTGCGTGGACGTCGCCGCCGGTCTATCATGTCGGTTCGACTGTTCTGATGGAGGCAATGGCCATGAAACGTCAAGGACCGGGACAGAAGCTCGGGCGTCGTGAGTTCCTCAAGGGCGCGGCGGCGGTGGCCGTGCCGTATGTCGTCTCCTCGGCTGCGCTGGGCGGCGCGGCGCGCAAGTCCGCCAGCGAGCGCACAACGATCGGCTTCATCGGCGTCGGCGGGCGCGGCGGGCACTTGCTGCGATGGATCGGGGGCGATTCGCAAGTGCAGGTGGTGGCCGTCTGCGACACCGACACGGGGCGCCGCGAGGCCGCCCGCAAGCGCGTCGACAGCCGATACGCCGGCAGGGCACGCGGCACGTATAAAGGCTGCGCCGCCTACAAGGACTTCCGCCAACTGCTCGCACGCGACGACATCGACGGCGTCGTCATCGCCTCGCCCGACCACTGGCACGGGCTGATGAGCACGCTGGCCGCCCGGTCGGGCAAGGACATCTACTGCGAGAAGCCGATGGCCTCGACCGTCGCCGACGGGCGGGCCGCCCTCGACGCCGTCGACCGCTACGGCTGCGTCTTCCAGACCGGCAGCCACGAACGCTCCAACTCGTCGGTCCGCTACGCCTGCGAACTCGTCCGCAACGAGCGGATCGGCAAGCTGCACACCATCCGCACGTACCTGCCCACCGGCGACAAGCACAGCGGCATGACCGGTCCGGAGCCCGTGCCGGACGGGTTCGATTACGACATGTGGCTGGGCCCTGCGCCGTGGGAGGCCTACCACCCCCGGCGGTGCCACGGCACGTTCCGCTGGATCATGGATTACTCCGACGGCGAGTTGACCGACCGCGGCGCCCACGTCAACGACATCGCCCTGCTCGGCGCCGACCCGCTGCTGATCGGGCCCGTCGAGATCGAGGGCCGAGGCACGTGCATCAACGACCCCCTTTGGGACGTGCCCTACGAGTATCACATCGAGTTCACCTACGCCGGCGGGCTGCGGATCATCGTCGACTCCAACGGCCAGAGGGGCATCCGGTTCGAGGGCAGCGAGGGGTGGATCTTCGTCGCCGTCCACGGCGGGGCGCTGTCGGCCTCCGACCCGGAGATCCTCCGGTCGAAGATCGCCGACGACGAGGTCCGTCTCGGCCGAAGCATCGGCCACGGACAGGACTGGATCCGCGCCATCCGCACGCGAGGCAAGACGATGGCCCCCGCCGCCGACGGGCACAGGACGGCCTCGTTCTGCCACCTCTCCCTCGTCGCCGTCCTGCTCGAGCGGAAGCTCAAGTGGGACATCGGCCGCGAGCAGTTCATCGGCGACGACGAGGCCAACGGCATGACCATGGTCCACCGCACGCCTCGCGAGCCCTGGCGGTTCTGAGCCTTCACTCAATCAACGCCATCGCCTTCTTCATCGCATCCGTGGCGACGGTCATGGCCTTGTCGGTCCCCAGCGTGCGGAGCGTCTTGTCGAACGGTTCCGTGCCGAGCGGGCCGTCATAGCCGATCTTCACCAGCCCGGTCAGGAACGGCTTCAGGTCGATCACGCCGGTCGTGCAGGGCAGCTTGCGGGGCGAGTCGGGCATCCGGTGGCGCTCGATGCCGGCCGGCGCGTCGCAGATGTCGGCCGTGACGGCCTGGCGGTTCGTCAGCGAAGCGATGTCCTCCTCCGTGTCGCCCGCCTGGAACCAGTGCCAACTGTCCAGCGCCAGCCCGACGTTGTTCAGGCCCACCTCCTCGGTCAGCTCCTTCATCTCCGCGAGCGTCTGGACGAAGGGGTACTTGCTCTTGAGCACCAGCGTCTTCGTGCCGAGGTACTCCAGGCCGATCCGCAGGCCGTGATCGGCCAGCAGCTTGCCGACCTCGCGCGTCCGCTTCACGTGAAGACGGAAGTTCGCCCGGTACGTCCGCGTCTTGCTGCCCGGCGGGACCCACGTGAAACAGCGAGTCACCTTGGCCCGCTGGAGGAGCTTGGCTGCCTTGGCGATCCGCTCTCGCTTGGCCTTGAATCGCTGCTCGTCGGCGTCGAAGAACGGCCCGATGCCCGAGGCGCCCCAGACGAGGCCGGCCTTCCGCATCGCGGCGGCCAGCTCCGCCATCTGCTCGTCGGACATCCGCCCCATCGCCCACGCCATCGGCGTCACCGAGCCGTAGCCGTGCTTCTTCGCCAGCGCAACGGCCTCCATCGGCGTGGCCCGCACGCCGACTTGGCCGACGTTGAGGTTGAGCTTGAACTTTGGCTTCGGCAGCTCGGCTGCGCGTGCGCGTGCGCGTCCGCGCGGCAGGCTCGTCGACGCCAGCGCCGCCGCGCCGGCGGCGGCGGTTCGGACAAACGTACGTCGGGTCATCTGGCTCATCGTTTGCTCCTTGGAAGGGCCGAAGGGTGCCACGGCCGCGGAATTCAGCGGCCGTGCTCTTCGCCGCTGTGAGGACACGGCCGCACACTCCGCGGCCGTGGCACCCGTGCTCTGGCTGTCGGCGCGGAAGAAGACGTGTGCAACAGAGCTGCACACCCTACGCGTCGGCCGATCGGATCAGTCGACGATCCGGATCTTGATCTCGTCGGAGTTGGCCTTCAGCTCGGGGGCGTACATGGCGCTGGCGCGCGTGGGCAGGGCGCTGAACTTGCCCGGGATCTCCGCCCGCATGCGGTAGGCGATCGAGTGCTTGCCCCTCGCCAGCCGGCGGACGAAGAACGTCACGCGGTTGTCGCGAAGCTCCATGTACGCGCCGAGCCCGTTGCGGCTGTATCCGCTGCGCAGCGCGACCGGCTCGAACCCGGCCGCCTTCATGTCCTCGAACAGGATGTACTCGTAGTCGTTCTTGCTCTCGATGGTCATCTCGATCTCGACGAGATCGCCGCTGGTGAGCTGCGCGAGGTTCTTCAGCTCCTTGCGCTCGAACTTCTCGACCTTCTGATCGACGGCCTTCCCGCGGGCGCCCTCGGCCTTGATCGTCTTTTCGACGCGCTCGAGCTGGTAGTACTTGCGGTTGACCTTGATCTCCAGCCCGGCCCGGGTGATGTGGTCCTCGAGCGTGAAGTTCGTCAGGTAGCCGTTGAAGTACAGCGGCCCCGTGCCGGCCTTCCGCAGCTCGACGGTGTGCTTGCCCGTCGTGACCTTCTCGCCGAGAAGCACCAGCTTGTTGTCGAAGCTGAACAGGTTGGATGCGTCGATCTTCACCCGCTTGTGCCGCTTGCCGTCGACGAGGACCTCGACCGTCATGTCCGGCTTGTCCTCGCCGCTGGCCTTGATGTACTGGGCGAAGGCCTCGATCACGTAGGCCGTGTCACGCGTCGAGTTCCAGTACGTCGCGTGCCGGCGGTTGTTGATCAGGTACTTCACCAGCCGCGATGCCTTGCGGCTCTTCGGCTCGGTCAGGCACAGCAGCCGCAGGTAGAACGCGTGGGCCTCCATCTCGCTGCCGTACCAGTACCACCACCGGCCGCCGGGCAGCTTCAGCCAGGCCGACTGGTTCTCGTCGTCCTGCTGGAGGTACTGCTCGACGTTCCGCTTGAGCATGTCACGCTTCGGCTTGTCGCCGACGACGTGGCAGGCGATGCCGAACATCGCCTTCGCGTAGACGCTGATGTGGTTGCGGTCGCGGTAGATCCGCTTGCGCATCTCCACATTGTCCACCTTCTCGTCGGCCAGCACCATGTAGACCAGCGCGTCAAGGTTGTCGGCGAACCGCTTCTTGCGGACGTTGGGCTTCTTCTGTTCCCAGTTGATCAGGTACTGGAGCTGCCTCGCCTGGTAGCGCTTGAGCCACTCGATGCCGCGCTTGACCACGCCGGGCACGACGGCGACGTCGTTGGCCCGGGCGATCTGGAGCCCGTGGACGACGACGGCCGTCGTGTGCGGATACGACCGCTCGCCCCATCCGCTCCACCAGCCCCACCCGCCGTCGGAGTTCTGCATGTTCCCCAGCCGCTCGAGGCCCCGCTTGACCATGCGGTCGACTTCCGCCTTGTCGAAGACGGGGTTGCGGGGCACCCACTTGCTGCCGTCCCATCGCTTCTTGCCGATCAGCCGCTTCCAGTCGGCGGCCCGCTTGACGTCGTCGCCGATCTCCTGGGCGTTGAGGTTGGTCCGCTTGGCCTTGACGGACTCGAGGTCGAGGCCCATGCGGATCAGGACCTTCTGCGTGATGACGGTCGGCAGGAAGCGGTTGAGCGTCTGCTCGGTGCAGCCGTAGGGGTATTCGACGACGTAGGGCAGGGCATCGACCATCGCGCCGGCCAGCGTGGGCGAGTAGCGGATCTCGAGGCGGCTCTGCTCGCCTCGCCTCTCGGCGGGAACGGTGATCTGGAACTTCCCTGCCTTGTCGGCCGGGCGAAGCACGCCGCTGTAGCTGTCGGTCTTGAGCATCCCGTGGACGTAGACGGGGAAGTCCATCGCCATCGCGTCGGACTCCTCGTCGGTCAACGCCTTCATCGTGATCTTCGCCGTGCCCTCCTTCGTGACCTTGACCCGCCAGTCGACGCGCTTCTCGCCGCCGGCATCGATCTCGACGCTCTGGGTGGCCTTCACACCAGGCATCAACTCGATGCACCCGCCGCCGACGGTCAGGACGACCCGGGCGGTCTTCTTCGTCTTCAGATAGTTGTGCACGTTGGCCGACAGGACGACCTCGTCCTTCTGCACGAAGAACCGGGGCGCCTGTAAGCGGAGGATCAGGTTCTTCGTCGTGACGACCTCCACCTCGCCCTCGCCGACCCGCGTGCCGAACCCCATCGCCCAGACCTTCGCCTTCCAGGTCGTCAGGTTCTCCGGCATCGTCAGATCGATCTCCGCGAACCCGTCCTTGCCCGTCGTCAGCGCCGCCGCCCAGAAGGCCGTGTCGGCGAACTTCGTCCGAACGGTCGGCTGGACCGTCGGCGCCGGCGCGGCCGGGCCGGCGCCATCCCTGCCGTTGGCCCGCCGGGCCGCCGTCACGCGGTTCCGCGCGTCGGACTTGGCCGGCGCGGCGGCGGCCGCCTCGGTCATCGGCACACCGGGGGCGGCGAGTCTCGCCATGTCGGTGATGCCGCCCCCTCGGCCGGCGCCGAAGCGGGCGGCCTGGCCCTTCGGCCGCGGCTCCCTTTCCCCCTCCGGGCCGGGCTCGTCGGCGGCGCTGTAGCCGAAGATGCCCAGGAAGCCCATGGCGATCTCGCCGCTCTTAAGCAGGTTGGCGCTGCCGCGGGTCAGCGAGGTCTCGTGGCGGGCGCGATGGGTTCGCTTCCACTTCCAGAAGAACTCCTTGATCTTGGCGACGTTCGAGCCGCCGGAGATGTACTCGACGGCCTTGTCGTACATCGTCACCACCGTCGAGCCGACGAACGGCTCACCCGTCGCGTCGACGAGCCGGATCTTCACCTTCGCCTTCTCGCCCGGCTTGTACTTCTTCTTCGTCGGCGTGACCTTCACGTCGAGGACGCGCTTCTCCGGCGGGACGACGACCTGGCGGACCTCCTGGAAGACCTTCCCGTCGGCCACCGTCAGCGCCTCGACGAAGAAGTTCGGCATGTCCTTCTTGACCACCTCGATCGCCTCGCCGACGCTGCGGCCTCTCAGGCGGATCGTCTTCGGCGCGAGGTAGATCCCGTTGGCCGGGCGGACGAACAGCAGGACCGTCGAGCCGACCCGGCTGGTGTTGATGCGGAGGTCGACCTTCTCGCCCGGCTGGTAGGTCTTCTTGTCGGCGACGAGTTCGATGTCATTGAATCGGTAGTCGCCCCCCACGTCGCCTTCGCCCCAGATCGAGAAGATATACCCGCCCTCGATCGCGTGCTGCTTCGCGTCGGTCACCGTGTAGCTGAGGCGGTACTGGCCCGCGCGATGGGCCTTGATCTGGAGGCTCGCCTTGCCGTCCTCGTCGGTATCCAGCTTCCACTGCTGGACGGCCGTCTCGACGGGCTTGCCCTGTGGATACGTGATCTTCAGCAGCTTCAGCGCGCCGGTGCCCTTGACGCCCTTGCCGTCCAGCCGCCGGGCCTGGAAGCTCGCGGCCACGACGTCCCCGACGCGAAAGTGGCCGCGGGCGACCCACGCGTAGACCTTGAAAGGCCGGCGGCTGACCAGCACGTCGCCGGTGCCCACGATCGTCCGGCGGCTCTTGTCGGTCACCTCCGCCGTGATCGAGTACTTGTGGTCCCGGTCGCCGTGGATCGCCTTCGCCAACGCCGTGTCGATCTCGATCTTGATCTTCCCGTCCTTGCCGACCTCGACCTCGTTCTCGGCGACGACCTCCGGCTGCGGGGTCGGCCGCCATCCCCACCACGGCCAGATCGGGCGACGGCAGCCCCAGTAGTGCCATCCCGGATACCACTTGTAGTCGTAGCCGAACCACCAGTAGCCCGGCTCGAACAGCCAGTCCCATCGCGTCCAGGGATACCACGTGCCGCTGTGCTCGGTCCGCAGGACCTTGTACTTGACCTTCGCCTCGGTGACCGGCGCGCCGAAGTAGTATTTCGACTCGACCGTCGCCGTGACCTTCTCGCCGAGCTGGACGGGCTCTTTGGGCGCCTCGACCGTCACCTCGAACTCGGGCTTCTTGTACTCCTCGACGCGGAACCGCCCGGCGCCGTAGAACCGGTTGCCCTGGCGGATCTGGATCGAGTAGATCCCGAGCGTGGCGTCCTCCTTCAGCGTCATCTCGCCGGCCGCCCCGCCGTAGTCGTCCAGCTTGACGGACTTCTCCAGCAGCTTCTCGCCCTTCGGGTTCTGCACGCGGACGGTGAAGCTCTGCCCCGCAAAGCCGCTCTTGCCCTCCACGTCGTACTTCGCGTAATTGATCCAGAACTTGAACTGCACCTTCTGCTTCGGCCGATACACCGGCCGATCCGTCATCACGAACGTCTTCCGCTGGTTGTACTGGCGGTCGTAGTAGCTGCCGTACCACACGTTGTTGAAGCCCAGGTACGCCAGCCGCCCCTCCTTCGTCCGCGCGATCGCCACCCAACGGTGGTTGGTGGGCATCCGGGCGGGGGCGAGGGTGATCTGCCCGTCGGCGTCGGTGAACTCCGCGAAGCTCTTCGTCTCCATGGCGTATCGGCGCTGGCCCCGCTGGCCGATGTAGCGGTGGCGCCAGCCGAAGAACTCCACGTTCGCCTTCGCGATCGGTTTGCCCGTCACCGCGTCGGCGACGTAGTACCACGTCTTCTTGTCCAGCGGCTTCTTGACGATGGCCGTGTCGGCCAGCCAGAGGATGACGCGGCTGACGTTGCCCTCCCCCATCTTCGCCGTCAGCAGATACGCCCCGGCCTTCTGGAGCGGGGTGGTGACGGTGATCCGGCGGTCGAAATGGGCCGGACGCGGCTCGAGGTCGAGGTCCCACGAGGCGACCTTCCTGTCGACGTACTTCTTCTCGTCGCCCCGCATCAGCCGGTAGCCGATGTTGGCGATCCGCGTCTTCTGATAGTCGAGTTTCTGCGGGTTGGTCTTGATGTAGGCCTTCACGTCCTCCAGCAGCTTCTCGACCTTGATCGTCCGGGCCTCGAAGTGAACGCTCCTGCCGTTGCGGAAGCGGAACTCCACCGTCGCGCCCTTCCCGCCCGGCTGGGTCATGATCGGCTCGAACATGCCCCAGTTGCCCACGATCTGCTTCAGCCGCTTGGCCTTGTTCTTGTTCGTGTCGTCGCCGAAACGCCTGATGTTCTCCCGCCACGTCGCCGCCGCCTTGGGGTACTGGCGGCGGTTCTCGAACGTGCTGCACAGGTTGCCCATCGCCTGCCGGGCGTAGGAGTCGTTGCCCGCCGACAGCTCACGGAAGATCCGCACGAAGCTGTACTCGTCGGGCAGCCTGAACCGGCGGATGCCGATCGCGAGCTTCGCGATCGTCTCGTCTTCGCCCAGCGTGTGCAGCTCGTACGTGCCGGATGTGTCCTTCTTGCCGTCATCTCTCGGCTGCCGCCGGCCCCACCGGCCGAAATGCCGCCCGTATTGCCCCAGCGTCTGCACGCCGAACTGGTGCTGGAGGAACGAGGCGAACTGGTACCGCACCGCCGACCGCCGATTCGCGTCGTGCTCGACGGCCTGCAACAGCGCCCACCGCCATCGCTCCCCGTCGCTGGCAGCGGTGTCCCACGTCTTCGGGCGCTTGTGGTAGACGGGCCTGCCCTCCTTGTCCACCGGCGCCCCCCGGCTGCCGCCGTAGCGCCCATAGCGGTAATAGTATTCCTCGTAGTCCGGCAGCTTGGTCAGGTCCGTCTTGTACTGGAGCCGCCACGCCCCGCTGTAGCCCCGGTTGCCCATCAGCATCCCGGCCAGCGACAGGTAGAACGACCCCAGCGCGCCGTGGTCCGACTCCCCCTTCGTCTGCTTCGACGCCTGCACCATCAACTGGAGCGCGCGGACGCGGTCGCGCTCGTAGCTGCCGACTCGCTTGCCCCCGCCGCGATGCGGGCCCCGGTGGTATTCCCCGCTGATGATGTACCCGTAATGCGTCGCGCTGTGGTACGACACCGCCGCCGCCCACAGCAGCCGCCAATTCTTCGCGTGGACCGCGATCACCTTCTCGCGAAACGCGTCGATCTCGTTGCGGCGGTTCAACCGCTGAAGCGCGGAGACCGCCATGTTCATGTCCTCGCCGACCCGCTTCTTGTCCGTCCCCGCCGCCAGGGCCAACTCGCTGAAGACGGCATGGGCTTCCTTGAAGTTGCCGTCGCGGTAGAGCTTCTGCGCCTTCTGCCGACGGGTGTTCTCGTCGCCCGGCTGGGCGGCGATGGCCCACGTCAGTCCCGCACAGCACGCGGCCAGCAACAGGATCATCACTCGGGAACGTGTCATGGTGCTTTCCTTCCCTTCGGTCCGGCGGGGCCGGGCCCGTTGACGCCTCGGCCGGTACGGCACTGCCGGGATAGACGCTCGCCCGGCGGGCCGGGTTCCCATGTACCTCAACAGACCCCCGATCGCAAGGGCGCCGAGGCGCGACGATCACCTCCGCCCTTCGCTCGCGACCCGGCCGACGGCGTCCAGGACGTGGCGCATCTGACGTTCGGTGTTTCCGGGCCCCGGCGACAGACGGACCGTGCCCACCGGATACGTGCCGAGGTGTCGATGAGCCGCCGGGGCGCATTGGAGGCCGGGCCGGCACAGAACGCCGAAGTCCCGCTCGAGGACAGACGCCACCCGGTCCGGCGGGAGCCCGTCGACGGTGATCGCCACCAGGATGGCCGATCCGTCAACCGGGCAGTGGAGGCGCACGCCCGGCAGCTCCCGCAGGCCCTCGATCAGGACCGCCGTCAGTTCCCGCTTGAGCCCTCCGGCCAGGCCGGCCGAGGCGATCTGACCCAACGCGCCGCTCAACGCGGCGATGCCGTGCAGGTTCTGCGTCCCCGCTTCGTACCGGTCCGGTCGGAAGGGCGGCTGCTCGACGTCGGCGGACCGGCTGCCCGTGCCGCCCTCGAGCAGCGGGCCGACGTCATGCTCGCCCCCCAGGTAGCAGGCCCCCAGCCCGGTCGGCCCCAACAGGCCCTTGTGGGCCGAGCAGGCGACGAAGTCCAGGCCGTCGGCTTCTGCGCGGATCGGCAGAACGCCGGCGGTCTGGGCGGCATCGACGAGGATCGGAACCTCGCCCAGCGCTTCGCGGGCGGCGGACAGGTCCTGGACCACGCCGTTGACATTCGACGCGTGGGCGACAACGGCCAGTCGGGGCCCGAGGCGCCTCGCCATCCGACCGGCGGCGTCCCAGTCGACTGCCCCGAGCCGATCGGCCGGCATCGTTTCGACGCGGATCGACCTCTCCCGCGCCAGCCCCCGCAACGGCCGCATCACCGAGTTGTGCTCCATCGGCGAGACGAACACCAGGTCCCCGGAATCGAGGAATCCCTTCAGGACCAGGTTGATCCCCTCGGTCGCGCCGGAGGTGAACACGACGTCGCGCGAATCGGCCGCCCCGAGAAGGGACGCGAGATTCTGCCGCGTCTCGAACACCATCTCCGCCGAGCGCACGGAAGCCGCGTAGCCGCTGCGCCCCGAGTTGGCGAAGAGGTCCGTGTAGCAGTCATTGGCCCGCTGCCGCACCGACTCCGGCTTCGGCCAGGACGTGGCCGCATGGTCCAGGTAGATGATCTCACGGCTCGAGCTCATGGATGCCCTGGATCTCCAGTCTGCATTCGCTCACCGCGTCGCGCACGGCGTCGGCATGGATCATCGGGAACGCCAACGCGCTGCCGCAGTCGGAGCTGAGGTGCCGGGGGATCGGCACGGCCCTCGTCTGCACGTTACGCTTCGCCAGTTCCTTCTTCAGCACGAACAGCGCGTGGATGCTGTGGAACAGGACGACGCCTTGTCGGAGGCGGTCCACGCTCACCCTCGCCGTCCCGCCGTCATGTCTCGGCTTCCTTCCCGGCCCGGCCCGCTGTCCCCAGCAGAAGGCAGAAGGCCAGGCCCGCGATCACCGCGACCTTCCCCCACAAGGCGGGCCCGCCGACGTGCAGGACGCCGCCGACCAGCTTGTCCGGCACGCCGGCGAGGGCCCAGTTGTGAGCGACCGCGCCCCCGCCGATCGTCCCCATGACGAAGACCGCCGAGTCCGTGTTGCCCTCCCCGCAGAGCACCAACTGCCTCCCGGGGCATCCCCCGGCCAGGCAGAACGCCAGGCCCGCCATCACCATCGACAGGAAGCTCCAGAGATGATCCGAGTGGGCAATGGGCATGGCGGCCATGCCGAGGCCGAACTGACCCGTCGCCAGCTTGGCGATCAGTGCCCCGGCCACCATCGCGCCGACGCCGCCAAGCAGGCGGAAGTCGCTGACCAGCACCACGTCCCTGGTCGCTCCGACCGTGCAGAACCGGCTCCGCTGGCCGAGCAGGCCGATCAGCAGGCCCGCCGCCAGGGAGACCGCCACCGGCGCGCGCATACTGCCCGGGCCGACCACGCTGGAGAAGACCGCGCCGCCCGGCATGAACGAGACGCCCGTCAGCAGCATCGCCAGCAGCATCACCGCCAGGCCCGGTGCGATCAGGCCGGCCACCGGTGGCATCGGACGGGGGGCGCCCAGCGTGTACCCTCGCCTTAAGAACAACGCGCCGACCGCCACGCCGACGACCGTCCCCGCCACGCCCGCGAGAGCGCTGCCGTCCCCGCCGCCCAGCCGCAACAGCGCCCGCCACGTGCAGCCCAGGAAGACCAGCGACCCGATCGTCGCCAACCCGCCCAACAGCAGCCGCACCATCGGCGCCGAACCGCCTCGAGGCCTGAACTCGCCGAACAGCAACGCCGCGACGAACGCGCCCAGCACGAATCCGGGGATCTCCGGGCGAAGGTACTGGGCGGCCGCAAAACGGTGCAGGCCGATCGCCCCGGCGATGTCCCGCTCGAAGCACGCCGTGCAGATGCCCATGTTCGGTGGGTTGCCCCACCGGACCAGAACCGACGCGACGACGCCCACGACCAGCCCGACGATCGCGAGGCCCACCCCGGAGGCCGGGAACGCCCCGATCCGCCGCCATAGTCTCCTGCCGCCTGCCATGGCACGCTCCTGTTTGCCTGTTGGCGCGCCGCCGGCACCAAGCCCGCGCGTCCTTCGGGCAAGACGGCCCGCGGCGGTTCGTAGCCCCGATCGCTGTGGCGCCGAACGAATGCGTGAGATTGTATCGCCTCCGACGCCTTGGGCCAGACCGATTCCGCCTTGATCGTTCCGGCAGTCGAACCTGTCTTCACGCGGTCGCCCGGCATTTCGCTCCCGTCACAGGCGGATCGGGTGTGTATAATTTGATGTACAAGTCTGTAGCTCGGCGAGCTTCCCGTCGACGGAGTCCTATCATGTCGGCTCTCGGAGACGCAAGAGACTGGAAACTGCCCGCCGTGGCAGTGGCCACCTTGTTGGCTGCCGGCGCGGTCACCCTCGTGCTGCTGGCCGGTCAACGCGCCGAGGTCGAGGGCGCCACGCCGGAGCAGCGCGTCGAGGCGATCCACCGCATCGCCGCTCGCCGCCCGATCGGCGCCGACGAGGCCCTCGCCCGCGCCGCGCGTGCCGACAGCAGTCCCATGGTCCGCCGGGCCGCCGTCGCAGGCCTGTCCGGCGCGATCAAGGCCGATCACCGCCCCGTGATCGAGCGGGCCACGCGCGACACGGACCGGCGCGTGCGGGCCGTGGCCGCCGACACGCTGGGGCTGTTCGGCGACGGCGCGTCGGCCAACGTGCTGATCGAGCTGATCCGATCCGATCCGGACGTGGAGGTCCGCATGGCGGCGCTTCGGGGCCTGTCGAAGTGTGGCGGGCCGATGTCGACCGTCGTCCTGCTCCAGACCGCCGAGAAGGCCGCCAACAGGAACGTCAGGCTTCAGGCGATGAAGGCGCTGTTCTGGAAGATCAAGGCCAACATCCGGGTGATGCGAGACCCCGACGACGGCAGAAGGTGGCGGGACCTGATCCAGCGGCTCAAGCGGGACCATCGCATTCGGGCAGCCTACGCCGCCACCGGCACGCCGGTGGACTTCCGCCCGCAGGATATCCTCGGGCCGGACTTCCACGCCGACAAGGACTATGGGCCCGGGCATCACGAGGACCACGACCACTGACCCGCGCCGACACGGCGCATCGGCAAAAGGAGCCGACATGAACCGCAGGGCCTTCACGCTCGTGGAGATGATGGTGGTCATCGCCATGATCGCGCTGCTGCTGGCGATCCTGGTGCCGAGCATGTCGTCGGTCTACGCCATCGCCAGTGCCACGATCTGCCGCAACAACCTCCAGCGGATCGGCGAGGCCTTTTCCATCGCCGGCAGCGGAGAGGTCGTCAGCAAGGGCAAGGGCGGGGGAATGGCGCAGATCGCGGGCATGTACCCCGACCCGATGTCCTGGCCGGCGATCCCCCGCAACGCGGTCGAGGACGGCGCCCTGTTCCAGTGCCCCGAGGACGAGGTCAAGACCGGGGCCCTCCAGGACATGTTCAAGCTCCTCGAGTACGTCAACCCCTACGGGCGCTTCCCCATGAACGTCGCCGGCGGGGAGAGCTTCTTCTTCATCAGCCGCGTCGGCTCCGACGACGAGCGCGGGCCCTACACCGAGTACATGCTCCAGGACGACAACGGCAACGGGCAGTTCGCCCTGATGGACTTCCACGGGTGGTTCGACACGGACGGCTTCGTGCGGGTCTACCACTCCGGCGTCGTCTGGGTGCCCGACCGCGTGCCGAACACGCCCGACTTCGCCGGCGCCCGCGGGCCCGGCTACCCCGACCGCGTCAACACCTGCGGCGACATCAACGCCATCTGGTTCCGAGGCCAGCCCGCCTTCGGCAGCGAGGGCATGCTGCGGAACCACCGCGGGCAGTACCACGACCTGGGCAACTGGACGCCCGGGTTCACCAACTACGCCATCAACTCCTACGCCCCCGACTGCTCCTTCGGCACACGCCAGGTCATGATCGTGGACTACAAGGAGGAGATCATCGTCGAGGTCGACACGCCCCTCGAGGCCGAGAAGATCCTCCTCAGCAGCGGCCGACACCTCGAGAAGGTTAACTACCTCCGCGCCGACGGCTCGGTGCGGACGGCCTGGCCGCTCGAACTGAGCCCCCAACTCTACCCCGAGCTGTGGAAGCCCCGCTACGACCCGGACGAACGGCGGCGCTGAGCTGGAGCGGCCCAAACCCTCTCGGCAAGCCCCGAAATCGAGAAGCTAGGCGTGGAAGGTCACAACCTGCTCGCAGGCGGCAAGCTTCAAGCGATGTGATTATGGGGTCTCGGATGGCGATCGGGGACGTGCCGAAGCCTGCCCTTGCGTCCCGGTGGCGGTGGTACAAAACGTCGGGCCGCTGCCAATGCAGGACTCACGTTCGGCGTGGAGGAGGCCTGATCGATGCTGCCGGAACGGCTGATGGCGTTGCTGGTGGTGGTGAGGGAGCGATGGTCGACGCGGCGGGACGCCCACCTCCGCTTTCTGAAGCTCCAGGTGGCGATCCTCCGCCCCGGCTGCCGGGGAACCGTGTGATCCCCAAGTCGCTCCGAGAGCTGATCGTCCGGCTTGCCCGGGAGAACGCCGGCCGGGGCGTGCGCCGACTCCCCGAGACCACCCCGGCGCTGCCGCTGTTCACCCAGGCGAGATCCGCTGTGCGGACCCACCATACGCGCATTCTGCCGGAGGTCCTCGTGCCCGCGACCATCGTGGACACCTTCGGGATTCTGTTGCGGTCCGGGAGGGCCGGCAACAAGCAAACGGCCCCGGCCAGCGGCGGTAAGGCTCGGGCAGCGGGGGGAGTAGCGAGGGCGGGATTCGCAACCCGGAACAACAGTACCATCGCACCTGGGCCTGATGGACCCGGCTGACAGGTGGCGCAGGGCCGAGTCGCGGGCAGGACATGGTGGGCAAGATCCGATGAAAGCCGCTCTGTTGTACAGAGCGAGCACGGCAAGTAGAATCGTCTTGAATGGGGGTAGCCACAACGAAGGCGAAGGCGTGACGACGCCTATCACGAGGTGAAGAGAGATGCAACATCGTAGCAGAGACACGGCGCGGCGCCTGATTGCCGCGGCCGTCGTTGTGGCCTGCCTGACCGCTCGGACCACGGCGGGTGAGACGGAGGCCACCAAGCGCCTCAAGGCCCGCACGGCCGAGTTTCGCCGGGGTGTCATTCAGGTGACCGACGGCGTCCACACGGCCATCGGGTACTCGGTATCCGCGGTCTCGATGATCGTCGGCCCCGACGGCGTGGTGATCGTCGACACGGGGATGGACACGGTGTCGGCCAAGGCCGTGCTGGCCGATTTCCGCAAGATCACCGACAAGCCGATCCGGGCCGTGATCATCACCCACAGCCACGGCGATCACACCGGTGGGCTGCCCGTGTTCACTGCCCAGGGCAGGCCCCAGGTCTGGGCGCGGGCCAACTTCGGCGCCGAGTCCCGGGCCTTCCAGACCGCCGGGCTGACGTTCGAGAAGGTTCGCGGGGCGCGCCAGGGCGGCTTTCTGCTCCCGCCGACCAAGCGGATCAACAACGGCGTGGCCAAGGCCTATTGGCCTCAACGGGGCGGGGACGTGTTCGAGGCCAAGGCCGACGTGAAACCGACGCACACCGTTGACCGGACGAGGACGCGGATCCGCCTCGCGGGGCTGGATCTCGACCTCGTGCCCACCAGCGGCGAGACGTACGACCATCTCTACGTCTGGTTCCCCGCCAAGCGTGTCGTGTTCTCCGGCGACAACTTCTACAAGTCCTGGCCGAACCTGTATCCCATCCGTGGCGCGCCGTATCGCGATGTCCTCGCCTGGGCCGACGTCAACGACCGGATGCTCAAGGAAGGCCCGCACTTCCTGGTCGGCGGGCACACCCGGCCGATCCTCGGCAAGGCCAAGGTCACCGAGGTCCTGACGAACTACCGCGACGCGATCCGCTTCGTCTTCCACAAGACGGTCGAAGGCATGAACAAAGGGCTGACCCCCGACGAACTGGTCGGCTACGTCAGGCTGCCCGACCGGTTCGTGGACAGGGACTATCTTGGCGAGTACTACGGCAACGTCGAGTGGGCTGTGAGGTCGATCTTCGCCGGTTATCTGGGCTGGTTCGACGGCAACCCGACGAACCTGTTCTCGCTGCCGCCCAAGGCTCGGGCGGAGCGTATGGCCGGGCTTGCGGGTGGGAAGGACAAGCTGCTGCGGCGCGCCCGGGAGGCCTTGGCCGGGGGGGACTACCAATGGACGGCCGAGCTGGCCGACCACCTGATCGCGTTGGATCCAAAATCGCCGGAGCCGAAGCGCATCAAGACCGACGCGCTGGAGAAGCTGGCTGAGAGCCTGCTGACGGCCACGGGAAGAAACTACTACCTTACCGTCGCGCAGCAACTCCGGGCCCAGGCAAGCGGACGAGGCAGACCCCCGCGCCCGTGACGGGAAGAGGCCTGCGTCGCCCGCCACGGCGAGCAGGCTCAAACGAGCAGGCCAACAGCTTGCTCGCGGGGGCGGGCGCCCCGCGGTCGCGCTCCATTGCGCTCATGCGGCGTTCGCCCGGACGCGGCACGTCGCGCTGTCGATTGTGTCCTTCCCGGAGGATGGCGCTTCGCCTCCCTCGGGCGGCAGAAGGTGCGCTGGCATCTGCCGATGGGTGATTGGGGCCTCCGCGCGGCCCGGACAGAACACCACGCGACGGGGAACATATCGCGAGCGGGTTCGACTAACGTTGTATGTGGCGTCCCGCCGGAAGATCATGACGGCCGCCGGGCGCGGGACGCCTTGGGTTGGAATGAGGTTCCGAAGGCAGGCGGCGATGGGAGAAGTACGATGCGGCGAAACGGGATTGCTCTACCGGTTTTGGCGGTTCTGGCAATGATGGTGGCTGGGCTGGCCGTGGCGCAGAACGCGGGGCATGGCGGCGGGCAGACAGACGTATGGAGCTTCCGTTCGCCCAGGGCGAAGGCTGCGAAGAAGACGTACGACCTCGGGGCCCGCAAGGCCTCGGATCGGTATCTGATGGGGCTCGCCCGGATCAGGAAACCGCTGCTGTACGCTCTGGAGACGGCCCGGAAGCAGGCCGAGCGCCAGGGCGACCAAGCTGAGGCCGCGAAGCTCAAGCAGGCCGCTGAAATCGCCAACAACGGCGGCCTGATCCCGCCGACGACGGAGACGGTCGGCTGGTCCGCGAAGTTCGGGGGGCATTCGTACATGGCGATCCTGGCCCCGGTGAAGTGGGACCAGGCCAGGAAGCTCAGCAGGAAGTTCGGCGGGCACCTGGTGTGCATCGACACGCGCGAGGAGATGGTGTTCCTCCAGAAGCTCACCAGCGGGGTCGGCGTGTACGTGGGGGCCACCGACGTCGGCCGCGAGGGCGACTGGCGATGGGTCAACGGCCGCCCCGTCAACAAGTCCCTGTGGAAGATCAGGGAGCCCGACGGCGGCGGCGGCCAGAACTACGCGGCCCTGTCCACCGCCGGCCTGTATGACGTCTCCGACGGCGACATGGGAATGAAGGGCTTCATCTGCGAGTGGGACCAGTGACCGCGCCACGGGCGCCCGGCCGACCTACGATCGTCCCGCCCGCGCCTTGCTCGCCTCGGCCACCAGCCAGTCGAAGAGGCGCTGGAAGAGCGGGTACTGCTCGCTGCAATCCTCCGGGTGGCACTGGAGGCCGAGGACGGGTCGCCCGTCGGACGACTCGATGCCCTCGATCACCCCGTCGCGCGAGCGGCAGTTGACGCGGAGGCCCTCGCCGAGGCCCTTGACCGCCTGGTGGTGCCAACTGTTCGCCGCCGTCGTCGTCACGCCCAGGATCCCCGCCAGCAGCGAGTCGGGCTCGACGTCGATCGTGTGCGCCAGCACCGTCTCGCGCTCGTGGGTGTAGTGCTGATGCGCCTCGGGCTGATCGGAGTGGATGTCCTGGACGAGCGTCCCGCCGAGCGCGACGTTCAGCGACTGGATGCCGCGGCAGATGCCGAGGACGGGCAGGCGGCGTTGGAGGGCGATCCGCACGGCCCGAAACTCCATCTCGTCGCGGATCGGGTCCTGGTAGGTCGTCTTCGGATGCGGCTGCTCGCCGTAGGCCAGCGAGACCACGTCCCCGCCGCCGGACAGCAGCAGGGCGTCGACGGCGGCCATCACCGAGGCGATCACCTCCGCCTCGCCGATCCGCGGCAGCAGCATCGGCGCGCCGCCGGACCGCTCGACGCACTGGAGGTACTCGATGGGGCAGCCGATCAGCGTCGTCTGCCGCTTCCCGGCCGCCGTCGCCTGGTTCCGCCGCCCCGTCGTGATCCCGATGATTGGCTTCGACATACTGAGCTCCACTGCCGGAAGTGCCCCCATGGTATGCCGCCGCGACGCCGGAGGGAAGCCGCTCGTGCCGGCCGACCTTGACAGCCGGCGGGCACGGGCAGCGAACAACGTGTGCAGCGGAGCTGCACACCCTACGAGTTGCCCGCCGTCGCTTCCTCTATTGCGGCGGTGAGGTGCTCGAGCATCTTCTCGATCAGCTCGACGGGCGTCGTCAGCGGGGGCCAGAGGTAGAGGACGTTGCCCAGCGGGCGGACGAACAGGCCGCGCTCACGCGCCACGGCCGCGGCGCGGCGGGCCCGCTCGGCCCCGCCGGAGGCGCCGGCCAGCTCCACCACCCCCATCATGCCCAGGCTCGCCGTCCGGTGGGCCGCGGGCAGCTCGGCCAGCCGGTCGAACCCGCCCGCCAACGCCGCCATCGCGGGCCCCGCCGCCGCCAGGATGTCCTCCTGCTCGAAGACGTCGAGCACCGCCAGTCCGACGGCGGTCGTTACGGGGCTGCCGCAGGTGGTGTGCCCGTGATAGAACGTCCGGTCGGCCCCGGCGGCGGGGCGGAAGGCGTCGTGGATCCGGTCGGTCACGACCGTGGCGCTGAGCGGCAGCAGCCCGCCGGTCATCGCCTTGCCCAGGCAGAGGATGTCCGGGCAGATCCCCGCATGCTCGCACGCGAACAGCCGGCCCGTCCGACCGAAGCCGACCGCGATCTCATCGGCGATCAGCAGCACGCCCAGCTCGTCGCACAACGCCCGAAGGCGGCGGAGGTACTTGGCGGGGTAGATCCGCATGCCGGCGGCGCCCTGGCAGAGCGGCTCGACGATCACGGCGGCGATCTGCTCGCGATGCTCGCCGACGACGGCGTCCATCGACGCAAAGCACTCCAGGTCACACGAGGCCGGCTCCTTGGCGAACGGGCAATGGAAGCAGTGGGGCGAGTCGGCCTCCAGCGATCGGCGGACGGCGGGCAGGTACGGCCGGTGAAACGCCTCAACGTATCCGACGCCGACCGCGCCCAGCGTGTCTCCGTGATAGCCGTCGACGAGCGAGACGAACCGGTGGCGCTCGGGTCGGCCGAGGTTCGAGAAGTACTGAAGCGCCATCTTCAGCGCCGCCTCCGTCGCGCTGGACCCGTCGGAGGCGAAGAAGACGCGATTCAGCTCGCCCGGCGTTGCCGCCGCCAATCGCGCCGCCAGGCGGATCGCGCCCGCGTGCGACATGTTGCCCAGGATGCTCTGGTCCAGCACGCCCATCTGCCGCCGGGCCGCCTCGACCAGCCGCGGGTGGCGATGGCCGAGATTCACGCACCACCACGAGCTGATGCCGTCCAGGTACGCCCGCCCGTCCGTGTCGTACAGCCAGACCCCCTCGGCCCGCTCGATGACGGGGAAGGCCTCGCCCTCGATCGCGTCGATCCTCGAGAACGGATGCCACAGGTGGGCCCGGTCGAGCTTGCGGAGGGCGTCGCTGTCGGTCATCGGCCCAACTCCTCGGCGACGCGGCCGAAACCGTCCAGCCCCTCGTCGAACGCCTCCCACGCGGCCGCGGTCGGATCGCTCCGGCCCAACCCCGCGACGTGCGGGACATCCCCGAGGATCTCCACCTCGCCGAACTGCCGGATCGCCGCCGGGTTGTCCTCCCGGACGAAGTCGCGCCCGGTCGGCTGCGGGTCGTTGATGACCACGCCGAGCAGCCTCAGCCCCGCCGAGCGGATCGCGCGGATCGACAGGAGCGTGTGGTTGATCGTCCCCAGCGCCCCCCGGGCGACCAGCAGCACGGGCAGGCCCAGCGCGGCCATCAGGTCGAGCATCGTCTGCTTCTCGTCGATCGGCACGAGCACGCCGCCGGCACCCTCGACGAGGACGGCGTCGTGGTCTGCCGCCAGCCGCCTCGCCGCCGCCGCGATCGCGGGGATCCGCGGGTAGCTCCGCGCCAATCGCCCGGCCAGATGCGGCGAGCAGGCCGGCTCGTACAGGAAGGGGCACATCCGGGCGTACTCGTCGGCATCCGGCTCGAGCCCCGCGGCGCGCAGGCAGAAGTCCAGGTCCGGGGCGCTGAGTTCACCCGACCCAACAACGCCCGGAGCCGAGGAATCCGCAAGCCGCAATCCGCAATCCGCAATTGTCCCCCCCGTCTGCGTCGGCTTCATCGCGACGGCGTCCATCCCGCCGGCGCGCAGCCTCCTCAGCAGCCCGGCCGTGACGACCGTCTTGCCCACGCCCGTGTCCGTCGCCGTAATAAACAGACCTCGCATGATTGCAGCCAGGGCCCCGATTCGGGACCGAATGCCCTTATACTATGGCGTCGGCCGCCGCCTCGGAAGCCTCCGCCGCGGTCCCGGCAGGAGCGGGCACATGAAACGACTTCGCGCAGCATGGTTGGTTTGGATGGGTCTGGCAGGAATCCTGCCGCCCACCGTGGCTCTGGCCGGCGCCGGGCTCTCGGCCGCCGAGCGGGAGACCATCGAGGCGGATTGGCGGATGCAGGACGGCATCCACGCACCGCGCCACCCGGTCACGTACGCCGGGGCGGTCGAACTCCTGCTGCGCCGCGGGACGGACCTGATCGGTGACCTGAAGGCCGCCGGCGTGGATCTCACCGAGCCCGCGCGGCGGTGGGAGGCATTGGGGCGCCAGTCGCAGGCCCTCCGAGCCCGCCGCGCCGACGAGGCGAGCTGGCAGGACCTCTGGCGGCGCGTTCACTGGCTCAGGAGGCGGATCGTCTTCAGCAACCCGCTGACGAAGTTCGGCCCGCTGCTGTTCGTCAAGCGGGCCCCGGCGAGCTTCAGCCATCAGCTCACGCAGTACTACGGCCGCTACGCCCGGCCGGGGGGAGGCCTGTTCGTGCTGGACGCGCCGGGCGAGTCGCTCGCCTGCCGCCAACTGGTTGCCAAGGGCCTCGGCGAGGGCAGCTATCAGCACCCCGAGCTGTCCTACGACGGGCGGCGGGTGCTCTTCGCCTATTGCTCCACCGACGCCGCCCGCAGGCACGCGCGGTTCTATCACCTCCATGAGATGCCCGTCGAGGGCGAGCGGGCACGGCAGTTGACCGACGGGCCGTTCGACGACTTCTCGCCCCGCTATCTGCCCAACGGGAAGATCCTGTTCGTCTCGACGCGGCGGGGGGGCTTTCATCGCTGCGGCAGCCCGGGCTGCCCCGTCTACACGCTGGCGACCGCCGACGCCAACGGCTCGAGCATCCGCCTGCTGAGCTATCACGAGACGCAGGAGTGGGACCCGGCGGTCCTGCACGACGGGCGGATCATCTACACGCGGTGGGACTACGTCGACCGCCACGCCGTCTTCGGCGAGCACCTCTGGGCCTGCCGCCCGGACGGCACGGTGCCGTCGGCCTACTACGGCAACATGACGCGCAACCCGGTGGGCACGTGGGAGGCCCGCCCCGTGCCCGGCTCGCACAAGGTCATTGCCACCGCGGCGGCCCACCACGCGATGACGGCCGGGTCGATCGTCCTCGTCGATCCCGACAAGGGGGCCGACGGCCTGGCCCCCCTGACCCGGCTGACGCCCGACGTGCCGTTTCCGGAGAGCGAGTTCCCCGTCGGCCGATGGCACAACGCCAGCGGCGTGCGGGGCCGGCCCGACGACCCGCCCGAGAACCGCCGCCGCCCCGGCCACTGCTACCGCACGCCCTTCCCGCTGTCGGAGAAGTACTTCCTGGCCGCCTACAGCTTCATCGCGCTGGTCGGCGAGCCGAAGCCGAACCCGGTGGCGATGTTCGGCCTGTACCTGGTGGACCGCTTCGGCAACAAGGAGCTGCTGTACCGCGACGCGAGCATCAGCAGCCTCTGGCCCGTGCCGCTTCGCCCGCGCAGCCGCCCGCCCGCCCTGCCGACG
>Ga0180438_10001115_pt1 | contig 48828 bp, 77 predicted proteins | sample SS_ome_12_FD_132455 | JGI IMG/M metagenome (GOLD analysis project Ga0180438, IMG submission 132455) | Hypersaline lake sediment archaeal communities from the Salton Sea, California, USA - SS_3_D_2 metaG | ecosystem: Environmental > Aquatic > Non-marine Saline and Alkaline > Hypersaline >...
CCCCCCCAGCGTTGTCTGGGTTTGTCTAGGCTTGCACATGCTTGCACAGGTTACCCCCAAAACCGATAGCAAGCGATTGGGGTGTTACCTACAATGTACCATCAATGTACCTACAACGTACCATCAATGTACCTACAAAAAATAAACAGGTTCTCTTGCTATCGGTTTTGGTTTGACCTAATACGTTTATAAAGCTTTAGGTCTAATATATGCATATGAAGTATAGAGAGTTTGTGAAACGTAGTCGCATGTTATCGGTTAGTAAAAGGAAACAGGGTATTGGCAGATATGTTTATCTTACTAATGAGCTGATTGGGAAGGATGTCATTGAGCTGATATTTGAGATTGGCAGGAAGAAAAACAGTGGTGTTAGGATTTGTAAAGATGGTTTTGAGCAACATTTATTTGATGTTGTAATTAAGATTAAAAGAGGTGAATGTTGTGATAAGTAAGAGAAGATTTGAAAAGTTGAGTGCTCAGTTTGGTAAACGACCTAAGTCATTGAGTTTTCGTAAGGTTGGTGATTTATATGAAATTGAAATTCCACATAGTATTCTGAATTGTTTCAAGAATTTCGATCAAATTAAAATTAAGAAGGTTGGTGTTTATAGTGAAGATGATTATACTGATATTTTTTTTAGGATAGAAATATTGAAAAGGAAAAGGGGTGGTGTTTATGTCAAGAAGTAAAAATAGTGTTGGTGTTATTATTAAAAATATAAAAGGTGGTGTTTATTTTTATGTTTCGATTCCGAAGGCTATAAGTAATCAGCTTAAACTAAAAAAGGGTGATAGATTTAATTATATGATGATATCAAAAGGAAATGGTATTTATGGAATTGAATTTATTAAAACAAAATGATTGTTTATATATATTATTTTATGTTTTTTGGACTATATATGATAGATAATATAGTTTGTGTTGTGTATTATGGATTATATAGTTTGTGATTTATAGTTTGTGTTGTGTATTATGGATTATATAGTTTGTGATTTATAGTTTGTGTTGTGTGTTTTGGGTTATCTATGTTTTGTGTTAGTGTGTTTTTATAAAGAAGTATCGCTAATTAATGTGTACTCCTCGATGATCCTAACTGGGGGAATATTTAGTTCTCTGTTGGGGATATGGGATTTTGTAGAATCTTGTTTGAAGAGGGTAGAGATAAGGGGTGTGTATTGTATGCCTATTGAGATTACTGGTAGGGAGTCTATCAAAGTTGAAGATGGGAAGCATTTCGGCAAGATCGCTAAGGTTGAGTCAAGGGATGTAAAGGATTTCACATATTTGGACACGTATATAGAGTTGGATGATGTGAAGAATTCAAAGGGTGAAGCTGTAAGCATCAAGTATGGTTGTCCTCTGGACTTGACTGTAAATACCAAGTTAGGGAAGCTCCTAATGGCATTTGGTGTTAGCAAAGAGCAGATTGCTTCAGGAGAGAGCATAGACATTGAGCAAATCTTGAAAGTAGGAACGGAAGTGCAGCTTATGACGCAAGAGGAAACGAGTGACAGGGGTACTTTTGCTCGTGTTGTGGATGGGTCATTAAAACCTAAAAAGTAGGGTGTTTGGTGATACTATATATAGTGGTTTGAGTTGGGGGACATACTGCATTTAGTATGTCCCGTTCCCTTGTTTTTTGATGGGGATTTGATGGTTTTTTGATGGTTGCATGGGGATTGAGGTAGTTGGTCGGAAGGGGAAGGGTGTTAGGAAGGTTCGGGTTGGGGGTAAAAGGTTTGAAGTGCCTGAATTTAATGAGAAGCCGACTTTTCCGTATATTGTTGATAAGACTATAACGATTTATGATGAGAAGAGGAACTCAACTAATATAATGCAGGAGAAACTGTTTGATGTTGCTCGTTGTCATCTTCCCAATAACTATGCTTCTGCTTATTTGGTGATTGATAGATATGGGTTGATTGAAAGTCAGGGTAAGAATATGCTTTCTATCAGGGAAGTTACTCCTAAAAACAGAAAGATGATCATTGAAAAGGCTAGTTCTTTGGGTTGGTTGAAGCCTAAAGAGGATGTAAGTGTGGTTAGGTTGCATGAGGCACAGCTGCCTGTTGATCCTGCTGCTTTTTTTGAAAGGTATGGTGACAGGTGGAGAGAAATTTTACAGATGTTTTGTGATGAGGGTCTTGAGAAAGATATAAGGTTGGTTGATGCATTTAAGGGTTCTTTGATACCTTTGCCTATTCATGAATGCAGGGTTTGGCAGCCTTATAATAATCATGTGATTATGTGTACTAATAGTGGAGTTGGTAAATCCACGTTTTATGAGGGGCTGCTTGGGAAAAACATTAATGCTGATTTGAGTGTTGCTGGTCTTATAGGATCAAGGAGCAAGGATGGGCAGGAGTTGAAGGGGGAGTTGTATGGATCAGGGATGTATTTGATAGATGAGATATCTAATCTTACGAAGCAGGATTATTCTTCAAGCATTCTGGATTCGTTGCTTAACTATATGGAGAGTGGTACTGCTGGAAGGGGTGTTAAGTATGGGGTTGAGCTTAAAGGTACTTGTTCGCTGTTTTTCGCTAATAACCCTAAGCCTAATCAGGATATGCTGGATAGTATGGTTTATTTTTTTAGGATTTTGCAGGAAGAGAAGGATACTGAGCGGTTAGCACGCAGATTTTGCATGTTACTGGTTGGCAGTGACTTCACTAGAATTGACAAAACCAGTAGCGGTAACACCTGTCTTAGAGGTGTGATGCCAAGGCTGATTCAAACTTGTGTGTTGAAATATTGGAATAACAAACTTAAGCCAATTCTTAAAAGTGCGTTGCATGATAGCGATTTAGTCCTTGAAAAAGATAAAGATGTGAAAAACACGATTTTGGCAAAAGCGGATACATGCCCCAATGAATCGGTAAAAATGTACATAAGAGGTATGTCTCGCTCTTTGAAAAGAATTAGGTTTTCGGCTCACAGGATAGCGGTTTTGGAGAATTTTCCGCTTCAGTATAGGCATGGGTATAAAGCACTAAAAAAAGCTGTTGATGAAGAGGTAGAAACCGTATACAAGCGACTTATTGATCACAATTTACGAAGCATCGATAACTTGACAATTTTACTTGATAATGTAGATTCAAATGATTCTTCTATTAAAATGATAAAGAACAAGTTTCCTAGTGCTACCACTCGCATGATAGCGAATTTGGTTGGAATTTCTCATAATGAGGTTGCAAAGGTTCTAAAAAATCGTTGATTAACGAATTTTGTAATCGATAGTAAGCGACCAATTATTGATGTTCTTGATTTTGTGCAAGTTGGAGACACCCCTTCAAGGCTCGATCCATAGCGGTTTTGTTGATCGTTAATCAACGTAATTAGTTGATTCGTGCCTACGGGGTTTGTCAATTGTTCGGTGTATTTCAAAATGAAAAATTGTGTCACTTAAAAAAGTACTACCTATATCTAGTATGTGGGATTTTCTGACATACTAGATATGGACAAAAACAGTGATTTTTTCATTAAAAGAAGGGTGATTACAAGATTACAGGGGCAGGAACTAAAAAATTGAAATTTTTGTTCCATGCCCCTGTAATTTTGTAATCAGGCACTAAATCAATATGCTAAGAACTTATTTTTTGATTATAAGGCTTGTGCTTATTGGTTTTGTTAGAAAGTGGTTATGTTGTTGTTGGTTTAGTGGTTCAAGGATAGGTTGAAACTGCTTTATCATACACAATTTTGAATGTTTTATCGCATTTTTGGCAATAGAAATGAAAGTATTGGTAAGTTGGTTCTTTTACTATGTCTATTTGTTGTCTTTTTCTTGTATTACAGATGGGGCAGTATATTAGCATGAAGTTTTTTTTCCAGTACATTCGTGTTTTTATGTTATTGAAATTTACTACAAATAGTTTGTTTTCATTACCTGATTTAACTGAATTATTGATTTTTTGGGTGCTTGTTTCTTCTATATGCATTATGACTGTTCTTTTGCAGTTGGGGCATTGCATCTTTTCATATGTTGGGTTACCACCTTGTCCAACATATCTGTTGCCTTTTTCATACCCCTTTATAGAAACCATGATTTCGTGGCATCTGGTGCAATATATTGATCCAATCTTGTTTCCATAATTATCTAGCATAAAATTAACTGATAACTGTGTTGTTTTCATGTTTTATTGCTATAGCGATACTTATTTATAAATAACTGGGAATTTTGTGGGAATTTGCTTGGTGAATTGTTACTCTCGAATAGTAAAGTAGCGATATCTTTATAAATAGTGTTTTCAATTAATCAATATGGCTAAAATATTCAATTATATTGCAGGCACACTGGTTGGGTTAGGTATAGGTTTAGGGTCTTATGCTGCTTGTGAGAATAATGCAGATAAGACCTTGGTTCATGTTAAGCAGGTTCACCGCTCTGATTTGTATGCACATGGGTTTGAAGATGATGATCATTCTGATGTTATAAAAAGCCAGAATGCGATACTTCGCTATTTCAGGGAGCACGAAGGAAAAGAGCATGTTTTTGTAGAGGGTAATTTCAGTTATAAGCAAAGGCTGGCAAGGCTTGAGGCACAGGTTGCCCACTATCAGGGGCTTGTGGATGAGGGTCTTGATCAGTACAGGCAGCAGCTTGATGACACAAGAGCTGTTCTTGATGATTATCTGATGCAGCTTGAGACTGGTGAGATTACATGTCCAAAAGTTTTTGCCACTGAGGTTCTTGAGTATAATGATGAGATTTATGTTCATAGGGCAGAGACAGATGAACAGAACAGGAGAAGATGCGATGAAGTGCGGAACAGTAATGGTGTTCTAGGCATTGAGAATGAGAGGGCAGAGGATTATGTGGTTGATCTTGTTGAGGCACTGGATGAGCCTGTTTCTTATGTTGTTTTTGGAGCTATGCACTCATTTAAGGATAACACACAAGATAGGGATATATCTTTGAAAGAGGTTTTTCCATGAGCAGGAAACTCGATATTACGTTAAAGCCTGTTGGAGATGGATGCAACCTGCAATGCAGTCATTGCTTTGTGGCAGGTGAACCCCAAAAGATAAAGTTAATGACAGCCAAGACTTTGCATAATGTTCTTGAAAAGGCTTCTGAGTATGCTTCAACTGTAAACGTGACATGGCATGGCGGTGAACCGCTGCTTGCTGGTATAGATTTCTGGAAAGAGGCTGTAAAAATTGAAAAGGCATTGCCTTCAAGGTTCAGCAACAGCGTTCAAAGCAATCTAACCTTGCTGGATGATGAGTGGGCTGTTTTCTTCAGGGATTACTATGTATCTGTTGGCACGAGCTGTGATGGTGTTGAGCAGATTCATGATGCTTACCGCACCTATGGTGATGGTCGGGGAAGCTTTGTTCAGGTAGTTGCAGGAATAGAGCTTCTGAGGTCTTATGGACTGGAAGATCAGCTGGGAGTTATAGCCTGCTATACCAAGTTCATGCAGGGCAGGTTGCTGGAAGTGTATGAGGCGATGAAGGGGCTTGATCTGCGGTGGAGAATCAACCCAATGATAAAGTCTGGTCGTGGTGATGATGCAACTAATCAGCTGGCAACTAGTGCGGTTGATTATGGAAGGGAGTTTTGTGATATGGTGGATGTTTATCTTTTTGATCCTGATACCCACGTGATAAAGACTATAGACAATTATGTTGAGCGTCTTGTGACATCTGCCAGAAAGGAAAAGGCAGGGGTGAGATCAGAAACAGGATGTCAGGATCATGGTGTTGCAATTGATAACGAAGGCAATTGCTATCCATGCGGAAGATTCACGGCAGATGAGGAATCAAGCATGGGTAACATCAATGAGGATTCTTTTGATGACATTATGTCTTCACCATTAAAGACAAGAATCAAAGAACGTGCTTATGGTGCTGGTGATGGTTGTGATGAATGCGAATACTTTCAAGCATGCTTGGGCGGTTGTGCTCATGATGCTTTGTTGTATAGCGGTGATATCTTGGGCAAGGATCATATATGTGCTGCACACCAGATCATTTATTCTCACATATCCGAACTGTTGAATAAAATAAAGGGAGAGTGAATTATGCAACTTGTTGAAAAAAATTACATCAAGAATACTGAACTTGAACCAGAACAGGCTGAGCAGGCTGGTGCTGTGCAGCTGGCTAGGATATACAGGCAGCTAGGTACTGAGGTTGAAGGCTGTTTTGTTGTGCATTGTGGCAACGACTGTTATGTCTGTGATCGTAGCTGCAACGATGACAATTGTGGTATTCAGGATTCAGGCACACATTGGCAGTGAATGTTATGATCGGTGAAAACAGTGAATCGATAACTCACATGTGGCAGGTGGGTATAGTGGTAGTTTTGTTTTTCATTATTAATAAGTTCATCAATTTTTTGTCACCTGTTTACGTATTGATACTTGCAGCAATGTCTGTAGTCTTGGGTCTGCTGATGGCTGGTCTGCCGAATGATGACAGTGATCCAGATTACGGAAGGGGCTGGATAGGTGGCTGGTTCTTGATAATCGGCTTAATCATACTTGCGGTTGAATTTCTTATACCATATCAGATAGTCTTTTCATTTGTTGGTTCGGTTTTTCCAGAATCTTTCAGGCTGTTCTGCGGAGAAGTAGCAAATCGGATGATGTGGGGACTTATAATCCTTATTGGCGGTTCTGTTGCATTGTTTCTTGGATGGGAATATATAAATCTGTTTGTCTCCCGTGCAACCGAACCGCCCATATCACCTGTTCCAGATGAAGCGGTTACACAGGAACACGAGTCCAGAAAATACTGATGTGAAAAGTACCAGAAAAGCCCCAACAAGAATCATAAATCTTGCTTGTGCATGATCTGCTGTTAATGTGATTGTGGGTTCTGGCAATGGATACCACTTCAGAAAACCAAGTATCATGAATGTTATTCCTAACATGAATATGAAAAATATTATTTCGTTTTTGAGGCTTTGATGCCAATCTTTTTTTTCATGATCTTTTGCCTGTATGCATGGTTTGAGTTTTTTGATCTGCATGGTATCACCTTTCCTTTTTCCCTCATCCATCTTCCAGCATCCTGTTCACGCTTCCATATGCTTAAATGCCAGTCTAGTGTTTTAAAAAGCCTTTTACATTCTTCCTTATGTTTTGTCCTGTATTCAATATCGCCTTCAAGGATTTTGTTGCAGTATGGGCATCTTACTTTTTTCATAAATATTTTTTACTAGCGATATTTAAATATTGAATACAAATTCTTTTTATGGGTGAAAGGGTTTTTCTGAAAATCAGCAGGAAAATGTTCCGTTTTGTGCTGTGTATTTTTGGTCTGAACATCATGTTTACTGTTATCAGAAAGCCAGATGTTGATACGGTTGGCTTGTCCAGCCTGTGCCATGACGGTAAGCATGTTGTTTTCATAGACTATGACAATATCTATTTGTCTCAAGTCCTGAATGAGATAAAGCAGTTGCAGCTTAAATGGGATATAGGTACGGTTGCGGTTTTATCTTCATCATCCAAAATTGATCCTTTTGGCAAGGAATATGGTAACTGGCATGTCTTTGGGTTTGCAAAAATGCACTATCACGAAATCATAAAAATGCTGAATGACACATGCTGTGATCCCAGCTATATAGAAATTCCAAAGATGTCAAAAGGCAGGTATTGGGTTTTGCGTGTCTACCCGAAGCGTGTAAAGAACATGATACTGAAGGACATGCCAGTAATCAGGAGATTGTGCTATTCTAAAACCAAGAGGCAGCTGTCACGTTCTCATTATGATTTTTTATGCAATGTTTACAAAATGCCCACCCTGCCCAAGCGTTACTTGGGCAGTTTTGACAAAAGCCACAACCTTAAGTTTATTTCATACCACACTTACTCGATGCCGAAAACAGCTCAGTTTAAAAACATGGTTGTTGAAAGGTTAAGAGGGGGTGGGGGTTAGCTATGGCTATCAATATCAGATCGAGAAAAGTATCGGATTACCATCCAGATAAAATATGGTCTTCTTTTCGTGAGGACAAGGATATTCGACCAGACCAGTTTGCTACCCTTGATTCTTTTTTAACAAGCGTTGAAACCCAGTTCAAGAAAACTAAAGAGATGCAAAACCTTGGTGCTGAAGGCAGAAGGCAGGTTCTTGATCAGGCAAAGCTTGATTTTCAGCAGCTACCGACAGAAATGCGTGAAACCAATCTTTACACAATGCGAGCCAGAGGTCTGATAAGCAGGGATGAGTTTGACATATGGGCTAGCCAGATGGGTATAAGCAGGGGAGCAGCTGAATATCGTTACAGGAAATACGTCAAATCAGAAAACATGATTTGGGAGCTTGATTACAAAAGTCTTTTGACACGTGGTGAATATACAAAACTTTTGCAGTCAAAGAATCTTACATATGGTCAGGGTTACTACAGAAAGCGTAAATACCAAGCTCAGAGATACGGAGTCCCGTTCAGGGGTTGGGAAAAGCGTAAGATTGGCAGGGACAGTAAGAAGTAATTCAGGTGAATCTTATTGAAGGGAATTATAGGGGCATTCATAAAGAGAACAAGGTATGGAACTTGGGTTATTTCGATTGAAATAAAGAATGAGAAAGCCAGAATAAAAGTTTTGCGGAAGCTTCGTTTGGTGGGGCTGTTTGTTAAAGAGAAGTGATTTCAGATGGACAGGAATATTCCAGATAATGTAATTTACATAAGCAGGACACGACCATTGACCGATTACGTTATTCCTGTTATGTCAATATACAACAGCGGTGCGGAACGGATAATAGTTAAAAGCAGGGGTTCTTGCAACAACAGCAACCTTTCTTTGTCACAATACCTTATGAACAAGGCGATGCGTAACATGCTTAAAATAGCCAAGGTTGATGTCTGGACAGAACAGCTTAAAATCAACGAACAGAAAACTATTAATGTCACGTGCCTTGCTGTAATATATGAGAGGTCTGATCATGAATAAACTGGCAAAATCAGCTGAGCACAAGAACCAGCAAAGGCTGTTTGGCTTTGTTGGCATGGATGAGCCTGTTCCTGTTTCAGTGGTTGACCCTGTGCATGATCCAGAGTTCCAGAATTTGCATGTCCTGCCAAGCTATGACTCACTAGAGCCAGATGATGGGTTTGATTCACGTGACATGGTCATGAGGATAGTTGATATCCTTGATCCTGAACGGCTTCGCTTCCGAACAGATGTTTTTGTGAACTTTATTCCTTGGATACTTGTATGCCCTAACTGCAACAAGCCAGTAGAACCCTTAAACCCTGAATCGGTTTTTGCGGTATGCAGCAAATGCAATGTCCAGTTTTTTATGGCAGAACTGGTTGAATGGAGAAGCTTCCGAAGAAAGCTTGACAGCGATCCCCCAACCTTTCAAGTTGATTTTCTGCATGGCAGATGACCTGTCATTTCCGATAACCTTTAAAGCAATTTAAATAAATAATATCCATGAAGCCAATATTTTTGATGGTTATGATGCTTTTTGCACTTGCTGCTGTTCCATCAGCTTTTGCAGCGGATGTTACTGTATGTTCTTCTGGTTGTGATCACACGACTATACAGGCTGCTATTAACGCAGCTTCAGATGGTGATCTCGTTTTAATTAACGAATCAGGAATATATGACGAGCAGCTTACTGTCACCAAGGATGTTGATGTTTATGCTGACGTTGATGGTGTAGTTCTTCAGCCAAGTGGATCAGTGGTGGGTTTTGATGTGTTTCTTAACTCAAGTGATGTTGGTCTTTGGCACATGATTCTTGATTTTAATGGTGCAGCTGATAACAGGTCTGGCAAAGGTATTGTTGTGTATGATGGTTATCAGTCTGTGATCAGGGGTTGTGATATTTATGGTGGTGATGGAGCTGAATCTGTAATTACCTTTCCTGTTAATTCTGAGGCTGAGCGTTTTACAATAGACTTAAACGAGTTTTATTTTGATAATTCTGGTGGAACAGATGGCGTTGTTGTTAATGCCTTTCCAAATACTGATGCAGTAATTAATATTAGGGATAACATGTTTTATGGTAATATATCAAATGCAACAGCTGTCTGGATAAAAAGAGGTAATGTTGGTTTGCAAAATCTTACAATCAATTCCAATGTTACTATGGGTGCAAACGGTATTTTGGTTTCAACATCAAACAGCCATATTAATAACACGGAATTTGTTGCATTGAACATAACCAATTTTGATAGTGCTGTTGTTGTAGGTCATGAGATTGATTACGGGTATGTTTATATGGTGAACATTTCTGATTCGTTTTTAACTGGAAACAACGAAGGTATTCGTGTTGCCTATACCGCATTGCAGTCATCCGTTGTTGCTGAAAATGTGGTGTTTGATAACACGAACTACAATGCTAGGTCTTACGAGACAGGTAAGTGCTTTTTTATCAACAACTGGTGGGGGGAATCGCCACCTGACCTTTCAAAAATTGTCAATATCACGTTTTTCCCTTTTTGCATTGTTGAATCGTGTGCTGAATATGCTAATATAGATTATGAGGTTTCAGGTAATGATGTTTTATTTGTTCGTGGTACAACTGATTTTAATGCCTTGAATAACTGGACAGATATTCCCCTTGTTATGGAGAATAATCATGGAAAAATTGAATGGTTGTCTGTTGATCTGTCAGCTAGTAATTTTACGCTTAAGGACAGTGTTGGGATATATCGGAGAGGTATAGATGTAGCTACTGGTTCTGGTTTTATGCCTGAGCTTGATGCACCAGCTACATTGACATTTTATGGTTTTAGTTTTTATTCCACTGATGAGTTTACTGTTCTGTATCAGGATACTGGTAAATGTCCAGATTCAGTGTGTACTAGCATACGTGTTTTAGGGGGTTTTCCAGTTGTTGATGTTGTTGGATTTGCACTTTATAATCAGTATTACATATTGGCAGGAATAGAAAAACCATTGGTTGAATCAGGTGAGGGGTTGGGTGGTTTTCTTGATGCTATAAACAATCCGCTTATTAATCTTATCCTTGGGCTTGGAATAGCGTTTGGCGTATTGGCAATTGTATATGCGTTGGCTGATAAATTCGGCAAGGCTAGTAATGCAGCTGTTTCAAGAATGTAGATGCCAGAATCGACAGGCTTAAAAATCCTTAAGGGGAAATAGTTAATATGAAAAGATCGAGATTGATGAAGAAGTATCCGAGTGCATCTAAGCTTTCGAGAAAGAGGCTTGTTGACCTTTCAAATAAGCTTTTCTCTGAAATTGTAAGGAGCAGCTCTCCTGAAGTTTCAGTTAAAGTTACAAGGCTTGTTGATTATCAACATGAACTTCTGAGAAGATCAGTATGAGGCGTTCAAGGCTGAAGCGAAAGGGGATGAAACCCAAAAAGCAGTCACGCCTTTCCAGAAAAGGGAAATCTGTTTCTGAAATAATAAGTGATGCCAAACGAAGCTTTGAAAAAATAACAGAAGCTATGGAGAAGAAAAAGACTTATGCATATTACCAGATTCCGACAGTGCTGCTGAACCCGAAGGTTTATGGCGGTTATAAGGGGCTGCTGAAGGATATCAAAAAGATGATACCTGATGCAAAGTTCAAGTCCAAGATTGTTGGGAAAGGAAAGCTGTCAACAAGAATCAAGATATCTAACATAACTCCAAATCAGGCTATCTTGATTGCTTCTATATTCATCCTGAGAGGCGGAACAATAGATACATATCAGGATCAATGATATGGATGACAAAATCAGATTGTTTTAAAAAACAAATGATTAATCGTTTATTACAGGTGATTCAGATGAAGAAATCAAGTAGAATGAAAAGACAGACTTTCGTTGTTACTGTGAATGGGAAGCCTTACCGAAAGGTCAGAAGCAAGAAGCAGTATGCCATGATATTGAAGGATTTGCGTAAGAAAAACATAAAGGTGAGGCTGGTTTAATGGTTAGCAGAACAAGGATGACGAGACAGAAAATGGTTATGATGCCGAAGAAGCGGTTATCCTTAATGGATAAATTTTTAATTTCCTATCTTAACTTGGGTGACAGGGTTATAGAAAAGGTCATAAAGGGTAAGCTGAGCGAAAAGGAAAAGCGTGATCTTGTTGTTCTTGAAAAGGAGTTTCCTGATAGGGCAAGCATTGTTAGCACGTATCTTACGAGGAGATGAATCTGAATGCCACAACACCACAGGTTAAGGGTTGAGCAGGGTCAGGTAATGATAGAACCTGAAAAGAAGCAGGGTTTTGTCAGTGGTATGGTTTCATTTTATGGTAATGCACTGGTAGGTGCGAAGAACAAGCTTTCACAAATGGTTAAAAACAAGAATCAGGGTCAGCGTGCTCATTTTGACAACACAGGTTATGGTTAGTGTGAAAAGAAAAAAGCGGTTGAAGCGGAAGGGCAGGAAAACAGGGTACTGGAAAATCCGAAAGATCCTGAATCCGCCTGTTTCAATAACTTCAAGGCTTGAATGGAAGCCTCTTCCCAAAGAAGCTTTTTCAAGAAGGAAATGAAAATGAGACGGAAAAGGTTGAGTCGAAAAAGAAAACAAGGTGCTGTTCATAGGCTGTCTGACATGGAACACAATTTCTTTAAAGCTGTTCATCGTTCAGGGCATAATCTTGAAACTTATGTTGATAAGAAATGGAACAAGCTTTCAATGAAGCAGCAACATGAGATTCTTCTTGGAGCACAGATTGGAGCTGCAACTGGTGCAAGTATTGCAACAGCTGGAATGGGTGGTTTCCCATTCTTTGCCAGCATTGCTGCAACTGGTTACAGTGGAGCAAAGGGTGTTCAATTAACAATTGATGAGCTGTCCCAAAAATATGATCATTGGAAGAAGGCACACGGGTTGAAGTAATATGTCAAAGAAAAAATCAAGGTTAAAGAAGCGGAAGCCTGCTAAACGCAAAAGAAGGACTGTAGGTGAAACTGTTATGGGTGTTGGTGGTGCTCTTGCTGCTACATCTGCTGTCCCGTATCTGTTTGGCAATAAGGCAGCTGGTGACAAACTGCTTGGCGGTGGGTTAGGACTTGCTGGTGCTGGTCTTGGAATCGGTGTCCTTGAATCAGTTGGTGAAGGTTTGCAGAAAACTGGAAGATCAAAAAAAAGAAAGAAATAAGTTGCCATAATCGACAGGCTTAAAAACCAGTTTAGGGAATAATAATTATGGTTCAGAAGAAGACAAGGCTGCAACGTAAGCTGATGGGTGGAATGAAAGAGAGCAGGCTGGACATATCTAAGCAGTTCCGAAATCTGTCCAATGCACAGGTTGAGGCATATGCACGTGGAAAATCAAAAGACCCTGTTACACAGCAGTTGAAAAAGCTTGCTCAGGCTGAAGTTGCAAGGCGAAACAAAATACTCAAGGTCTGGAAATCAGGTGTCAGCAAAACACCTACTGGTGTTAAGGGTGTTGTCTCTGAAGCGGTTAAAGGTGCAAGAAAGGGTGTTCAGTTTTTTGGAAAAGCACTGAGTGGTGAGCTTGCTCGTGATATTGAAGAGGATATAGCAACATCTGGATTGTCACCCAAGCAGAAGCAGTCCTATCTTGAAAAGCGAAAAGCTGCTGAACGGAAACAGCTTGCTGAAGAGCGGAAGGAAGAACGGGAAATGAGGAAGCTTGGTTTTGGGGTCTGAGAATCACAACCTGAATACGTTTTGCCGTTTTTAGGTAGTGCTCAAAGGGGATATGTGATAATTATGCCAAAGCGGACAAGGCTTAAGCGGAAGATGAGACCTACGGTTTTGCAGCGTTTGAAATCACTGTATGATGTTGATCCTGAAATGCCTGTTGGGGAGAAGAAGATTCGTGCAGTATTGAAGCTTAATAAGAAGCAGCTTCCTTTGCTGAAGAAGCTGCTTAAGAGGATGCAGAAGGGTTATAAGCCTTTGCTGGCTTGGCGTGGTGTTGGTGCATTTTACTACATAAAACCCGACAAGAAAACCATAAGGTATGAAATCAAGAGAACGAAGCAGAAGATAAATACTTTGAAGAGGATGTTGGATGGTAAAAAGAAACAGGCTTAGGCGTTCATTGGGAATTACACTTGCTACTGATGTGTTTAGGGAAGTTGACAGAATGACAAGGTCTGGTTATTCATGGGGAGATGTTGTTTCCCATATTGCACATAAATATTTTGGTGGGGATGAATCTCGTGCAGAGGTTTGGCTTCAGCATAGCAGGTGAATAGTTATGGCAAAAGGTGTTCCAAAACGTAATGGATCAGGTTGTGGAGTTCGTGCTAATCGTGGAAGAGGCGGTTGTGCAAGGACTCGCAAAACTGGTCGTGGAAGAGGCTGATGAAATGAACAGAAAATCAAGGTTGTCCCGTTATGAGAAATATGATGATATGCTTAGGCGTAAAAGGCTTGAAATGGTTTCATACAAAAAAGCAATGGTCAGAGATATACTGAGTCTTGCTGGTGAAGCCAAGCTTCAGCAGATTGATGAGGAAATCTGTGGTCTTGGTGACAGTCTTGAGGAATCTTTAATGTCACTTCCGCCATCAGAGATTGCTGATATTCACCGAAGGCTGCTGAGCACCGATACATCAGTTGTCCAAGGTGAGGTTAATGCCTAAGCGGAAACGTATGAAAAGGAAAAAGACCTTTACATACTATGTCGGGTTTCCGCCTTACATGAGAATAAAAAGCACTAATGGCTTCATGTTGAAGATGCCAGCAGGTCAGTTGTTTCCTGCATTCGGTGCGGTGGTCACGGTTAAGGAATGATGGTATGGATATTAAGAGGGTGCTGGTGAGATGGGCAGATTTCCGTGATACTACACTCTTGCCGATTTAGGTGGATGTTATAATGAAAAGGAAGCGACTCACTCGAAGGAAGAAATCCAAGCTGTATTACATAAAAGAGCCTTTTGGTTTGCCGTTTGAATTGACTGAGGCTGGTAGGTTCAAGAAAAAGTGATTGATATGAAGCGGTCACGTATGCCAAGGAAGCTGAAGACAGTTAAGTTTGCTGGCAAGGAATGGTTCATTGATGTGAGGCTTGGGGAATACAGGAATGTGAAGAAGCCTTGGGAGCGGATAAGCTTTAAGGAAGCTTGGAAGAGGTATTGAATATGAAGCGGTCAAGGTTGAATCGGAAAAGCAGTTTTATGAAAAAGGACAGGATGAAGACTGTTGAATCTGTTATGAACAACGGTGGTGTTGTTGGCATAATCAAGAAAGGTGTTGGTGAGCTTGAGCGTGCTGGTGAGAAGCTTCCACAGGCAGCCAAGGAGATCACTGGTTCTGGTTTTCTATATGAGCTTACTCATCTTGAGAAAAAGCCACAACCCTTGACTCCACGTGAAGCTCAGCATGTCCGTGAACTGTTGGGTTCTGGTGCATCAATGAAGGATGTTGCAAAGGAGTTTGGCTACAGACCCGATACCATGCAGGAATTGCTTGAAGAATCTGATCTTCAGAATGGTGATGTTAGGGGGTTTTTCTGATGAAGCACCGAAGGCTTACAAGAAGAAAACTGAAATCCTTGATTCGTGAAGAGTCAATGTCTTCAAAGGAATATATGAAGCTTGGGTTTTCAGCTATTGCAAAGGATGAGAAGAGGCATGTTCGTATTCTTCGCAAGAAACTGAAGGAGATGTGACATGGTCAGGCATAAAACACGCCTTAAGAGAAAAGCTGGTTTGTTTCCAAAGAAAACAATGAGGCTTGAGAAGCAGATGGCAATTGTTGTCCCGTCAACCAAGGAGTTTAATAAGCAGATAACAAAAAAGGAAATGATGAACCGTGTCAGGTCTGTCCGTAATTTTTTGACGGAAAACTTTGGCGGATCAACTCGTGTAAAGGGTATAGGCAGCTATTCTGGAAAGGGTGGGGTTGTTGATGAGAATGTTGTTGTTGTTGAAGCCTTTGCCGATAACCCTGTATGGGATAAGTCGAAATCATCTGTCTCTAATTTTCTGAGGCAAAAAGCACGTGATTGGTCTCAGGAAAGTGTTGGTTATCAGCTTGAAGGCGATCTATACTTGGTAGAACCTTAGCATTTGCAGCTGCATAATTCCAGTTCCTTTTTCTTGTCCCACACTGGTCTGAACAAGGGTTTTTTGCATTTATTGCACATTATATTCTGATTAATATCTTCATATAATGTGAATGTTTTTGTGTCCTTCTGGTTGCTTGGAATCAAAACAATAAGATTCTTACCTATTGTGTTTTTTGGCACAATCACATGTGCAGCATTGCCTGATGCTTTTGCCTTCTTCACCAGTATATTGCTTATCGCAATCTCAATTTTTCCCTTGTTTATGTTTTGCATATTTTTCACATTCCTTTCTGTGTTTGTATCTGTGTTCTATGTTTCGGTCAAGCCTTTTTCCGCAATAAGGACACTTTACTTTCTTTTCGTAGCTCATGCACTGTTCACTTCGTTTTCAAATGAATTTTGAGTCTGTTTGTCAGGCATCTTCACGAACTTCTTTATCACCTGTTTCAAATTATGTATTGTGTTGTCAAGTTCTATGCACAAGTCCTGAAGATCACCTATCTGTGTATCCTGTCTTTTCAATTCCTTAAAAGCCTCATTTAGATGTGCATCCAAATTTGTCAGCTGGTTTCCTGTCTCATTGTCCATATATCATATAAGTAGCGATAGCTTTATAAAGCTTTTGTTCCTATATACATGTATAACAGTTCACAATGTCAAAAATAGGAGTGATTTAATGAATCAACAGTTTGTTTGGGAGAAGTCTCCGTTGCAAGAGGCAGTTGACAGTATATCTGAAGCTACTAAATTTGTTTTTGACTGTGTTGAAATTGATTCCCTTGGTAACAGGGGTGAGAAAGCTGATGTCAAGACAGATGGTTTCATAGGAATTGCTGTTGAAAATGAGCTGGTTGGTGTTGTTTCTCCGAGGTATATGCTTGTGCAGCATAAGCAGGCATTCGAGCCTATAGTCAAGGGTCTTGACAACTTTAACATCGAGTATAAATGGAATCTGTTTACCCATAAAGGCAAGGCTTGGCTGTCGGTTATCGTTGATAATGCTGAAGCTGCTGACAGTGTTCGTATTGGATTCAGGGCAATGAACTCGGTTGACGGTTCAACAGCAATCAAGTATTCATTTGCAATGGAGAGGGTTCACCGATATGTTGAACTGGTTGGATACAGGCAGGTTTGTGACAATGGCATGATTATTAGAGTTCCGCTTGACAAGGCTGATATCATACGACCTGAACTTCAGGAACAGGTAAAAGAGCTTTTGTCAAAACACGCAAAGATAATCCACACAGGTGACAAGTCCAAGGAAATCCAAGCAGTACAGTATGTTGTTGAAGCCGTAACTCTGCTCAAAGAGCCAGTTGCCCGTATAATCGAAATTGCACAGAACAGGAAAATCGGTCAGCAGGAAGCTATTGATCTTATAAGGAAATACATCGGCAAGCGGATGGTGCAGCGTGTTCGCAACAGGTTTGCATACGAAAACCCTGATCTTTGGGGTCTCTATAATGCAGTGACCTATGTTGCATCTCATGACCGAATTGCACAATCCACAAGCAACGGTCTTTTGGTCAAAGCTGCAGACTTGCTTGAGCAGGAAATTTCAGCTAAGGGGGATTGATTTTAGCTCCCCGTTCATAATTATTGGTGATAATATGGTACAAGGATTTGATGGAGAATGTGAGGTCTGTGGAAGCAAAGAAGGGTATTTGATGAAAGATGGTTCTATTCTTTGCTTAATACACGGGACTTTACCATATTATTCATTTAGTGTAGATGATTAATATGGTCGGAAAATACAAATTCAGGTCTTCAAGAACCGAGCTCCTGAAAATCCTCAGAGCCAGCCGAACCGCTAAGCAGAAGGCTGGCTGGAGCAGGCTTATTGGTGCACGTTTTGTTGATGAGGATATTAGTTCAATTGAGAAATTCACAAAGCACATCCTCAAGTTCAAGTTCAAGTTTGGTTATACTCAAAACATTAATGTTAATGAACTGAACTTGCGTGAAACTGATGAAGCCATTAAATTCCTTGAAGTTGTCAGGTGTAGGGTCTGTGGTGCAGTTTTCCCAACAGGTGAAGAGGATCATGATTGCAAGGTGGTTCTGTGAACAAATGCATCATGTGCAGCAAAACTAAGGACTGGAAATCAGATATAATCATAATGCTGGATCACGATGAAGATAAGCTGATTGAGTTTTCAGTCTGCCCGAAGTGCAGAACCAAGCATACCCTTGCAGACATCTATGACAAGGTTGTGCTTGACATGGTTCATCCGATCTGGAAGGAGATGCGTTCTCATGTTGAAATCAATACAAGGAGAAAACTATGAATACTACAATAGAAGATAAGATAAAGAATTATAATGGTTTGCCTCATATGGGGTTGACATGGATACCAAAACAAGAAGTTCTTAGAATCATTAAAAAAGCTAAATCAGAACTTATAGAATGCATAAAATTCAATTTCAACGAATTTGCAATTCCAGAGATGCCTACTAATCTGGCATGTGAATATGTTGAATATGTTTTTGGCAAGCTTGAGGAAGCTGATTAGATGGTCGATGAAAAAGAAATTCGTGAACTACCCAACCGCTAAAGCGTGTGGGCTTCCTAATTCAACGAACTGGCTTGCAGGAACTCTTTCGAGTTCGTGTAGAGGTCTGTTCTCCAAAGGCGTGACTTCCGACAATCCCTGCCGTAGTATGTTTATCGCAGAGTTGTAGTCCCTATGGACTACAAATCCGCATGAACATTCATGCTGTCGGTCTGCCAGACCTTTATAGACAGCATTCCCACAATTTGCACAATTCTGTGTTGTTCCTCTTGGGTCAACCGCTATTTCTTGTCTGCCAGCACTATCAGCCTTGCAGACAACCATGTTTATGAATTTCCCCCATGAGGCATCCATTATCCCCTGTGCGAGATTATGATTTCTGACCATGTTCCTTATGCTCAATTTCTCGTAGCAAATGACATCATAGTTGTTGACATAATATCTGGAAATCTTGTGAAGGAAGTCATCTCGTTGGTTCTCAATCCTTCCATGAAACCTTGCGAGTTTGGCTTTCTGTTTCAGCCTGTTCATCGAGCCTTTCTTCTTTCTGGATAGGCTTCTCTGTTCCTTCCTTATTCGGGCAAGTGTTTTCTTGTAGAATTTTGGGTTCTCTATCTGCAATCCATCGCTGTCTGTTATGAAGTTGGATAGCCCGACATCAATCCCTATCTGCTTTCCAGTCGGTTCAAGGATACTATTTAGCTCATCAGAACATAGGATAGCGAACCACTTTCCAGAACCATGCCTTTTGATAACAATTTGCTTGATTTCGGTTGTTGGGATATTCTGTCCTTCTCCGATACGCATCTTGAGTTCTCCAATCTTGGATAACTTGAGAATATCAAACCGATTCCCTGTCTTTGTGAACTTGAAACCTGTTTGGTTATATACGAATGTCTTGAATGAGCCGTATGACTTGAAGCGAAGCCTTCCGACCTTCTTTCCGTTCTTCTTGAGTTGGCTCAATCCATGAAGGTTTGAGAATAGTCGCCAGTTCTCGTATTGGAGCGTCTTGGAATGGACGTTCTGGAGTTCGGGATATTGCTTCTTGATGTCAACAAGCGAATGTTGCAGAGCATTCTTGTTTATCTTCTCCTGCTTGTTCATTCCTTCGAGAAGTTTGTTATAGGTGAACCTGCATCTGTCCAATGTCCAGAGCAGTTTCTTTTCCTGCTCCTCGCTTGGATACAACCTGAATTTGTGGTTTCTCATGCTACATTCACTTTTGTTCATAAAGGGCATTTTCAAATTTCTTTGCCCGCCAATTTTCTTTTCTGATTAAATTTATCATTCCAATCTGTTCTCTTGTATAGGGTTTTTTGGGAGTATTTTGCCTGCTTTCTATTAAAGAAAACATGGTTTCTGCTTGTCTTTTCTTTATTCTCAAAAAGGGAATAATTGATGATAGGAAACTGTGGATTTCTTCCATTTTAGTCAAACTCAAAACATAAACTATCTTTTTCCTATCTTTTTCATTCTTGGATATATTCCAAGATAGATGTGTCTCCTTTTTTATTGCAAGAATTTCAGAAGAGGAATTATACAACCTTATTTCAAATGTTAAATCATTCCTATTCTTTCGCATTCTCAGACTAATACTCCCTTCGCCATCAAATAGTCCCGCAATATAGCGTGCATCCATATTTTCCCTCATTTATATATGTGGGAATGTATTTAAATATGTTTAAGAGCGTGGGATTTCCCGCTCACCGATGTTAAAATGGTAAAACAGAAGATAGTTTCTGTTGCAAAGAAAATATGCAAGAAAGAGCAACATGCTCCAATTTTTATTGTTGGTAAGGGAAAAGGCTTAGTTCCGTTTGTAATGTCTATGGGTGATGATAAAGAAAAGGATATCAGTGCGTTTATTATGGAAGAATTATGCAGGAAGTCTGATGCAGATTTTGCTGTCCTTATAACAGAATGCTGGTTTGTTGAGAGACCAGATGGTTTTGTTCCAGAAAACTTAACTCCCAGTAAATGTGCTGACAGAAAAGAGGCTTTGCATATTTTGGTTTTGTTCAGGGAAGGCAGGAACATCTCTTATAATATTCCAATTGAACGGGTGAATGGGAAGGTTGAATTTGGGAAAATAAGGAAGGGTCAGCAGGGTCTAGCTGGTCGTTTTGTTTTTACATGGTGATGGCTATGAATCTATGTAATGGATGTAAACATCTGGTTGATGTTCCGAATGATGAGGGTCTCAAAACCTGTGACCTTGGTCTGCACAAGGATTATAAGCATGTTGCGGATTGTCCTGAGTTTGAGGAAAAATCTGTCATAATCGACAGTCTTAAAAACCTGTTTAGGAAATAATAACTATGGTCAGGAAGAATGGTCGGGTAAAGAGAATCCACACTAAGAAATGGGAGAGGTGTGTCAAGAAAGTTCGTAAGGCTGGGACATCTGTTAACCCGTATGCGGTCTGTACTGCATCTCTCGGCAAGAAGGCGTTTCTGAAAAGGAGATAATCATGCCAAAGCGAACAAGGTTAAATAAGAAAGGAAGTGTCGTAAGAAAATCCAGAATGAAGGCTGTTGGTACAATTGATGTTACACCGACATGGCAAGGTATTCTTCCAACTCTTGTTGCATTGATTGAACGTGGTGATTACAAAGGTAAGAAAGCTGCTGTTAGTGAACTTAATAAGGTTGCCAAGCTTGCGGATGAGGTTATTATGCTCAAGAAACAGGGTAAACTCAAGGAACTAAAGGTTAAGGTGTGATTATGCCAAAGCGAAGGCGGTTGAAAAAGGTTGCAGGGGCTTCGGAAATGGTAGGTGGTGCTATAGTCTCATATTCGGATGTCATGAGATGGGATTCAAACTACAAGGTTGGCGGAAAGACCTATAAGCTCAGCAGGCTTGTCGGGCTTGCCAAGAAGTCAAGGAATCCAAGGGCGGTTAATCTTGCAACGACCATGGAGCAGGACTTGAAGAGCAAGGATGGTCTTCTTGTCGGATTCCCGATTGTTCTGCTGGTTGATATGCTGAAGAAGGAAGGGAAGGTGTGATATGCCGAAAGGGAGCAGGTTGCCACGGGGAACGAGGCTCACGTTAGCCAGCTCAGCGAAATGTCCTTTCTGATTATTTTGAATCTCTTGATAACATTGAGGCTTCTGGCAGGACTGATGAGCAGGTCAGGTCTGCGATTCAGCGTGAGATAAACAGGACTGAAAACAGGTTGTTGAAAACTTTGAAATAATTGGCAGAATCGACAACCTTAAAAACTAATGTTCCAATAAACTGATAGGGGGTTATATGAATTACAATACAAAAGTGTTTGTTCCTATGTTGATGGTATTTGTGTTAATGGCAACATCTGTTTATGCACAGCCTATTGATATAACAATCAACAGACCTCAGAACACCACCTACACAACGGCACAGAATGTTCCAGTAAATGTAACATTCAACGAAACTGTTAATGCCACTTGGAGCTTGCTGAATGGTGTTGATCAGGGTCTTGGTGATACCAATGTGACAGAGGTCACTGGCACGATTTCATCGTTGGGTGTTGGTTACTACAACTTCACTGTCTATGCAAATGATAGCTCTGGAAACCTTTATTCAGATTCCCAGTTCTTTACTGTTGATATTGTCAGGACAGGAATCAGTGGAACACTTAATGATGCTGGTGCAGGTCTTGGCGGTTTCCTGACAGCAATCACTGATCCAACTGTCTCGATTGTCCTTGCATTGGGTATCATAGGCGGAATACTGGCAGTCTTTTATGGTATTTCACTTGTGATCAAAAGAGCAATGAGTGGGGTAACTGAAAAAATAGGTGGTTAGATGGCACGAAGAAGTAGGATGAGAAAAATGAGCAAAATGGCTAACGGTAGTGGTAATATTGAAGGTCTTGATCATCCGAAATTCACAAAATCATACTATGATTATTACTCCCGTTATTACAACACTGGTGAGCGTCACCTTGCACGTGCTGAACGGGTATTAAACAGGCTGTAAATTGCCGTTTGTTCTGAACCACCTTTCACATATTTCATATGCAGTTCAACCCACAACCTTTATCAGCTCTTCCTGTGTAAGCCTTTCTGCATAGACAAATGCTTTGGCTAGCAGAGAATCAGGGTTCTTTTCAAACGTTCTTTTCCAGTATTCATCATCGTGTATTCCACTCAGAATCATCTTCATACCTTGATTTTATGGTTTTTAAAAGCCTCTTCTTCAGTCTCAAAATGCTCGCAATTACTTGGATCGCTTATTTTTAGTCTGCATCTTCCGTCTTTTTGATACACGCACCTTTCGCACTTTCTTTTTAACATTTTTCTTCTCCTTTAGCTCTTCTTCCTTATGCCTCTTTGCAGCAAGTTTCTCAATCTCTGAATAATCCATTCCCATTCTTGCAATCTCAACAATATCAGCTATCTCAGCTGAGGTGAATTGTGAAAACAAGTTCTGTGCAAGAACTGTCTGTTGCTTCCTGTTCTTTGCGTCTTTGAACTGTTTCTGTTGACCCAGCCAAGCTCCAAGCTTGTACCTCTCTTTTGCAATGATCCCCTGTTCACCCTTCTGCTCACGTGCCAGCCACTCATCCTTTTTCTTCTCATAATCCTCTTCCAGCTGTGAATCAAAATCAGCTCTGCCAAGCTCTTTATTGTGCTTACGATAGTCTGACCAGCTCTTTTCAGGTATCTTCTGGTACTTGGGGTCTTGAAGCTTCGGAACAACAATATAACCTAATGGAGTAAATGTCCCAAACATGCTTTTCCTTAAATCGTAACATATCAGCCTAATCAGCTTGTTCCTCAAATCCTTGCCGTAGGTCTCAAAGCCATAAACACTATTACGAGCAATGAATTCCAGATGTGCTTGTCACCCGACAAGCTCATTGTCTGATGGGTATATCCATATTGTGTGAATGCACTTTTTCGCAAGAATATTTTGGATATCTTGTATTGACATCTCCTCTATATTCTATTCAGCTAATTAGCTAAACAACTGAATGAGCCGATGCCAAATTTAGCTTCCTTCTGCTCGTCTATTTGGAAACAATCCCCGAACTGAGCATCCTGAACTTTTTGGTAGTATTCGCTTTCGTTAGCACAGATATGCTTGTTGATGTCAATGGGAATCTTGGTCAAGCTGCTTATGTATGACAGGAAAGATAACCCAGCAGTTGACTTCCCTGAACGAGTCTCCCCTTTTAATGCGATATTCACGTTTTCACGCATCTGAACCTTATATTTTAGGTACTCAAAAATCTGTCTGGTTATGTTTAGGGACAGCATTCTGGCAAACTCTGGTCTCCGTTCCTTTTCCAGCATAATCTTGTGCTCAGCCTTCCCTGAATACTTGGTCTCCCAAGCACCCTATAGGGTCTGTCTCAAAATTAATGCTTTTTTGGTCAACTTTCACTATTTCACCCCCTTATCTTCCATAAAAACTTAGCCTGACTTTTTTGCCATTCTTCCTGATGCTTGAATCATGGACTACCTCTGCAACTATTGCCTTTTGTCCAGAAAGGAAGCAAAACTCTTCAATAGCATTCTTTTGTTCAACTGGTGCATAGCCAGTTTTTGCCTGAATCCAGTAAACGTCAAAAATTGGTGAAGCCTCAACACATTTTTTGCAGCACCCGTCAAACAAGTGCCAAACATCCTTGAAAAACCTTGAATGTGGAAACAGCACGATATCAGAAAACCCCAAAGAAACCAACGCTTTCCTGATCCTTGAATTGCTGTCTCTCATTTTTTGCATGTTGTTCATAAACATATATTAGCGATAATCTATATAAATCATTATGTTAAATAATAACCAATTCCAAGTATACATCTCCCAATAGCTGTGGGGGGTTATGACAGCCCTGTCCTTTCCTCTCACAGCTTTCATATTGCCATAATCGCAATCCTTTTAAACTTGAATCTGCTTAATTATTATATGCATTGGGGTTCGCATGAAAACTAAAAGTCTCGTAATAACACTATTCTTATCTCTGATGGTGCTTTTTGCAGGTGAAGCTAGTGCTCAGGTTGATTATAATGAGGGTTTCCAGATTCTTCCCAGCAACTACTTAGCTCCTAAAATGGATTGTGTTAATCAGCCGTTTGACAGCAGCAGTGTTGGACAGGAGTGTGTTTTGCTTGCCTATGATAACACAACCAAGAAGCTTCAGCTTTTTTATACAACAAGCAGATTCCTAGAGGACAGCTATCCCTTAACACCCAATTTAACTGTCACGACTGATGCTAATTATGAATATATAATAGCAATAAACCCGTCAACGTCAATACCGTATGATATAGAATATTCTGGACAGGCTTCGGCTTGGATGATATATGACAGCACAAATGTTGCAAAAAAGTATGTAAATGGTGCAATCACAAGCCTGCAAACAACAACTTCTGATCTCACATATTTGCTGTCTGGTGACAGACCATCCAATTATCTATGGACATGGTTCAACAAGGAGAATGGAAATTTTGAAGACAGGGTTTATAAGCATGATTTTTCGTCATATGATAGTTGGGGAACTTCAAAATCACAGAATTGGATAACAACACCAGACTATGTTTCTGGTCTTCATCTTGAGTCTGAGGATGGCGATCTCAATAAATCATACATATTTTATCCCTATAACTCAACAACGGGTGAAATCGGTTATTCAAACAACACCGATTCGTATATAAGCGGAAATCGTTATGATGGCATTTATGAAAAAGAGATTCGTGTCAGCTCATACAGGTATTTCATGAGAAACAGCACTGATGTCATAAGATATGATTATGACACAAACCATAGTTATTCCTTCTTTGAGATGGGAAGCAACAACATAATATCGCAGGCAACTTGGGCAAGCCAAACTGATTCAAATGATATATTGGTGGTTTTTCAGAACAGTTCTGGAATAAATATATATAGTATATGGTCAAGCCTTTACACTCCTGTTCCAGATGAGTATAATGAGTCAAAGAATGTTGCAGCGGTAAGGGAATACAACGGTATTTTGTTTGGTTATGTCAATGATCCTTATTATCCAAGGATTTCCTGCACGCCAGATGTGGGTTCATGTGCCATACTCTATTATGATGCTGGTGTCTTGTCAACAAATGGTGCAGGTCTTAAGCTTTATTATTCCACAACACCAGATCAGCCAGACTGGACTTATATTTACAAGTTTCCAGAATCCTACACCATACGTGCTGATTATGCACCGCCATATGATATATGTTATCATGAATTAAGCGGTAAATTCAGGATAATATCAGGAAGCAGAAGAAAGCTCTACACTTGGGATGGTGTAGGCACTCCTGTTAATGTATACACATACAGCGGTGGAGCATCATACAACCAGCGTTATCCATTAATGTTTGTTGATGATGATTGTGAATACCTTGCTGTTGGTGTTTCTCTTGCATTTGCCCACTGGAATCATATTGAAATATATCCTTGGGCAACAACTACTGTTGTTGATGATTTTGAATATAACGGAATTACATTGTCCAGCATAGAAGGTTACATAACGGCAGAAGATGATTTAAGTGCTTACTGGTATGATGTTATTGGAACATCGTATGAATATGATAATCTTGATCTGTATGACGATGCTGAATATACCAAATCAATACAGTATTTTTATCCAGAAGAATCAATTGCGTTTTTTGAACGAAGGGCAGATCACACACCTTCAAATTACGGCAAGGGAATATATTATGCAGGAAACTTCTATCCAAATGGTGTTGACTGGATATACCCGACAGTAAGTCCTTATTACATATATGATATTTTAGCAGGTGAAGAAACAGAGTCAATGAGCACGTATTTTGAGGAATCAAAAATATATGCTGTTGCGAAAAGAAGGAATGATTACGGATGCATATTATTCCTGAACTGTGGGAAGGTCTTTTTCTATGAAAAAGCAACTAATCCTTTGTTTGTTACAACCAGTTATTATGATGACCTGATAGAAACCACTAATCCCCTGAACACAAGTATGATCGTTGAATGTACTGATCCTTCAATAAACTACACTGATGCAGCAGGTGCATCATTTAATGTGTTCCAGCTTCCATGCAGCAGCAATATAAATCTCACCCTTCAGACAACAGCAGCCTACCCATTTAATGCTGAAGTAAGTTTTGACTTCTTGGCTGGATGCAATCAGATGAATATCAATGCGATATATGTCAAAAGCTTTACAAGCACGATAACTGTCCGTGACCAGATAACAGGTCAGGCTGTCCCAAGTGCAACTGTCTATGTTGACGGCATTCCACATGTTACTGATTCAGATGGTCAGGTTGATTTTGTGGTAGCACCCACAAATGCCAACTTTACACTGACACCCAATCCATCATCATGCCTTATAACACTTGATGCAACTGGTGCTTCTGTCAGCGAAAGTCATTATGTTTATGCAACAAAAACAGGATATTATCCATATTCAGCAACTTTATCATTCACTTCTGCTGGGCAGACTATCTACATAAACAGGGGTGAATATATTGTTTCCAGAGTTTACTATAAAGATGGTGTTGAGGCAACTGGTGAAAAGACATCTGCTGTTATAAATGCAACAGGTGCGGATGAGACATATGTGCTGTTAGATGGAGTTCCATATAACATGTCTCAGTCAAATGAGTTTCCAGTGACTTTCCAGACCCTTGATGCGTCATCCAGCTATACCGTAACGCTTGGTCTCACATGGGGAAATTACACTGACACTAATGACGTAAGCATTACATCTAGCCAGAACAACTATGGCTGCAATGAAAATGCCTGTTTCACCCTTCCGTTCTACTCAAATAGTATTGATGTTCAATGTTCAACAGACCTTGATTGTGAGGAGAGCTTCTGTATTGGAAACCTATTCAAGGAACTACTAAGTTGCAACACCGAAACAGGTCAGTGTGTCTATGAACAAACCTTGTGTCCAACATTTTGTGACAACGATATAGGATGCTATACTCAGGCAATATTGAATGACTCGTGCAACTTTGACACCGAATGTTATGACCTGATTGAGTGCATATCAACAGCTGTTCTCCGTGATGCAATATGTTCGCCAAGTTTAGGTGTATGTGTCACGAATCATGTGCAGTGTACTTATGGCTGTGAAGACGGTGCTTGTAATCCTGCACCAACTGTTCCAGTTTGCGACCAGTCCACTGTTGAAGGAATGCTTGCCTGCACCCAGTCGGGCATAATGGGATTCATAGGAAGTGTTTATGATCCGATGTTCCTTATGGTCATCGTAATAGCAATTGTGATAATAGCTATAACATTGTTTTCGCTCACAATTAAAGGAATAAGCAATGTAATCAGATGAATGTGATAGAAATGTGGTCTAAATGTCTTTCAACACAAAAAAAGCAACTGAGTGTCTTTGCTGGAATATTTGCAATCTCTTTAGTCTTGTCTGTCACAGCATCAGCTGAACTTTTCTCACCAAGCACCCAACGCTACATCACAACAGGGGAAAACCAGAACTGGTTTTACATCAAAATCCACAAGGCAGACAACACGAATGACTATGTTGCAATAAGCAAGAATGACAAAGGTCATATCGGCTTGGCAGTCAATGATGAATATGTAGGTTACATGTTCTTTGTTCCAGCTTTTCAGCATCCAGTAACTCATGACTGGTATGTCTGCCCATTGGTGGATTCTGGTTCATATTCGGTCAACACAGGTCAAAATTACCTGTCTGCAAGCGGCTCAGGTGAATTTACATGCTATAAATATGCAGATGCCTCTCAATCAGCTAATGTGAATATGACAATCCACGAACTTAAACTGGAATCTGATCCCCAAGCAAACATCAAGATAACCTCAAATGTTACAGTTGACAGTGCAGCTGTTCCAGAGGACACTGGCTTTGCGTATATGTTTGTGCCTGCTGATCAGGATAAATTTAAGTATGCAAAAGTCGGTTCAAGCCTTGAGGATTTCACAGAAAATGACCGTGACTTGTCATTGGATAAATCAGTTGAATTTTTTGATTCATTGGGAAAATATATAGGTCATTCTTTTTACTGGACTGATATGCCTGTTGCAAACAACATAATGAGGGTTGCAACATACGGTGGTGATGAGGGCATATTGATGGGAACATACGGATATGGTTCAGGCAGAAACATATATGTTGACCCACTCTATACAGTGGATTATTCACCCGAACCAGCTGAACATTTGATCGGTGGCAACGTGACATGGAACAACAATTCCCAATTTGATCTGATCAACAATATCACGATTGGTGTTTCGGATAGCAGTGATCTTACATCTTACGATACAAATATTTATGCATATCGTTTCTTCAATACCACAAATGACACTTACATGATCAGCAGCTCTCCCAACACAAATTATGGAAATGATAGTTATGTTATTATTGGCAGGTATCTTGGTGCTGTGTATGATACATTGCTTAATCATGATATTGATCAGGGATTTTCAAATATGTTATCAGCAAAACTGGTAATGTATGATGACATAGCTTTAGGGTTTGCCAACATTTCTATTCAGAGAATCACCGAATCTTGGAATGAATCTGATGCTACATGGAACAACAAGCCAAGTGTTGATCCTTATATCTGGTCTCAAATCAATATTACTGATATAGGGTTTTGGGAATGGGATATCACTGAACTGGTTAAATCAATAATGAATGGCACATATGAAAACTATGGTTTTTATCTGAACAAAACAAACCCCCAAGATAATAATGCACACAGGTTTTATACCAGAGAGTTTTCACCATTGTATACATATATAATAGTTGAATATGTTGATCCAGACGGAAAAGCAATTACTGGCAAATGGAATCAGACATATGACCCTGATTATGAATGGTTTTTGAGGGTCAGGAAAATTACCAATGGCACGCACAACATAACTGTTCATGCATATGATGACAACAACACAATCTCAACTTTTAATCATGTAAACAAGACTTTGATTGGTTCTGGCTGGTTTAACATAAATGTGTCATCGCTGGTTGAATATGAAACAAATGTAGCTGGTCTATCATACACCCAATTAAGATTCAGCACCTTTTTTTCAAGCAATTTTTCCGAGATTTTCTTGAGGAAAGAGATTAATGACACTGAGCTGCCTGTCTTTGAGGATTGCCAAGTCGATAACACCAATTTAACCAACAATGAAATAGCAAGATTCCAGTGCAATGTAACTGATAATATTGATGTTGATAATGTGAACGGCACTATTGAAGGAATAATTTATGATTTCACAAGAAATGATGATGTGTTTTACTATGATTTCATATGCTTGGACACAAACCCTTCAATAGACTGGACTTTAGTTGCAGCTGAAGACATATCTGGAAACTATAACTCGACATCATTAAGCATTTCTGTTGAATGCACTTATGTAGAACCAGCGATAACAATAATCAGCCCATCCTCTAAACCCTATTATCTGCCTGTTGAATTGAACGTAACTGCCGATGACACGATTGATACTTGGTGGTATAGTATAAATCATGATTCTAACGTCACGTTTGTTCCTAACACGACCATAGTTCCAGAAGTAGGATTTAATAATATGCAGGTTTTTGCAAACAACACTGGCGGATATGAAGGATCATCAAGCGTGTTTTTTACGTATCTGCCTGAATCGTCTATAGGTAATGCTACTATAACACTTGATCTCTATTATAATTCGTTTGCAGAGACAGGCATTCAGGAAACCATATATGCAATTGTCAAGAATGAAACTGAAGATATTTATCCACATGCCAATGTGACAATACTCATTGACGGAGTTGTTGGGCAAATGGTTTATGACAACACAACTGAATCTTACATTGTTTACTGGATACCGCCTGAAGATGGTGTTTTCTCATTCACTGTAACAGCTATCGCCAATAACACCGTTCAGGAAGAAGGAGATATCTATGTAAGTGAACCCTTTGAAATATGTATAAAGTTGTGGAACAACATAACAATGGAAGACCCTTATATTAATCAATTTGCATGGATTTATGCAGTAATGCCCCAGCAGGATTTCAAAAAAGCATTGGAGCACCTGTTTGTTCCAGACGAGAATCTGGCTTGTCCACCCCAAGGCGAAACTACCTGTTACTGGCATGGAAAATATGAAAATGGTACAGCCTGCATAGACCTCTACGAAACAGGAAACTACACATTCTACATAATAGGAAATAACATAAGGTGGGAACAGGACATAGGAAGCGGTTACATAGCAGACTGTGATTTCTGTCCGCCTGTCGAAATCCAGAAGCGTTTGTTGCTCCCATTGGGAAGCTTTTATCTTGAAGAATCCGAAACAATAGATATCTATGTTTCGGAAACAGAATTATACTATCGTGGAGCATTTTATGGTGTTTTAGGCAGCTGGTTGTGGGCAGGAATCATGTTTGTGATTGCAGCTGTGGCATTTATAGGTGTTTTAATGGCTACACACTCATTAAAATCAGCCATAGCAGCTTTGGTTGCTTTGCCTACAATCATATGGCTATTAATGACTTTCACATTGTAGCGATACAAATAAAAAACTTGAAAATCAAGAATGGTTAAGATGAAATGTCTTACAACTGTTGGGGTATGCTTTGTATTTATGATATTTTTAGCCTCGGCATCATCAGCCATCCCCGACAGTGAAATATACAACTTTAAATCATCCATAACAGGAGTTTTCTACTTTGATGAATATAATCCTAAATATGATGGCATACACGGAATAACACGTGAACTGGAACTCCTTTCCTTTTATAATGAATCACAATACTATTACATCGTAATCAGAAAATCATCTGTTGACCAGCCACCATATGACGATTTCTTTGTAACCTTTATCTGTGATGCTGAACCCGTAACATCATTCCATACAACAGATTACACAAGCTGGGTTGAATCAGGTCAGATAAGCTTCAAAAAACAATATGGTTATCAGGATGATTTTGATTACGGAACTGGCAGCATCAGAGGTCGATATTCATATTGCCAGATCAGGGAAGCAAGCAACCTGACAGTGAGCGGAAACACAGGATACACAACCTTTAATGTAGACCTTGTGCCTGTCACAATATCATCTGTCCAATCCGTTGAATCATATTGTGAAGAGGAATATCTCCGTGACACCATTACAGCACAGTTGTCTGCAATGGGAACAATAGTCGAAACCAATGTAGGATTTGTTTCAACAATCTTTACAGTCTTCCAAACCCTTGTAATCGTTTTCATAGTCATAGGAATCCCAATCCTTATCTTTTTGTTCATAAGATGGGCAGTATGGAAAATAACAGGAATAAGAATCCTTGAGAGGAAGGAGTATTAAAATGAAAAAAACAGCTTTGGTGCTTGGTATTGTACTCACAATGGTTTTAATGTCAATGTCAGCTTATGCTGCAATCCCGTATTACATATTCGGCATGGCTGGAAGGGGTTTCATATACACTAACTCTTCCGTAACAACTACCATGAAGCTTAACTCTTTCCATGCAACATCCGAAACATGGTATCTGTTTATTGAGAATGACATAAATGACGAAGCACCATATGACAACATCACCCTGAGAGTTGACTGCACCAGCGGTGACATTGCAACATTCAGCACCCTTGAATACGACACTTGGGTTGATGATGGTTATATCAACCTTCCGCTAACTTTTGAATCCGATGAAAGCTCTATCAGTTATAACAGTATATCTTTGGATGCAAAAACAGTTGAATGCGATTTTACTATAATCAGCATTAATCAGACAAATAATACCTCACCCTATGTCAGACGCTATATCCAGCTCATCCCCTATTACACTACAATTGAATTTGTAAAATGCACTGGTTTTGATGACAACTTCGGTATTCAGGTATCAGGGCATATAACATCCTTTGTAACAATGATGGAAGATTCATGGTCAATTGCATGGTATGCATACTCAATCTTCATAATCATATTTGCAGTCATAGGAATCCCAATTCTTATATTCATAATCCTCAGATGGGGAATCTACCGATTAACTGGTCATAAACTTATAGAGAGGCGAGAGCGATAACATGAAAAGCGGTTTAAGCTTTGGTCAGCCAAGGAAAGGATTTGCAGTAACAACGATAGCAATAATAGGGTTTATCATTGTAATAGCCTTTCTTTTTGCAAGCTTCTTTGGTGGTGGTGTTCACTCAGATACCCTTCTTGGATGGGGTGAAATACCGCTGCTTTCTGGAATTGACGGTTTTGTGACAGGTCTTTATAACATTTTCATATATTTCAGCTTATGGGTTTCAATCATAGTTCTTGGAATCTTTCTCATTGGAATACAGGCAGCCCTGATATTCTTTTATTATAAAGTTTTTTCCTATATATGGCAGTTTAAGGATTCTATACGCAACATAATAGATGAACTGCTTGACATTTAATGTCAAAAACAAGGGTCTTTTTAAAGGTATATAAACAACTATTTTATGAGATGCATTCATATAAAAGCCGACTGGGGGGTTTGGCGATTCTTTCTGCCAGTAAATCCTTTCATAAGGTTGAATGTGTTGATGAGGAATGAATGAGGGGTGCTACTATGGGCATTAATGAAACATTGCTTGAAGCAGGCGATGGTCTTGGTGGTTTCCTTACAGCTATTCAGAACCCTGTGGTTAACATTGTTCTTGCATTGGGAATCATAGGCGGAATACTGGCAATTTTCTACGGAATTGCATCAGTAATCAAGAGAGCTGTAGGCGGAGCAACACAGAAGATCGGGGGCTAAGCTTCACATGTGAACCCAAACTTTCGATCAAAAATGTGGATAGGTTTTTGCCACCTATCCACTATCCCTATTTTTAGCCTTTTCTATCGTTACTTATTTAAATCTTGTTTAACAATATTATTCTATGTTGGGGTATCATAAATTCTTCCTAACTTTGTTCATATTGTGTCTAATCTCAACATCAGTAACAGCAGTTGAAACCATACAACGAGAAAAAGCACCTGAACAGGTGAGTCAGTCAGCAGGAAACTTCGGGATAATAGAAAGCGTTATGGGGTTCATATCAGCTTATTGGATTGTCTTAGTTGCACTTGCAGCAGGTGTTTTCATACTCATGCTTCTTCTTAAGATGTGGAGATCGGCAAAAGAACGTGATAATGTATTTTTGCGTGATTTTAATCGGACAACAGAACTTTGTAAGTTGCAGTCGAACCCAAAGCGAGTAAAAGAGCGTGCATTTTGGGCATATGTTTTGGCTGTTACAATATTCATATCAGTTCTTTTATTTGTCATTGCAATGGTTCTTGATGACACAAGCTCCTTCATGTTTGCAATAGGAATCTTTATAACAGGTGCAGTTATAAGCATCGTTCTTAAGATCACAAAACTTTTTGCATATCATGACATTGTTCAGGTAATAGGTCAGTTCGGTGCAAAAATTATCGGATACTATATCGGTGAGTGTATAACATCAGATGGCTACAGAAACTTCCTATTGTTTAACGGCAGAAAATATCTGTTCTGGAAAAACACTTTCATAGTTAAGGTCAACATGAATGAAAACCTAAGAATAGAGACCCGTGATGCTGTTGGAGAACGCAAAATACAGCAGTACAAGCTGCCCAAGGATTTGATCATAGAAGGCGAAAGTATGATAGCCATTAAAGGTGAAGGTCTCGATAAGGCAGGTTATTTTTTCTATCCTCTAATCGCAGATGAGAACGGCAATATAGTCAACATGGACTTGATTGCATATACACGAAGCAAGGAAGTTGCCCTTCTTGATACATTATACCAGCAAACTGAAGATTTTGCTAATGTGCAACGTCAAGCCATAAACATGAATCCTAATATCCGCTTCAAGCTTAAATCAGGAAGTGACACTGTTGGCAGTGCTCAGGAATGAGGTAATTAAATGTTGATATTTGAGCTTAGGCTCAAGGGGAAAAAAGGTGTGGACAAGGTTGAACCTGCAAAGAGCAGCTGTTCGATAATGCTCTCTGAATGGAATCTTGCCAAAATAATAAGAATCCTCAAAACACGCAACCAGTCACTATATAAGAAAATAAACAAACTTTATGATGATGCGTCAGAAATCGGGTGAAACATATGAGTAAAATAGTAATAGAAATGGTATTCAGCGAAGAACTTGCAAAAACAGCAGCAAAAGCAATGGAAAACGGTGAAATAGTGGATGCGGATGATCTCTTGTTCCGCCTCGCAGATGTCTATGCACAAACAATCAAGAAAAACAAGGAGTTCATGAAACCACTAAAGCTGCTGGACAAGAATGTAAAAGTCAACGTAGCGGTGTGCTAAATGATCATTTCACGGGTAAAGCTTGAGATGCGTTTCAAAAAACGTGTATCACGCACAATATTAGAAAAAGCAGTTGAATCCTTGTCAGCAATGGAAAAGCAGCTTGTCAAACCATACAAGAAACATGACCCAAATGTGCATGTCCGTGTCTGGTATGAGGACTCAGCAGGAACAGAAAACGTAAAAGTTGTTGACATGCTGCCAAAAAACCCGTTTAAGCGAATGTTAAGGAGAAAAAAACATGTTCAGTGACCTGTTAAAATTCTGGAAGCAGCTATACCTTACACACAAGGAAGGCAAGCTGTCAGCTGTCATGTACTACTATCTTGTCTGTTGTCTCTTTATAATGGCAGGTCTTTTTATGTACCTATACTGGGAAGGCACAATAGGAATCATGATCCTAATGAATACTATAACAGGAAACCCGATGAACATAGAGTTCAACATCCTGAAGTCCATAGGCGTTGTCCTGATAATCCGCTATGCCCTGTTGAGCGGAATAGATGCTGTTGCAAGGAGAACACCCGACAACATAACAGACAAACTAACCTTGCTTAACGACAAGGTTAACGCATTGCACAGGCTGGCATTTGAGTTTGAGGATGAGGATGATGCACCAAAGATCATTGACAGAAGAACAGGTAAGTGAGTTTAACCCGTTCTTCTGGATAGAAAGGCACTGGAAAGAGCTGCTATACTGCACAGCTGTTATAACAGTTATAACAGTTATAACCATACTTGCATCTTTGCCTGAAGCTGAAAATGTGTTCATAGGCAAAATAATAAGGATTGAACCAGAACAGTTTGTTGTGTATGTGAGGAACAACAGGACTGTTTCAGGGATAAATGCAACATATGGTGTCTGCTATGATAAGCAGCTGATGTGTTACATACATGATAATGTTGAGATAACTCAGTATGTGAGTTATTGGGGGGAATATTGGACAGTGACGGCAATTGTTGATTGATATGTATGTCAAAACGAGAACAGAATTGGGGAAAATACTTCGCAAAAGAGCTGGAACAAGAACCGAAAAACGCTTGGCAGATGGTCGGTTTAGCGTTAAGATTGGTGCTGAAAACGACTGTCTTTATAATTGCTATTGCAATTAAAATAATTAGGGGGTTACACATGGGAATCAGAGGAGCTTTGAGGAAGAAAAACAAGAATGAACCTGTGCATCCATTCGCCTTCAACCAGCAGCACATGCAGCAAATGCAGCAGATGCAGCCATACTACCCACCTCAGCAATATCCACAGCTTGAGCAGCCAATGCAGCCTGCACCTATGCAGAGAATGCCTGTCCAGTCACCTGTAAGCGGTTTGTCAGTTAACATGCTGAATGAGGTATACGGTGCTATCGGATACATCAGGCAGGAGCTTGTCGGCATACAGAAAATAATAAACAATGTTAACAGTGCAATAAATGACATATATGCAAGACTCAATGCCATTGAAGGCGTTCAACCGCTTCCTAAGCAGCGGAATGCTTTTACAAAAAAGAAATAAACTAAGGGGGAAATGAATGGTCAATCTTGGGTTGAGCAATGAGAACCAGAACTGGGGAACAGCCTTTTTGGTAGTCTCAGTTTCAATTATTTTCATGGTTCTGATATTGCTCTATGTCTTTGGTGTGCTTGATCCTGATCTTAGGATATGGTAACAATGAACCATCGGTCACTCCCTGCCCTAAAGGACAGGGTATCACGAGGAGGAGATAGGGATGGATAGAAGTAAATTCACAAACAAACAGTTAATGGAGATATTCAAGTTGGCACTACATAAATGGGGTCAGCAGTTTCAACTAAATATGGTTGCAGAAGAATGTTGTGAATTAGCCAAAACTGTTTTAAAATATAATCGAAAGCAGAATGGAACATCTAAAACAGATATTATAAGAGAGATGGCTGATGTCTATATTATGCTTGGTCAGCTTGAGACTATAATTGGTCTTGACATACCAGATAACATCAATGCAGAAATTAACCAAGAGTTTGACAGGAAGATTGAGCGGTTAATTGAGATGCTTAAAGTAGACGAAGGAGGACGGCATTCCTCCCACGGCTAAAGCCGAGGGTATCCTGCCTACAATTTTATGACAAAATACAAAATGCGAAATGGCAAAATCTACAAGCTGGTTGGAACTTGCGATTCAGCAAAATGCAACGACTGGTGTTGCAGTCATATAGTAGTCCGAGTTCCATATATCAACACAGATGATGAAGAATATTTTAAAGCACGTGGAATATCAGTAAAACGTGTGGGCAACCAGTTAGCATTATTGATAAAATCCCCATGCAAGCACCTTCTAAAAAACGGAAAATGCGGAATCTACAGTACCCGTTTCACCTTTTGCAGAAAATACGCTAAAACCAAGAATGACCCCTTTTCACATATAAACTGTGGAATAGAATGGCGTGAAATCACTGGTCGTGAATCCCAAATCGCAAGATCAAGGCTCTTAAAAGGAGATGTTGATTAATATGCCAAGAAACATAGCAGCTGGTCAGTTACAGCAAACATTCATGGAAGGTGAATATTCCAGAAAATGCAGCAAATGCAAACGACCAGTCTACTACATCGATAAATGCTTCAAAACAAAAAACTATGAATACATGTGCATAGAATGTGCAATCAAGCTTAACGCTGAGTTTGGGGTACAAAATGAAACAGCCAGCAGGTGGGGTTTAACATTAAAAGAAGCAGATGAGCTTGCCAACGATATAATAAGGCAGAAAAAGCTTGAACTCGGCATTGGCATTGCAGCTTAATCCCCAAATGCCGTCTGAGGTAGTGTCCCATTTGAGCTTCCTCAAATACCCCATCATGCCTCAGTTAGTGCGTATGCACACATCGGCAGGGGACAAATCATGAAATGCAAAATATTGTTCAAACCTAATAAAAGGAAGTGAAATGATGGACAGAAGGGTAATAAAAATCCATAATTATAGGTATTGTTTACGGTGTGGAATGAAAATACCTTTCAATGAGCATTATTGTTCTATAAAGTGTAGAAAAATGGATAGAAATGATTATGTGTGTGAAAAAATGAGAATTCGAAGGGGATTTTACAATCCCAAAAAGGACAAGGAAGTGAAATCATGAAAATAAAAAATGCCAGATCACCATATGTGAAAAACTGCTATTGCAGCCATTGCGGTTTTTTTCCAAAGGAGCTTGTCCTTAAAGGAAATAATGGTCGTAACCTATGCCCGTTCTGCCATTGCGTAGTACGCAAGAACCCGAAAACATCTGTCAGCAGAAAAATGCACAAAAGACTTAATGGCGATTATGACAAACCAGCTAATGGAGTTGATGCATATGACTAACATAAGGCTTGTCTGTGAATGTGGTTGCGACAAATTCGTAATACGGTGCGAAAAAGATGGAGTCTTTTACTACACATGCACCAAATGCGAAAGTGAGATGAAGGCGTGTTAACATGAACACGAACAGTGAATACAATGCCAGCAGGGCATACGGCTACCTGAACGGAATACTTTATGATCTCAAAAATGGCAGAATAACCCAATCAAGAGCTAAAAAGGAAATATGCCGTTTATTCGTGCCAAAGGAGTGTGTTGAATGATGAATGAGAAAATAAAGCAAGATGAAGAATCTGCATTTGAGAGAATGGCAAAGGATATAGATGTTATAAGGAAGGCACTGGAAAACCTTAAGCGTCTCGGAATAACCAAGGAGCTGATGACCATATACATATGCCACAAGACAAAACTTGGTCGATACAAGGTTGAATCTGTTCTCTCAGCTCAGCAGGACTTCCTGAATAACGCAATCAAGAAGAAGTGAGGTGAATTAATGTGATAAATAATATGAATGGTGGTCATATATGAAGGTATTACAATATCTTTTTGATCTATTTTTCCGCATCTTCGCTATGCGTGAACTTTACACCCTCTCAATGAGCATTGCGTGGTCAATCATAGAGGCAGAGGAAGAACCAGACAAATCCACAATCAAGAAGCTTGAATTTATCAAGGACAACACCCACGAAAAGCTGTTGATCCCCCTGTCCACAGCAGAGATCATTATCCTTACCAACATAGGAAACCGCAATTTCAGCAAGCCCATCGAGTTTAAGGACAACAAAGGCAAGACCCGTGAAATGCCCCTGCATGTTATCATCCGTTACACCAAAGAATCATACTTTGAACTGGCAAGATTCGTTGTCAATATTGCAAAGAAATACTCACTGGATATACCCATCAGAAGTCCAGTAGGCAGCATGATGGAATTGCCTGATATTACAGGTGAAGAAGGATTGCCATAATCGCAATCCTTTTAAACCTGAATTGGTTAACTATATAGCATAGTTGGGGTTACATGAACAGGAAATTAGTTTTATTGCCAATTTTAGTATTAGTACTTACGTACACATCATCAGTGAACGCAAATCCAGCAAACGTAGTCAGATCATTCTCCCAAACAGTTATAACCCCCAACACCCTTCTGAATGTCACCATTTCAATTGACATCGAAGGCGAAGACTACATAACAGTAGATGAGCTTATTCCTGAAGGATGGACTCTGGTCAGTAGTGGCGGACTCGATACATCCGAAGCAGGACACCTCAAATTCTTGGCTCTCGGAACAGTGATCCCCGACCAGCAATACACCTACACCCTGAAAGCACCCGAATCCACAGGCAGCCATCTTTTCACAGGAAGCTACCAAGCACAAGGCATGGACAATCCCTCAGAAATCAGCGGTTCGACATCCGTTAAAATCTTTGCTGACCAAGGCACTTATTACCCATCCAACAACACCTGTGAAACCTTTTCAAACAACTTCAAAATAACAACAGAAAACTGCCATGCACAGGATGCAGATGGTCGTGACATCACCCAATACGTAACCTTTCACTGGCTCGGTCAAAACGAGCTAGGCACAAAATGGGTTTTTGCCTACACCCAAAACCTTTCATCAGGCTCTCTATATCTCTGGAACAACCAAAGCTACCCTTTCCAAACCTTTGAATTAGTTAATGCAACAGCCAACATCACAATTCATGATGTCCAGCAAATAGAAAACGTAGGTTCGCCAAGCACCGAACTGTGTGACATAGGAAATGAGTGGAACAGCATAGCACGAATGGTAACAACCAGCAACAGCACCCAAACAGTCTATTGCTTCAATGAATATGGTCAATACAACTCAACATCTTATTGGTTAAAAGGAACATACTACAAATACGAATCCACCCCAACCACAAAATACAAAATGGGTTGGTCAGATGTCACCAATCAGGTATCATACGAAGGCAACAACCTTTTGGGCAACCAATGGAACTACTACACAATCAGCCAAGCAACTTTCCAGCCAGATGAGTCAATCCGCACCAAATGGGTTTTCACCCCAAGCGACAAAATCAAGAACGGAAAATGGCACATCTTTGGCTGGAAAAGCGACCAATTGTTATCATCAGCAATCCACGATGATCTTTACATCTACCAAGACCCTTTCTGGAATGAATCTTGGAACAGAAGAATCCCCATCGAGATAAACGCATCCGTATCAGAATCAAACATCCAGATAAAATTCCCAATACAATATGACACGGACATGAACTCCGACTTCTCCGACCTCAGATTCCTCAACAACTGTTCAGAAGACGCAGTAGAACTCTATGCATGGAACGAATCCACAATCCCCAACACCCGATCAGTAATATGGGTAAATCTAGGAGACAACCCAACCAACCGAACCATCTGCATGTACTATAACAACCCATTGGCACTGCCTTATTGGGATGGCAGCAACACCTTTATCTACTATTCAGATTTCCACCAGCTCTCAACTGGCGAACTTGTTGGTCAGGACAGTTGGGTTGATGCAGGAAGCGGAACAGGATACTGGAACATAGGCGGTTTCACACCCTACGAGTATAACCAGTCACTAAGCATAATAACAACAGACAACAACCAGCGAAGAATAAAAAGAACCCTTGGTGCAGGAACAACTGGCTACCCAACAGGAAGTGTCGGTTTCATAATACGTGGAAACGGCACAAACTTTTACGGTTCTGTTGGAACTCTCAGGTCAACAGACGATTACGATAATGCATACACACGGTTCAAGGACAACGAAATACTTGTTGCACTCAGCTCCAACTACCAACTCTTTAATTCAGTAAACACAAATGAATGGTACAAAATAAACCACACTTGGATCAACACAACAGGAATGACCCTGTGTGCCGAACACCTGCCAGCAAATGAAACCCATTGTGCAGGCAGCACAATGTACAGTGCAAGATCAGGAAACACTGGTGCTATATACTTCCAAGTCAATGATTTCACCAATGCCCAGCTAACTTATGGTGCAGTCTATTTCGCAAACTATACATCAGTGCAGAAAACAATAACTTTCCTTGAAGAAGAGGCAGGCGAAGATACCACACCCCCAACATGGTCTAGCAACTCCACCAACTCAACAACCGTAGGAAGCGACATATCACACAACCTTTATCTGCATGATGACGTTGAACTAGCCGAATACATATTCGGCTTTGACAATGGAACAGGAACTCTTGTCAATGACACCCAGCAAGCAATATCAGCCCAATCAACCGACCTCAACATCACCAAAACCATAAACTCCACACTCGGATCAACAATACGCTGGCAGGTATTTTTCAATGATACGAGTGGAAACTCCGCCATAACACCCATCTTCCAGTACCAAGCAGAAGACACAGCACCCCCAATCCTCACCATTAACCAGCCTTGGAACACGACCTACTACAACAACACAATAGCCTTCGAGATAACCGCCAACGAAGACATAAGCTGGATGGTGGTTGAAATAGACGGTTCTAACAGCACAAACTTTACATGGACTGGAAGCACATGGACTTTTGTCAACAACACCTTGAGTGACAATACCTACCAAGCAGTCATATGGGCAAATGACACATACGGAAACCTAGGAAGCACCCAAATCACCTTCACAATAAATACCCAGCCCCCAACCATCACAATCCTATATCCCGAAAACAAGACATACTACATAACAGACATCTGGTTCAACGTAACAACTGACAAAACGGCAGACTGGTGTGCAGTCGACTACGGGTTCGGCAATACAACCATGCAGGAATCACAAAACGTATGGTATCACCGAAACCAGACTGTCTCTGACGCAACCTACCAGACAACCTTCTGGTGCAACGACACATCAGGCAACCTGAATCACACCTCAATAATCTTCTCAGTTAACAGCACCCACATTTGGTGGAACTACACCTTTAAAAGCAGAATCCAGCTGAACATAAACTCAACAGTGACCACAAGCGGTGTTCAGGTTCGCATAAACAAATCATACGAAACAGAAATGCAGCCAGACTTTTCCGACTTGAGACTCTTAAGCAACTGCTCGTATGACGCAGTAGAACTATATGCATACAATGAATCACAGGTCAATGGTCAATGGATAACATTCTGGCTCAATACAAGCACAATAGGCACGAACCCTTCAGTCCCTTACTGCCTTTACTATGAAAATGCAACACCAGTTGATCCTGTATGGGATGGTAACAAAACCTTTGAATATTACCAACATTTTAATGACCTGAACCTTGGCAGCATACTTGAACAGGATGGTTGGGCAAATGATGTTGACGGGTCAAACATAAAAATACTTGATGAAACATCCTTTGAGGGCAACAAAACAGCAGGTGGATTATCAACAATAGCCCAGCAGCAAGCCATAAAACCGATAACCCAAATGAATGATGGCAATACAACACTCACAATTTACATGTCTGCAAACACCACTGGAACACACGGTCATGCAGTTCTGTTCGGCTATACTGGTAAAGGCACATACGCATACTACAAATTCAGGAATGGTGCATTGCAGGCAAGATTTGGTGCAGAGGATGAGTACGAAAGTCTCATGAACTACAAAGCTAATTCTTGGTACAGGGTAACTGCAACATTCCTCAACAAGACAACTTGGCAACTCTGTGCAGAAAACAAAACAACAGAAAATGGCGGTTTTGATGATTGTTTTCACGGCAAATTCTACCATCCAAACGGAAACCCTGACAGGACACTTGATGACGGCATACCCGACAACTTCAAGTTCCAAGTTGTAGATGGTGACGGAAGCACCAAAGGATACTGGGACAATGTATACTATGCAAACACCACCCAAGGAGTCACATACTACTTCGGGGAAGCACCTGAATTTGATCTAGGGGCAATATCATCCGACTCCCCAGTCGACCCAACCGAAAACTCAACAACACAAATCTACGCATTAGCCAACGCTTCAGGCAGCAATTTTGATGTCGGTAACTGCACCATATATAAGCCAAACGGGGAAATGTTACAATGGGTATTCGCTTCCGAAACACCTATCAACAGCTCCTTCACAACCCTGAATTGCACTTTCACTCTATCATACTACCACCCAAACGGAACATATAACATCACCATAACAGCCAACACCACATCAGCCCAATCCGACACCAGCTCAACCACAATATCATACAACACCCTGTCAGCCTTCGCAACAAATGAAACAACCCTGAACTTCGGAACACTAAACGTAGGATCATCCACCACCCTGACGTTCCAGTCAACCAACACGGGCAACCAAAACCTTTCACTCCAAATAAACGGCACAAACCTTGTTTCCCCAATTGGCATAATAGGAGTCGGAAACCTGACCTTCGACACAGACAGCAACCTCACCAACGCACCCAAACTCTCAACCGCCTTCCAATCACTCTTAAACCTCACAATCCTAAGCTCCGAAACGAACTGGATCATGCTCACAATCCCACCAATCACCAGACCGCACAACTACACAGGCAACATAACCATCAACAGTTAGATCGATTAATCGGTTATAACCAGTTAATCGGTTATAACCAGTTAATCGGTTATAACCAGTTAATCGGTTAATTGGTTAAGTCATGCTCAATAAAAAAGGGGGGTAAAATGGAAAGAATAAAAATTGGATTCGGAAGCATGTGCATTGTAACAGCCATGTTAATATCAGCACTTGCAATAGGCGTAGTTGCATCTGACAGCCACACTATGAACCCTGAACTTACAGTAGGAAACACCCTTCCAACAATAACTGGAATGGCAGTCGGCTCAGCATCCTACGACCCAACTGAATCAGGAAACACAACTGTAACAGTCTACATAAACGTGACGGACATAAATGGCGTTGAAGACCTAGACGATTCCAAAGCAACAATACAGGTTGATGATGCAGCCACATTCGCAGCAGCAGTTGGAAAATACACACGTGTTTGCACACCACTAGCCAACCACAGCTCCACAGTTCGTGAATATCAGTGCCAGACAGACCTTGAATTTTTCGATGCAGCAGGCACTTACTCAACCAACATGACAGCTGGCGATCAAGTTGGAACAGTCTGGAACAACACAGACACAAACGCACCAACCTTCACATACACAACCTTGGTTGCATCAACAGTAGACGAAAATGCAATAAACTTCAACGGAGTAACCCTTGGTGCAGCAAACTCATCAGCAGTAAACAACCCAACAACTGTCACCAACACAGGAAACGCAAATCTCCAAATGAATGTCACTGGTGCAGACATGACTGGTGGAGTTCACGGTGAAACAATAGGAATCGGTAATTTCAGCGTATCTCTGGATGCAACACCTACAGCAGAAATGATCCTGTCAGACAGCACCCAACAGATAATCGTAGGCGGAGTAAATGCAACTGCATCAGCAGGTGCATCGAGCACAGAAGACCTGTACTGGTATGTTGATGTGCCAGCAACCCTGCAACCAGACACCTACACAGCAAGCTGGACACTCGGCACATATGAACTGTAAAATCAGATCAGGAAGTGAATCATGTCAAGCAGTTTGGCATCAATAGCAGTGATGGCATTTTGTTTAGCCATATCTATGCCACAAGCATTAGCATGGGGAGTTGCACATGAAAACAGTCACATTGAATTAGAGGCAGGCGAAGAATACCAGTTCTATACAAGCCTTCAGAACATGGTCGGCAATACATCATACAATGTGCAAGTCAGCCTAAGCGGTGACACAAGCATAGCCACCCTCTCCCAAAACCAGTTTACCCTTGAACCCCAAACCCAAAAGCTCCCCATCTACATAACCCTAAAACCCCCACCAGAAAACCCCCAACCATCCTACTCCACAATCATAAAATACTCAGTATCCCCAACACAAAGCAGCGGTCAGGTAGGCTTGAATCAGGAAAAAACAATCTTCATCCACATATCAGTAAAACAACCAGAACCCGAACCAGAACCAGACCCCGAACCAGAACCCGAACCCCAATCCCAAGACCAAGGATCATCATCATCCTATACTCCACCCACCCATCAGGAAATCATAATCCAACAGCCCAACACAACCCAACCACCCAACCCACAAAACCAAGAACCCCCAACCACCCAACCACCCAAACCACAAAACCAAGAACCCCCAACCACCAATCAGCAAACCACCCAACAAGATCAGCAAAGATTCGAGGATCATGTAACACTGAACGACATAAACCCAATCCGCTTTCCGTTTGAATACCTGATACCAATCGTCATAATCTGCCTGATTGGATACATGCTCCTTCCACCAAAGGAAAATGAACATGAACAAGAATATTATTAACACAAAACTGAAAATCCTTATCCTTTTGTTAGTTGTCTCAATATTCATGCAACCGCTTGTTTTTGCAACCGAAGAAACCATGAACGTAACATTAACAATTGAAGAGTCTGTTATTCCACCCGAATCAGAAGAATTAGGAATCAACCAAACTCTCCAAATCGCAGGTCAGGGACTATCAGGCTTCCTTACAGCTGTCACAAACCCAGTTTCATCGTTCCTGCTTATCTTTGGTCTGATAATAGGAATCCTTGTAGCCTTTTATGGAATAATTTACCTTTTCAAGAACTCGTTTGATTCAATATCCTTTGAGCAACCCAACAGAAAACCACAAAATAAGCCTTCATATCTCAAAGACCACTATAACAACAAAAACAAGAAAAACCGATAACCATGAACAGAAAATCTCAATACCTTAAAATCAGAAAATCCTTATGGAAGTCCGTTAAAAGCGGTTTAATCACTTGGAACGAGTACCACACACAACGCTCCAAGCTTGACCAAGAATACGCAGATGTCCTATGACACAAACAGTAATCCAGAAAACCCTTTTTGACCATATCACCTTTCCCGTTAAAATTAAAAAATGGAAGTGCAACGATTGCGGTTGGATAAAACTATCATCAAAACACCCAACCACCCCTTGCATCTGGTGCGACTGTCCAGATTACCATATAACAAAATAACGATATGTTTTTAAAACTAACATCCAACACTATATCATGGAAAACAGTGACAGTGAAGTAGTAATGTGTTTGAGAGGAAAGGGCGGAAAAACAAACACTTTCAAACTGTTAGGTCTTACTTCTGATGAAGCATTCACCCTAACCACCCAACTCAAAACCCTGAATGAAAGAATCCTTGCCACATGTCTGGAATCAGCAGCAGAACTATCCGAAGCATCCAAATCATCTTACAGTGATTCAGACAGACTCCAAATCGCCCTTGCACTGTTCGACAAGCTCGGAATCAGCTCATTTACATATCTGAGAAGCATGTTGGAGAAAGACCTTCATGAACGATAAAATCACCCTATACGAACCAGCTGAAATTGAATGCCCGATTGCAACCAGAATCCGCATAAAAAACAAAACCAAAAAACCACCCAACCTAAAATGCGGTTTTACCCACAAGTGTCGAAGAACCGACAAAGGCATGTATTCAGAATGTGGTACTAATGCACAAATTCATGGATAAACATGCAGGAACAGCAACCATCCTCTTCATACTTTCATTATTAGCCTTGGTTTATATTTACGTCATGATAATCAGGAACGGAAACATGAACATCTAAAATGGGTGGTCTATGGTCAGGGAACTGGAAGTCAAAAAAAGCTTTGAGTGGTATCTAACACAAAACGACAAATCACTCTACATAATATCAAAAAACCTTGATCTCGGAGACGTGCTTGTCATAATAGACTCCCTAATCAAAAAATTCAACATCCAGAAAATCCCCCTCATGCTCACCCTTTACGGAAACGGTGAAGACCCATGCGACCAATCTGTTGTAAAAAAGAAATGAAATTCGCATTCGGCAGATTCATCTGCCCCAAATGCGGAAAACGCATATATATGACCACGAATCACCCTACTGATGACAAAGAACTCTACGCCTTTGATGACCAAGACCGCCCAGTCCTGATCAACCCAAACCGCAAAAGGAGAAAACCATGAAAATCATAGAATACCCAACAAGAACAGAAACTATTCACTGGCTGGTTGGGTTAGGCACTGGTGCTTTAATTGGTTACACGATCGGCTATTGGAGACTGTTAACATGAAAAACCTCAAACGAATAATGCTTGTACTATCAATCTGCCTGCTGATAATACCCCCTGTCGTTGCAATCGTAACACACAAGTCCCTTCAGCTTTCAATTGTCGTTTTAGCAACTCTTTATATAATATCAATCCTAATGGTAACATATGTTGCACTAACAATAGATGATTAGCATGTCACGCATCACCCAACTTTTATTCTCCCCAATACTAGTCCTCTATCTTTTTCTGTTTATACACTGCCAAAGACGCAGAACAAATAAATATGATTATCGCTAATATAAAGCATGGAACAACTGATCAGAAAATCTGGAAGCAGACTCCGCCTCAAACCCAAGACCATCCAAGAAGCAATCGACATATACCACAAATCAACCAAGCACCCAATCTTTGATGACTCAAGGATACGGCAAGAAAGCATTGCTGTTGCCAGCCTTTACATAGCCAACCGCCTTCACCACCAACCACCCTACGACCAAAACATTTTTGTCTACAAATTCAACATCAGCTTTGCCACTCTCAGAAAATGCTACATCATGATCTGCAAAATCCTGAATATCCCAAGAGACCAAATAGTCTCCCCCCACCACCTATAGCAAGAACGATATTACAACACAAATGATATTATGACCCGACAGACAATAAGTCCCATACTGCTCTCCACTTTAGTTGAATCCATGCCACCCAACCTTTCACTTTGTGTCAACAACATCTGTCTCCACAAACCCCAAATCACCCACTTCATCCAAAACCACCCAAACCACCAGCTAACCATCGAGATATCAGAAATCTTTGAAGACATCCTCAACTGGATCACCTTGTTCAACGAAGGAGCTTTACATGCCAAACTATAAAATCCTAATCAGAAGCGAACTCGACCCACGAAACAAAATCCGCTTACGTATCAAATGCAGCAAGTCCCTTGTTGACCTAAAGCAGCTAATCTCCCAACAGTTCGATGAAAAAAGAGAAAAGCGTGAATCACATGAATCAGCAAATTAAACCTCTGGTATCCATGATCATAATCTTTACAGCCATAATTATACTAATATCCTTCATTGTAGGTTACAGAATAGGATTCGAGCACGGGCTAGAATTTGTAAAACCCTATCTAAGGATCACCGCTTCAAACTTCCAGCAACTCCCAAGCATCCTAATCAGTTAATTATCCTGCCTAGCAACTCGTTCATGCCTCTTCTTGTCCCAAGCCTTCTTGACACCTTCACCAATCTTTTTCCTACTCTCAACCGAAAGCTTCCTGCGTTCAATTGGTATCAAAGCACCACAACTAGGACACTCAATAAATTTCTTAGTTATAATTTTCATTAAACCACACTCCCTCAATAAACCCCCAACACAAACTTAATAACAAACTACTTAAAACTACCACTATCCACACCCGAAACTATACAATAAACATCCGAAAACTTCAAAAACTTTTCAATAACCCTACCCCAAACTTCCATCTATAAGTCACATTCGCCCCAGTTATAGGCTTGTCGAAATCTAAATCATAAAGAGTAAGCTTAATTATTGCATCAGCAGAAGGCTCAAGATCGATTTTTGAACTAGTCTGAATTTCGGTATTTATCCTTCTAATATTTATGCTTACTGTGGTTGTTCTTGATTGATAATTTGTATTTTGCGCAAAAATTGTTAATAATTTTACTCCAATATTTAAATTGCTAGTATTTAATGTATAATAATA
>Ga0180438_10001117_pt1 | contig 48803 bp, 60 predicted proteins | sample SS_ome_12_FD_132455 | JGI IMG/M metagenome (GOLD analysis project Ga0180438, IMG submission 132455) | Hypersaline lake sediment archaeal communities from the Salton Sea, California, USA - SS_3_D_2 metaG | ecosystem: Environmental > Aquatic > Non-marine Saline and Alkaline > Hypersaline >...
GAACGCATCTAAAATATTGAAGAATCTCGTGCCGGATTTTAATATCCTATTTATTGAACTCGCTAAAACAGCAGTTGGAGTAATATCTGCGTGTCTTGAAGTATTTGCTGACCTATGCAATGCAGCCATTACAGGACTTAAGGAAATAGATTGGAAAGAATTATTTGAATTATGGAACGCAGTGAGAAAATATGACCGAAAATGAAAGCGAAATGATGACCTTTTCTATATCTAAGGATTATAACACTAAGATGAAAATCTTGGCTGCGTTGAAAGATAAATCAAAGACGGCACTCCTCCGGGAGTGGATTGATGCGAATTGGGATGATAAACTCAATATTATCTTAAAACAGAAACAATCTGAAGAATAGAGGAGGGAGTTTTTTAAATAATGCTATTAATTGATGCTGATTCTGTGCAAGAGGAGAAAGTAATAGCCGAAAACGTCGTGAAAGGTAAACAGATATATTGTATTAAAGACTCTAAAGATTATTATATATATAATTCCGGATATTTTCACTCTGGGGACGTGGCAGAAGCTGAATTAGAACAGCTAATAATGAATTTATGTGGGGAAACAAAAGTATATAGAAGCTCCTCACCTAAAGCAACTGAGAAACCTTATAAGGTTAATCCCTCACGTTATTCCACGATATTAAGGTATTTACGCAAAGAAACCTATATTGACCGGACTAAATTCACGTGTCCTCCGACTATTATTTTCTGTAAAAATGGACTATATCATACAGATCTGAAAACATTTCATTCTTATGATCTCTATAAACACGATCCATATAAAACTACATACCAGCTCCCGGTGAATTACGATCCGGAAGCCTCTCCTGAGGTTTGGGACTCGTTTCTCATAGACTTAGTTGGTGAGGAAAGAACCGACCTTATATATGAGGTTATAGCATATATTCTGATGCCTCATATAAAATACCAAAAAGCATTTATCTTATTCGGTCCTGCCGGGTCCGGGAGGACAACGTTCATAGATGCTCTCATTCGCTTTCTTGGAGGAAAAGGATTATGCCCGTGGATCAAAAACATCAAACTACAAGAGCTTGAAGAGAGGTTTCAGTTGGGAGAACTGCGAGATGCAATGCTTAATTATTTCGATGATCTGGATAAGGACCGGATATGGAGAAGTGAGAAATTCAGGATATCAGTGACCAATCGCCATTTATCCGGCGAGCTTAAGCGAATACAGAGCCACGCCACTTGGTTAAATAGAGTTAAACACCTTTTTTCGTGTAATAACCTGCCTGAGCTTAAGAAGGATCCCGGGATGCAATTCTGGAGGAGGTGGATCTTAATCCCATTTAACGCTGAGTTTAAAGATAAGGAAGTTATGACTCAGGATGATATTGATGACCCTATGATTTTTGAGAGAGATTATCATATGTTCGACAAACTAACTGATTCTAAAGCTCTCTCTGGATTACTGAACCGAGTTATAGAGGCGTGGGAGAGATTAACTAACAGGGACCACTTCGATAAGAAATGGGATGATGTTGAATATGTCTCAAATCTGTGGATGATAAATATTAATCCGGTTAAAATGTTCGTGGATGAGAAATGTGTATTAAACCCAAACTTTAATGTAGATTATGAAGTATTTTATAAAGCTCTAAATGACTTTAGAAAGAAAAAGGGAGCAGATTCAATAACCCGGACTATGATGACACGCTCACTCAAATCGTTGGAAATACCACAGTTTAAAGTGAAACGAGTGAGCGTTAAACATAATCCGGAGTCCTCTGGTTCGAGTTATATTGGGTTAACTATTAGAGAAAAAGGCACAATTGCTCTTGATGATGAATTAGAAGAGATGGAACTTAAAAAACCCAAATCGAGGTTTCCCTTTGATGAATTTTGAGAATGGCGAGTTTGAGAAGTTATTGACTCCAGATGAACTTAAGAGACATCTGAAAGGCGAGATGTTAAAATGGGAGCAACACACTCCCTTTGGAATAGAAAAGGACGAGAAAACCGGGGATATTATCTTTAAATTCGACACTCGGCATTCGTATTACTGTTATAAATGGTTCGTATTTGAATATAAATTATTCACGTGGAAGTGTTTAAAATTACAATCCGGGTTATAAAAGATAAGGTGGGAAACCGAAAAACAGCTGAGCCTCTTACATTCTATTGTAAGACTTGTAAGGCTGAGTTTAAAACAATTGCCATAGTTAAAAAGATAATAAAAGTCCACCCAATCTTGAGGACAAAGAAAGTGGGCTATAAGTTTTATGGACGGTGTATGGGATGTTTCAATCTTACACTGAAAGAAATATTTAAATAGGTTTAAAATAATATATTATTGTTAAACATATAAAAGTGAAAAATATGGAAGAAAAAGATTTAAAGGAAAAATGGAAGGATCTGCCCGAGGATGTAAGATTATTAGCTATGTTAAAGATGCGTGCATTCGGTCAGGTTCTTGTATATAAGGATAAGGACGACAAATATATAGTTAAATCGCCACAAGAGGTGTCAGGAGAGTTTGATAACTAAAAAAGACAGGATTCTATATATACCTATTGGTCTGCCCGGATGTGGAAAAACGTGGAACAGAAAGCGAGATGCATTAATCTTATGTAAGGATGATATAAGGTTTATGCTCTTAAATTACGAGCAAACTGACCGGGATTTTTATTTAGACTCTCAGAATGGGGATGGAGTTGGAAAAATAACACTGGAGGAACAGGTAAAAGAGATTTTCGAAGCTGCGTTGCAAAGCCTTTTAGGGACAGGATATAATATTTATTTAGACGGCACGAACCTTATTGCCGAGCACAGAGTTGAGTATATAAGAAGGGCTCACGCTATGGGTTATAAAATTCACTTCATTCTTTTCAAAAATCATTACACGGCGATATTTAGAAATTCAATAAGGAAGAGAAGGGTGCCCAACGAGATAATAAATAATATGTTCAGGAATAAAGAAGAATTAACACAGTTTGAGAAAATTATGGCTTACAAAATAGAGGTGAGGAAAACTGTCGAAGAATGAATTAGAGGATATTATTGATAAGGCTTTTGAAAATGCATCTGAAGAGGAAATTAAAATAATGATTCAATATGCCGAAATGATTAAGGAAATGCAGGAACACTCGATGTTAGCCGGGAAATTAAACATAGGAGAAAAAACAATAATCAAAGCTCTGACTTCTTATGGATATAACCAAGAGGAATTAAAGAAAATGTTAATTAAATTAGGAGACGTGGGTTCACTCGCCGAATATGTGACGGCTCATCCACGACAAACCAAAATTACAGATTTTTTTAAGTGAGGGATATGCCGGGAATACAAGCTCGAAAGAATAAAAAGAAAAAATATCTGGGTTTTATATTAAAATATCTTAACAATCATACTTATATCTCAGCTCGGGATCTCACTTATGCATTCTGTGAGGTGCAGGATCTTCGCTGTTATCATAAATGCCAGAATATGAAACAAGAACCGGACATTAAAAAAATCCGTTATATCTTCACAGGCTATATCAATTTACTTCATAGATATAAGGTTATAGAGAGGATTTCAAGAAAAAATTGGAAAACATCTTATGAAACAACGATTCTTGTAAGGGAGCTTTTAAATGGGAAAAAAGTGGAATTTCTGAAATATAGAAAGAATAATATGGAAAACTGTGATCTCAATGCTATATTAGACCGAATAGATAAAAATATATACCATATCAGCTTTTTAGAGGTGGGACCGGATTATAACCCTGTGGATACAACCGATTTTAAAAAACTCTGGAATGAGCCCATAGTTCGTGTATGCGATGTGGAACCGGAACCAAAAGAGAGGTGGAATAAATGAAATATCCTATGGGACCAGCTGATAAAATTCATATAGACGGAATAGAAGTAAAAGAGCCTCTTAAGCTCAGTGTATACCCTGAGAGACATTTTCCGGCAGAAATATTAACTTATAATGGAAACAGTATTAATCCGATAACAAAAGACATAATCAGGCTTACAATAAAACTCAGACCGGTTCAGGAGGAATTTCTTCAACTCAAAAGTGATGAGCCTCACCAGATTAAGGTTCGAGATATAATGTTTCCATATGCAAAACTGAAGGAGATGGAATGGGATTCTGCTCCTTATAATGACAAGACAGGAGTTCTAACTTTAAGATTTATAGCAAATGAAATCAGAGGCAGATTGGCTAAAGGTGGAATAATCTCAAAGAAAACTAAGGATGCAATTGATGCAATTGCTCCGGGAGAGTTATATCCTCAACTTAAAGAGAAGAGGCTAAAAACGACTCTAAAAGAATATTTGAAACCGGCTGCGAAAACAAAATCTGTTGAGGATTTTTTCCTAATATTAGAAGAATGTCCTTATTGCAAGCAGGCTGGGCTCCCTTCAAATATATGGTTCACGAAAAAAGACGTTGATTATAAACAATGCGAGCTGTGCGGTGCATTTGTTTATCGAGATAAATATTTTAATAAAGAATTAAAAGGTAAAAACATCTTTAAAATATAGAGGTGCAAGACTAAAGCGAGGATTATTTAAAGCCCGTGGGCAATGATTTTATTGATCGTATTTCTTAACCTTTTTTGACGGGTCCAACTTTTATATGAAGTTCTTTCTCATCTTTCCCCTCGCTGGCTTGAAACATCTTTAAGAGATGATAAATATGAATGAAATAAAAAGAATAGAGAATCTTCTGAAAGAATTTAAACGTGTTATGCGTTTAAAAGAAAAAGGCTTAACATATTTAGAAATATTCAATAAACTTCTGCCTTTAATTAAAGAAGCCAAATATTTACAAAAGAGGTTGAAACATAAATATGTCAGACTGGAATTGGAAAGAAGTATTGAGTGAGGACAAGGAAATAAAGACCCGTCCACAGGAATTTGTGGAACAGATTGGAGAAAATAGGAGAAACGCATCTCGCATATTAAGAAAACTCGGCGTGGAAAGGCTCCCGGGGAGTATAATAGGAGTGGACCATTCCAAGCGAAGTATGGATATCGCCATTAAAGGACAGATGCGAGATGATTATTTGAATAATTGTTTAACTGAGTTCACGAAACAGAAAAAGATAAACACGCTCAGCAGGTTTCCATATAACGTTGGAGAGTTATTTGTCCGGCTATATACTAATGAAGATGAGATCGTCTTGGATCCGTTTGCCGGGCATAATTCTCGAATGGAATTATGTTATAAACTCAATAGACATTATGTGGGATGGGACATATCTGAGAAGTTTATGGAATGTAATGAGAAAATCCTAAAAATCCTTAACTCGCAGCAAAAAATCTGTGGAACAGAAATATATGTGGACCTAATAACCGGAGATTCGAAAGATATGGATTATAAGGATATGTTCGATTTCTGTATGACATCTCCTCCATATTGGGATACAGAGCAATATGGGGATGAGCCCGGACAGTTGCCATTATGTGAGTCTTATGAGGCATTCCTAAAAGATTATTATGTAATAATCCAAAATTGTTATAGAGCCTTAAAGAAAAACAAATTTATCTGCTGGGTCGTTGGAGACTTCAGGCGAAAAGGGAATTTCGTGATGTTTCATAGCGACACTGCCAGACTCTTTAAGAAAGCCGGCTTTAAACTCTGGGATATAGTAATAATGAATAATCACGAGACGTTCACCCGGAATTTTCCAAACCGGTTCTATAAAGTTAAAATATTTCCAAAAACACACGAATATGCTGTGGTGGGGAAAAAGGAATGAGAGAGTCAAAAATTAATATAAATAATTTAACTAATATAAAAGAGATGATAAAAGCTGGATTACTCTGATGTAGTTTTTAGAGATAAAAGGGATGTCGATAAATATTTTATCGATCAATTTCCGGGAGCCGAATTTGTGGGAGCCCGGGAGTTAATAAGGAATAAAAAAGCCCGCATCCTTAGTGTGAAATTCTCATTAATAGGTGCCGGGATGTTGGGAAGATTAAAAAAATTAGAATGGATTGTGAACCGAAGAGCGAACACGAATAATATCAATAAGGATGCTTGCGTGGATGCAAATGTGGGCATCTCAATGATATATCCCGGAGCAAATGCCGAAGTTTCAAAATATATTTATAATCATTTTATTCGAATCCCAGATCATAAAAAAGCACGTGTTGTTATATGGGGTGCTGGGAAAATAGCTAAAAGATTTGTTGATATGATCGGAGAGGGGAAAATGGGCGTCACATTCGTAAATTCAAAGACTCCTAAAAGACTCTATGGGACTATAATGAGCATTGCTGACGTATTGATAATTTCTTGCAGTTATAATGAATCCACAAAAGAGCTTTTTGACTATGATTTATTAAAACACCTTCCTAATGGAGCAGAAATAATATGTATAACTTCAGGTGGGAGTGTTTTTAAAAACCGGGACCTTTTAAGAGCATTAAGAGAAGGGATTATAAAGCATATAACCATTGATGTTCTTTCAGTTCACTGGAGAAAAGAGCTTTTAAAAACAGGAAAGGTAAACTATACTGAACACACTGCGTGGAAAACAGCTCTCGAACAGGAAGAATATGTCCAGCTGGTGAAAGATGAAATAGATGCAATACTAAATGGAAAACCAAAAAATATAATATTAAAGAGGTGTAAACCATTAAGCTTCTAATAAATATGATTATGGAACCATCGACTCATAAATTCGCAAAAATGCTTCCTTATCCTTTCAGGCTTTTAAACTTAATGAAGCCCGGAGATGAGTTAAGAAATTTAGTCTTGGAGAGTTTTAAGAAAAACCGGGGATTTAAAAAAAAACTTATAGACACCCTATTGGACCATATCCATAATAATTACGAAAAATATAACGAGATTGTCGTAAATATGGGGGACTATGCTCCAGATGGCTATTACGACAAATGGGCAATATATTTTCTCACAAAGGTTCAGGTCCCTATTAAAATTTGTGGGTCCTATATTGAAGTCTTCCAGAGTAAGATCACTGACCTTCTAAAGAGCTTAAAAAAAGAAAGTAGTATTTCGTTTATTTTTCCCTCTTTAGATTTTCATCAGATATCTGTGCCGGAAAAAATGATCGAAAGTTATCCCAAAGTTAACAATAAGAAAAGAGTTTCAATGGTTTTATCACAAGGCTGTCCACGACGTTGTAAGATGTGCCCGGTGGGTGTTATCTACAAAAGAAAATATAAATATCACGATATACTTCAATCTATTGAAAAGATTAAATATTATTATAATCTGGGAGTTCGATATATTTCCTTTATAGACGATAATATTTCAGCGAATCTGGACTCTTTTATAATATTTCTAAGGATGCTAAAAAAATTAAATCTTAAAGGATTGAAATTTCTTTGCCAAGAGGGTTTTGAAGTTCTTGCATTCCTAAATGAAGAGTTCTGCCAATTAATTAAGGAAACCCATTGGGAGGAGCCCAGAATAGGAATTGAAAATATTAGTCAGGATTTCCTTGAAACCATAGGCAAATACTACACCGAACCAGAAATAAGATGGAAAGTAATGGAGAATATAGAGAAATATGATATTAAAGCTTGCATATTTTTGCTGTTCGCACCCTTTCAGTCTGAAAAAGAGATAATAGGCAATATTCGATTCTTCTCAGACTTCAACGTGAAGGTTCGGGTTAATATTTTAAGGAACTATGAAGGGACCGAAATAAGAAGAAACCTTAAAACGCTTACATCTATAAAACGTTTAAAAGAACTGAAGAGTATGGCATACGCTGCTTCTTGGTGGAAGCAAACATTTAACGTGAATATATTTAGAAAGGGAGCTCTTAAGCAATATTTAAAAATGAACCCTCACGAGATAAAAATAACCGGAGGACGTATGAGGATTATTGGTGGGAAACAGGATTTTTGGAGAAATACGTATAGATGGACAAAAGGATTGGCAAAGATATTAGAGGAGGATTATGGAAGAGTATTAATAACATATGACGATGAAAATAGAAACATCCGGAAAGTGGATATCCATTTGGATGGCAGATGGTCCCATCAATTAAAAATAACTGATTTCTTTGAGGGGGGAGATAAATGGGCAAAATAAGGTCGGGGATATCACAGATCGGTGGAAAGTTCAGATTGGTTAATACAATTCAACAATATATTCCATTCCATAACTTCTATTTGGAGCCTTTTCTGGGAGCCGGCTGGATATTGCTCAACAAGCCTCGCTGCCAATACGAGTGTGCCAATGATCTTAATTCTGAGCTCATAAATTATTATCTTATAATCCGGGAGCATCCAGAAGAGTTTGACGAGCTGAAGAAAGGCGTGTTTGGATTAGTTTCTCAGGAGATTTGCAACAGGATTGTTTCCGGAGAGCTGATGCCTCGTAATAATATAGAGAGAGCATATTTCTTTTATTATCTTAACAAGACCACCTTTGGAAGCACCCTTTGGCAGGTCCGGGAGAAACCACCTTGGAAAGGAATCGATCCTACTGATCAAGCTGGGAAGTGGAAAACAGGAGGATATAAAGGAATTGGAGCTGCTCAACATGATTTTCAATCTAAAATGAAAAAAGCTCAGAATAAAGGTATAAATCCCAAAACCACTCGACCTTACACTAACAACGACTGTGGTTTATTATCTCCCTTAGATAAAGAAGCTATTAAGCGATTAAGATATGTGAATCTCACTACTTATCCTTTCCAGAAAGTTTATAGACTATTTTACAGAGCGTTTTATGAAAAGAAAGGGCTGGGTCCCGAATGCTTTATTTATTTCGATCCACCTTATCCCGGGACAGAGAAACACTACAAGACCGGATTTGGAAAAAAGGATCATCTGGATCTTATAAATATTATTAAAGAGAGCCCATTTCATTGCTTGTTATCAATTGGAGGAGACTGTGAGTTTTATCTCAAAGCTCTTAAGGATTTTATACAGGTCCCCGTGAAAGTTCGCTATGCAACGGATGCAAATACTCAGAAAGAGTCTCAGGAGTATTTAATAATGAATTACGACATAAAGGAACAGGGTTTAATGGAACAGGATGCCTCTCAGAAACGTCTGAGCGACTTCTTTTAAATTTAAATTTTTTTTCGATCTGGTCTGAATACAATAGACTTTAGAATGAAAACATTTAAATACTAAATAAACAATTATATTATTATACAATAAAAAACAATAAAAAATAATAAAAAACAAAAAAGGTTAAAAAGTATGGCAGAAAAAAGAATGAAAAGCTATATTTACATTCAACAGAATAACGAGTATGATTATATCAAGAACTTAATTGACTCGTTTGAGGAAGGCGTTCTTGGAATCCTTTTAATAGGTCCTCCTGGAACAGCCAAGAGCACACTCGCCCGAACCCTCGCACAGAACTTGGGCAGTAAGCTCTTTTTAATTGACGGATCCCCAGAAACAGATCGAAGGGATCTGGAAGGCACTTGGGTTATTAAAAAGAATAACACCGAGTTTGTTTATGCTGCGTTAGTCGAGGCAATGGACGAGGCAAATGAATCCGGCATCTCTATTCTTTTAGTCGATGAAATAAATGCGTTCAGACACGCCACACAGGTCGCTTTTAACCCGGTTTTAGCTGAGGGGGAGCTTCATATGATCAGCAAAGCCGGAGAAACCCACAAAATCGAACCGGGAAATAAAATGGTTTTTATAGCCACAATGAATCCCGGAGTTATGGGAGTTGTAAGCCTTCAGGAGGCTTTTGATGATCGATTCGATCATAATATTACTATTGAATACGCTAATAAGAGCACAGAAGTTAGTATCGTTCAAAAAATAGCTGAAGTTCCAAAAGAACTCGCTAATATCATAGTAAGCACAGGAAGAGAAATGAGAGACGGCTGCATTAAAAATGATACTTTCGATAAACCTTTTAGCACAAGAAAGGCTGTAAACTTTGCAAAGGCTATTAAATATCTGGACCTAAAATATTTGGATAACGCAATAGAGAGCAGTATAATCAACAAAATAGCAGAGACTCCACAGAGACGTAAAAGCACCAAAATGTTTCTTGAGGGGAAAGATTTTAAAGCCCAAATTAAGGGAGCTTTAATAAGAATGAGGACTAAAGAAGAAAAAACCGAAACAGAAGAAAGTATGCCACCTGCAATAGCCTCAGCCAAACTAAATGGGAATGCAACTGAGGAAATGAGAGCCGTTGTTTCTAATTTTATAGCAAAGGAAGGCAGATCGGCTATTATTAATACAAATGGACACGTTCGATGGTCAGCTATAAAAGTATTTAGAAGGGACCATAAAGAAGTTTTTAGGAATTATTTTGAGCAAATGATCGATTTATTCGGCGATGCATATATCTCTGAGACCCATATGGACCCACTATATGCCGGACGAGTCAGCAGCACTTTTATTTATTGGATTTATCAGCACCACAAAGACGAATTAACTAAGTTTATGACCGATACAGCTCCGGTCCTTTAGGAGCCGTCAAATCTCTTTTTATTAATACTTTTTCTTATTTTTAAAAAATATTTCTTGCAACAAAAATTAATCTCTGAGCCTTAAACTCTTATTATAAGATGATCAACTTATTTTTGTTAACCAATCGATCTGAATGTTCTATTTTACTATACTAAAATTAAAAAATGTTTCGAAATGTATAAATTTATATAGTATTATTTATTCTTATTATATAACTACAATTACCTAACAAACTAAAAAAATGAAAGAACCTTTTGAAATAGTAAGCAGGGACGCGTATCCCGAAGTCCCTTCATTTGGTCCCTCTGCTCTCGTTGGAGAGTATTGGAGCACTTATCTCAATATAGTAGATAAAAAGCCCATTACTGATGCCTTAAATGACATATTTGATAAAGGCAACGAGGTCCATCACGCAATAGAAGTTTTGGAAGAGGGAGGAAGACATATTATTTCCTGCGAGGCTTATATTAAAGTTATCCACGAAAGCAAAACCTTTTGTATTGGAGGATTGCACGACTATATAAAAATGTATTTCGGTGGACTATATCTGGAAGATATGAAATCCACGAAAGCTGGTGGTCTCCATTACTTTTTTAGAAATGGCGTGGATTTAAGATATAAACTTCAGATGTCTCTTTATGCATATTTATATTACGTCAAAACCGGAGTCTGGATAAACAAAGGCGTGATAACTAAAGTGAATAAAGAAAATATATTAGATCGAGTCTCGATGTCAGCAGATCTTTGCAGCCGGGAATATATAAGGAAATATATCTTAAACCATCCTGTTATTCTCTGTGTTATAGGAAAAATAACTCAACATCAATTGTTGGCATTAGCAGCTCAGAAATTACTCGAAATGGACAATGGATATGCTTCTGGAAAGAAAGATCTTCCTTGGGTTTGCGATAATTGCCAATATTTAGGGAAAACTTCAGTTGGAAACAAATGTGCCCTGCTTAACTATATAGACGAGGAAAAACTAAAATGAAAGAAGAAAACCAAAATGGTATGGTGGAACCCTCAAGAACCTTTCCAATTAAGAGATATGGAAATTCTTATGTGCTTATTTTAGATCGCCAATTCCGGGAGATGCTTAAGATTACACAGAAAGACGTTGATGACGGGCTTATAGGTATTAGAGCCAAAGATATTAAAAAAGTATATCTTTATAAGACATTAGAAAAATTTGGAGGAACAGCAAATGGCAAAGAAAAAACCAGCTAAAAAGAGCTCAGCAAGCACGGGTTTTGAAATCGAGTTTAAACAGTCTGCATATTTCATAGCTTCTATGAAAACACTTGCGAAGTGGTGCGAGGATATGGTTATGAAGCCAGATGCCAAAAATCTGACGATTGAGGCAGCAGATGCGAGTAATACGGCTATGGTCCAAATAATAATTCCTAAATCTAAATTTGAGAGATATATAATAGGAAAAGAGCACAGCCAACTCGTTGTAAGCTTCACTGACTTCAGGAAAGTAATGGAACGTGGATATAATGAGGATATTTTAAACCTTAAATATGATTATCCTCAACAGAAGCTAATAACTAAGTTTAAGAGAGACACGGGACGAACCCGAACTTTTAGACTCGCTGCATTAGAGGAAGAATATAAGGATTTAGAGTTTGCAAAAATCCGGAAAACAGAATTTCCAATAATGTTTAATATCGATCCAAAAGTTTTTGAGGATATCCTTAAAGATGCTGAGATTTATGGCGAAACAATAACCATATTTACTCAGTCTGATGACACCGATATCGGTTTTAAGGGAGAGGCTCCTATTGGAGACTTCGAGGGAGTTCTTGGAACAGAAGAGCTCACGAACCTTATAATTGAAAAGGGTGGTTTAACCACACTCGCCATAGGGAAATTAAAAAAGGTCTTGGACCTAAAATCCCTCACGGAGGAGTTGACGGTTAATACAGGGCATAATTATCCTATTATCCTTATATTTACACTTAAGAATAAAATGGAGATATTATATGCTCAAGCTCCAAGAGTCGATCAAGAAGAGTTTGATGAAATCGAGGACATAAAAGAGGCAATCGAAGAAAATATAAATGGAGAGGCAGATGAGATCATTGAAGAGGAGGAAGTAATTGAGGAGGTGGAAGAATAAATGACTAAAAAAAAAGAAGATGAGTTTGTATGCCCGATCTGTGATAAGAGATACACGAAAAAACATTTCTTTGAAGCTCACGTTGAAACCTGTAAGAAAAAGAAAAAGCAATTAGAGATTGAAGAGGAAGATGAAGAAATAACCGAAGATGATGAAGAAATGGAAGAGGAAGAGGAACAGGAAGAAACACTGAAGCCCAGAAAAAGCAAAGAAATAGAGGTTCCAAAAGGTATAGAAATAAAGGACCGGGATAAACTTTGGGCAGCAATTGAGGGTCAGAATGTTTTATTAAGTAATATGAATGAGATCCTCGGAGAAATAAGGGATGCAGTAAAAGTGGATAACAATGTAAGGACTCGCTATATTCATATGATTGATCGCTTTCTGAACCTTATGGATAAAAATCCCCTTCCTGCGATCGAACATCCAACGGCTCCTTGTAATATGTCCGAATCTGAAGTTGAGGAGGAGGAATTGGAAGAGGAAACCGGCAAGGTTATAACTTTCGAGAATTATGAGGAACCGGACCCAGAAGATATCGTGGAAATAGATGGGAGGAAATTTCAAATGCCCTCTAAAGAGGAGATGGGGATTAAAACAGCTCCAAAACCGGCATTTGCTCCAAAGAAAGCACCTGGATTTGCCAAGAAGAAACCGGCTTTAACTACAGCCGACAAAGTTAAATCTGAACCGAAGAAAAACGGAAATGACGATAAATATACTCATTTGAACGCATCTATTAAAGCATCTACAATGAAAGCATTAATGCTTGTATTCGACAACGGCGAGTGCTGGGTCCCAAAAAGCACCATAGCTAATGATTATAAAGATAAGGAAAATGTAGTCCAGAGCTTCCAGATTGCTAAATGGATTTTAAAGAAAAACAATATAATCGAGGGGCAGATGAATGAAAATAAATAGATTATATAATCTGGATTGTCGGGAAGGTTTAAAACGATTATTGGATAATTCAATAGATTGTTGTATTTCATCTCCCCCTTATTGGAGTTTAAGAGATTACGGAATCGAGCCAAGCGTGTGGGATGGAGATCCTGAGTGTGAGCATAATTGGGAATTAAACATAAAAGAAATAAAAATGAGTGTAAGTGATAAATCAACTTTAGTAGGATATACTTCTGAAGATGTAAAAATTAGGAATAGAAATGGAAAAGTAAAATCTGGTTTCTGTTCCAAGTGCGGAGCGTGGTTAGGTTGCTTGGGTTTGGAACCTACATTTGAATTATATATCAAACATTTAGCAGATATATACGATCTGGTTAAGCAGAAGTTAAAGAAGCGTGGGACTTGTTGGGTTAATCTTGGAGATTGTTATTCTTCTAAACCTGCTGGAAATCCTTATTCAAGTGGATTATCAAAAGAACCTAATCCTTCTCAATCTCATTCTCATAGAAAAGATACTTCTCAATGTAGAATACCTCAAAAATGCCTATTAATGATTCCTCAACGCTTCGCCATCGAGATGATTAATCGAGGTTGGATTCTTAGGAATGTGATTATCTGGCACAAGCCTAACTGTATGCCATCCTCAGCTAAGGACAGATTCACCGTAGATTTCGAGTATGTCTATTTCTTCGTGAAGTCTAAGAAGTATTGGTTTGAACAACAACGAGAACCTTTAAGCATTGAATCTCTAAAAGATATAGCAAAACGAGATATGAAAAAACCTTTTTTAGATGGAAGTAAAGGAAGTAAAACATTTATAGAAAATGCTCCTAAAAGTCACGATAAAAGCACAAGAAGTAGATCAGAGTTCTATGATATGAGAGGTCGCAACAAGCGATGCGTGTGGAAAATTCCGACCAAACCCAACCCAGAAGCTCACTTTGCAACGTTTCCTCCCAATTTAGTGAAACCTATGATTAAAGCTGGATGCCCGGAAGAGGGTTTAGTGTTAGATCCTTTCGCAGGAACAGGCACCACTCTTAAAACTGCGTTCAAATTAGGCAGAAACTTTATTGGATTTGAGATCTCAAAAGAATATTGTAAAATTGCTAAAAAAGGAATGGGATTTACTAAAACAAAGCGTCTGAGTGAATTTTTTTAAGGAGGTGATTATAAAAAATGACAGATAAGCACAGTATGAGTTTCTTCGGACAGCAATCGGCAATAATTATCAATTCGGTTTATAACTCGATGGACACCTTCATAAGGCATATTAAGAAAAAATCAGATGGGACGTGGGAAAAACCCAGTGCCGGAGAGGGAAAAAGCATTAAGTTAAACCTTAAGGAAATTATCGGAATGTCTGAAGTGTTAAGAAAAGAAGTCAGAGATTGGTCAACGGTCCACAGCTTTAAGGAAAATAAAACGACCATAAATTTATCTTGGGAGGATGAGACGGCTCAGAAATTATGGGTCAATATAGACGACAGAGTTAAATTGATAAGAAAAGAGGAAGCCGAAATTCTGAAGCTCCTCTTCGAACATTTTATTAAAGAAAAGATCGAGTTCGCCACGGTTTCAACTCCCCAAGAAACCTAAATCATTTTTTTTTTTATTCTGTTAAGAATACAAAAGTTTTCACGATGAAAACATTTAAATACTCTTTTTAATTTGTGATGATCAACACATAAAAAAGTTGATTAAAAAATGTCAAAAACAGAAATAGTCGAGGACTCGAATCTGGTCGATATTGCTTCGACTATTGCAAATAAGGAAATTGCTCTTCGGTGGAACGACAGAATGGAATTTTCTACAAACGGCGACATTATCTATATGGACCAAACTTATAAAAATAAGGTCCAGCCTCTTCAAGGGTTATTAGCCCACGAGGCAGGACACATAGGTTATGGGACCTTCACAATAGATCTTGATAAAATCGCCGAAGTTTTAGCTGAAGAGGGGAAACCATATCCAGACCAAGCTTTTATCTTTCACGTCGCTAATGTTATAGAGGATGTTCGAGTGAATGAGATAAATAAGAATGAGTTTCCCGGCTTTTATAAATATCTCAGAAGAGAGGTTGAAGATAATTTACTTCCTCAAATTAGAAAAAAAGCCAAAAAGGAATTATTAACCCATATCAACCTATTTTTCGAGGATTATATTTCTAATAAGCCAAAAGAAGTAAGTGAGGACGACTGGAAAGAAATTAAAGCCATTAAAAGAACAGTCAGACAGAATCTCTCTCCTGTCTCTTCTGCAGCCTCAATTATAAGTCTCTATAAAATCCTAAAAAAACATTATGACACTCCAGAGAAGAGAGCTGACCGGGAGAGAAACACAATCCCTGAAATCCAAAGAGATTTAGACATTAATAAAATTCGGGAGCATATCCGAAGATTAAAAGCTCATCCAAGAAAGCACTCTAAAGAATTACGGCTCGTAAAATTAAATGAAGAGGCTCTTGAACAGCTTAAAAACTTAAAAGAGATAAACGTTATGGAAGTTATCGGAGATTTAGATATAGATGGCGAAGGCATAGAGCTTCCACCTGAAGTTAATGTTAATGTCGTCGGGCAAATCGAGGCAGATAAAATAAAGAAAAGTCTGGAAGAGTTTAAAGGCAAACTCGAAGAGGGAAAAGAGAAAATAAAAGAAATAATCGAAGAATCGAAAGCACCTAAAATCAAGAAGCCCGAGGGAATAACAACGGGACGCCCGGTCGTAGAATCGAAAATCGAAAACACTCCAATGGTTCTTTCGGAATATAAAAGATGGGGATACGAGCAACATTATAGAATCCCAACGGCGAAACAGGTCCGGGAAAAATATTCTGGTTATCTTAAAAGCCTCAGAGCTCAATTTGAACCTTTAAAGAATAAATCAGGATGGGACCATTATCAAAAAACCGGCAGACTTAACAGCAAATTAGTCAGAGTTTATACTTCTAATTTTAGCTTTCAGAGAGCCTTCTCAAAGAACATTCAAGAGAAAGAACTTAGAATCCTCATAATGGTCGACATCTCTTATAGTATGAAAAACCACGCAAGGCTCCCATCTGCGAAGATCGCTTTAACACTTCTTTCAGAAGCTTTAAAAGAAGTCGCTGAATATAAAATAGTCTTATTCACCGGAAAATGGGATGCAAGAAACATCATACTAAAAGACTGGGAGGAGCAAATTACAGATGAAAAACTCGATCGATTTTCCTGCCACGAACGTTATTATGAGAATTTAGATGGAGCCTCTATTAAACACGAAGCCATAAAACTTAACAAAGACGACTTAATAATGGTTATCTCGGATGGACAGCCTTCTGGCTCAGGTTATGGACTCTCTTCAGCAATTAACGATATGGCTTGGGTCCGAAAGAAATGCCGGGTTTTTGCCTTCTCAATCGATGCTCCCGGGATACATTTAACTCAACTATATGAGGATCGCTGGATATTAACCAGCTCTAAAGACAGAGAAGATTTAACAAATAAACTCACAAGCTTTATTAGAAAGATAATAAGAGGAATTAAATCCAAATAATTTTTTTATTTTATTTTCTGAAGCTCATTTCGGGCTCAGGTAAAAGAATAAAAATTACAAAAAAAGAGTGATTAAAAAATGGAAGAAAAAGAAGATTATCCGAACCCGTGTGACTCCTGTGGCTCCAAAGATACGGATTTTTGCCCGGAGGCTCACGGGTTTAAATGTGTAGAAAAAATGAAATACGAGGCTGTGCACGAAAAATGTTAAAAGTTAAACTCAGAGAAAAAAATGACGATTCAATAACCTTTCGAATCCCAAAATCTCTCAAATTAAAACTCCCCGGAGCTTATTTAGATAAGACAGATGATCGGGTTAAATTTGAGGATGGACACGCCATAGGCAATTTACTCAGGGACCTTATTGATATATACGTGAATGACAATGTAAATAAGGATTATAAAATCCTAAAAAATGGAGCCATAGAACTCTTAAAACTTATGAAGATTGTGAAACCCACTCGGGCTCAAATGCTCAAAGTGAGATTAACTGATATAGACAGGCTTAAAGAGGTGTTATAATTGGACGAGGATTTATTCAATTGGACCAAGGGAGAGCCAGAGAAACCGAAAACACCCACAAAAAGAACGAAAAAACCCTCTCCAAAGGTCCCAAAGCTCGATTATGGAGCTCTTTTAATTGCGTGTAATCAATACCTCTCCAGAAACTATTATAACTATAAAAAAATGAAAGCGAGGGAGACGGCTCCATATAGCCAAATTGTAAGACAATTTGAGAGAATAAAAAAGGTCAAAGAAGCCGTCAAGAACCTTATTATTACACGATGAGTTTTTTGACCTTTTAAAAATTAAACTTTTTTTTTAATATTTTATACTACTTTTTTTAAAAAATTCTAAATTTTCGATTTTTGATTATCCAAAATTTATTTTTTATCTCTTATGAATAAAAAAAAATAAGAGTTGATTATTTTTTGGGTGTTTTAGCAGCTTCTTTGTCAGCCTTTTCTTTCGATTTTTTGATTTTCTTTGGGAGAGATTCATTATACTTTTCGAATGCAACGCTTGCAGTGGCTCCTGCAAGCTTTAAAACGTGCAAGGATTCGTTCAATCTCATTTCCTCACTGCCTTCTCCATCTAATATTCCATAAAGCCTCTTCATTGTTTCTTTTGCAGAGCCCAAACTTACTCCAAGAAGCATTATGAGTAAGTTGAAGCCAACATAAACGCAGAAATTTCTCCAGCCGACAACTGTGTTAATTACATCTCTATTTAAGTATATTGAAACAATAATTGAAGCCACCATAACGATTATCTGAGCCCGGGTGTATCGCTCTTTATTGAGAACCAATGGCACCTTAAGGTGGCACCTCCGAGGGTTCTGATGTAGGTGGTGCTGTTTTCTGCAGCTCCGGGCTTGGAATAGCTATGGGATTTGCCGGCATATCTTCAATTCTGGTTTTAAAGATTAAATGAACTAAGATTGCTATACACGTATAAACATTCCCCACTCCAACTAATAAAACAACTAACAAATAGCCGTCTATTATGCTTTCAAGAAACACTCCTAATATAGCAAAAGCAATCCAAACGCCAATCATTATCAAAATCCCTAAAGTGGCTTTAAATATCTTTGCCTCGTCTGCATTTAGTCCCAATTTAACTGATGTCATCTTTTCCTCTCACCTCCTCTTTTTAATTATTTTCTTCTATTATTTGATTTGTTTCTATTTCTTGGAGGATTGCATCCACCACGACCTTTATTGGCTCTGGTTCCTCTTCCTGAACCGTCTCTTTTAGGTCTCCCTTTAGCCATAAAATCACCTCCATTTTGTAGTTTTTTATAATTTTATCCTGCCACAGATTTTTCAATAGTAAGCACACCCGTCATAACCTGATACGTTTCCCCACCAATCGTGACATCCAATCCCCAGATGAATGTCCCGGGGGTGCTGCTCGAAGTTTTGGAGTTATCAATCGTTATATTTATAACTCCGTCTGAGCCGTCATCATCGTTCACAATCCCTCCTCCGGTTTTAGTAAGCTGAAACTCATTAGAGGTTGAATCTATATTTTCTTTAACTGTGAACTCATATTCGGTGGCTGTGGAAATATTCCAAGCACTCCCACCTGAAGTAAGAGATGCTTGAAAGGTGTGCGTCCTATTTTTAATCACAGTAATTTCATTCGCCATTAGGCAATTGAACCTCCTTTTTTATTTAATTCTGTAATTGAACCTGATTTTGCGTTCAGCTCTTCTATTGAGCCGAACTTTTTATTTAATTCCTCAATCTCACCCTCAGTTTGAGTGAATCTTGAGATGACATTAAGCAAATATCCGACCACATAAACCTTGTCGTAATTCGCAGTTTCATTTTCGGTGTAATATTCTATTTTTCCTTTATTTCCCGGGCTAAAAACCAAAAGAAAGAAATGTTTTAATATAATAAAATCTGAACTTTCCTCATTATCAGAACCTTTTGACCGGAGCACGGCTGCATCCATATCCATTATAGTTTGTCCACGATCTAAGATTATTATTACTCCTTCGGCATTAGCCGGAATATCTCCAGAAATATCCAGCTCTGTCCAAGTGTTTGGTGTAGTAATTGAATAACTATTAATAATATCTGTGGACCAAACAACATCACTCCCCGGGAGATATCCAACAAGATAATACGTGACTATTGCATAAGCATTAGTGTTATTGTATTGCTCTAAAATATCATCTGAGTCAACTCCTGTTATCATAAAATAAGGAACTTGCTCCCAATAATCTTTAAGTTCATTTGTGCTCCCATTTTCTCTCACTCCCATTCGTCCTTTATACGTAATTCCCATAACTAATGCAAGAGCAACGTTTCCAGAATCTCCTTCGTTTAAATGAGCTGTTATATCTGTATCAAGCCAACCATTTCCTGATTCAGTAATATCTATTGGATCGTCAAAAATAACAGCATCTCCACAAAACTCTCCTATTATATAAAACGTGGCTGCAGAACCACTTTCAATCTTATATTCTAATTTATTACTGCTGTCAATTCCACAGAATCTTGCTCCATAAAAATCAAGAATAGTAATATCTGCAGGATCATATTGGGATTCAGAGGTTGATCCATTCTTTCTTAAACCTATTTTCTTTGCCACACCATTATAAAGACATAAAATTATAACTCCGACTGCGTCCCCGGGATATATTAAATAATCTGAAACATCCAAATCGTGCCACGAACCGTCTTTTGTGAAAGGTCCGGTTATTTCGGTCCAATTAAGATGTGGTATTATTTCACACGATGCTTGGCTTATCTATATCACCTATTAATTTTGTTTTTAAATCTTCCTTAAATTCTTCAGCCACGGCAAGCTGACTAAAACATAATTCTCTCATAGTCTGCCGGGTTATTTCCTTTCCAATAACATCCATTTTATCCATTACGGCTGTTAATCTCTGAACCCATTCCTCTATAATCTCCTCAGGATATATTGTGTTTCCTCCAATTGAGCGTCCCCACTCTACATTTTTTATAAAAAGGTTCTTAACTTCAGTTTTATATTGATTGAGCGTTATTTCTTTCGCACGATATTTCTCTCTTATCGCTGTATATTCAGATATGCATTTATTGAGAATATAATCCACCAAAACTAAATGATCTTTCCACAATTTAGTTATATGCCATTTATCAACAATATAATCTCTATAACTCTTTTCATGGTCCTTTTGATAAGTTTCCTTATCTTTATATTTCCCGGCTTTTTTATCCTTAACTAATTTGGTTTGCAGGAGCTTGTAAGCCTCGTTTAACTTTTTAACTTTCTTTTCTGTTATCTTATCCATTTTAATTTTAACTTTCTTTTCTGTTATCTTATCCATTTTAAGTCCTCGTTTCTACAGGTATTAATAATTTAAGACTTAATAATTGTATTACATCTGTGGCAGAATTATCATCCATAGCTATTTCGAGAACCAAATCGTCCCCTGCAGATAAATTCGTGCCGGTGATCGTTATATCTTCGTGATTGGGTCGGTTTGCAGTTGCGTTGGAAGTAAATTGTCCGGTTGGGTTATTCGTTTGGGTTAAATCCGTGCTTTCGTTCCCATATTTTCCCTCAATATCATAATCAATCGTTGCAGAAACTTGATTTATAATATAGGAAATTCTGAGAGTAATATCCTCCCCATCAACATAATCATCCGGGAGCTGAACTCTCGCAATAGCGTGAGCATTTCCAACTGAAGTTGTGCCGAAAGTAATATAACCAGAAGCCCAATACACATTATTTGCTCCGGCTGTATCGCCACTCTCCGGAATAGGACGCAGGACAACAAGCTCCCGGTTATGTTCTGAAGTTGCATAGCCCGTGCCCATAATCTGTTTTATAAGTTGATTGTTTTCAGAGGGCAGGGTTTTAAGAGGGTCTTCAATCCAAGAACCTGTTTTTCCCAATAAACCATCTGAGAGAGTTAAATCAAGAATGTTATTTTTTATATCAAATCTTACTTTCATAATAATATATATTCCAGCAGTTATATACATATTTGAATCTGTTATCTTAATACCAGATTCAATATACATAGTTTCTCCTGAAATAATAAATCCTATATCTGTTAAGTTTAATTTAAAATCAAGCACAAGTGGTGCTTGAGATAATAATGTAAGTTTATTTGTTGCATAAGTCTGAAGTGCTGTTTCATTCAGAATAGATGCAATAGTTTTATACCAAGGAACAATACCATATTTTCTTTGCGAAGCAAGATTGTTAGCCTCTTTTGGTCCAATTTGAACACCATCTACATAACCACCCCATACTTTCACATAATTAATGTTTTCTGAGATTGGATGAGCCTTAATATTTTCCATATTATGTGTAGAATTAATTGAAACATGTGTATCAAGTGTGGCATCATCAAAGTCCAATTCTCCTTGTGGTCTAATACGAGCCACAAAAACCTCTTGCTCAGCAAATTTGTTAATTATTTCAAGTAAATTATTATCTCCCTCGGCTTTCCAATCGTCTGGACAAGTCCAAGTGGTCGAACCATTCGATATGCTCCCGACAGTTATATAATTGCAAAAATCTGAGATAAGTTGAGTTATAATTTGCCCGGATGTCTTTCCTGTGTAATTTGTATAATCTGTGATATTAGGAGAAATCTTGGTTAATTCATACCACGCAGGGTTTCTTAATAAAAATTTCTGATCTGGAACATTTTTTAATGAATAATCATAAATAACACCTTCCATAATCACGGCATTTTCCTTAATTTTCATTAGGTTTTTGCCTTCCCAGTAATCAGATTCTTGTATATCTCCCCACGCATCGAAATAAGCATAATTTGTAGTGTCATTGCTCATAGTGACCACAAGTTTATTTATGCCGTCTGTCATACCATTTGCCGTGTTTTCATCGTCTATTTTTAAAGTTTCCTCGCAATATACATCATGAGTGTCATCATTTCTCACTACAACCTTTAAATGATATAAAGTGTCGTCCAAGATATCCTCAACTTTATTCCAGCCAGCATCATAATAATCCTCTATATCATCATTATTTATCCTTAATTCAATAATCTTTGTGGAGTCCTCATAAAAAACAATATCAATTATAGAGGCTCCGACATCACTTCCTCCCACATATATTTCCCACGTATTTGCTTTGGTCTGAGTAATAGATATAGTAAAAGTTGGGTCCTCTCCGGGAGTTGCATCTCCTTTAAGCCGTAAAACTTTAGTGTGTTCATCAAAAGTTTCTACAATAATAAGCTCTCCATCATAAAGAGTTGCATCGTCTATTAAATCTATATCTGGATATTCATCGCCAACCTCTTGATCATTAATATCATTCGGGCTTCCTAAATATTTCAAATCTCCAGAATTATTAGCAGAATTTAAATCACCAAGAACCTCTATTTTTACATCTCGATCAAAACTTTGCGATAAAGGATATAATGCAAATAAATTAAATAATGGCACTCCTCCCTCATAAAAGATTGGGTGAACCGGAGCATCAATTTTAGTAATATAAGAAATCATATCTTTATATTCCCAAACTTCGGTTGTGCCATCGTTATCTATAATTAAATAATTATCTGTAATTGCTATTATAGAACAGGTTGTTTGTGGTCTTGATTGTTCTAATCCGGCAATATTATTTAAATGTGATTTAATTAGATTTAATTGAAAGACTTTCATTTCATCAATACTAAATCCTTTTTCAAGATTAAAAGGATAAGTTGAACCTGTGCAGTTCCGATCTAATTGCATAGCAATATTATTTTCTCCTATTTGTGTCCAATTAATAGGCTCCCCTGAAACAGACCAAGAATATAAATAATTTGCTGCCTCTGTTCGATCATACAAAACACAATAGAATAAATCATCGTCATCATAAGAAATTCCATATTGAGAAGGATTATCTGTAAAATCTGTGTTTGATTCTTCGGCAAGTGGTGTAAAATTTCCATCTAAATCGACCTTTCCGAATACAACATTATTATCTGTTTGGTTCCACCAAAGAAAATAATACCAGCTATTATATACAATGCCCGGAGAGTTTACCGAAACATCTATGGCACTCATTGTTATAGGTCCGAAAGCATCCACTTCAGTAAAAGGAGCAGAATCAACTTGCCAAAAACATAAATATCCATCGGGATATGCAACTTCTCTTAATTCATAATTAAAAACAACGGGGTTTCCATCAAATAAAAAAAGGTCAAAAACGATAACTGAATCAGCATTGGCTCCTGTGGATGTTCCTACTTCGGTCACTGTATCGTCCGCAACAGCTAATTTCCATACATCAAAATCATCATCAGTTCCATCATTATTACAATCTACTCCCCAAATATATGTTCCATCATATCGAAGTCTGTGAATATTATGATCTCTGCTTTTATTATCTCCACTTGTATCACTTGGATCAATATCTAATTGTTCGTCTGTTCCGGTGGCTATAGTATATTTCCATAGCTGTTTGTTATCATCTGCACTTACATAATATAATGCCAGAGGAGTTTGTATTATCAGATGATTACTTTCTGGTTCGTGTGTAAGAGTATAAGTTGTAAAATAATAACCATAAAGTGAAAGCGTCATTTTTTTCTTTCAATCCTCCATTTAATTAATAAAAAGATTATTGATAATAAAATAAACATAAATATAATATTTACTAATACAAATTCAAGATAAAATTCATTGTGTTTATATGGGTTAAGATAATATCCATAAGGATTTTGTTCTATAAATATAAACCAATAAGTATATAACAAAATAAACCATCCACATAAACTATATAACAGATTAGCAAAAATAAGAAATTTATTATTCATTTAATCACCCAGCTTGTTCTAAAACTAACATTCCAATTTTATACACATCTCCATCACCCGGAGCTATTTTTTCTATTCCTTTAATTCCTCCCTTTGCAACCATCACTGTGTAAGAAGTATTAACACCATCGAACTCAATATAATTTGTGCTTGAGTTTCTAATAACTCTTAAATAAAATGGTCCAGAGTTTTCCCAATCGTCTATATATTGCATAAAATTACTCAAATCTGTATGCGAAGAAAATATAATATCTTTAATCTTCCAAACAAAATATTGTTTGCCCATATGATAACCCATATGAGATTTGCCAGCATAATGTTTAATTGAAGGCTCAACTTTCCAATCTGCCTTACACTGTTTAAAGGCTAATAAAAAAGAATCTGAACCACTAACCAGATTTAACCATCCGTCGTTTATAATAACACCCATATTATCTCCTCTTATCTTCTTTCATTTCAACTAATTGAATTAAAAGAGCATTAGTCCTTTCTTGTTCATATACCATTTCCTCGTTTGAACCTCCGAACCCACCTAATTTGCTAAAAGGGATAACCACTTCTGGCTCTCCACCTTCAGCCAGATGATATAATCCTTCTTGCCAAACCACACCTCCCTCTGCGAGTCCAACAACACTTCCTAAATTTAACAGAAAATCAACAATGCCCATTATAAAATCTACAATCGCCTGAATCCAGCTTATAAGCGTCTGAATAGCATTTACGAAAAACATTATTACTGCGACCACAATATTAATCACGAATACAATTGCGTTCACTGCAATCTCAATTGTCCAGACAATAAAATTAATAATTCTAATAACCCAATTTATAACTTCAATTACAATATTAACTACAAATATAACTGCCATTAATACAGCTTTCACAATAAGCATTATAGCTTCAGCAGAGAAAAGCCAAGCAATTAATTCAGAGATAATCTTAATAACCGGACCTATTGCCTTAAATAACTGATTAATTACCTTTTCATTGTCCTTAAATACTTTCATCACTATATTTAATATAGCAATTATTGGTGTCAGAGCAGTTTGGATTAACATCACTATAATATCTTTATTTTGCATTATTAAATCCATAATCCAAAGTATGATCGGCATTAGGGCTTCCATAACCGGCATTAAGGCTTCTTGTAAGATCATTCCTATAATTTCAATAATAGGAGAAAATAAGTCCAAGATCGCCAAAAAAGGCTCCAGAAGAGTCATTAATTTCTCTAAAACCCAAGCTTGAACTGAGGCTCCAGCCATTCCTTTAAACATTTTGCCTAAAGATTTTGAGGATTTTTCTACTTGCTTTCCACCAATTTGATCTGTGGCTCCTCCAAGAGCCTCAACAGCCACAGTTAAAGAAGAAACAATCCTCTCAAGCTGTGTCGCCACAGCTCCCAGTGCATCTCCTACATCGCTCATTTCTTTTCTTTTCCTTTTCTGAATTTTGGGATATAACTCATTCTATTAAATAATCTTTCTTTTATTGTTTCTGAGTCTTCCTTATTGTTTTCAATAAATTCCTTAATTTTGGGGTGTTGCCATATAAGTTTGCTCCCTCTTCCTTTAAGTGCTCTTCCCGAACCGGCTTTGTCATCTCTCATCATTAAATCAACCCTCCGTGTCTGGAGGATCGACCAACAATAAGCCGTGGCTCTCTTATATTCTATGAAATCCATCTTTCTTATCTCATCTTCCGACATATGCAAAACATCCATCAAAAGATATTTCATATAAGTGACTGGGGGAAGACCTCTTTCAGGATATCTTAGAGCCTCCGCAAATGCCTCTGCATCTGGACCTAAGTATTTTTGGAGGCTTTCAATAAAAAACCCTTCTCAAGCATCTTGCCTATGGCGATCAATGCATCCACCCAAGGCGTGTCATCTGTTATCTCCGGACCTGTTCTTAAAGCTGCGTTATGAAGCCTTATTAATTTCTCCCACGATAAATCAATAGGGATGTCTTTAAATTCAGGCTTCATTTTCTTAATATCAACTAACAGATCGATTGGAGATAACCCTGCCTCTTTCATAGTGCCCACTGTTATAGTATCTACATAGGAACGCTCTTCCTCATTCCGGGCTTCCTTAATCTGAGCCACCCTTTCTTTCGTGCTTAAGGGCTTTGCCTCTTCCTTTATTTTTTCCATTTTTTATACCTCTTTTATTTTATACGTTTGTGTGATTAATATGATCTCCGGGGTCGGTTGCCTCGTTTGCTGTCCAACTATAAGAGATTGCTGAGTTTGCTCCTCCGAGAATTACATAAGAAACATCCTGAGCCTCTCCAGCAGGTGGCAATCCTCCGGGAGGATCTATTTGGAATATATATGCGTTCGTAAACTGAAAGAACTTAGTTGTGCCGTATTGCACCTTTAAGGTTCCTTTAGTTTTTGAAGAATAAGCAGCCAGAAATTCCGAAAACTCGTCATTTCCAAGCAATTTGCCTTCTAAAACACATTTATGAGGTGCAAGTTTACCAATAATACTTCCTGCAGCTGTGAGAGCCGAAGCGACATAATATGGCTCTTTGGGAAACCCAATCTCAAAGGAACCTTTTTGAATGGCGATCCCATCTAAAGCAGCATCATTCCACGTGCAGGTAATATTATTAGAGAGAGCAACTTGACCTTTGGAAGCATCATATGCACCATCCCAATTACTCCAGCCACCATCTAATCCATCTGCATCAAATGAGCCGTCATCAAAACCATCATCTATATCAACGGCTTGAGTATTCTCAGATGCCTCAGCAAACTTTAATTCATACTCCTCTTCAACGGCTTTTCCCTGCTCCCATAAGAACTTATAGGAAGTTATATCTCCACCGTCAAATAGCATATTCAGGTGATCTCCTCCTCCGGATTGATCATGTGCGTGAACCTGAACCCAGATATTTTTATCTCGATTGTCCAGATTACTCATATTCGCCAGAATATTATCCCCTGTCCCTGTCCAACTCGTTGGAAGAGCTTTATATCCAAACATAGTCAGAGCAGCGAAAGGGTCCCGGAAGTGAGCTTTCACCGTGGTTGTGCCAAGCTCTAATTGTTTATCATAAACAATATTAGGCTCTAATTTATCACAGGTTGTTATATGCTCCTGAGTATAATGCACTAAGGGATTCGAGAACTCCAGCAAAGGATTAAACGGCTGGTGTTTATCACTCGACGGATCCCCACCTTTATACGTGGTTGACCTTCCCCAATAGATATATGAATCCACTCCTTGTATTGACATATTTTTTCACTCCTAATTTAAAATTGTTAAATCCATTTCTAATACAAAATTATTTTTTTGAAGGGTGTATCTTTTAATGCCTCGTTTTGCCACCCATTCATACGCTGAGGCATTCATAATCGCTATAATATCATCATGAATCGCATTACGGTGATCAGCTTTCGTGCAAAACGCTTTTAATTTCCCGGACTTCTCAGTATAAATCACTGCTCCACCAGTCGCCTGAATAGGTGCTTCTTTCGCACTTTTCTCGTCCAGTTGAATATGAGTATTCTTCTCCCCTCTGACCGAATCACGAGGGATTAAACGAATTGGTGGGTCCTTTGAAACACCATCGACAGCCCTGTAATTGGTCCAAGTTCCGGCTTCCAATATATCTTCAAGTAATTCTGCCCAGCTTTGTGTCACCATTAGACCACACCTCTATGTATTTCGTCATCTGCAATCTCTAAATCTGCTTTGTCTTCCGGGCTAAATATAGCTGCGATCGCATTTTTAATATAATTCTCAATTTTTGCTTTTGCAATCTCTCCAGATATCATTAACTCGACTCCACGATATTCTATATTTCTTAATCTATACTGAGTTGTTGCATCATATTCACTCCGGGCTTGAGTATTTCCTATGGCTTCCACCATAAACCCATAAACATCTTCCCGGAATTGATCTAAAGCAACAGGCGTGGGATATCCTTCAGTTTCGACAAATTCCTTAAAATCATTTTTGCCCTTATATTTGGCATATTCTAAATTTGTCATAAAGGTTTCTGTTATTCTTGATCACCTTTTTCTAATTCTGCCAACATTTCCTCTTCAGATTTACACTCTTTAGAGTGTTTTGTAAATACTCCTCCGGCAACCTTGAACCATTCTCCACAGTTCCAGCATTTTCTCATTTTATCACCATTTTCATCCTCTTTTTCATCAGGGTTTTCCATCTCTTTTTCTAATCTTTTTCTTTCATCTTCTCTGGCTTTCTCCAATCTCTCTTCAGCTGTTTCAGCCATTCTCAATTGCTCCTCTAATTCGGCTTTCTTTCTTTCAAGGTTTTCAAGCTCAGAGTTTATGTTCTTTCTATGTCTATTAATGGCTGCTTCTTTTTCTGCTTTAGTTGCTTTATAGCTTTTTAAAATCCGGCTCACTTTTCGGTCAAACATAGCATTTGTTTTCTTGAGCATTTCATCAATTTCTTTCTGTTTTTGTATTTTAACCACTTCCTCTTTTGTGGGAATCGGAGCTCCAAGTTTTCTTCTTATGCTAATATATAAATCACTTTGTTTTCCTCCATCAGCCCGGCGCGCTATACAAAAACCTTTAGCCTTCCAAATATTTACTGCAGTTAATAGATTTTCCTTTGCCTCAAAGTCAAAATCTTTCGGAAGCATATTAACTAATTCTATTTTAATCTGCCTTATTAAATTCCTTTCATCTTCAGTAAAATCGATCATTTATTTTTTCAACTCGTATTTTTATTTTAGCCGAATGGGGAGGATTTGAACCTCCGAGAGTAAGCTCTGACGCTTTTTCCCACTACGAGTCCATTCGTTATTATGAAGGGATATTTATAAAATATAAAGCCCGTCCCACTCGGTCCGTGTAAATTTTTGGTAAATTTGAATAATTAATTTAGGATGCTGTGAAAGTTAAATCTCCAGATCGAACTATTGCTTCAGGATTTGTTTGAGCCCAAGCCAACGCAGTATAAATAACCACGCTTCGTTTTAAGTTCTTATCCCAAGTTCCTCCATATAAAGATTCAACTTGGATTGGCTCTTGATATATACAGAAAGGAGTGCTTCTGTCCTTTTGCTGTTCTGAGCCGAGCTCATTTGCTTTGACATTTATGTTTGGAACCACGCAAAGTCTATTTGTAGTTGTAGAGTATGGGACACACGCAGGTGAGTCCATCCAGCGAGCTATTTCAGGTTTTGATAAGATTGCTTTTAGTTCTGTTTCGAAACCATAGGTTGCGAGTCTGTGATTTGAAGTGTTCCCATCACAATCTTTCTTAGTGGCTATTGAACTAAAAACAGTATAGCTGTCTGCTTCGAAACCTTCATTTCTTAGGTCCTCCACGTAGTTATTCATAGTGATATAGTAATCATACGCTGCATTAACATTATTATCCTCATCTGCTCCGGCACCGGCAGTTGTGAAACCATTAAGCATTCCAGTGATTTCATTGGTTGCGTGCCAAGGATTGGTTGCCACTGCCTCCCTCATATTGGTTCCATAAAATGTGAAACCGTCTAATTGGAGATATAACTTTTGCTGAAATTCAGCAATCGTCGCAGCTTCCAGAGTTGTTTCCTTTCCTATTGTTGAGCTATTATTAACCCAAGCTTGGATATCCCGTTTGGAAAATTCCAAGATTTTACCAATAAGTAAGACTTTATAGTCTTTGCCTTCCAATCTCGCAGTGTAGCTTCGGAAAACCTCAGGAGAGAAACCCATATCTCCTGCTTCGGTTTTATTAATAATGTATTCTTTGACCTCTTTTAAGCCCACAGGCATAGGTTTGATATATCCAAAACGTTTCATCCACGAATAGCCAATTGTCCTATAATAAGACTCATAGCGTAATCTGGATTGGATATATTCAGTCTGGCGATCAGATAAACCCTTGCTATAATATGTTGACGACATAATTATTTACCTTTGCACCAGCCTAATTGTGCCTTATTTGATACAGCTGCATAAGTTGCCATCCATCTCCCTAAAATTCTAAATGGAGGAATAGCAGCTATTGAGCTTGCGTTTGGAGCCATATTTTCAGCGAATCCGGGATTATCGTGATCAATAATAGCTAAATTATTGAGTGTGACACCTTTCCCGGCTCCAATGGTTAATAGAAATTCGTCGTCTCTATGAATTTCCCTATAAAGGATATTTATGTTATCAGCGATCGGATTTTGAGCATCATAACTTAAATCAGTTGCATCATTAGCCAATTCTTCAACAATTCCATCTGGCATTTCATTATATCCGCATAAGTCTAAATCAGGAGCAGATTCTCCCTGTTTGGTAATAATGGCTGTCAGAAAAAAATCATCTCCATTAGTCTTACCATCGAGTTGCTGTCCTGATTTTCTGCGAAATATGCCTCCCTGTTTCGTGAATGCGGTTAACCTTTCGTTTAAAGTAGTCATATTTTTATCACCTTATTTCCATTTATCTTCCATCTTAGCCAACGCATCTTTTTCCATCATTGTAAGTTCATCCTCGGTGTTTCTCATATCTGCCTGTGTTTTGCCCATTCTTTTCAGAATTTCCTTTGTGTTCATATCTTGGATCTCCTCTGCAGAATCTTTAATTGGGAGCAATTCTTCGTGCTCTTTATAAAGAGCTTTAAAGACTTTATAAAAGTCTTCGATTGTGAGATTTTCCTCTTTAAGATCATCAATAAGCTGATGGCTATCCTCTCCAAACGCTAATTTGATAAATCCCTTCATATCAGAGATCTCGGTTTGACGTTTGGCTTTAAAATAGTCTTCATATTGCTTAAGCTGTTCTTTCAAAGGTTTCAGATGTTCTTGAATCCTCTCATCAAAGTCACTCTTCTCTTTTGTTTCCTTAACGTGCCCTCCCGTTTCTGCACTTACTTCTGGCACGTTTTTCGTCCCTTCGTTCTCAGCATTATAAGATGTCCAAGCTTTTTCGCACGCTGCCGGAGAATTATTATGTTTTAAACACACATTCATAAATTTATCCTTAAGCGTATGACCTTTCACTTCGTTTCCAGTGACAGTTGTGGCAGAATCTTCTTTTATCTCTTCTTTAAAATCAGCAATTACCTGTTCGATATTATTTAACTTAATATCTTCATCATCTGGCATTATTAAGCCTCTTTGGAAGTCTGTAATTATTTTACGAGGTTCCTCTTTATCAGGACTACTCGACCTATATTTCAAGGTTTTTGTGATTAGATTTTGCATTTCTGCATTATGCATATCGCTCACAACGGGCGACACTATACACCGACCATAGCCATCTACTGAACTACAATTATCTAATTCTACATTATTAAGAGACATCGCCACGTGTCTAAATCTGGTAATATTTTGATTAATCGAATCCTCAGGAGCATTATCATAAAATGATAAGGACACTTGGATGTCTTTCGGATCCCTTAAATCTGAGAGTTTCTCAATCGGCTCAAACGTGTGCACTTTCCCTCGAAGTTCTTGCCGGTTGTGGTCTGGGTTCCACCCATCCACAAATCCGATGAGCCGATCATCCCTCTCTATATGAGAGCCTATATCCTTTGAGCCGAATAAAGGAAGCATCCGGTTTTCCGGATTTTTTATATTATCTACAATATTATCCCATTTCTTATATCGGATAATCTTATTTCCATTATCATCATAATACGTAAAAGGACCTGCCCGGGTGATAACACCCTCTAAAACAGTGTCATTTCTGACCTTCACATTATTCTTTTTTATCTTATGTTCTAAAGCTGTTTTTAAAAGATCATTATTGGCGTGGTAAAAGTCGTGAACTAACTTAAAACGCTTATCACATATTCCAAAATTTACTAATGTTCCACACATATCACTTATTTTATTTTGTTTATATTTTTTATATGCTTCTCTTCCTGATTGATATTGTGCTCTGTATGTAGCTATTAATTTATTTCTTTGTTTTTTAAGTGATTCTATTTCTGCTTTTGAAGCACCAGATTTAATTTTTTTAGCTATATCTTTATTAATATTAATAATTTTTTGTTTTAGATTACTGTAAACACCTTCTTTTCTCTTTTCTTTTTGCGTTTTAATCTCAGAAGCCATCTCTTTATCAAGCTTTTGCGTTTTTAATTTATCAATCTTTTCATTAAGTTCTTTAAGACGATCTTTAACATCTGGAGAGCGTTGAGAAGGATGTTTATCTTTATTATGTGCCAGAATAGATGAACGTTCATCTTCATATTTACTAATATATTTATCTACTTTAGAATCTGGTATTTTTATTTTAGGTTCTGATTTAGCTTTTTTCTCTTTATCTAACTGCTCCACCATACTTTTCATTCCACGTTTTAAGCTTTTTGTTTTCTCTGATTCTTCGTATTTTTTAATTGATGGCAACCATTCTGTGCCAGTAGCTTTTTTCTCTTTTATATGCTGTGTCACTTCCCAAGGTTTACTCTTTTCTCTGGTAATCTCTTTTTTATCTTTAGATTTATCCTTTTTAGTAGATGAACCACCACCTTTTTTCTTATTAGATTTTATTATAGCAAAAGCAATTTCTTTTGCTTCTTCATCATCTTTAACTTCAAGCTCTTTTTTAACCCAAGCTATTAATTCCTGAAAGTTGTCATTAACTACTGTAAAATCATCTTTCTTTGGACCTTTCGCAATCCGGGACGCAATCCTTTTAGATAATTTTTCAAGTAATTCCATTAACCATTTATTCTTTGGGTCCTTTTTGAGCTTTGCCTTAACTTCAGCTTTCTTTTTCTTTAATTCATCAACGGATGCGTCCTTTGAGGGTTCGTCAATCCGAGTTTGCTGGGTTTTCTTTTCTTTATAAGGTTCTATTCGCTCCCCTGTGCCTTTCTGTTTAACCGGAATTTTAGTTTGTTTTGTCTTTTTATATTTTTCGTCATCTGCAATTCTCTCAGCTATTTCCCGGGAGTTTCCCTCTTCCATTATTTCTCTCACCCGGGCTTCTCGTTTATCTGCCTTTTCTTTCTTCAGCTTTTCGGCTTTTTGCAATATGCGTTCTTTTGGGCTTCCACCAGATATTTTATATTTACCATCCTTTCCGAAAGTTAATTTTCCTCCCTTCGGAATAAAGATATGTTTTCCTTTAATAGTGACCCAGCGACCTTTCGATTCATCAAAATCTTTTTTAAATCCTCCTCTCCGTGCATAAGAATGTCTTTCAGATTCACCCCACCATCCACGACCTTTTCCCTTTTCTTTTAATTCTTTTAACTTATTCTTAATTTCTCTTTGTCGATCCCATTTTGAAGAGATTTTACCTTTGGAATCCCATCCTGTTCCAACTAAGCTTACCCATTCATCATCCAGTTTTCTGTATTCTTTCTGGAGACTCCATATTTCATCTTGAAAGTTTTGATATTCTTCAAACTCTTTTTCTAATTCAGATAATTCTTGTTTATCTTCTTTTAAATACTGCTCTCTAATTTTTATCATTTCCTCACTAAATTCAATAGGAGGATCATTTTCCTTTAAAAGTGTGATAAATTGCTTAGTATCTTTAATGTTTCTTTTTAATCGTTTTATTTTCTTTTGTATCTCATCAGAAAGACCGAAGTCTCCCTTAAACTTTTTAGGATCATCCTTTTTCATTTTCGCAAAAGTATGTTTCAGCTCCTGAGCTGTTTCAGCTCTTTTCAGTCCCTCATCTTTGGCTCCCTCTCCGGGTTTTGTAAGTTTTAAACCTTTTCTTGCCTCTCCGAGCTCAATTTCTTTTTTAATAAGAGCTCGCTCTTTGTCTCCCGGAAGTTTCGGTTGAGCTTCAGGAGTGACCGATCCCCGTGCATAAGGGACGATTGAGGCTCCCAATCCTCCCGGAGTCTTCTTTCTTTTATAAGGTCCTCCATACACATAATTGAAAACCAGCCCTATATCTTTGCCTCTTATGTTATCCCAGAAATATTTATCTGGGTCTGAGGCTTTAATAAAATCATCATAAAATTCGGGTCCGACAAAATAAATATATCTGTCTCCCTGTTTAAACTCCAGCTCAAGCATATAATTAAAATAGCCAATCTTTTTAATATCAGAAGAGGATTTTCCTCCTGTGGCTTCAGCCAGAGTTTTCATTGGTTCCACTCTAAACGATTCTCCCGGTTTTCCGACCTGAGACATTACTTGAGCATCATTAATTATATAACCTTCCTGCCCGGAATTTGCAAGCTCTATACTTATTTTTCTAAGAAAATCATATGTTTTCGGTTTGAGATTCATAAAGAAGTCGTGAGCCTCACAATATTCATAAGATAATGCCAAAAGCTGTTTCTTTGGTGTATCTTTATGTTTTGGCTCTTTAGCCAGAAAATCCATCTTTTCTAAAACGCAGCTTGATTTACTCATTATCATCCCTAAATTCTATATCAATTATTCTCGGGTTAAAATTTCTTAATATTTTATAATTATTGGCTATAAAATCTTGATTGGCTTTTTTTATCTTCTGAAGGCTCAATGTCGATTGCTGTGGAGAGTTTTTGTTTTCCAATTGCTGTTTTCCACCATTTCCGGGGACCCCTGTTTGATTTGCAGGGAGACCACCTGTCTGATTTGGAACAGCACCTCCAGTTGGAGTCATCTGGGGATTTTCTGCAGCCATTTGTCCTTGCATAGCTGTTAATAGATTTTGAAGCTTGGTTGCTTCAACCTGAGCCTTAAGAGCCTCAATCTGCCATTGTAAGAGTTCCTCCTCATATCTTGCACGGTCTGTTTTTTGTTGCTCTAATCTAAATCGGACCAGAAGATCCTCAACATCCCAATGTTTATCCATCATAGCCCAATAATTGTCTGCTAAATCAGCCTGATAATTGGCTTTAGTGTTCAGTTCGTGTTGGTCTGCTAAAAGAGCTCCGGCTCCCTGCAAACCACCCCCTTCGGAGCGACCAAATACATTATTCAAAGCTAATCCTGTGCCAGCCATAATATCTTCCTTTAAAAACTCTCCCAGCTCGGCTAAACCCTGTCCAATCTTAGTATCCAAGAACTCAATTGACTCTTCCTTTCCGAGGATAAACGTCATAGATGCTTTCATAGATTCAACGAGTTCTTTATATTCTAAATACATTTGTTTGGAAGGGTTTGGGTATGCCATAGTAAAAGCAGCAACCACGTTGCCATATTTGGCGACAGCTTTAACTCCATTAATAATTAGATTCAAATATCCGGCATATGAAAGATAAACCGGCTCTATAATAGAAAAACCGATCCAAGAGTTCGGGTTTGGTCTGGTGCACAGAATCTCCACCCGGTCCCGGTGTATTTTGAATGAGTTATATTTTCCTCCATAAAAGTCCCAAGCATCCTCATCCTCCCAGAGCATCTTAGTGTCTGTTATGTTCGCCGGAGATAAAAGAGTGGGAGGCATTGCTTTATATGCAAGAGGTGGACGATTTCTTGGAGGAGGTGTGTCGTATTTATCGTGAGACGACCAATATTTTACCAGAAAGGAAATTCCATAAATGAGCTCATAAACCACCCAATGGAGATGTTCAGTATTAAATTTCGCTTTAAAAAGGTCCTTTTTTATGTTCTTTTTTCGAACATAATTACCTTCCCAATCGAAAAAGTCGAAGCCATTTTTTACGCAAGCCGTCCCAAAATGAAAGGTGATATATCTTCCGATTCCTGAGCGTTCGAATGCAGCCATCTCCAACTCTTGAAATGTGGGACGTGTATTATCCCCAGATTGAGCTGAACTACTATAAATATTATCTGAGAAACGATAAAAAGACTGATAATCATTCATTACTTTTTCGTGAGAAACATCTTTTTTATATTTCTGCTGATGTCTAAAAAGCATATCTTGGAAGATCCCAAGATCATTTCTGTTCTTTGAAACGATCTCCAAAACCCTTTCTTTCTTATCAAGAAAGTCTCGGGTCTGTTTCCTCATTTTATAATTAGAGAATAATCCGATCCTCCATCTCCTCGGTTTTTCCTTTTTCTTCCATCTTCTTAAAAATATCTATTTCCTCGCATAATTGTAATATCCTTGATTTATAAGTATGTCTTTTTCTTACTAATCTCTGACCTTTTTTTCTTATTGACTCTAAATTATAATCGTTAAGGTCCAAATCTGCAAGTTCTTGGCAGTTTTCAAATGTAATACAAGTTTCCCCGTGGATATATCCCTGTTTCTCAAATATATCCCGGGCTATATGATTTTGAATGTAAAGAATTGGAACGCACCTGTTTATAGAGGCTTCATATAGCCTCCGGGTTTCCCACGAATCCCACGCCGGGATGATAACAGTGCCTTCAAACCTTCTTAAATGATATTTATATTCTTCAAATGATTCATTCACTTCTCTAAATTCTGAAGCCAGATTATGTTTTTCAATATATTTTATAATGTCATAATGATGTTTATACACTCGATAATGTGTGCTATTATATTTCATCATTTCGGAAACCGGGAGATATGAACCGTAATAAGCAAACCCTTTTTGGTTTCGGGAAATATTTTCAAATTTCTTGAACTCATCTGGGTCCACTGCGTTATAAAATGGAAATTTTTTAATAGATTTGTCCCACCAAATCTCCGGATGCCATATTTCAATTATCTCAGGAAGTCCTCCAGCTGGTCTGCCGTCTTTGGCAATTCCTGAAGTCCAAAACCTTAAAGGCAGATAATCAGGGTTTCTCACATATAATTTAGAGACCAGATCACGATGATAATATACAACATCCACTTCTGTGTCATTATCAAAGGACCATTTCGGGTTTTCTATAAATATAAAATCAGTGTCAAAATATTCATATTTTTCTAAGAGTTTTGAGAGAGGAAATATCTTTTTGCCTATATAATAATCAATAAAAGGCTCTTTAAGCTCATCTTCAATAATCCCCACAAGCTCTCCATTATAAGGAGAAATAGAGATAATGCTTATGCCCATCTGTTTACACGTTTGTTTAAAATGAAAGGAAAATGCGTGCTGATTTTTCTCTTCGTGCGAGGCAGAAATATGTAGAACATTCATTTTATCATATATACTCCAATTGATTCAATGAGTTTTCTTCTTGATTTTTCATCCTCAGTCATTAATTTTTCCTCTAATTTCTCCCCTGCCCGAGCTCCAATATACTCTATTTCGACTTGAGAAGGTGGCACTCCACTTTCGGCAATAATCTTATCAACGATATTTACAATAAATTCCTCTTCCATCTGAGGGACAAAAATCTCTCCACCTTCCATCATTTCCATACATTTTACAGCTATTCCTGCAGCCTTTTTGAGGGTTATGAAATATCTTTTCATTTTTTTATCGGTTATAGGGACATTTTCGTTGTTTTCCAGCTTCCTTTCTATTATAGGGACCAAGGAACCTCTCGAACCGTAAACATTACCAAATCTGATAATCGATGCCGGGATTTTCCATTTATTTGCCAGACACATTCTTTCACAGAGAAGTTTTGTTGCTCCCATTACAGATGATGGTTCCACGGCTTTATCTGTTGAGATATGAAGCAATTTCTTTATATGGTTTTTCTTGCAGGCTCTTAATATGTTTTCCAATCCTATGAGATTTGTTTTTATGGCTTCCATAGGGAAGTTTTCAGCTATTGGAACGTGTTTAATGGCTGCACAATTAAATACATAATCCGTGTCCATTAATATGGCTTCCATAGTTTCAGCATCTCTTATATCTGCCAATATCCCTTCAATTCTGGGTTCTTTCTTAAAATATTGCTGACTCTCCCAAAGAGAGTTTTCATCATTTGTTATCAGATTTATCTGACGTAGATCTGTTTTTACCATCTCTTTTGCAATTGCAGTTCCGATTGACCCAGATCCTCCAAATATAGCAATATTAGACCATCTAAAATGCATCGTGTTCAAACATCCTTATTTTTTCTTGTTTTATTATATCCTCTATTTTGATATCTTCATTTAATATTTTATACATTCTCCATTGAGGCAGATAAAAATGTGGATAATCTAATTCCTCCTCAGACCAGAATGTGAGCCTCTTTTTTCTCAAAAGATGGCAAATCATCATTCCAATCCCAATTCCGTGTTCCAAAACATCATAATCTAACAGCTGGACTCTATTTTTATACACGCTAAAGACAAGACGATTTTTAGTTTCCATATTATAATAATAAATATATCTGGTCTCATCTGATTGGTGAAAGGGATGTTGTGCATATCTCCATTGCACAAACTCGTTTTGAAATATAGGATAATACTCGAATTGGGATTTTAACTTATTCTTATCGTAATTGAGATAATATTCTCGAACCTGCTGGGTTTCAATAGAGCCAAGAACTTTCTTATGGAGTTTTCGGATATTAGCGTTTGAGAAAAAGAGGCAGTAATCAATTCCTCGGTCCTGACACGTGTTATATAAAAAATTAGCCACTTTTGAATATAATCGTTGTCCCCTGTAAGCAGGATGAGTCATAGATGAATATGTCCGGGCTTTGTTTCCATCATATCTTACAACTGAATAAAATGATAAAAGTTTGCCTTCATTATCAAATAATCCTGCCGGAATATAACCCTCAGGAGCATCAAACATCCATTTCCAATATTCCAAGCCTTGTTTTCGTGCGTGGACCTCTCTGAATAAAATTTCTATTGCCCTTGCCTCAGATTTTTCCAGAATTTTAAGATGTTGAATCAAAAAAGTCCCACCTCTCTTATAGTCATAAACCCTTCAGCATAATTAACCAATATTTCATCAGCTCTTTTCTTTGCTAATCTTTCAACCATCAGTGGTGTTCTGCGAAAACTTTTTGATTCAATTACATATAATTTATAAGCTCTAAGTTTCATAACGACATCATTTTTACTTAATATTTCATAATAATTAGGATTGAAAGATGGTGGCGTGCTTGAAAGCGTCTCGTATGCAAGAAGTTTGATCTTCCATCTGAATCCCTTGGTTTGAGGCTCTGGACGGCAGGCAACTTGAGTGGCTTTTGAAACAATCACGTGGTCCATATTCAGATCATTTTCATAGTGAGTAAATACAATATCTGGTTTGACAATTGAAATTACTTCATTTATTTTTTTGGCTAAATATCCGTGTCCTATATTATTCAACTGGACCGTGGGAAAAGGAAAATTAAACCTTTTCTTTATTTTTAAAAACTTGTCCACATCCTTTTGCCATTTAGGCTGCTGAATACAATAATCTTTATTCCAGCCATCTTCTTTCGAAGTGTAAGCTTGTGTGCAAATACAAATATACACTTCGTGTCCATATCTCAGATATTTAGATATGGTCCCACCACATCCCAGAATTTCATCATCTGGGTGTGCTCCTATAACTAATATTCTCATTTATAAATTCCTCCTTTTAAAATTGATTGAGCTCGGATTTTGGTGCCCGGGAGGACTGTTGTCCCCGGAAGTATAATGGTATGGGCTCCAATTAAAGCTCCCTCAAAGATTTTTATTTTTCCTTTCGTTTTGTTTTCCGAGTTTTTAGTGTATAAACAGCAGTGAGCTCCAATTTGAACATTGTCCTCAATTTCCACTCCAAACTCAGATTGGATATAAGTGTAAGCTCCTATATCTACATTTTTCCCCATCTTTAGTTTCTTGGGATGGCTCACCATCCAATTCCATTTCGTGAGCTTATTTGCTCTTATTTTTGGTTTTTTCCATTTATTTGTTTTTCTCATTTATTAAATCAACTATTTTTTTATAAGGTGCTCCCAACCAACTTGGCAGACACACTATTTTACTATAAACATAATCAGTGTTCTTTAAACCTCTATAAAGAGGCTCATAATATTGTTTCACTTCTATTTCTTTTGGGATTTTTAGATCTGTAAGCATCCCAATCGTGTTATAATTACTGTGAAAAGGGACCTCTTGAAATTGTCCCTCAAGATTATTTTTATAATATTTAAAAACCTTTTCTTTCCATAAAAGAATCTGTGTTAAGTGTTCGAGATAACTGAGCCCAATTTTAGCGTGAAATTCCGACATCCGGCTGCATCTGTCTCTCAATTCTCTTATCTCTTCACTGGGCTCTTTTAATAATATTATGCCTCCCTCTCCTGCGGTGATAAGTTTTGTTGGAGCCAAACTGAGAATAGTGGCTTTTCCTAAATTCTTGAGTTTCGTGCCCAAAGCGTGTGTGCCATCAAATATTACATCCGTGGGATATGGATCACAGCTTCCAAAGGTGTGCAGTCTGAGATTTGTTGATTCTTTTTTTGTAAGCCAAGTCTTTGGGTTAATATCTTTATATTCAATTTTTATATCCATTAGCTTACAAATATACATATCTGACCACCAATTAAACGCAGGCATAGATATGGTTCTAAAAGCTCCATCAAAAACAAATATAGATAATAATAAGCCCTGTGTTCCACTTGAGCATACATATACCTTACAATTATACATTCTGCCAATCCTCTCTTCCAGTTCCCGGCAATATTTCCCATTGGAGAACTGTCCAGAGTTTAAAATATCAGAAAAATCAATCTTTATTTTCATAGGTCTGTGATAAGGGATCACTCTTTTAACACCTCCTCAAGCTCCTCAAAAGTTATTGACCACGCAGATTCAATACAATTATTATCCAGCTTCACGTGTTTCTCCCAATATTTTATATCTTTCTCCAGACCTTTCTTTAAAAGAGTGGTTCCGGGAGTGTGATCTGAAACACCCTTGAAGTATTCATAAAAAGAAAAGGGAGCAATATAATCCACGTCGTGAGCTGGATAAATTGGTCTGCAGAAAAGAGGATTCATATTTCTGGATTCGATTCCTATATTTAAGACTTCATCAGCTGAGATAAAAAAGGGTTTATCCGTCATTAAAACCCGGGAAATAAGCCCACGGTTTTCATTATCTTTATAACGTATTTTATAATAATTCACTCCCACATCTTCGCACCAATCTACTGCCTCCGGAAACATACAGGTAAAAAACACCTCAATTCCGGCATTTTTTCCGAACTCGAATAGATCTGCAACTATTTCACGATGTAAATAAAGGTGTTTTGATAATCCCGGAGCCACCTTTTCATTAAATATCTGAAATTTAGCAGCCCAACACCCGACCTTTTCGGCTTTAAGAATCATTACCATAGCCTCTTCAATATTCTTCCAATTCACGCCACATTCGGCGATCACTTTCATATTTTGTTATCACCTTCGATTTAGTTATATTGATTAATATTTTTAATATCATATCTTCATCTAATCCAAAATTAAATAGATTATTAACATAAAGCTTTGATGTTTCATTAAGAGTTAATTTAAAGATATATTTTAATTCAAACCTTATTTTGTTAACAAAAGTTATTATTATTCTTTTTTTAGCTATATAAAATGCATTAATAACGTTAATAATTTCATCTTTCTTAGTTTTTAAATAATGTATTCCTTTCTTTATTTTTATAATAAACTGCGTTAATTTGTTATACCATTTGGACTCTTTTCTTCGTTGAATCCACGGTTTAAAATAATCTCTCAAAAACCTTGCAAGATTACACCAGAGAAGGTTTATGCTCCGAGGATATATTTTTTTAGAAGTTAAATAAGCCCAAAGCGTGCATATCTCTCTTTCTGGATTCGTGCATCCATTTTTATATAAAAGACAATCATAACAGGGATACATCTCCGGAGGATATAATCTACTGATACAGATCTTTATTCATCTCCTCCAAAATTTCTACAATTTTATATGATGCTCCCGGCTCTATTTTTCCAATCTGTCTGTTCTTATTCCGGGCTCCAATTTGAATTATTTGTTCTGGTTTTAAGAAATGTGGAGCAATATAATGCACATCACTTGAATTGCTATAAAACTTATTACAATTTTTTAGCAGGCTTAAATATTGAGCACGAGGAATATTTCTGTAAGTCGGTTCTAAATCAACTTCCCCATCTGGGTTTGGTCCTATGATTATGGTATTCTCTTTATTAAAGTCCGGAAGTTTCTCTTTTAATTTAGTTGCTTTGTTAATAAGAACCAAATTATAAGCGTATGGAGGCACCAGAGAATCATCGAACTCCAGATCATCCAAATGACTATTTCCAACGATAAACACTCTCCCTTTCTTTCCTATTGAATCCCACAATTTCCAAACATTTAATACTGCTTCATAAGACTCACAGAGAGCAATATCAGCTAAAAGAGTTATTATATGGCGATAAGTATCGTCGTGTGTTGACCAATCTAAAGCCATACACCCTGCATAGAAATGTGCTATTTTAATATTATTAGTAAAAGAGGCTTGAGCTGCTGCAGCCATTTCTGTTCGATCTCCTGTGCATAATACTAAATCTGGCTTAATTAATCTTATATAATTATTAGCTATATCAAAAGCTCCTATATATAAAACATCCAACGGACCTGTTGATGTAATTAATTCAATCTTATGACACTCACACCAATCTGCTTCTTGGAGCAATTTGATTATTTTTGAAGTTAAACCCTCATCACTCCGGCAACCCACGAAAACCATTATTTTAATGCCAACCACCATCCTAAAATAATCACAGAATTAATAAAGTTAATTAGAAGCCACAATGTAGAACTGTATTTAAACTTAAACAGCTTCTTATATTTCCAATATGTAATTAGCGCAAAGCCTTTCATCTTTCTTGGTTTTATATCCTCTAAACAATGAAGTCCAGTTCCGAAGACAATCATAACTGTGATAATACTTGGATTAAAAATGAACACTATAATCCATAGAATTATACTATGTGGTAAGAAATGTCTATGAGAACCAAAATTATGATCTATATCTGGAAAAATTGTAAATGGAATTGAAACCAAAATAGAGGTAATAGTAATATCTGGAATCAGGATCCACAAAATTATCATTATAAGACAGCTCCAGAATATATGTCCTTTAAGGTTCATCGAATGGCTTTCCTCCATATTTTATCATATCTTTTTCAAAATTAATTTCTGCCGAAAACTCTTTTCTGAATTTTTGCAGATCGTCATAAGCCTGTTGCCGGCGAGTTGGTGTTAAATCAGGATCAAAGAAATATACATTGTCGGTTTTGAACATACTTTCTTTTCCGGGATTCATTGGATATCCTTTAATCTTTGGCATTTTTAGCCTCCCAATTGTTAATTACATATTTTCTTAAACGACATTTTCGGCACATCTCTATTGCGTGAGATTTGCCTTCTTTGTGCATAGCTCTCATATGTCTTAGACGAGGACTGTTCCAGATCTCTCTAATTGTGTTATCAAAGATATTTCCAACCGAGTATATTTTCCCTTCAGCCAAATCAATCCCACAACAACACGGCAGAACTGTGCCATCCACGAGAATTATCAAACGCTGCCATAACTGTTCGCAGTGCCATTTCGGGAGCTCTGTTTGATTGGGTGTATTATCCAATAAATCAAACATATCCATAAATCCTATTTGATCGGCGAAAGATCTCCAGAACTTTTCATATTCTCCAGACTCTATTTCATCTTTATTTTCCGGCTGTATGACAGCTTGAACTCTCACGACAGGCTTCTTTGTATCATAAAACTGTTTCAGGATTTGCAATATAGTTAATCTTTCTTTCAATGTTTCAAAACCCAGATGCCCGGTTAATTCCTTATATACTTCCGGTTTTGAAGTATCGATGGTTATCAATATCTCATCCACCCGGTTCCTGATTAGACTATTAATCTGAGGAACCGATAAAAGAAGCCCATTTGTATTAAAGTGGACAAACAGTTTCTTTCTTTTCGCATAACTCCACAGATCTTCAACATCCTCATATAGCAACGGTTCACCTCTATAATTATGTTTAATGGACCTTAAATCATATTCATCTCCTCCATCTATTAAATTCTTGATATCCTCGAAGTCCATACGGACGTGAGGGAGAGGGGATGTATATTCCGTGCATTTCTTACACTTTGAATTACAGCCGGTGTTTGTTTCTATATCCAACTGAATTGGTCCGAGCCGGGGAGTCATATGTAATCCGACACCATACCAATAAGCTTCCCAATTGCTTGTCCCTTCGTGTGAATAACTCGGATCGTTAATCAGATTTGTCATTTTTCCTCACTTTAAAGTTTTTGGAAACCTCTCCTTTTCGGAGAGCCATCTCTTTTGTCAGAGGCACTTTGCCTCCCTTTTTGATTTTATGCAAACCAAATTTAGTATATATATTCCTCATTTTTAATTAACCTCTTATATAATTTTTCTGCTTTCTTAAAATCGTGTTCTGTGTCTATATTGACACTTCTTTCATATGGCATAATATAAGGAAATACCACGCCTTTAAAAAAACCGTCATATCTTTTCAGATTTTTAACAGAGCTGATATAAATAGCCCCATTTATAGTGTAATGCTCCCGACACTCTTCAGACGTTATTTTAATGTCTTTTATATCTAAACGTCCTAAATTGAGAGGAAAGGACCACTCTGGAGGATCCCGGGTTTCCCGGACTGAGACAAGAGATGTGCATCCCTGTGTCTTAAATATCAAATTAGCTGTATCAATATCGGTTGATGTGCGAAGTGGAGCCGTGCAGGGGAGATAAAAGAGTATATCCGAATCTGCCATTTTCATATTATTCATAACCCAGTATATAACACGCCACGAGCTGTTAAGCCGTGCCAGCCCGGATGGTTCTTTAATGAATACCACTCTTGGATATTGAGAGCATATGGCTTCGATTTGCTCATCATCTGAGCATATGAGAATCTGATCCAAGCATTTAGCTCTAAGAACCTCTTTTAAAGAGTGTTCAAAAAGTGTGCACCCATTAAAACGCCGGACGTTCTTGCCCGGGAACCTATGAGATTTTTTCTTCACGCAGACTAATCCTATATTCATTTTTGAACCACTTAACTCACATATTTCTCCGATTGATCTAACACGGCTTTTAGGATTTTATTTCTCTTTTGAGTTTGAGGAGGACCGACCACTGTCCCTTTCAACCTTCTCTGTATTCTATATTCGAACTTTCCGATATCAAAATAAATAGTAAGTTCATCATATGGCGAGGGATTCTTCGGAAAAATCCGAGCCTCAAACCCATCTATAAAAAACTTCTCAACGAGCTTCTTGAAACCGATATCGTTGAGCCAGTCATCCAAAATTCCCCTTTTCCTTTTAAGCTCCTCCCGGAGCTTTGCATTATCTATAACCTTTCTATATTTAGTCATTTTTTATATCTCACGAATAATATTCGTTATCAAACATCACACGACCCGTTTCTTTCGCCTGTCTAATCCCTGCGATCCCTTTTCTCTCAAATTCCTCTATGATCTCCTGTTCCATCTTTTCCCTTATATCCCTTGCGATCTGATATGTCCGAGCTCTTGCACCGGCAACATCTGCTCTTTTCATTCTATGCAGAGCGAATTTGCCTTTTCCAAGTGCATCAATAGCGTGGTCTGTCTTACAATCTGGGAATGTAAGAATCTGATCGATTAAAATCGAATCATCTAAATAGTCCATAAACTCCATATCCCCATTCTTAATACAATCATACAGCTCCGTGTCTATACGTTCCACCTTCTCCATCTTAGTAAAAGCAATCTCAGAATCGTCAATAATATGCCCTGCAAACGAGTAATTATCACTTTCAGCTCTTGCTATATCAATTAATATCTGTCCTCCACTGTTTGTTTCAAATACAACTATAATCTGCCTTACTTGCGTGAAGTTCACCTTAACCCATTTAAATTGCTCTTCAATGAAGTCCAGCAACCCTTCGTGGATTATCTCCTTACCAAACTTATCAGTTTCTTTCCACGCCTTTGCTTTCATTTTCTTCTCGAAAGCCTTAAACACCGTATACTGTCGACGTCCTTGGAATAGCTTTTCTTTTAACCCTTGGATGATAATCCCAGAAGCATCTGCTGTTTCAGATAAACTCCAAGCTGGATCTATGCTTATGCAAATAGCTTCATAATCGAATTGCTCAAAGTGAGATAAAAACCTTAGATCCTCCCTTTGCCAGTTTCCTCCCTCGAGAGGACGTGGGTTTCCCATCATCTCAGCGTGAAAACTCTTTAAATTTTCTAATTTCATAGCCTCAAAATCTTCAGGTGTATACCAAGGAGCCAGAACGTTCAATGGATCGTATCTAATCTGCTTTTTCTCCAATTTCCTAATGAACGTCCTATATGAGTCTATATTCCCGGAGAATTGGCATTCAGTATAAGGTGTTTTCAGATCAAGCAGTAATGTATATTTCTGAGCAGCTTTTCCTCTTTTCGAAGCATATGCCATACTCTTTTTCTCAAATTGGTCTATAACCCAATCAAAGAAATCTCCTGCGAATTTACGAGTATTTAAGAACACGAGCTTAATCCTCCTAATTTTGAAGTATTGATGATCACATTTCATTTGGAGAGCTTTCTGTAAGTGTGGAAGCCTCTTATGCTGTTCATCTATAACATCGTCCATTATGATAACCCAGCCGTGATAACCGAGGGTGCTGGACGTTCTAATTTGATGCACCTCGAATCTCGCACCATTAATAAGACTAAATTTCTGATACGTTGATCGCCTTCCAGAGACTTTTTTAGATGATATAACCGTGGACGTATCAACTACTGCATCATTATTCTCTGCCCAGATATAAACCCAATTCGCCACCGTGAAAGCCACGTCAGTCAAAGAGAAATACAGGACCTTTTCTCCTCGATATTTCATAACAAACTGAATTATCCACGTAATAACCCAAGTTTTCCCAGCTCCCCGGAACCATATCATTAAAAGGTTGAAATAATCCCTATATGTAAGGATGAAATCCACTTGATAATCAGTTATTCCCATATAGACTTCTGTTATCTCGTCCACAGGCTCCGGCACTGCTTCACCTTTATGTATTGTGCCATCATCATCTATATATCCCACAAATTCCCTAAAAAGCTTTTTTAACTCGTCATCCGGAAGGCTCCAGATATCAATCCCTTCCGGGTTTAAGTCTTTTTTGGTCCTTAATTTTTTATATTTCTCAGGGTTTTCTTTATGCTTCTTTTTGACGATCACACGGGAGCCTTGATTCAGATCATACATCCCTTCATATATTTCCGGGTGCAGCTTCCTATAATTCGCAAATGCCCGATATGCCGATCGAGTCGCAAGCCCGACCTGCTCTGCAATCTTCTGCATTTCCTCAGAGTTTGGAAAGGGCTTAATCTTAAAAAAAGGATAACATTGCCGTTGTTTTCCCGGAGGTTTTTTTTTCTTTTTATTTTTTTTCTCATTTGTTTTATTTTTTTTATTACCTGCCGGAGGCTTCTTATTACCAGAGCCTTTTTTCGATTGAACGTCATCTGACGTCCCATTTGTCTTATTATTGATCACCCTCCAATCCTCGAGAGCACGATAAACCGTGCGATTACTCAAGCCCTCAGCTTCAGCAATCTTTTTAACTCCCTCATATCCCGGGTCCGGGTTCACTTCAAAATGAGGGAAGCATTTCTCCCTTGTTTTAGTAGTTTTTAGGACCGTCATAAATAGACAAGTGAGCCGTTTTGCTTAACTTATATAAGAAGTTCACAGCTTATAAATCCTAATATTGTTTTCTCTTGTATTCAATTGTTTTATATATGAGGACAAAAATAAGTTTCGTAGTTTACGAGTTTTTTTGCCAGTTAACCGGAGATGTGAAAATCCTTCTTATCATACATATATATATGCTGTTATAGAAGAAAATCACACACAGTGAGTTAACTGAGGAAAAAAGTCGTAAACTCGTAAACTGGTTTAATAATGATAAACGCTTTCTGTTTTCAAATGTTTATTATAAATACCTGTTTAAGTAAAAGACTATAAATAATTCACCAACTGCCAAACTAAGTCGTAAACTCGTAAACTTTTTCTCCCCATTTCTGGCTGGCTCTCAGCTTATATTCTGATAAAAATAAATTGATTTAAAATTGCCTGAACTGCCAAACTAAGTCGTAAACTTGTAAAGTTATAATGAATACTCTTGAATACTTTAAATAAACTAAAGATTTAAATAAAAAGCCGTTTTTGAATAAAATATGATCGGACCCATAAAATTAGATATAAATGATGAAGTTCTTACTTCTATTATCGACTGTCTCCCCGAGGACTTAAAAGAAATACTCATTATGATTTTTAAAATGTTCTGGGTGTCGATGAGAATGGTTAAGGATTTAGGGTTAACGCACGAGTTTCAAGAAAGGATGCAAAAGCTCGAGTTTAAGATTATTGGAGATAAATGCCATTCTTGCATTAATCAAGGTCCTGAAGTTCAGATTCCTCAATATGATTTTTTTTGGGATGCCGATGGAAGTCTTGAAGTAGGATGTGCACATAAGGAAGGATCTGACCTACATCAACCTAAGAGGATTGACAAGACCATAGACGGCAGTAAAATTGAGGATATCAATGACCATTATAACGAGAATATCAATAGAGAATTAGGTAAAAAACTATTTAAAGCCGAGCCTTCGGAAGATTGGAAGGAAACGATATGCCGTGAGAAAGAGAAATATGAAACCCGAAAAAAAGAACTGGAGGATGTATTAAATAAATGAACGCATCTAAAATATTGAAGAATCTCGTGCCGGATTTTAATATCCTATTTATTGAACTCGCTAAAACAGCAGTTGGAGTAATATCTGCGTGTCTTGAAGTATTTGCTGACCTATGCAATGC
>Ga0180438_10001118_pt1 | contig 48733 bp, 44 predicted proteins | sample SS_ome_12_FD_132455 | JGI IMG/M metagenome (GOLD analysis project Ga0180438, IMG submission 132455) | Hypersaline lake sediment archaeal communities from the Salton Sea, California, USA - SS_3_D_2 metaG | ecosystem: Environmental > Aquatic > Non-marine Saline and Alkaline > Hypersaline >...
AAAAGAATTCAAAACTACAAAAAAGATACACCAAACTTGCAAACTGCAATACTATTAGCCCAAAGGTAAACTTTTTGAGATTTCTAAAAAAAAGAAAAAATCCTAGAAAAGGCCAAACTTGAGAGAAGGGCAAGGTTTATCCTTGCCCTTCTTTTTTATGCTCTCTGTGGTCTCCAGCTCTTTTTCTGCATACTTTTTGAGAAATGGGAGAAGATCTTTTCACACACTGGTGGGATGGCATCTCGAACGACCTCAGACAACCCGGGGGAAACCTCTTCAGGAATATGTTGAACCTGGGTAGATATAACTCTCACATCGACGCCGCATATATTCTTTAATTCTTTTAAAAGATTTGACGTTGGTAACTGATGCATGGAAAAATCATCGATCTTCTTTTCCGGGATTTCTGTCACATCAACTTCAAAAACTTCACCTGGGGTTTTACCCACATCCATGGCGTCAACAATTATGATTCTTTCAGGCCGGATGTCGCTTAACGTAATCGTAAATAGTAATTCCCTAACACTTAAACCACAATTAAGCGCATATACATCATCCGGGAGTTCATAATTTGCTTTTAAGTATTCGACTGCTTCTGGACCAAAGCCGTCATCACCAAAAAGGGTATTTCCACATCCTAAAACAACGACCCTGGCTTTGCAGTAATCAGCTGCGACTTGAGTTTCCATTTGTATAGTTTATACGTATTCCTCCCTTTTTTTATGTTTTTATGGCACCCGACATACGGGCATGATGTGCTTAAATGCTGCCGACCCGATCCAGGCCGGCAGCATTCTCAGCATTTTAGCACTATGCCTTGTATGCTCTATTTATCAAACATTTTTCAAGGTATCAAGCAGGTTCCCGTCTTTATCAACAATATCTACCTTTACAGGAAGACTTCCATCCAATTTGTGGGTGGCACAAGATAAACAAGGATCATACGCCCGGATTGCCATTTCTACTTTATTCAAAATGCCTTGATCATAATTTCCGTCTTTAATCAGTGCTTTGGCTGCCTGGTTTACGGACATATTAATGGGTGCATTATTATGAGTTGTGCCGACAATCAGGTTACAATTGGTGACTATACCATTTTCATCGGTTTCATAATCATGAATGAGTGTTCCCCTGGGTGCTTCGACACATCCCACTCCTCTTGCGGCTCGCGGAGTCACGGCAATTCGTGTTTCCCTGTTGGTTATATCCGGATCGTTTAAAAGTTCCACCGCATGCTCGGCATTATACAGCAATTCAATCAACCTTGCCCAGTGGTATAAGAGCGTTAGCTGGGCGGGCCGTCCAAACTGGGACCTGAACTCTTCAAACTCTTTCTGCGCCAATGGTGTTGCCATCTTATCGGCTACATTGATCCGTGCCAGGGTATTGGTCCTGTAAATTCCCTTTGGATCGTTAAAATCCATGGAAAAACCTTCACCCCAGGATTTGGCATAGGGGAACTTCAGGTAGGACCAATCTTCTACCTTTTCCGAAATAAAATCAGTGTACTGTTCATAAGTAAAATCTTCGTAACTGCCGTCCGGTTTCATGAGTCTGAGTTTGCCGTCATACAAGTTAAGGGATCCATCATCTGCAACCGTACCGAGAAATCCTGTATTGATTACACCTAAGATTTTGACCGTATCAAGGTACTTAGGAAAAATATTCTCTTTGGCAAAGGCGATGGAAAATTTCGCGAATTCCAGGACCTCTTCTGCCATGGGCAGTACCTTATCCCTTTCGGCCTGGGTTAACGGTTTACTGAATCCCCCAGGGACTGCGGTCACCGGATGAATCGATTTACCGGAGATAATCTCCAGCATCTGTGAGCCCAGCCACCGATTGCGTACCACTTTTTTCCCAATTTCCGGGTTAGCCTGGGCAATCCCGATAACATTTCTAACGGAATAATCGGCATCGGGTCCCATCACAAAATCAGCACCGGCTAAAAAGAAGAAATGTAAGATGTGTTCTTCCGTATATGCGATGCTGTTGCAGAGGTCGCGAAGTTTCTTCCCTGCTGGTGGTGGTTTCACACCAAAGACCGCATCATTGGTTTTAGCAGATGCCAGGTGATGCGACCAGGGGCAGACACCGCAAATACTGGTTACTATCCTGGGGATCTCTTCCACTGGCCTGCCGATACAGAACTTTTCAAAACCTCTTAATTCAACCACATTAACTTTTGTATCAGCAACATTACCGGTATCATCCAATTGAATCATCACTTTGGCATGGCCTTCGATCCGTGAGACTGGTTGTATAACGATTTGTTTACCCATTTTGATTACCTCCTTTTAGCCGGTAAAGGCCTTAAGCGTTTCTGCCCGCCAATATACCTGTTTAACAACGCCCGCCTGTCTTCCACCAGTTTTGCATCAAGTCCGATACTTGAAAGAGCAGTCATCATATCCACCAGTGGATTGGCACTTTTTCTTATGGGGCCAAAACAGCCGCGGCAGGGCATAAAACCCTTAATGCATCGGGGATACGACTCTTCTCCTTCGACAGCGGACTTGCCGCAGCCCGCCCTGGTAACCGGTCCTAAACAGAGTATTCCTTGCTCATTGAAACACCTGAAATTTTTGTAATCCCCCGGGGTGAATTCCGCATCCTGTAAAGGTCTTCTCAATCCCACATCGCTCTTTTCTTCGCGTCTCACCGCACAATCATCACAGACACTCCGCTCCGGAAGCTCAAAGGGTTTCCCTTCCAGGAGACATGTCAACGCCTCCACGATAATATTCGGGTTCATGGGACAACCCGGGATATAAACATCCACTGGAACCACTTCATCAAGGGCATACACCCGGTCTGTGAGAGCCGGAATATCTTTGGACGGCGTATCTGCAGACTCCGTCGTCTTAGAATCCCGGTAAACCTTCTCGTAAAGCTCATCCAGGGTATACATGTTGGCCATCGCCGGTATCCCTCCATGGCATGCACATGCACCCAGAGCGATAAGGGTTTTGCACTTTTTCCTCATCTCTTCAGCCACATGCTTTTCCTTCTCGTTCCGTATCCCACCGGAAATCATACCAATGTCTGCTTCTGGGATTTCAAGCTCACTCTTTTCACCTGTCTGACCGAAATACTTGTGATCCATTAGAACCGGCATATGGACAAATTCAAGGGAGGGAAGCAAATCCAGGAGCTTTTCCCCGATGTCCAGGATAGCCACTTCACATCCACCACAAATATTCAGCCATTCTTCTGCTACTTTTGGCATCAATACCTCCTATTTTGCCAACAAGACACAACCGAAATGCCCTGGTGCCTTTGTGGCAATATTTTTTTCATTTTATTTTAAAAAATCCTTAACTTTTGGCATTACCTGGTGTTTTGCATTCATCAAACCGGTTCACCTTCAACCACAATTTCTGTTACCACCCGTCGGGTATAAACCAGGTATTTCCCGTCTTCCTCGATGAGTTTTGTCTCAAAGTTATCGTCACTGTATTTTTTAATATTTTCCTGGGCAGCAGATTCGGATTCATAATCTTCACCGTCCCACATATACTTCTTACTATCAATAATCTTAAAACTATCCGCCAACTCATACCTCCTTTCGTTTATCTTTTATCATTCATCATTCACGTTTCATCCTTCACTATAGGGGCTGGGTCCCAGTTCTTTAATGGTGTCCACCATTTCTTGCATGACCTGGGCGAATTTCGGACCTTCGGAAGCAGACACCCATTCCAGCCTGAACCGTTCTTCTTCCAGGCCAAAATCCTCAAGCAATAGGTTGATGGCATCGGCTCTTTTTTCCGCTCTCAGGTTTCCCTCCAGGTAATGACAGTCACCCGGGTGACAACCACACATGATAACGCCATCCGCCCCTTTGGTCAGGGCATCAATCACCAGGTTCGGATGCACCATACCTGAGCACATCACTCGTATTATCCGGACGTTTGGGGGATACTGCAGCCTGGAGACACCAGCAAGATCAGCCCCGGTGTAGGAACACCAGTTACAGCAGAAGGCAAGTATCTTCGGCTCAAATTCTTCATTCATTTCAAACCTCCAATCAACCAGTCGGTAAAATCGATCGATTATAATAACATTTACAACATTAAACCACAATTATACCGGTTCCAGTGCGGCCTCAACCATCGCGCCTAACTGTTCCAGTTTAAAGTTCCTGACAAATATACCCTGTTTGGGACACGTGGCCATACAGGTTCCACAGCCGTGACATAAGGTTATATCAACATCGACTGTCTTCTTCACTGCACCCTTCCTCATATATTCGATCAATGTAATCGCTTTGTAGGGACAGGGTTCAATACAGAATGCACACCCGTCACAATTGGCATCGATGGGCACTGAAATCCTGGGTTCGATTTCCATTTCATCCTGGGAGAGTATAACACCCGCCCGGGTAGAAGCAGCCATGGCCTGCAGGATGCTTTCAGGAACATTTTTGGGACTGTGGGCTGTGCCGCAAACGAATACTCCATCCGTGGCAAAATCCACCGGTCTTAACTTCATGTGGGCTTCCAGGAAAAACCCATGTTTGGTGGTGGGAACTTTTAACAGTTTGGCAAGGTCTGCGTTGGTTTCCGGCGCTTCGATGGCAGCAGAGAGTACCACCAGGTCTGCCGGTAAATCCAGGTCCATATCCAGGAGCCGGTCCTTTACGGAAACCTTTAATCTTCCGTTGTTCGCACTGACGGTGGGTTTGTTTTCATCGAATCGAATGTATATGACACCCTTCTCCCGGGACTCCCGGTACAGTTTTTCATAGAAACCGTAAGAACGGATATCTTTATGCAATATATATATATTGGCATCCGGGTTCAGCTCTTTCATTTTCAGGGCATTTTTTATCGCTTTGGTACAGCATACCCGGCTGCAGTAGTCCCTGGGCTCTTCACGGGAACCCACACATTGGATCATAACCACATCGTTTCCCTTGACCCCATCGTTGGCCAGTTGTTCTTCAAATTCCGTCTGGGTCAGGACATTTCCGTTTTCTCCAAACAGGTATTCCTGGGGTTTGTACTCCTGTGCGCCGGTGGCAACGATTATTGTACCATGTTTTACAGCGGTTTCTTTTTCGCCTGTTTTTATCACCGATTCAAATTTCGGCACACTCCCTTCAATAGAAGCGACCTGGGAATTTAAATAAAGTTTTATTTTTTCATGACTTATAACAGAAGCCTCCAGCTCCTCCAGTTTCCTAAGGATATCCCCGTCCGAACTGAAGTGGATTTTCCTGGCTAAACCACCCATTTGCTTTTCTTTCTCTACCAGGTGTACGTCAAATCCCTGGCCGGCCAGTTCAAGGGCCGCTGTCATACCGGCAGATCCACCCCCGATAACCAGGGCTGCTTTGGTAACACCAACGAATTGGGGATAGAGGCTCTCGTTCATTTTAACTTTTGCCACTGCCATCCGGATCAGGTCTTTGGATTTTAAGGTGGCTTCCTTTGGACGCTGCATGTGCACCCAGGAACACTGGTCCCTGATATTGGCCATTTCAAACAGGTAGGGGTTTAAGCTAGCCTGTTTCATGGTATCCATAAACAACGGTTCATGAGTTCTGGGCGTACAGGATGCCACAATCAGGCGGTTAAGTCCCTTTTCAATGATAAGGTCTTTTATTCTCTCACAGGTGTCTGCCGAACAAGTATAGAGGTTATTTTCCGCGTAAACCACATTGGGAAGGGTTTTGGTATATTCAACCACCTCCGGGACATTGACCACTCCGGCTATATTGGTACCGCAGTGACAGATAAACACCCCCACCCGGGGTTCCTCTTTGCTGACGTCCCGTTCAGGGGGATACTCCTCCCGGGTGATAAGCTGCCCCCTGGCCTCGCCCAGAAGATTCAGGCATTGCGATGCTGCGGCATCGGATTCCATAACCGCTTCAGGTATATCCTTGGGTCCGGATGAAACCCCGGCCACATAAACACCATCCCGGCTTGTCCTGGTGGGGTAAAGGGGATCCATATGAATGAATCCGTCTTCATTTAGCTGCAAATCCAGCAGGTCCCCGAGTATCTTAGAAGGCCCGGATACAATGCCCACACATAACACCACCAGGTCAAACTCCTCCTCTGCCATACCGCCGCCATTGTCACTGCGGCTGTATTGGATTTTTAAATTCTTCGTGCCGGGGACCTGTTTTACCGTAGAGGGGCTTGCTTTTATATAGGTGATACCCTCTTTTTTAGCTCTTTCATAATATTCCTCGTACCCTTTGCCAAAGGCCCGGATGTCTCTATAGAAGATGGTGCAATTGAGCCCAGGGCTGTGTTCTCTGGCAATGACCGCTTCTTTGGTGGCATACATACAGCAGACCGAGGAACAATACATATGTTCCGTATTCCTGGAACCCACACATTGGATAAATGCAATTTTTTTGGGCTCACCCCGGTCATAGGGTCTCAAAATATGACCGCTAAAGGGACCGGTGGCAGAAAGTATCCGCTCAAATTCCAGGGAAGTGACCACATTGGGATACCTTCGGTAACCGAATTCTCCATCGGATTCGGCTGCAAACACCTCATAACCGGGAGCCAGGATAACCGCACCCACATCAAGCTCTACTTTTTTATCTGCATCTTCATAATTTATCGCATTCGCTGCACAAACTTCCTTACATATTCCACATTGATCAAAATTCAGATGAACGCAGGTATTTTTATCAATAGCAGGTGCGTTGGGGATCATCTGGGGATACATTTGATAAATCGAGGGACGCCTGTTAAGACCGGTGTTATATTCATTCGGGATGGCTGTGGGCTCCGTATATCTTGAAGATAAAGAGACCTTCTTGCCGGTGGGACAGACAAAGTCACAGGCACCGCATACCCAGCATTCTTCACTCTGTCTGGCAAAAGGTGAGTCCACCTGTCTCCTGGGTCCCCGGCCAATAATTCCCACAGCAGACCTGCCCATTCGCTCCTCGCACATCCTGACACATAACCCACAGTAGATGCAGTCATCATCCTTTTGCTTTATTCTTACCTCTTTAACACCCAGGTCGGCAGCCATCTTCCGGATAACCTCCGAATCGGGACACCGTGCCAAAAGCAATTCAGCAACGATTTTCCTGGCTTTTACCACCCTCTCGGTATCGGTCCTGACCGAGAGCCCATCCCGTGCAGGAAAGGTGCAGGACGTTTGAATCGAAGGAGCTCTCCCTTCCTGCTCCACTTCCACCAGGCACAAACGGCATGAACCGTAAGGTTGAAGCGCTTTATGATGACACAAGGTGGGAACCTTTAATCCGACATCCTCTATACATTCCAGAAGTGTTTTACCTTCAGGGAACTCCTTTTTATCTCCATTTATGGTCAGTTCCATCACAGTGTTCCTCCTGATATAATAGAATTTAGCTCGCCCAATCGGGTACTTCTTGGCAGGCTCATTTTTTGTTATTCCTCACTTATTAATATGTTCAAAAGATAAATGAACCTCCGGGTGAAGTGCTCGAAAAACTCGCAGCGTTTTTTCGATATTCCCGGTAGGTTTTATATCTACATTGTCTTTTTTAAAACTGGCAATCACCTTTATTCCTTTGGGATTGCCTTTTTTTATGCGCAGGCTTCCTCCTGCATCTTCACATGCCTGTGATAGCAGTGAAAGCCCCAGTCCGTATCGTTTACCGTTTTTTGTGGTATAAAAGGGATTTGTAGCATTTTTCAAGGTCTCTTCATCCATACCGGTGCCGTCGTCTTCAACTTCGATGACCAGCATATGATTGGCCCTGTCCACCAGCCTGACAGAGATATGCTCGGCTCCGGCTCGCACCGAATTCTCTATGATATCCATGATATGAAGAGACAAATCTTCCATTTTATACAATCACCTTCCTTCCGTTTGTCCCGAGGAGTGATTTCTTAATCTCCTCGAGATTGGGTTTTTCCATGAAAAACCAGGTAAAACTGCGCCCGATATGTTTGATGGTATGGGCATCCGAGGATGTTATTACCGGTAGGGATATATTCTTAAAATCCTTTATTTTATCTGCCGTTGATACTTCAACCGCATCCAGTTGTAAGCGCTGCGGTATAAACCCAAGCTGGTGGATGATACTATAGGTTTCCCTATCGATATGAGAAGCGATGGCCAGACCATCCAATTGATGGATAAAATTGACAATATCTTCAATCGAAAGTTCGGTAGTACCGATTAGAAGTTTCTTATTAAAACCCATTACTTCATCATTTTCATTAACCACCACCTGCTCTCCGAACCGCTTTTCATTATTTATTCCCGGCAAATTGTCATAGACGATTTTTTGCATAGCGAAGAGGCTTTCTTCATTTTCAAACAATGCCAGTATGTGAACCTCTTCATTAGACGTGATCTCCAATCCGCCAATAACATTTACATCTCCACCCTGGTTTGCAGCATGCCGCTCCACAGCCAGGACGTTTTCACCGGAATTGTGGTCACAGATGCCCACAATATCGATCCCTTTTTCTTTTGCTTCTCTTATGATATACTTTGGCGACATGTCCAGGTCAGCACATGGTGAAAGACAGGTGTGAATATGTAAATCGGTCTTATACATTTTCATCACTTCCCCTGATACCCATCCGGTATAATTTCCCTACCACCTGGAATGCATCCATCGACGTACCCAAAATTGGTATTTGTTCTTCATCGGCCTTTTCCAGCGTTTCTTTATCCAACTGCCTGCCGCTGACTACAATAATACCTGAGATTTCTTTAGCACCGGCAATAGGAACGATGTTAAGATGCCTTTGATAGGTGACCCATATATTTCCCGATTCCGCGTGAGTTAGGACACTGCTCAAAATATCGCTCACAAATCCACCTGTGACCTCTCTATCTAAAAGATCATGGCCGGCTTTGATCTCCAGGTCCAAATTGGTAACAATGTCTGTTAATTTCATTTTCATCGTTCCATAAAAACACTAAATTCCAAATTTGTTCCCTCTCCGGGCTTCGAATCGATCTTCATCTCATCTGCACAATTTTCTATATTGGGAAGGCCCATTCCTGCCCCGAATCCCATTTCTCTTACCCAGTCGGGGGCAGTGGAAAAACCTGGCTGCATAGCTTTCTTGATATCCTCGATACCCGGTCCGTTATCGATGGCATTGACCCTGATTCTATCTTCCTCGACACGGGCAGAAATTTCTCCGCCTTTTGAGAATATAATGATATTCATTTCCGCTTCACAAGATGCCACGATAACCCGTCTGGCAACCGGGGGCGAAATACCGAGCCTCAAAAGATTGACTTTCAGGTAGCCGCTCTGTTCACCGGCATGTTTGTAATCGCCTCCTTTAATTTTATAATTTAATGTTAAGGTTGTTTTATCTGATTTAATATCTTCAAATATGTGACTTGCCCTGTATCTCTGGATCTCTTCCATGTGATAATTGATCTCGAGTTTTTGAAGAAGACATTTAATAATGTCTCCCTTGGTAATGACTCCGACCAGTTTCCCGGTTTCGTGTTCTAAAACAGGAAATCTCCCATACCCTAATTTATCAAATTTACTGATGGCATGTATCAGCGGTTCATCGCTGTAAAGCGATTCGACTTTAGTGGTCATATTATTCTCAACGATCTCATCAATTCGTCCACTCATGATACAGTCTATAAAATTGTCAATGCTTATGATTCCTACCAATTTTCCCCGGTCCAACACCGGCAGCCCGGAGATACGTTCATTTTGAAGGAGCTTCCTGACATCATCCATCGTATTTTTGGGAGATACACTAATGATTTCCGCTGTCATGGCATCCTTAACTTTAAATTCGTAAGCCAGCTCCTGGGTTTTTGTCGGTGAGACTTTAGCCTTTGTGCTCATATTCGGAACACCCCACGAGACCTCTTTGATATAACCTCCCACACGCTTCATACATGGGTATATCCACGGCGATAAGAATCATCCCCCGCTCTTTGGCAAGTGCAATAGTCTCTTCAACCGGTTGTTTGCCCCTTACGAAACAGATTGCTTTTATATTAACGGCATCAGCGATGTATATGGCCTGGGAAGTGGTTAACCCAGTTAGCAGTAAGGTATTATCATGTTTTATGAAGGCAAGAACATGGCTCATCAGGTCACACCCGCATGCCATTTTTACCTCCGTGTTAAGAGAGTCTTTACCGCATATCACTTTTCCTTTTAATATCTCTATTACTTCTTTGATCCGCATTACATCTTTCTCCTTTCAGCACAAAGAACAATTTTTGAAAGTTGCTCCAATTCTGCTATTTCATTACCGGTAACCTTTTTAACCGCTCCAACTTTTGGAGGGCATACTTCAAGACACTGTCCACATTTTGTACACTTCTCTTGGTCAATGATATGGACATATTTTAGCTCACCTGTTATTGCCTCTACCGGACAGGTTTTAAAGCATTTAAGGCAGCCGACGCACCGGTCAGGATCAATATAATATTGAATTAAATTTTTGCATACCAGTGCCGGGCACCGCTTTTCTTTAATATGGGCCTCATATTCGTCCCGGAAGTATCTCAAAGTTGAGAGGACAGGGTTTGGCAGGGTTTGACCCAGCCCGCACATGGATGCATCTTTTACGGTTTGACCCAATTCCTCTAAAAACTCGATATCTCCTTCCCTTCCGTTACCAGCAGAGATCCGTGTCAACACTTCCAGTAAGGCGTCACTTCCCTCTCGGCAGGATACACACTTGCCGCAGGATTCATCATTGGTGAACTGGATAAAGAATTTAGACACATCCACCACACAGGTATCCTCATCCATAACGATCATACCACCTGATCCCATCATTGAACCTGCTTCTGTCAATGATTCGTAATCAATGGGAGAATCCAGCATGGTGGCAGGAATACATCCTCCGGAAGGCCCACCGGTCTGTACCGCCTTGAATTCTTTTCCACCGGGAATGCCGCCGCCGATGTCATAAATCACTTCACGGAGCGTAATCCCCATGGGAACCTCAATAAGACCGGTGTTATTAATCTTTCCCACCAGCGAAAATATCTTTGTTCCTTTACTGTTTTCGGTCCCGATGCTTGAGAACCACTCCGCACCTCTGGCAATGATCGACGGTACATTGGCCAGGGTTTCCACGTTGTTTATCAGTGTGGGGAAACCCCAGAGTCCTGACTCTGCAGGAAAGGGCGGTCTCTGCCTGGGTTCGGGTATATTCCCTTCAATTGAACGGATAAGCGAAGACTCTTCACCGCACACAAAGGCACCGGAACCTTCTCTTATTTCTATGTCAAAATCAAAACCCGATCTCAAAATATCTTCCCCCAGGAGTCCGTGTTCCCTGGCCTGGGAGATAGCGGTCTTCATCCTCTGTATCGCCAGCGGATACTCGGTCCTGACATAAATAAACCCCTGGGATGACCCGATACCGTAAGCAGCAACCGTCATCCCTTCTATGACCGAGTTTGGATCTGATTCCAGCACACTCCTGTCCATATAAGCACCGGGATCGCCCTCATCGCAATTGGCGATCAAATATTTTGGCGTCCGCTCTTGCTGTCGGGTCAACTTCCATTTTCGGCCTGTGGGGAAGCCTGCGCCACCGCGGCCCCGCAGCCCGGACTTCACAATTTCCTCCACCACTTCCTCAGGTTTCATGGAAAAAAGAACCTTTTCCAGGGCAATATACCCATCCCGGGCGATATACTCACTGATCTTTTCAGGATTGATAATACCTTTATTTCTCAGGACCACCAGCATCTGCTTCTTAAAGAAGGGTATATCCGAGAGCAGCGGTAGCGGTGTCTCTTCTTCGGGGGGTTTAAACATCAGTTTCTTGACGGGTCTGCCTTTGAGGAAATGCTCTTCAACAAGATGGGGTATCTCATCGAGTGTGAGCCAGCCGTAAAATATGTTATCAGGTAACACCACCATCAAAGGGCCCTGACCGCAAAAGCCATTGCACCCGGTGGCCACAACAGAAACTTCATCGTGAAGCCCCTGTTTCTTTAAAACCTTTTTAAGTTCGTCCATAATCTGGAAGGCACCACCGGCGACACAACCCGTTCCTGCGCATACCATTAATTCGATCCGCTTCTTTTTAGCCATTATCCTACCCTTTCGGAGCCCATACCTATGGCAAATTCTTTGACTAAATGACCACCAATGATGTGTTGGTCAAGAATTTTTATCGCTTTTTCCGGTGTCAGTTTCCCATATTTTACAGGAGGAGAATTTCCAATTTCCACAGTAATCATCGGCTCGTACGAACACAAGCCGGCACAGCCTGTCGAGGTGAACATAATATCGGTTACAGCCCTCTTATCGAATTCATCAAGAAAGGTATCCATGATTTCCCTTGCTCCTGCAGCAATACCACAGGTTCCTAGATGGACAATTAGCTTTCCCCGGAAGTCACCTTCCCTGAGAGACATCTCCTTTTTGGAAGCCTCCCTCATTTTTTTCATTTCGTCTACTGTTAGTCTAGGCATGGTTTTGTTCCTTTTCTTTTTCTTTATATTTTTTTACGATCCCGGCAATATCTTTAACCTGCAATTTGCCGTATACATCCTCGCCGACCGTAGCAACAGGCGAAAGCCCACAGCAGCCGATACATCTTACCGACTTGATGGTAAAGAGCATGTCCGGGGTGGTCTCATCCTGGCCGATTTCCAGCACATCACAGAATCTCTCCAGCAGTTTCTCTGACCCTCTGACATAACATGCCGTTCCCATACAAACATTAATGATATATTTACCAACGGGCTTTAAACTGAAGCCGCTGTAAAATGTTGCTATCCTGCATATATGAGCTAATGGATAACCAGTCTCCCGGGATATGTATTTTAAAACCTCTTCGGGAAAATATCTCAGGTATTCACTGACCTCTTGAAGGATTGGCATCAACGGTCCCTTTCTATGCTTGTGTTGTCTGACAATATCAAAAATTTTTTCTTTTATTTCCGGGGCAATTTTCACCACTTCTTTTTCTTCAAGAGGTATAGGCTGGACAATGTTTCGCACCGGACAGCATTCAGTACAGGTTCCACACCCGGTACATTTTTCCACATCAACAAACCTGGCTTTTGTATTTAGGGTTACCTTGAATTTGCCCGGCTTCCCTTCGATCTTCTCAATATCCGAATGAGAGATAATTTCTATGTCCTTATGCCTGGCGATCTCCACCAACCTGGGGGCCATGGTACACATGGCACAGTCATTGGTGGGGAAGGTTTTATCCAGTTTGGACATGACGCCACCTATGCCGGGTTTTGATTCGATGAGATAGACTTTCATTCCCGAATCTGCCAGATCAAGGGCTGCCTGCATACCCCCGATACCACCTCCTACTACAGCAACAGATCCTATCTTTTTAGGCATTTTTCTATCACCTCCTCAACATCGATAAACTGCCGGTGAAGTCCGAGTTCTTTTCTATTGATCCCATATGCCAGCCCAATCAATTGAGAAAAATAGACCACCGGGATATTGGGCTCTTTCTGCTGGAACTGGTAAGAATCAAGGTTGACCTGGCATAAGGGGCATGCCACTGCAATGATGTCCGCACCGACATTCTTTGCTTCCTCCAGGATTTTGCCTGTAAGTCTCATGTATACATCTTTGTTGGAAAGATTGAATGTTGCCCCGCAGCAATCGGTCTTGAATGACCAGTCCAGCACATTCAATCCCAATTGCCTGAGAATATTATCCATACTCTGGGGATTTTCGCAATCATCAAATTGTTTTACTTTTGGAGGCCTGGTGAGCAAACATCCGTAATAGCAAACCGCATTAACCTTTGAGAGCTCTTTGATGACGAAATCGGGCTTAATCTTATCGTAAATCTCAAGGGGGTGGATGACGTTGACGCTGTTCTTGAATTCGCAGCTGATACATTCATTTACTTTTTCAGCAGTTTCTTTATTCTCGGCAATTTCATGGATTGCATACTTAAACCTTGAGAAACAAGCAGCACAGGGTACTACAACACAGTCTTTGCCATCTTTCTCAACTTCCGCAAGATTGGAAGCAGGAATCGCAATCGAAAGCAGTGGGGAGATGCCATGGACCGCAGTAGGGGCGCAGCAGGTCCATCCCTTTACTTCCTCTAATTCCACACCGCTATATCTCGCTATGGCCTTGAAGGACTCAAGATAATCTTTTGCACTGGAGTGCATCGAACAACCTGGATAAAATGGATAATTCATTTAAACCCCTCGATCTTTTTTGCTTTTCTTATGATTTTTCTTATCTTAGAAGGTTTCCTGAAAGTTGGAAACAAATTAAGTTTACCTTTCTGCAACATTGCTTTTGCCAATGGTAAATCTTTAAAAACCAGCCTGGCTCTCATCCGCATGAATCCTGCCAATCCCATTTCGTATATACAGCCAATTAATTTGAGTGAAAGAAGGCATAAGTTATAGAACACCGGAACCAACGGTATTTTTGCTTTAACCTTCTCTCTCCTGGCAATGATTCGCAGTGCATCCATAACCGCAGAGATATCTATACCCTGGGGGCACCTGGTGGTGCAGGTTTCGCATGAAGCGCATAACCATATGGTATTGGCTTCAAGAACTTTCTGCTTTAAATTTAATTGAGATGCATGCATGATTTGAGCAGGGACAAGCTCCATTTCAATGGATACCGGGCAGCCACTGGTACATTTCTCACACTGATAACAAAGATTTACATCCTCACTAACTATATTTTTTATTTGTGAAATTAGATTGCTCACTTCTTTTTTTCCTCCCTGTTATTCCCTTCACTTCTCACTTTCGCCAGCAATGATTTTTTTTGGGAAGGGAAAAATTGTAGTAAATTAATAGTGATAGAATGGTGAAGAATTTTAAAATTGTTTCCTGCCTGGGACTCATATTCATTCAACACCTCCTGGTGCTTAATTTTAATACTTAATACAATAATTTGCAATTGAGGTCGATTTTTTTGAGTTCATCATGGAATCAATTATAATTTAAAGGTTATGATATAATAAAAGGAAAGAAAAGGCAAGTAGGGCTCAGTTTAATTTTAATATTCCCATTTAATAAAATTGAAATTTTACTGTATTAAAGGCCATCCTAACGTATAAAAAAAAAATAAAGTTTTTTTTTAATTATTTAATTAAAAATTAAACGAATTCCGAACGTAAGGGTTCCCCCTATCAATCCTGAGCGTTAGGAATTATTTCATGCACCGTGCCCGGTTTCCACTCTATTTCGCATGCTCCTGGAGGAATGGGCACCATGTGAATTTCCTTAAAGGCTTAAATCCTATTCTTTTACAATCTTAAAAGGCCGGGTATCGGTATCACTTTTTTTAGATTTAACATCCCTGGCCATACTTCTCGGTTCACTTTCTTTGACAGATCCCGGTGCAGCACCCGCAGCGGTTTCCAATTTTTTGTTCAATTCTTGCAATTCCTTCTCTATTTTTTCCAGTTCTTCACTATTTTCATTATCTGTTTCGGTTTTTGCCCTGGAAATCAATATATTACATTCCATTTCCAGGCCATCATCCAGTTTTAAATTCTCCATGTACTGTTCAATGTTATAGATGATATTCAGTATCTTTTGTATGAGTTTTAATGTTTCTTTGTTTTTAGTGGTTCTGGTTTTGGGTTCCTTTTCCGTTGCTTCATTCTCTGAAACGATATCTATATCTTTTTTTATAGAATTTTCATAGATTTCGGAAGCTCCAATCGTTTCATGAGCTTCAAAGACCTGTGCGCTCGCGTCGGATTCGTTATATGCTTTAGATATTCTTGAAAATTTTGCATATTCTGGGGATTCAATAGGCTGGGTGACGGTTCGGCTTAACATTAAATTCAGGTCTACCAGGTGATCGCGAATCTCCTCCAGTTCTGTTTTTACTTCTTTTTCAATCGCATCACTGGCGGCCCGTATCACACCCTTTGCTACCGACGCCATATCCACATCAAGTTTCGAATTCCCAAGGTATCGTTTAATCATATAAACGTAATTGAATATTTCATTCTTTAACTTGATCAGTTCTTTTTTCTTCAAGTCCGATTGTTTGAATTTTTCAGCACTCTTTTTAATCGTTGCAACCTCTTCATTAGACAGCAAACCGGAATTAGACACCACCACTTCTTTTTTATTTTTGGTGGAAAGATCGATGGCAGTGACCGTTAAAATGCCGTTTATATCGATACTGAACAGCACTTCAATTCGTGCAATTCCTTTGGGAGCCTTCACGATACCTGTCAGTGTAAAATTCCCCAGTAGTTTATTTTCTTCTGCAATTTCTCTTTCGCCTTGATACACATTGATTTCCACTTCTATTTGATTATCTTCAACAGTCGAAAACACCAGACTTCGATTGGTGGGGATGGTGGTATTGGCATCGATTATCCGGGTAAAGGAACCTCCAAAGGTTTTAACTCCTAGTGAGATGGGAATCACATCCAGCAGTAAAATATCTTTACTTTCGCCAGTGGCAATGGACCCCTGGATGGCGGCTCCCAGTGCCACAATCTCATCCGGGTTTACTTTTTTATTGGGTTCTTTATTGAAAAATTCCTTGATGCGCTTCTGAATGCAAGGGATTCGTGTGGACCCACCCACCAGAAGGATCTCATCGATGTCATCGATGGTCATGTCCGCATGGTTGAGGGCAGCGCTGCAAATTTCAAACGTCCGATCTACTTTTTCTTTGATAAGTTCTTCAAATTCCTTACGTGAGTAGTATCTTGAGAAGTGAACTGCACCTCCATCCGTATCAGCGATAAAAGGTAAATTGATTTCAAATTCCCCCAGTGAAGAAAGCTCTTTTTTTGCATTTTCTGCCGCATCCCGAAGACGCTGGATTGCCATTTTATCATCTGACAGGTCAACCTTGTACTCTTCCTTTATTTCTTCAAGCAGTTGGTCGCAAAGCATCATATCAAAGTCATTACCTCCCAGGTTGATATCACCGGCAGTTGACAGGACTTTAATAATATCGTTCTGGATCTCGAGAACTGAAATATCAATGGTGCCACCTCCGAAATCATAGACCACCACATTGGATTTCTTTTTTAAATCCAATGAAAATGCCAATGATGCGGCAGTCGGTTCATTAATGATACGCAGCACATTCAACCCGGCGATCTCACCCGCATCTTTTGTAGCCTGCCTCTGGGTATCGTTAAAATAAGCGGGAACTGTAATGATGGCGCCTTCAATGATATCATCGAGCCGCTGCTCTGCTGCTTGTTTGAGTCTCTCAATAATCATGGCAGAAATCTCTTCAGGAGAGAATAATACATCATTAATCTTTATTTTTAAGGTGTCCTCTTCCCCTTCTACGATTGAATAATTAAATTGCTTCAGGTAGGGAGCCACTTCTGAGTATCTTTTTCCAATGAGTCGTTTTACAGAATATATTGTGTTTATATTGGTTATTAGTTGGCTTTTGGCTGGATTTCCCACCATCCGTTCACCTGATTTTCCAAATGCCACCAATGAAGGTAAAAGCCTTTCACCTTCCGGTGTTAAGATTATCCTGGAATTACTGCCCTCCATATATGCAGCCACCGAATTGGTGGTGCCTAAATCGATTCCTATTATCATTCCCATTTGTTTACCATCCATTAATCATTTTGATTTTTACCACAAATAAAAAAAAAAGTCAAATATTATTTTAGGAAAACATTGGAATAATGGAATGATGGAATGTTGGAATTTTGGCCAATCTAAATCTTTTGGTCTTTGCCTGTTTTTTAACTGAACTATTTGTGGTATAATAACCATTGGTTGAAAGAGGAAAAACAAATGAAAAATATGAAAAATATGAAGAATATGCAAAATACGAATCAAAAAACACCCAAAGGCCTGTTGTTCTGGATTGCTTCGCTGATAATAATCATATTCTTATGGAGTCAGTTGTCGGATGTATCCGAAGGTAAAGTAGAGAAATTGACGTTCACTAAATTTATGGAAAAAGTAGAAAATAATATGATAGAAACCGCCCATATAAAAGCCAATGTAGTAACAGGAACGATGGTGTCTCCAGGTAATGTGGGAACAGAAAAGTATAAAACCGCAATTCCCGTTGATTATCCGGATGTTTATAAAGCATTGATTGCAAAGGGAGTTAAAACGGAAGTAGAAGAACTCGATAAAAATGAGTGGCTCCAGCTTATTTTTTCCTGGGCTCCCTTTCTGATTATCATTATTTTCTGGATAATTATGATGCGGCAGCAGGGCGTGGGAAGGGGCTTTACTTTTGGAAAAAGCAGGGCCCGTATGTTTACCGGTGAAAGGGAAAAAGTAACCTTTAGAGATGTGGCTGGTATCGATGAAGCCAAGGACGAACTCCAGGAGATTATTGATTTTTTAAGGGAACCCAAGAAGTTCCAGCGGTTGGGAGGTAAAATACCCAAAGGCGTTCTGCTGATCGGACCCCCGGGAACAGGGAAAACACTGCTGGCCAGAGCCATTGCCGGAGAGGCCAAAGTACCCTTCTTTACCATCTCAGGTTCCGATTTTGTCGAGTTATTCGTGGGAGTAGGTGCTTCACGGGTGCGGGACCTCTTTGAAGAAGGCAAGAAACATTCCCCCTGTTTGATTTTTATCGATGAAATCGATGCTGTTGGAAGACAGCGGGGCGCGGGACTGGGCGGCGGCCATGACGAACGGGAGCAAACCCTTAATGCCCTGCTGGTAGAAATGGATGGCTTCGATCCCAATGTAGGAATTATCATCATCGCTGCCACCAACAGACCCGATATATTGGATACTGCATTGTTAAGACCCGGGCGATTTGACCGGCGAATTACAGTTCCAACGCCGGATGTCGGAGGTAGGGAAGAAATATTAAAAGTACACACCCGAAAGGTCCCTCTCAGCAAAAGAGTTGATCTGAGAGTACTCGCTCGTTCCACCCCCGGATTTACCGGCGCTGATCTTGCCAACCTGATCAATGAAGCCGCTCTTTACGCCTCCAGAAAGGGTAAAAAGAATATCGATATGAAGGATTTTGAATATGCCAAAGATAAAGTTCTAATGGGAGCAGAGCGCAAAAGCATGATCATCTCGGATGCGGAAAAAGAGATGACCGCCTTTCATGAGGCCGGTCATGCTTTGATTGCAGCACTGGAAGATGAAGCCGATCCGCTGCATAAAGTATCCATCATCCCCAGGGGAATGGCATTGGGAGTCACCCAGCAATTGCCGTTGGATGACAGGTATTCTTACTCCAAAACCTACCTGGAAGCACAGTTATGTGTCCTACTGGCTGGTCGGGTGTCTGAAGAGGTCTTTTTAAATAAGGTTACCAGCGGTGCAGGCAATGATTTTGAAAGAGCAACATCCATCGCCCGTCAAATGGTTTGCGAGTGGGGTATGTCGCCACTGGGTCCCATTCGATACGGTCAGAAGGATGATTTGATCTTCCTGGGCAGGGATATGATGAGCCACAATGAATACTCTGAAGAGACAGCCAGGAGAATTGACCAGGAGATAAAAAAAATTATCGATAACGCCTATGAACGCACCCGGAAAACGATCCTGGAAAACCGTGACAAATTGGGAAAAATTGCCCACATGCTGCTGGAACGGGAATCATTGACATCCGAGGATATCAATGATATTCTCAACAATAAGAAACTCAATCCCTCGGAGAACAGTGAAAAAGAACAAGAACCTGAAACCTCAAGTTAAAGATGAATGATTAATGATTATTGAATATTTTTTGAATGCGTTTTCAGAATTTAATATTAGCGATATCATTGATATTTTTTTCCTATTTTTACTCTTTTATTATCTGCTGCTGTTGATCAAAGGCACAAAATCCTACCAGATGGCAGTGGGGCTCCTATCCATTGGGGTATTTGCCTTTATTACCGGTCTGTTAAACTTATCTGCTTTCTCCTTTATCCTTAATAATTTTTTAACCTATCTCATTTTCGCCATCATCGTATTGTTCCAGGATGAGTTAAGAGAGATACTGGCAGAAATTGGAAGTCGGATAAGAACCAAATATAACCTGGCCGCCAAATCCGGGATAAAAGATGAAATTATCAATACAGTAATCGCCTTATCTCTGGCTAGAATCGGTGCCATCATTGCTATCGAACGGGAGATAAAGGTGAAAAATTATGTCAACCGGCCCGTTAAGATAGATGCCAAAGTGGATAAAGATTTACTGCTATCCATATTCACCCCCAACTCGCCGCTGCATGACGGTGCAGTCGTGATTAGCAAAGACCGGATAGAGGTGGCCCGTTGTTTTTTTCAGCTACCACCTTTGCTGGAGTTAAGTTCCGGTGGAACACGGCACCTCGCTGCCATTGGAATTACCCAGCAAACCGACTGCCTTGCCATTGTGGTCTCAGAAGAGACAGGTAAAATCTCCCTGGCCGTCAATGGTGAATTAATCCGCGGATTGGACAGGGAAGGTTTAAAAAACAGACTGACTCACTATAATGTATGACGTGTAATAAGCAACAATGAAAATAAAAAAACTTATCACCAATAATTTTGGCTTGAAATTAACCGCCCTGTGCCTGGCATTCTTCGTATGGGCCATGATTGCCGGCAAAGAGCGGTCATACTCTGAACGAGTAATGGAAGTAAGGGTGGAATATTTTAATGTTTCGAAAAACCTAGATGTCAGCAATGTCAAGCCTGAAAAGGTTAGATTGACAGTAAGGGGAAACTCAAAAGAACTGAAAAATATAGCTCCGGAGGATTTTAAGATAAAGATTGATTTAAAGGATATCACCGAGGGCACCCGGCTGAATTATTATACAGAGGATTATCTCCAATTTCCAAAGGGGATACAGGACATGGAGATTCATCCTCGGATGATTGAAATCACTGTAAAAGAATTTATAACCAAAAAGGTAGATGTCAAGGTGTGGTATAAAGGCCGTTTGAAAAAAGGAATCCGACTCATCGACCGTCGGGTGGTGCCAGAAAAGGTTAAAATTTTCGGGTATAAATCGCAAATCGGTACCATTACCACCATTGAAGGAGCTGAACATATAAACCTCTCTGAAATTGAGGAGAGTAAAACAATCAAAATCCCCTTGAAAAAACAAGAGGAAATTCTGCGGTTTGAAGGGACAGATACAGTAGACGTTTTTATCGTGGTAGAGAATATGAATCTGAATAAAAACAAAGATAAAAAGAATGAGCAGAAAAGGTCAAAATAGGCTTTTTGGAACCGACGGCATCCGTTCAACCTTTGGGAAATACCCGCTGGATAAAGAATCCATTATAAAGCTGGGCAGGGTCATAGGAGAATTGCGCCAGGGAGCAAGAATTGTAATCGGACGGGACACCCGGCATTCAGGAGAAGAGATCACACAGCTCCTTATTGCGGGAATAGCAGCCAGGACAGAGATCCAAAACTGCGGCGTTATTCCCACACCCGGTCTCTCCTTTATTACAGATCATGAAAATTTTGATAACGGTATTATGATAACTGCTTCCCATAACCCCTGGACCGATAATGGCATAAAGATTTTCAGAAGTAATGGCGAGAAAATATCCGAGACCCTGGAACAGCAATTGGAAGAGACTTTTTTTAGCATTCGTATCAGTATAGATACGGCCGAAACTTCTCCTTCAAAAGCGGCATTTTTTAGCAGTAGCAATAAATCAAAAGCCATTTACATTTACAGAAATTTCTTATCAAAAACAGCAGCCGGGATAAGCCCCAAAAAGGCAAAGGGATTTAAAATCGTACTGGACTGTGCCAATGGCGCTACCTTTGAGGAAGCACCAGTGATTTTCAGACAAGCTGGTTTTAATCTCCATGTCATCAATAATACACCGGATGGTAAAAACATCAACCTGAACTGTGGTTCCACCATGCCCGAGCAATTAAAACAAATCGTGAAAGAGCAGCAAGCAGACCTGGGTATTGCCTTTGATGGTGACGGTGACAGGGTACTGTTGGTAGATGACCAGGGAAACATCATCGATGGTGACCATATTCTTTATCTTATTTCAAGATACTTACTGGAATCCGAAACCAACGGCGATTTTAACAAAGTCGTCGTAGGCACCGTGATGGGAAACCTGGGCCTGGAAAAAGCGCTCAACCAGATGGGTGTAACGTACATCAGGACACAGGTAGGCGATAAACATGTATACCAAAAGATGAAGCAGCAGCAATCCATCCTTGGGGGTGAACAGTCCGGTCATATCATTTTAAGAACCCTCCAAAAAACCGGGGATGGTATCCTGACAGCTCTCTATTTCCTCAAAGCGCTCTTTCACTTTGACCTCACCCCCACTGATCTATTTCACCAATTGCGGTTGTATCCCCAGTTGTTGAAAAATATTAAAATCAGGGAGAAGCGGGAATTGAGCCAATGGGATGAGTTGAATCAAATGCTTAAAGAATTCAACACCCATCATGGAAAGAATTCCAGGATATTGATCCGGTATTCTGGTACCGAGCCCAAGATACGAATCATGATAGAATCAGAGGAGGAGGCTGTCATCCAGGAGAATATCGGAAAATTTGAGAATTTAATAAAATCCACCATAGGACTATGAAAAGTAGAGCCCACAGAATACACAGAAAGACACAGAAGTTTTTTCTTTTTTCCGTGTATTCTGTGTATTCTGTGGGCTCTTTAAAAAGGAGAGTAACATGAAGCTAGGCGTAAACATAGACCACATCGCCACCATAAGGCAGGCACGAATGACCAATGAGCCCGATCCCGTTTATGCTGCAGCCATTGCAGAATTGGCCGGGGCAGACGGTATTACCATCCATTTAAGGCAGGACCGACGGCACATACAGGAGAGGGACCTGGAGTTGTTGCGGCAGGTGGTGAAAACAAAATTAAACCTGGAAATGGCCCCTTCAATGGAGATGGTAAAACTTGCTATGAAATACAAACCCGATGTGTGCACACTGGTGCCTGAGACAGTAGAGGAGATTACCACCACCGGAGGTTTAGATGTCATGATGTATGGTGAAAAGGTAGAGGAGGTGGCAGGCAATTTAAAGGCTGCCGGCATAAACGTCTCTATCTTTGTAGACCCTGACCTTGATCAGATAAAAGCATGTTACAAAAGGGGCATCAAGATCATTGAGATCAACACCGGTGAGTATGCCAAGAACTGGAACACCAGTTATGCCACCCTTGAACTGGATAAAATAAAAAAGGCAGTCGCCTATGCCCAGAAGATACAATTTAGAATCTTAGCAGGGCATGGATTGACCTATCAGAATGTAGAACCCATCGCTGCCATCAATGAGATTGTGGAGTTAAACATTGGGCATTCCATTATTTCCAATGCCGCCTTCATCGGCCTTGAGAAGGCAGTTATTAATATGAAACGATTGTTGAAAGGAAGTAAGGAGAAAGGAGTGCCTAAAGTGAGCTAAAGTGCCTAAAGTGCCTAAAGTTGTAGTGCGCCCATGGCGCGATACCTTTTTAGAACTAAAAGGTAATATGGCGCAAAGCGCCGCCTTAACTTTAGGCACTTTAGCTCACTTTAGGCACTTTAGGCACTTTTATTACTTTCTGCCATTTTTCGGCAGAGTTTTACTGTGTGGTAACCAATGACTATCGACCAATGACAAGCACTTAAAAGTCTCAATGACGTGAACGAAGCGAACAACTGACGCCGAAGGCAAATGACAAGTTCTTAAAATTCTCCAATGACAGGCTCTCAAAAGTACTCCTGTCCTTTAAATGGGACATTTCTATCAATTTTTTTTGGCAAAGAAATTGCACTGAAAATATATGAAAAATGAAAATGGAGGTAAGAAATGAAAAAAATAGCATTTCTGTCAAGCATTGTTATAATCGTTCTATTCATGCAGTTTTGCGGTGGCAGGATATGGACCAATCCGATCTTTACAGAAAAAACCATGGGTCACCGGATCATCGCGATCCTACCTTTTGAAATGATATTTACCGGGAAACAACCCAAAAAGCTGACAGGTCAGCAGATCAAAAAAATAGAAGAGGTAGAGAGTATAACTTTTCAAAATTCTCTCTACCATTCATTATCTCATCAAACCTTCAAATACCGAAATCCCATTCGAGTCGATATCCAGCCAATAAAAAGGACCAATCGGATACTGGATAAAAATGGCATTGGGATCAGGGATTCATGGCATTTGGAATCGGCAGAGTTGGCCCGGTTATTGAATGTGGATGCGGTTGTAAGAACCAGAGTGGAAAAAAGACGGTATATGTCAGACCTTACCTCTTTTGGATTGGAATTGGGCAGCACCATTCTCAACATCCTTTTAGATTCGGAAGACGTTCCTTTCTTTATCTTTTTACCTACTTCTACCAACCGGATAAAAGCGGGCTGTTACATTTGCAACGGCAGTGATGGGGCCGTGTTGTGGGGATACGATGTGGTGGATGAAACCGATTGGAAACTGCCTGCCAATGCAATTGTAGATGGCGTAACCCACCATTTTGCCAAAAGATTCCCATACCGTTGAGCGAAAAGGGCGAATACTCGAAAACATCTTTTAGTTTTAGATCCGGAATTGAAAAATGGAATGAAATCATATATAATCATCCGTGTTTCTCGTGCTACGTAGCGAAGCTACTTCGCAGAGTAGCAATCCGTGTTCATCCGTGGCTAAAAAAACAAGGAGAAAACAATGAAGAAATATTTAATGGTAATGGTCATTTTAATCATTATACTGGCCGTTGGCCCTCTCTTTTCAGATTCAGAGGTCAAACTGGATGTGAAAACCAAATTTAAGGAAAAATTTGAATTAAAAGGTATCAAATACGGCGTTATCTATTTTCTTAAGCAAGGTGGATATAAGATAGTAGAAGTGGGAGAAGACTACGCGGTCTGGTTGGTAGATATCGAGGAAGAACGAGAGGAACCGGATTCCTATACCATCCGATTAACTGTTAGGATTACACCGCCCTCTTTGTTCAAGCAAAAAGAGGCCGTTTCCTCAGGGAAGGTGGAAATGGAATATACCTTTGATCCAAAGAAGTTGAATGTGGATGATACGGGTTTCCTGGATTTTATCAAAGAAAAGGTAGAGAATATCAAAAATAAAGAGAAGGTCCGTGCCTTTTTTGTAGGGCGAGAGGTGGCTAACAAAGTTAAAGAACTGCTTGAAGGTCTAAAATAGTGTGCTTAATTATGAATGATGAATGATGAGTAATGAATGATGAGGAAAAACTTACAGGGCTATTTTATATGAGTTCGGCTGGATTATTTTTTTCATTCATCATTATTTTTTACCCAAATACTCTAAAATTTTCATGCACAATCGATTCTACACTTACCCCTTATCTCTTACCTCTTAAAATCTCTTGAAAGTAGGGTGGTATAAATGTTGAAAAAAAGTTGGAATCGGATTATAATTACCATTGTAGAAGAAAAATTAAAGGAGTTAAAGACGAATGCAAGTAGTTAGAGCTTTATTTGATGGGCATGACATAAAACCGATTGAACCGATAAAAACAAAAAAGAGAACCGAGGTCCTGGTAATCTTTCCGAATAAATCGGAGGAAATAGGTCCGGAAGAGGCAAGGAAATTATTAAGAGGTTCAGGCAAAGGTGAGAGGCTTACAGAGAGATTGTTAAAATACAGAGCGGACGACATTGAAAAAGATGGAGGAAGATAAAAAAATTTATATTTTAGATACTTCCGCTCTTTTGACATATATCGAAGATGAGGAAGGTTCTGACGACGTTGAGAAACTTTTAATAAAAGCAGAAAAGGGAGATGTTGAAATTTATATTGTTTTTATCAGCCTTACAGAAATTTTTTATATTACAATCCAAGAAAAAGACGAACCTGAGGCATTGGAGAGAATAAAGTTAATTCAATCTCTATCAGTTAAATTTGTCGAATCTTATGAAGATTTAAATTTAAAGGCCGGGAAATTAAAAGCAGGAAACCGGATTTCTTTAGCTGATTCATATATAGCTGCCTTGTGTCAGGAGTTTAAAGGCATACTTGTCCATAAAGACCCTGAATTTGAAAAGATTTCGCCTTCCATCAATGATTATAGACTCCCTTATAAATCTCCGGGAACAAACGTTCAACCTTGACTGACTGCAAATATCCTTAGTACGTCGCAACACGCAAACCATAACGTGGCTTTGCCACTTTTAGGTGAAGGATTTGGATTTCACTTTTCATTTGACTAGCGGAGGGGATTCTTTTATGGTTTCTCTAGTAATAATCACGGAGAGACATGTTTAATACTCTTTAAAGCTGCTAACCGTTCACTTAAATTTAGTGAAATGCGATACTCGCCGGCCCATTCCACATATTCCATATCACCACCTTTTAAATCTTCAGCGCTCCACCTGTTAATAAATTCTTCTGATGAAATATTGTATTTTTGTTCAAGAATAAAAAATATGTTTTACCTTTTATCTCTTTTTGCCTCCAAAACAACGCGGCAAAAAAACCTGCGCCGCGGGCTTGCAAATATGCAATAAAATTGATACCATTACACTTTTACTTTTAAAAACCCAGGAGCATACAATGAATCGAGTGGTAATGTTTATTATTTTTATAACGATAGTCTCTTTAATCTACTTTGGCCTCCACCTCTTTGTCTATAAATTTATTACTAAATCCCTGGAACTCTCCGGAAATACAAAAAAAATCCTGAAACTGTTCTTCTGGTTCTCCGGCCTATCCTTCTTTGTTAGCGTTCTCCTATCCAGGGTGTTTAAACTCTATTTTCTCAACCTTTACGCCAATGTGTGGCTGGGTATTATTGCCATTTCTTTCTTCGTCCTCTTTGTTACATGGGCTGTGGTAAAATTTGTTCCCTCCCAAACCCGGCTGTTAACCTTAATTGCCCTGGGTATCATTGGTCTCATCTCCATCTACTCCCTGGTGAACGGTTTGCAAAAACCAGTGGTCAGAAATATTACCGTTCCTATTAAAAAACTACCAAAAGAATTGTCCGGGTTTACCATTGTTCAACTCTCCGATCTTCACATGGAAGTCTATAAGTCCAGACGTCAAGTTCCCTATATTGTGAATACGGTGAATGCGTTAAAACCGGATTTGATTGTTATTACAGGTGACTTGATCGAGGGAGATATTTGTGATAACCTGGAGTTCTGTGAACACTTAAAACGATTGAAAGCGGAACACGGAGTGATAGCTGTTACTGGGAACCATGAATTTTTCTCAGGAATCAAGAATTTCTTAAAATTGGCAAAAAAAACAAATATAAAAGTACTCAGAAACGAATGCTTTACCATTGATGATAGTTTGCAAATAATTGGGCTGGATGACGATGAAGGCAAACGTTTCGATTCCAAAGGACCGGACCTGGATACGGCTATAAACGGATGCGATCTTTCCAAACCCATTATTCTCCTCTATCATCGGCCGACGAATTTTGATCAAGCGGTTCAAAAAGGAGTGGATTTGCAATTATCAGGCCACACTCACGCAGGCCAGATTCCTCCCATGGACCTCCTGGTCTATCTCTATTACAGATACCCCATCGGCCTCTTTAAGAAAAACGGTTCGACTATTTATACCACATCCGGCACGGGCTATTGGGGGCCGCCGATGCGATTTTTGTCCAGAAACGAAATTGTCAAGCTTACATTGGTTTCTAATTAAACATTAGAAATTAAAATTGACAATTGACCATTGACGATTGATTATTGACAATTACAATATGCCCCTATCCTTTTTTGATTGAGGATTAGATTCGGACGCGATAAATCGCGTCCCTACATGAACAAGAGCTTTAATTCTTTGCAATACAGGTGGGTGACCGTAATAAAAAAATACCTTTAACGGGTGCGGCGTTAAATTGGAGAGACTGTCTACACTCAACTTTTTCAAACCGGTAATCAATGCATCTCTTTTCCCTGTTGTTGTTACTGAATATTGGTCGGCGTCATATTCCATCTTCCGAGAAAAAATATTGGTAATGATGGAAATTAACATCGAGATAGGACTGTAAAGAAAACCGAAAAAGATAAGACCCGCATATATAGACATCTCCTCCATTTTAAAGGCATTGAACAATCCCCGGTTATTGATAAAAAGGGAGAGTATAAAGAGCATCAAGCCGGTTTCAATAAAGTTGATTACCATTGTCTTCATTACATGCCCCAGCTTATAATGCCCCATCTCATGAGCCAGCATAGCCACCAATTCATCAGTGGTATGTTTTTCAATTAAGGTGTCATAAAGAATGATGCGTCGGGATTTTCCAAAACCGGTAAAAGCAGCGTTGGCTCTGGTGGTCCTCTTAGAACCATCCATCTGATAAACGCCTTTCATCTGAAAATTGTGCTCCCTGGCGTAATTCTTTATGGCACTTTTCAAATCACCTTCTTCAAGGGGTGTGAATTTATTAAAAATGGGAAAGATAACAACAGGGGCAATGAACGTCATAAATACCTGGAATAACGTAACCACTCCCCATATATAGAGCGGTGCCATTGCCCCGGTCTTCTCAAAAAACCATAGGATAACGGCCAAAATAGGCCCGCCCACTATGACAAATAGAAAAAAACTTTTGATTATATCCAGGATAAAGGTTTTGACCGTGGTCTTATTAAACCCGTATTTCTCTTCGATGACAAACGTATCATAGATACTGAAAGGAAGATCCAGGAGTGTCATCAGTACCACCAATATGAGGATGTAAAGTAACCCTGTGATAATGGAACCGTAATGAAAGCCCCTTACCAGTTGGTCTACAAAATTAAACCCTCCCAACAGGATAAAAGGAATAATGATGACTAAATGAATGGTACTTTGGATCAGCCCAAATTTTGTATTTTCACGGGTATAGGTTTGGGATTGGGCGTACTTTTCTTCATCATAATAACCTTTAAAAGGCTCCGGTACTTCCGGTGTTAACCGTTGAATATTAAGCCGTTCTGTGATGAGATCCAGGAGGTACTCGCCTACCAGGATGACCAGTATAACAATTATATAGATATTCATCAATAAAAATAGATGAGGAGAAAGATAATCGGGACCAGGATGCCCGCCAGTGTAAACCATTTGCCCCGGCCTTTGAGACCGTTTTTGCCTTTCAAGATAAAGAGACCCGTAATGGCCAGCAAAAAGAGTCCGACAGCATAGAAGTCAGCTATCCATGTCCATATCTTACCCGCATGATTCAAATGCAGGAAGTTCAATTCCCTTAAAACCGGGCGGTTTTTTTTCCGCTCGATAACAGCCTGCGCTATAGTCATATCAACATTAATAATCCCACCTTTTACAAATATTTGCAAAAGATTGGGGGATACTCGGAAATGACTTTTATAATTTTCGCTTTCTTCTGTCTGTTTCAAAATGTCATCTACCAATGCCTGGTTCACTGTCATGTTGGGGGAAACATTCGCCAGTTGAATGATCTTCTTGTCTACGATAAAATTAGAATCCCATTCACGGAGATGATTGGTTGCAAAACCGGAAATGGCATATATTACAGTCAATCCAACCAAAAAATAACCCAGGTCCCGATGTATAATATTATTCCACTTTCTCCACTTCATCTATATTTCCTCGATTTTGAATTTATTTATTTCGCGTCTTTTACAATAGCGCCGGTAGGACTGATCTGATAGAGTGTCATTCCTCCCTTGGCCTCGGACATGTCTGGTTTCTGTTGGTGGATTTCTTCCAGGTGCTTTAACCATCCTATCGCTTGTTCTTCTGTCAGGTGAACAGAGTAAATAGTTCCTTCAGCGATACAGTATTTTCCTCTGTGATCCAGGGGGAATGTTAACTTCCGCTCTTTGTGCTGTACCATGATGGTCTGGAAATCTTTGTCTCCAGCAATGGCAACCCAGGTTCCGTGGTGCATGCAGCCGTCAAGGATATAACCTTCTACACGGACGGTTTTATTAAGAAATTCCGCTGGTTTTTCCAGTATCTCAGATACTTTGGTGGCTTTTTCAATTGTGATTTCATCACCCAGTTTCAACTCTTTGGAAAGCAGGTTGAACGTGAAAACCAGGGCAACGACTAACAATAAAATAACTCTTTTTTGCATTTTCACTCCTTTTGTTTTTTGAACTTTTATTCGTTATTTGAGGAAAGAATTTTACCATATCTTCCTCTTTTTTCCAACTGCATAAACCAGCATAGCTGGAATCAAAAGTGCCTAAAGTGAGCTAAAGTGACTAAAGTGACTAAAGTTTAGGTGTCGCTTCGCTCCGTTTATATTTTAGCTCTAAAAAGGTATCGCGCGCCGTTTCGCAGGCGCACCACAACTTTAGGCACTTTAGTACCTTCTAAGTAAAATCTTGCCAGAAAATGGCAGAAAATGAAAAATCCGAAATTCGAAATACGAAGCACGAAACAAATTCAAATCACCAAAATATGAATGACCAAAACAAAGGAACATCTTTAAGACTACTAAGTGAAAGTCTTCTTTTAGTCTCAAAAGGTATTGTTTTGAATTTTGAATATTTGAATTTTGGATTTGTTTCGGATTTCGATATTCGTATTTCGGATTTAAATTTTTTGGTTCCGGCTATGCTGGTTTAGGCACTTCAATCATTTTCTACCAGAAGACGGCAAAATTTGAAGGCATGACGGTTTCTTGAAAATTTAATATAATGTATAATAGAGACTATGAACATTAGAGGAATTAAAATGAACGACGATACATTTAAAAAACTATTGAAAGAGATAAAATGGCTGGATGCCGATTTGTTTGGAAAAGATTTTCTACTAACCTGGGAAAAGAGTATCAATGAATTAAAACAAATATTATATGTGGCTGAGGCGCTTAAGTTTCTTCGGGATAACAATATTTCAACCCGTTGTTTTGATTCGGGCCTGGCGGTTTCACTATCCAGGACTAAATCATCTGAAACCCGGCTTTTTTTTGCATCAGCCGCCAATCTTTTGGGTCTTACTGTCCAGGAATTGGATGTGAGCAATTCCAACATTACTCAAGACGAGACTGTTCGAGAAACGATCAATATGATCTCTTTTTTAACCGATGTTTTCGGGATATGTGATTACATGTACCTGGGAGCCGGTAATACCTATATGAGGGAGGTGGCTGGGGCGTTGGACGATGGATTTAAAAAGGGCGTTCTGCCGCAGCGGCCGGGGATTGTAAATCTCCAAAGCGACATCGATCATCCCACCCAGGCAATGGCAAGCCTACTGCATTTGAAAAATCACTTCGGTTCCCTGGAGAGGCTGAAAGGGAAAAAAATGGTCGCGACATGGGTTTATTCTCCCAACATCGGCAAGCCTCTGTCCGTACCGCATGGATTTATCGGCTTGATGACCCGCTTTGGAATGGAGGTGACCCTGGCCCATCCGAAAGGTTATAACCTCCTGCCGGAAATTATCGATATTTCCAAAAAAAACGCGGCTGAAAGCGAGGGAAAATTCGAAGTTGTTCATTCCATGGATGTGGCTTTTGCAGATGCAGAAATCGTAACCGCTGTGAACTGGACTCCCTACCCTGTAATGGAAAAAAGGACAACTTTACTTAAAACCAATGATCAGGCAGGTCTCCAAAAACTTGAACAGGAATGCCTGGATCAAAACGCTAATTACAAAGATTGGGTATGTACAGAAGAGAAAATGACGTTTAAAAAGGAAGAGGAAGCACTTTACATGCCCTATATTATTGCTTCAATGGTTCTCAATAATCGTTTCCAGGACCCGGCCAGAGTCCTGGAAACCCTGAGAAAGAGAAATATTAAACGAACCATTTAGTGATCAAAAGAGCTGCTAGACCTGAATTCACGCCTGTTTTTGCCTCCGGCGGCAAAGAATTCATTGACATAGATTAAAATATCTACTACAATTACAAGCCTGAATAAATAAATTTACAATACGGTAATAATAAATAGGAGGAATTTAATGAAGACAAACCGTTTTTTAGGTCGCGATTGGATCGATGCAGAATTAGACTATTCAAAAGAAGAATGGGAAACATTAATCGATGTTGCCACTGAGTTAAAAAGAAGACATGCAATGGGAGAAGACCAGACAGGTATTCTAAAAAATAAGACATTGTTTTCAATGTTTTTTAATCAATCCTTGAGAACAAGAAGTACTTTTGCTGCAGGTATTCAGCAGCTGGGTGGATTTTATGTGGAGTTAGAGCCGGGTAAAACATATACACCGGCAAGGGAAGGTTATGATATCCCGTATAAAACCGAACGGATTGCCGATGTGTCACGGATGTTAAATAGGGTGGGTGATGCAATTGCCATAAGGATGTATGGCCCCCCGGCTTACTGGATATACGGTTTTGCTAATGCAACCATAAAAGAATTTGCCCAGTATGCAGATATTCCCATTATCAATATGGAGTGTGATAAATATCATCCGACCCAGGCGCTTGCCGATTTGCTTACCATTAAAGAAAAATTCGGCACCTTTAGGGGCGTAAAAATAACAATGTCCTGGGCATATTCCGGTTCCATTGAGAAACCCCGTGCCGTTCCCCAGAGCGTTGTTCTGGCTGCAGCAAAAATGGGAATGGAAGTAACGCTGGCCCACCCCAAAGGATTTGACCTGGACCCGGAAGTAATCAAAAAATGTAACGAATTTTCCGAACAGACAAAAGGTTCTTTTAAAATAGTCAATGATTTTGAAGAAGGTTTTAAAGGAGCAGATATTGTCTACCCCAAGTCCTGGGGATCGGTTCCATGTTTTAATTACACAGATGAGAGTGGTAAGACCATAAAGAAACAAGACCATGATGAGGCAGAAAAACTCAATGAAGCGTCAAAGAACTGGATGACCACAGCAAGGCATATGACGCTTGCAGATAAAAATGCAATCTATATGCATTGTCTTCCTGCAGACAGGGGTCAGGAGGTTACGGACGAAGTGATTGACAGCCCCCAGTCAGTGGTAATCGATGAAGCAGAGAATCGCCTTCATGCACATAAGGCAATCATGGCGCTTATAATGAGCGGTCGGCTGTAATATCGGTATCGGAGGAATTATAAATGAAAGGCAAATCAAAACTTTACGGTAGAGACCTTATTACTACGCAGGAATGGTCATATGATGAACTCATTGAAACCATTGAACTGGCTGAAGAGATGCAGATAAAAAGATTTTCTCCCGAATTTTCCAATTTACTGTTTAATCGCAGTTTCTTCATGTTTTTTTACAATCCGTCTGTTCGGACCCGGCAATCGTTTGAAGTTGCAGCTACTGAATTGGGAGGCCATGCCCAGTTCCTTGAACCCAAGTCCATGCGTCTAAAAACAGCAAAATCAGCCGGTGAAACCATTGAAGACGCTGCAAAGGTTATGAGCCGATATGCGTGTGGACTGGGCATCAGAATATTGGAAGATAAAATCGGGGCATACGGAGAAGGGGATGCTCTTCTCCGGGAATATGCGATGTATTCAGATATACCCATCGTCAGTATGGCACATGACCGATTTCATCCCTGCCAGGGTCTTGCCGATGTGATGGGATACAGGAAGCATCTCGGCAAGAATCTAAAAGGCAAGACAATAGTGCATGCATGGGGCCACGGTGCTCTTGCAAGATCATACTGTTCGGTTCAAGAAAGCATGTTGATATGTTCCCGTATGGGCATGAATATTAGGGTTGCTCATCCTCAAGGATATCCATTGGATGAAGAAGTTATCGAATGGACCAGGAAAAATTGTTCGGAAAGCGGCGCAGCGTTTGAAATAACAAATGATCCGATTGAAGCTTATGAAGGAGCAGATATCGTTTATTCACGAAACTGGATGAGTGAAAATGCCTATCGCAATGGGGAGTTACAAAAAGAAAAGGAAATCGAAAAAGCATTAAAATATACCGATTGGATATGTGATGAGGATAAGATGAAATTAACCAATAACGGCCTGTTTTCTCATCCCATGCCTGTGGACAGGGGACACGAGGTAACCGATGAAGTGGCATCCGGACCGCGGTCAATCATTATTGATATTGCTGAAAACAGGCTTCATGTACAGAAAGCTGTAATGGCTTTAACAATGGCTGAAGGGAGGTAAACATGCCGTTAGCAGTGGTAGCAGTCGGTGGTAATTCTCTTATAATAGATAAAAATCATCAGACCATACCTGACCAGTACAATGCAGCAGTTGGGACAATGAAGCACATAGCCAACATGATTGAAAAAGGCTGGGACGTTGTTATTACTCACGGGAATGGGCCTCAAGTTGGATTTATTCTTTTAAGAGCTGAACTGGCAAGAAAAGTAGGGCTTCATGATGTACCCCTTGATTCGTGTGGGGCAGATACGCAAGGTGCCATCGGTTATTTCTTTCAACAAATCCTTCGGAATGAATTTATGGAAAGAAAAATCAATAAAGAAGCAGTCACTGTTGTAACCATGGTAATGGTGGATAAAAATGATCCGGCGTTTAACAATCCGTCCAAGCCAATAGGCCCATTTATGGATAAGGAAGAAGCTGGAAAAAAAGAAAAACAAGATGGATGGAATATCTGTGAAGATGCAGGCAGGGGATACCGACGGGTGGTTCCATCGCCCGACCCAAAAGAGATTATCGAGGAAAAAGCAATAGAAGCCCTGGTCAACCAGGGTTTTGTTGTGGTCGCTGTCGGTGGTGGAGGTATCCCCGTATACAAACGTGATGACGGTACTTTTGCCGGTGTTGAAGCTGTTATTGATAAAGATTTAGCATCTTCACTGCTGGCAAAAAATATTAAAGCTGATTTATTCTTGATCTCTACTGCTGTTGATAAAGTATGTCTAAACTTCAGAAAACCGAATGAAAAGGCATTGGATTTTATGACACTGGAACAGGCCATCAGGTATAAAAAAGAAGGCCATTTTGCCCCTGGCAGCATGGCACCAAAGATTGAAGCAGTGATAAGGTATCTGGAACATGGGGGTAAAAAAGCAATCATTACCTCACCCTATAACATCGACGATGCCTTAGAAGGCAAGACAGGAACAACTATCACTCCTTAACACTAACACTAATATTAATATTACCATGACAAACTACTTAAGCGGTTTTACATGTATTAATTGCGGTAAAGGGTTTCCCTCTTCTTACGAGGGTTATATATGCGATGAATGTCTTAACAATCTTGATGCCTTTTATAATTATAATGAGATACGTAAGGTATTTACCGTTCAACTTTTAAAAGGTCATTCCCGAAATGATGTATGGCGTTACAAGCCTCTTTTCCCCTTTGAAACCATTGAATCTGTACCACCCCTGGATATGTCCATTACCCCTCTTTATCAGAACAAGAGAATAGAAGAAGATATGGGATTGGATGGAATTTATCTTAAGGATGATACCAGACTACCTTCAGGCTCATTTAAGGATCGGGCCAGCTCAGTGGTAATGGCAGTCGCCAGGGAAAAAGGCCTTCAGGTTGTTTCTTGTGCCTCCACAGGTAATGCCGGATGTTCCTGGGCATGTATGGGGGCCGCCTGTGGAATAAATGTAATCATTTATGTTCCAAAGACGGCTCCAAAAGCAAAAATTGCCCAATTAAAAGTATATGACGCTGAAATCCGGATAATTGATGGCACTTATGACGAAGCGTTTGATTTGTGTGTTAGCGAATCCCTTACGAACAACTATTTTAACCGGTGTACGGGTTATAATCCTTATACCAGGGAAGGGAAAAAATCGGTTTCTTTCGAAATCTGGGAACAACTGGGGTATCGAGCACCTGGTTCGGTTTTTGTCCCGGTGGGCGACGGAAATATTATGAGTGGTGTATGGAAGGGTTTCAGGGATTTAAAAGAGTTAAATTTAATAGACGAACTCCCGCAATTGATTGCTGTTCAAAGTGAGAAATCGGACGCAGTTGTAAGGACCATCGAAAAAATTAAAAATCCAGGGGAAACTCCTGGAGATATAGAAGTTGAAACAGTATCAGCTACCACAAGGGCTGATTCGATTTCAGTAGATAAGCCCAGGGATGGTCTTGCGGCTGTAAAAGCAGTCATTGAAACGTTGGGACAGGGGGTAAGGGTCTCTGATGAAGAGATCATTGATAGTATTTATTATATTGCAGCTTTATCGGGTATTTTTACCGAGCCTGCGGGAGCAGCCAGTATGGCGGGTTTGAGAAAGATGATGCAGCAGGAAAAACTTAAAAATTTAAGACGACCCATTGTTTGTCTATTAACCGGTAACGGGTTGAAGGATGTTGATGCAGTGTTAGGGAATTAGGTTCCCGTCATCCTGTGGAAACGATAAAATTTAACAAAAGTTTTTGCAGGGGTCCAGGGGGCAGTTTTTTCAAAAAGCGCCCCCTGGCCGTCGGAGACAAAGAAAAGCTAGTTTCATGTCATGTCAGGTATTAGTTAGAAGTTTGTTTTTTAACAATTGTTTTTATAACCGCGTTAGAAATCTTAAAGCTCTCATGGCGGTTATAAAAAAGATGGATGCCATATCGATAATACCAGGCATCCTGTTTTAGTTATCAAGAGATATTCCCCGTAGGGGCCTTATGGCTGTTACTCATATTTTAGTGAATCAATTGGATTTGCAACAGCGGCTTTAACGGTTTGCGATAACACTGTTCCCAATCCACAGACAAGCATTATAAATATTCCCAACAAGAAAATATCGATACCTAATCTTATCCTATAAACGAATTGCTGTAAAAAGAAGTTGCAGAGAATCCATGATATAGGTGCCGCAATAAAAATTGCAATAACCAGGAGGTTAAAATAACCCTTAGTTAGAAACTTCGTAATATGAAAAATGGAAGCACCGACTACTTTTCGGATGCCTATCTCCTTTTTTTTCGTTTCAGCACTGTAAAATGCCATACCTAACAACCCTAAAGAGGCAATGGCAATGAGCATGAGAGCGAGAAAACGCATCGTCTTCAGAAGTACTTGATAATCCAGTAATGTGTGGGCAATTTCTTCCTCATATTTGGAATAAGTAAATGGAGTATCAGGGACCAGGCGATCCCAGGTTTTCTCCAAAATGGTAATCGCCCTATTTGTATTTTTGGGATTTATCTTAATATTTGCATATTTAAAATGGTCAGGTTTATACCTTAATGCCAACAGCCCTTGATCAGAAGAACTGTATAGATAATAATAGAAAAAATCTTTAACGACTCCAATGATCTGCACCGGCGTATTCTCTCCGATAATCAATGTTTTACCTAAAGCATCTCTTATATTTCCATATTTCAAACGTTTGACTGTGCTTTCACTAATGATAACAAATTTTTCATTTTTAGAGGATAGATTATCCGGAAAATTTTCCCCTGCAAGGAGTTTAATGTTAAGATTTTTAATAAAATTCTGGTCAATGGATAAAGCCCCGACACTCAAATATTCCCCTTGATTATCTTCTCTCACTTTTTCAACCTGACGGTTTCCGAGACCGGGAATATCCTCTGATGCTGAAACCTCAAGAATATCGTTATTACGCAATATCTCATTCCTATAGGTTTCATATTTAACTTCATCAAGACGAACATTAACAATATTATCCGGACTAAAGCCAAAATCACATTTTTTATAAAATTGAATCTGTTTGAAGACCACAATCGTAAAAATAATAAATATTAAGGAGAGGGTAAATTGAAATACAATGATCGCTTTACGCAAAACAATGTGGGATAAAACCTTTACACTAAAGAGATTCTGAAGTACTTTTATAGGTTTCAATTTTGAAAAGTTCAGGGCAGGCAGGATACCGGCAAGAAAACCGGCTAAAAGGGCATATAGGAAAAAAAGAGTGAATATTATTACATTTTCATCGAATTCAACCGGGGGCGGATGACCCGGGACCATATGGATCATTAAATAGATCAGGTACTTTGAAAAAGCATAAGCAAATACCAGAGATATCAAGGCAATTATCACTGCTTCACCAATAAACTGGCTGAATACCTGGAAACGACTGGCTCCAATTACTTTACGGATTCCCACCTCCCTGGTCCTGGTTAAATACCTGGCAATCGATAAGTTTGTATAGTTAAAAATCACCACTAATAAAATAATAAAAGCCAGCACCAGCAATAAGAACAATCCATGAAAAGGGTATTCCTGGTAAAAAGGAAAACGGTACCCTTTTCCTGGAATAATCGTTGTAATTGGCTGTAAAAATAATCTATAATTGTAATCTTCATTATTAAAATATTTTTTAACAACTCCCGGGAAAGAGGCTTCAATTTCTTTGGGAGAAACATTCTCTCGTAATAGGATATAGGAGTAACTCCAATGCAAATTATCCCAGTTTTCAGTAATGGGAGTAATAATTTTCCGTTTTTCCAGCGAAGCTAATGTAGATATTGATATTAAACTCTCAAACTGAAGATGAGATCTTAATTTAGATGTCTCTTTTAATACCCCGGTTACAACAAAATCTCCCAATTTTTTTATTTTAAGAACGTTCCCAATCGGATCAATTCCCTTAAAGAATTTATCAGATAATTTCTGTGTTAATACGATAGAATAAGGTTGAACAAGAGCAGTATCAGGGTTTCCTCTCTCTAATTCATAACTGAAAAGATTAAAAAAATCAGAACTGGAATAATAACCACTCATGTTAATTTTGTTTTTGTTAAAAACCGCGCTACCCATAAAATCTGTTTTTATAGTGACTGCTTTTTCTATTCCATTGATTTCATTCAATAAAGCCTGACTCAGAGGTAAGGGAGATGTGGCATACTCTCCTCCAATAAAACGTTCCATTAACCTTTTTGTAACCATTTTAGATGAACGGGACGTGTTAGCCCGAAATATCCTCTCACCGTTATCATGAAATTTGTCAAACGTATAAAAATATGCAACAAACTGGATCGCTAGAAAGCCGATTGCCATGCCGGCGGACAGGCTAAAAATATTGATAAAGGAAAATCCTTTATGTTTAAAAATATTTCTTATGGTAATCTTAAAATAGTTTCTAATCATTGAAATCCTCCATGTAAATAGATAGAAAAATGAAGCTATTGAAAGTGATAGAACGTTGTACCAGAATACCAATCTTGCTCTAAAATACCCCATTTTCTCAAGATTCTCCACAAAGGAAACTTCAAAATCCTCTACAGCAGTATAATAAGTATCTTCATCAACAGATAATTTAAGCAACCTGTTAGCGACTGCTGGTAACTTACTTTTTTTATTTATCATCTAACCAAGTTCCTTTTCAAGCTCAGGTACATCCGACCACATTGCGTTATGAACTTTTTGGATAGCAGCTAATTTTTCCAGGCCGGTTTGAGTCAGTCTATAATATATCCTTGGCCTTCCTCCCATCTCAGAGGGTTTTTTACTCTTTTTAGTTCGAACATATTCATTTTTTAAAAGCCTGTTTAAGGGAGCATATATGGCACCGGATTGCCAGCTTCTACCCGTATCTTTTTCAACCTGTTCCCTGATTGAGATACCATAGGCATTGTCCCCTAGTTTCCATATAGCCAACAATAATATTTCTTCAATCCTTGATAAAAAAATCATGTGTCCTCCTTTCATAAAGCACTCTGTAGGTGCGCCAAAAACCTTCACTTAATAGTATTCGTTTTATAGTATTCATATTATAGTATACGAAATAAAGTCAAAAAAGTTCCACTCTTTTCCTTAATTAATTAAAAAAAATGGCCACCTAGGCACCAAGACACAAAGAAGCACGAAAAAAAAAATACTTTTAGTGCCAGGCAAAAATTAATTCTTATTAAAGAAAATTAAATATATTAAAAATATCGTCTTAAAATATTAATTTTATGTAACTGAACATTGATAAAATTAATATTTTTGACTGTATATATTAAAAAAATCAAGATAAAAGCAGTTGATTAACTAGAAGGTTGTCCGAGAATAGCAAAAAACAATCGAATCCAGAAAATAAGCGAATACTTTTTATATTTCTTTTCCCGGGGGACTTTTTTCTTTTTTTTGGAATCAATTCGTTTTTTTTTGCAAATAGGGGAGAAAATATGATAAAATACAATTGATTTTTACCTTTTATCAGGATGTATCGGTTAAAAATAGGGAAAATTAACCGATGTAACTGAAAAAAATGGAGGAAATTTGATAGAATGAATGAAGATATTATTTTAGAAATATTGCTTGATTGGAACCTCTGGGGAAATTTTAAGGAAGAATTAATCGAAAGACCGATCTATCTTAAAATGATCGATCCCCTCTTTACCCGAAAGACAGCAACTGTATTGTATGGAATAAGAAGGGGCGGCAAATCTTCAATCGTCTACTTATATGTGAATCGTTTGATTAAAGAAAAAAAGATTACAGTAAACGATTCATTGTTTCTCAATTTTGAAGACCCACGATTGACAAATATAAAAGTTAATGATCTATTCAAAATTCTAGAGATTTATCAAAAGAATCTAAAAACAAAAGACCCCATAATTATACTGGATGAAATTCAAAATATTAGCGATTGGGAAAATTTTGTGAGATATCTGATCGAAGCAAAAAAACTCAGGGTTATTGTGACCGGATCATCCTCAAAACTTCTAAGCCAGGAGATCTCAACCTCTATGTCAGGCAGGCATATGAATGTAGAAATATTTCCTTTAAGTTTTATAGAATTTCTTAATTTTAAAGGAATTAAAACCATCCATAAGCTAGAGCTTATGAAGAATAAAGTAGAAACTTTAAGACTGTTCGATGCATATATAGAATTGGGGGGCTTCCCAGAGGTTGTTTCCTCAACATCGATCCAAAGAAAAGATGAACTTCTATTACGGTACTATGAAGATATAATGATTAAAGATATTGCCAAAAGATTTAAAATAAAAGAGATAGAAAAGCTGGAGAATCTTGCTTTTCAATTATTGTCGAATATTTCAACGTTACAATCGTTTAATAAACTAAAAGAAAGAGTAAGATTGAGTCTTGATAGTGTCGAGAGATTTTCAAAATACTTTGAAATTGCAAGGATGTTTATCTTTTTGAAAAAATTTGATTTTTCTACAGCCAAACAGCTTCGATCAATAAGAAAGATATATATCTCTGACCTGGGATTTTATCATATCAAAGGATTTAAATTTATCCCTAATAAAGGTAAAATCTATGAAAATATCGTGGCTATTGAACTGAACAGGAGATCTCATTTTAATAAAAATATGGAGATCTATTATTGGCAAACTACAGAACGCTATGAAATCGATTTTGTTGTAAAAGAAGGTTTAAAAATAAGGCAACTGATCCAGGTTTGTTATGATTTAAAGGATGAAAATACAAAAAAAAGAGAGATAAGGGCACTATTGCACGCAAGTAAAGAGCTGAAATGCAATGATCTTTTGATCATTTCTGAGGATACGGAAGGAGAAGAGGAGATTGAATGGTTCGGGATGAAAAAAATAATAAAATTTCAAACTTTATGGAAATGGCTCTTATCTATATTTTAAGGAATCAACCGGATTTGCGGCAGCAGCTTTAACGGTATTCTTTCCCGAATTGGCCTGTCACCTTTTTATTCCAAGATAACAAAAAGTATTTTAAAGTTTTGTATATAAAAGCCGAGACATTTCTTTATTTCGCAGCAGCGTCTCCGTTCTCATTATCAAAACCTTCTTCAGGTTGCTCGTTTTCATCAAACTTTTCTGTTGGTGAGTCAGAAATGCCACCCTCTAAATCCTCTTCAACCGGTTGAAACAGATTAAGTTCATTCAATATCTCCCCCATTTTTGAAAAATGTTTATCTTGGGTCCATAATTGGCAATTATGTTTAATGCAAACAGATGCAATAAGAGCATCCTGAAAAGGAACGGTTAGACCCTGTTTTTTCAATTTATAAAGAATTTCTCCCAAATATTCCCAAACCTCATCATTAATAGTCAAAAGATTCAATTCATTTAACGCATCTTCAATCTTCTTCTTTTCCTTATCACTCCTTGCTCCGTGAAAGAGTTCGGCTCTGATCACATAACAGGTGGCAATTTCATTTCTCTCAAATATTTCTTGTTTTTTTTTATCCGGATTCCTCCAGATATCTATTATGACACTCGTATCCACAAGAATCATATCATGCTCTGCTTCCTGAGGCTATTTATTTTATCTTCGTCGAGATTTATTTTCCCACATAAGGAAAAGAATTTTTTATATTTCTTTTTCTGGTGGACTTTTTTCTTTTCTTTGACCGTAATTTCCACCAATTTTCCTCTATATCTTTCGAGACCAGGTATCTCTATAAATCGATCAGTCACTTTCAAGGTTTTGGTTAACATCGTTCCTCCATTAATATATGATATTGAATTTTCATCCATTTGTCAAATTAATAGTATAAAATAATTGAGAGAGTAGAAAACAAATAACATTTATTAAGAAGGGGAATTGGCCAAAGTGTTCACCCGGCATTGTCGGACAGCCTCCTAGAACTTATCCGAAAAGGTAAGGGGATTCTGCTTCCTGATGCTATTTATCTTATCTTCATCGAGATTTATTTTCCCACATAAGGAAAAGAATTTTTTATATTTCTTTTTCCGGTGGATTTTTTCCCTTCTTGTTTTCTTTGCGAGCTTTTGCAAGGTATTAAGAAAAAAAGGTCAACGAAATAATATGAAATTGCGTTTAATAGATATGAGAACACATTTTGTTACAAAGGACATTAAATGAATCCAAATGAGCAAAAACTGGTTGAGCAGGCAAAAGAAGGTAATATGGCTGCATTCGAGGAACTCTACAGGTTGAATAGGGAAAAAATATTCCGTCTGACTCATGGATTTGTGAATAATAATGCCGACGCGGAGGATTTACTCCAGGAGATATTCTCAAGGGCATTTCAAGCCCTTAACAGGTTTAAACCAAATAGAGATGCAAACTTTTCCACCTGGTTATACAAGATCGGTATCAATTATTCTATATCTTTTTTAAGAAAATTAAGGAGGCAAAAGAGAGGAAACCAACAACCCATTAAAGATAATTTAAAAATTGCAGCAGCAGAGAACTCAAACCCAGAGAGATTGGTGGAGATGGAAGAACTGAAAATTACTTTTAAAAATGGTTTGGATACGTTATCTTGCAGGCAGAGAACAATCATTGTGCTCAGATACTATAATGGGCTTAAAATTAAAGAGATTGCCGACCACTTAAAATGCAGTGAAGGCAGTGTAAAAAAACAAATATTCCGGGCATTATCCGGGCTTAGAAAAAAACTGAATGTTTTTTTTAAAGAGGAGAAGAACCATGAGTTGTAAAAAATGTGAAGGTATGATGGAATTATACCTTCATGAAGAGTTATCAAAACCTGATAAAAAATTTTTTGAAGAGCATTTAAGTAAATGTAATGACTGTGCTCTTAAATTTAACAAGATAAAACAGGTCGTCTCAAAAATAGATTCAATAACCAATAATCTTACTGAGCCTGATTGGGATAAATCCTGGCAGATCATAAAGAGAAATGTTGAAAAAAAACCAGGAAAAAAAATTTTTTCTATTTACTTTCCCTCTTTCAACTGGCGACTCGCTGCAGCATATTCCATCTTTATTTTTATTCTCGGTATCGCTGCAGGAAAAATTCTATTTTTTTCACCTCGACCCGGTAAAATAGAGACTTCCAGCTCACCTCAAAATATTCAGCTTGCAATGCGAGAATATATTGAGGACATTAAACCTCTCATTATAGAGTATGTAAATTATCAACCGATTTACAAAAATAAAGAAGATATTGCCTTTGATAAAGAACTGGCCCTTCAACTGCTTAATCGAAACCGGAACTTGCAACACCGAATGTCGAGAGCTAGAAATAATAACCTGCAGCAATTGCTGAAAGAACTTGAAATTATTTTAATGGAAATCTCTAAGCTCAGTAGTAATAATGAATATGAAAATCTTTTTATGATAAAAAAACTTATACAAATAAAGAGAACCATTTATAAATTAGAAGCATTATATTTAGAAAGAATGACAAAAATAAGAACCCAGGGGGTGTAAAATGCAAAAAAAAATATATTGTATAACATTTGTTATCCTGATTTTAATTGGAGGAGTGACACATGCTGATGTTGAAGATAAAGGCATTCCGGAAAATGCCGCAGAAATATATAAAAAAGGGAAAAAAGCGGTTTTTATGAAAGAGTGGAATAAAGCCGTAGACTTATTAGAAAGACTAAATAAGGAATTTCCGCAGAATTTCTATCCCGATAGTACTATTTACTGGTTGGCATACAGCCAGAATAAACTCAGTCAAAAGGTAAAAAATGCACAACAACGAATCGATTTAAAAAAGGCTGCGATTGAAAATCTAAACAACTTAATAAAAACCTTTAAAAACAGTAATTGGGAGGATGATGCTAGAATTCTAAGGATCGAAATCTCGATATCTCTCGATAAACTCGGGGAAAAAGGATTTAAAAAATATATAATGGATGAACTAAAAAATGGAGTAAAAAACGAATCCGATATTAACGCCCTGGCAATGGAAGCACTCCTGCAAATAGAAAAAGACTCAGCCATTAAAAGCGAGAGCGCTGCAAAATTATTTCTATTCGAAGAGTTTTTATTGTTGGCAATCGAAGATGAAGAAGGGAAATTCATTCCCCATTCAATAGCCACGTATATTGGATTGGCCGGAGCCATTTTATTTGAGTTAACCGAAATGGACAAAATTTCTCTTGATGATAATAAAGTAACACTTCAAGATTCCACCCAGACCGGGGATTTTATATTGGATCAAACCCTGGATTTAATAACAAAATCCCAAAAAAAGAAAAGCATCAAATATTGGGTTAAACGAATAGGAAAGAGGGCCAAAATCTACAAAAGACTCATTTTGTATCGGTTAATAGAAAAAGAAATATTAACAATGAAAATGGGGAAAACATTCGTAGTTTTTAATAAGAACTTTTTCCCCACAAGAAATACAGCACCGGAAAATGAAGTCAGGAAAAAGTTATATGAAGTCGTCTTTGAGAATAAAGAACCAGACCCAAAGAGCTGTGTTCTAATAAGTCTAATCTCTGCATGCCATTTAAGAAAGGCAGTCTTTAAAGAAAATTATAAAGCTGCAAAAGAAAGAATTGGTGAGATATCCAAAAAAAGTAAAATCGGGATTGCTGTAAAAAAAACAATAAAGAAAATGAAGGATGAAGAAACTTTCCATGCAATTTTTCCAGCAATAATAAGTAGTTAACATTCGTTTACTTGTCTGTCCTGATTTCGACATCGCCATTCTTCCTTACACCTCAAATGGAGAATAGGGACAGCCTCTCAACATTTGACACTAGGGGTAAGAAATGCTCAATGTTGAGGGGCGGCCATATACTTCTTTCCTTATGAGAATAATAAAGGAAATTAAATATATTAAAAAAATTAAGAAAACGAGAAGGGAACAGGCATGTCATTTCCCTACACTGGTGGTATCACTGCATTTTGATTTCAAATAAATGGTTTTTCGGATAAGGTCTAGCCATTAATTATAAAGCAATTAAACAATAGGTCGCCTGTCCATTTTTTTGTTTCTCTCTCTTTTAGATTTTCAAGGAGAGGCAAAAATAAAAAAGGGCGCGGTATGAGACCGCGCCCTTAATATTTTCAAGCGCAAATCCTGCAGCGCCTGAATTTAGAATTTTAATATGGTAAAATAATTGTCACTGGTATCCACAACCGTTCCATCAAGGGTCATGATCTTCACCAGGCATTGAGGTTTATCTCTGTTTACATTGGGAACATTCCACTGGTAACTTCCATCATTGGGAGTAGAAGTGACAACATCTATCCAATTACCTCCGGCATCAATGGAATATTGGATTTTTACATCCTGGATATTGCCGGTGGTTGTCCAGGTAATGGTTTGTGTCGTAAAACGTTTCCAGGACTCACCGCCATTTGGCGTTGTTACAGTAATCGAAGGCTGCTTCCACAGGGTAAATACTGCATCACTGACATCCGAAGCAGTTGTTGCTGTATCACCCACTCGTACCAGGCAGTTGCCGGATTCCACCGCCGGTATTACCCAATTGTAACTACCTGTGTTGGCTGTGGAACTGACAATGGAATTCCATAAGCCTCCTCCGTCACTGGAATATTCGACCTCGACATTGGCAGTGGTGCCGGTATATGTCCAGGTGATAATTTGTGTGGTTCCTTCCACCCAACTTTGACCACCATTGGGTGACGTGATAGTAATAGTCGGATACGGATCAATGGTAAATACCGCATCGCTGACATCTACAGCAGGACCGGAAGTATCACTGATCCTGACTGAGCAGTTGGTGGAGGGTGTGTTGGGAATCGTCCAGTTATAGCTGCCGTTGTTGGGCGTGGAACTGGTAATCGTATTCCATGAATCGCCGCTGTTAGTGGAACATTCAATCATGACATTGGCGATGTTGCCGGTGCTTAACCATGTAATTGAATAGGTTGAATCGATAAACCATCTCTGTCCGCCATTGGGTGCGGTGACAGTAATGGTCCTTTGCTCTGCGATGGTAAACGCTGCATTACTGACATCTGAAGCGGGTCCGGCGGTGTCGCTGATTCTCACCAGGCAGGTGCTGGAAGGGGTATTGGGAACCGTCCAATCATAGGTACCGCTGTTGGGCGTGGAAGCAACAATTGTATTCCATAAACCTCCATTGTCCGTGGAATATTCAATCTTAACATCGGTGATACTACCGGTACTGCTCCAGGTGATAACCTGGGATGTGAAGGCTTCCCAGCTCTGTCCGCCATTGGGTGCGGTTATTGTCAGGGTGGGTTCTTCTAAAGTACTTGCTGAAACCTCTGTGCTGTATTCGCTGGTTACTGTATTCTCGTTATTGGTATGGGCATTGGTAAAGGTTTCCACCACAAAGTAATAAGTGGTGTTAGGGGTCAAATCAGTGACAATATAATTGTCCACGGTTTTATCCGCTGTGGTTCCGGCCAATGTATAACCGCTGCCTGGTGTGGTGCTGTAGTAAACCCGGTAACCGCCGCTGTCCGACTGGTATAGTATCGGTGTCCAGGAAATTTTCACGGAATCGTGCGTTTCTTCACTGGTAGAAAGCTCGGTGGGCGCAATGGTCTGGGTGCTTTCCCAATCACCGCCGTTTTGTTTGGAGTTCAAGAAATCTCTCAAATCAGTGTCATCCGTATATAATCCATTCCAACGAAGCTCCAGTCCATTACTGTTTAAGTTGGTTAAATTGGTTAATGATGTGGGAAGACTCCCACCCAGTTGGTTACCGTGTAAAAAGAGATATCTCAGTGTGGTGAGGGTGCCAATGTCCGAAGGGATGCTGCCGCTGAGTTGATTTCCGGACAAATCCAGACGCCACAAGTTGGTAAGACCGCTAAGATCAGGGATAGCCCCGGACAGGTGGTTATCGTTCAGGCCAATGTACGTCAGGTCGGTCAACCCACTGAGTCCCGGGATGGTGCCGATAAGATCGTTATAGGCAAGATCAAGATTAATAAGGGCGGTCAGATTGCTAAGGTCCGGGATAGTGCCGGTAAACTGGTTGCCTGACAGGTTAAGATTGGTTAAAGCCGTCAATGAATTGATCCAAATGGGGATGCTGCCGCTGAGTTGGTTGGCATAGACATTTAAATCAGTCAATTGGACCAGGCTGCTGAGGTCCGGGATTGTTCCGGTAAACTGGTTCAATGATAAGTCCAGGGTATTTAAAGTAGTGAGAGAACTGATCCAGTTGGGGATATTTTCGTTAAACAGGTTAGAGGAAAGGTCAAAGTGGGTTAAGCTGGAAAGACTGCTGATATCCGGGAGAGGACTGGAGATAGAATTGGTGCCCACATCAAGAACCTGTAAATTTGCAAGATTGTTCAAGGTAGCTGGAAGGGTTCCGATCAGTTGGTTGTCTTCCAGGTTAAGTTTGGTCAGTTGGGTGAGGGCGCTGAGATCTGGAATCGCTCCATATAGAGAGTTGGAGGCTAAATTAATTTTAATGACATGGGTATGATCGGGTGTACAGGTGACACCGATCCAGGTATGTTCGGTGCCGGGATCGTTAAATTGGGTTGGATCTCCGGGTTTGCGCCAGTTAGAGTTATCGATCCAATTATCGCCGTTTGTATTGTTATATATGGCGATCAAAGCATCCCGTTCCGAAGGAGAAATACCGGCGAGAATGCTAAAAAAAGCGTCACTGACATCCGAAGCCAGTCCGGCTGTGTCGGTGATTCTTACCAGGCACTGGGCGGAAGGAGTATCGGGTATTGTCCAGTTGTAACTGCCGGTGTTGGGGGTGGAGCTGACAATGGAATCCCACGAACTACCACTATCCGTGGAGTAGTCGATGGAGACGTTGGTAATAGCGCCGGTATTATTCCAAGTGATAAACTGGTTGGTTCCCACCTGCCAGCTTTCACCTCCAATGGGCGACGTGACTGCAATCGTCGGCAGCAAAATCGTGAAAGCTTGATCGCTTATATCTTCCACGGGGATGGATTCATGCTCCACTTTCACCAGGCAATTGGTCGAGGGTGTTGAGGGTATAAGCCAGTTATAACTCCCCGTGTTGGGCACATGACCCGCGATGGCCTGCCATGAACTGGCGCCATCAGTAGAGTAATACAACACTACATAATCCACTACACCGGTGGTGGTCCAGGTAATCTGACTGGTGGAACCCACTTGCCAATTTTCACCCCCGTTTGGAGAGGTGACCGTGACCGTAGGCGGTGCAATGGTGAAGAACGCATCGCTTTCGTCTTCCACCGGTATACTCCCAAGCTCTACTTTCACCAGGCATTGGTCCGAAGGGGCTTCCGGTATGGTCCAGGCGTATGTGCCGCTGTTGGGGATGGGACCGGCGATCATCTGCCACCCACTGCCTTGTGTGGAATAGTATAACACCACCTCGTTGACTACACCTGTAGTGGTCCAGGTGATGTTATGAGTTTCCGCGATACCCCAGCTTTCACCCCCATTGGGAGAGGTGACCGTGACCGTAGGCGGTGCAATGGTGAAGAACGCATCGCTTTCGTCTTCCACCGGTATACTCCCAAGCTCT